>Ga0115013_10000029_pt1 | contig 111092 bp, 72 predicted proteins | sample SouAtlMetagenome_2_FD_88686 | JGI IMG/M metagenome (GOLD analysis project Ga0115013, IMG submission 88686) | Marine eukaryotic phytoplankton communities from Atlantic Ocean - South Atlantic ANT15 Metagenome | ecosystem: Environmental > Aquatic > Marine > Oceanic | place: South Atlantic Ocean...
CCTTCGCCGCAGAACTCACCCTAAGCTCCCCGCTCAATCATCAAGTCTGCCAGCGAAACACTCCGCTCAAGATTTCCGGTAGCCTTCCCCAAGCCGCAGAAAACAATCTCACCCTCGAAGCTCGCCTTAGCGAAAACCTCTGGACTGACATCGGCTCTCTGAGCGCCGGAAAAACCAACTTCACGGCCCAACTCAACTCCACCCAAAAGGGATGGCATCGCCTCGAAATTCGCGCCAAGTCCCACAATGACATTCGCTACACCGGCTCGGTCGCCAGACTAGGAATCGGCGAGGTCTTCCTAATCGCCGGTCAGTCAAACTCCGCAAATCACGGTGCAAAAAAACTCAACGTGCAGTCCGGTATGGTCACTTCCTTCGACGGCACAAAATGGCAAATCGCCAACGATCCCCAGGGTGGCGCCAGCGGAGGAGGCGGCAGCTTTATCCCGCCTTTCGGCGATGCCATGGCGAAGCGCTTCGACGTGCCCATCGGCATCGTTTCCACCGGATCCGGAGGCACCAGTGTCCGCGAGTGGCTCCCTAAAGGGTCCCGCTTCCCCAATCCTCCGACGGTCCTCAACAAAGTCACGCAACTCGAAAACGGCGAATGGGAAAGCAAAGGTATCCTCTTCGATAAACTCGCTGACCGACTCCGCATCCTCGGCCCCAATGGCTTCCGAGCCATCTTATGGCATCAGGGTGAATCCGACGCCAATCAACGCGATTCCACCCGCACTCTCTCAGGCGCTCTTTACCAAAAATACCTCACCCAACTCATTCAGGAGTCCTACCGCGTCGCCAAATGGAAGGCTCCCTGGTTCGTTGCGCAGGTAAGCTACCACACGCCCGACGACCCCGGCTCGCCCGATCTCCGGGCAGGACAAAAAGCACTCTGGACTTCCGGCACCGCCCTCGAAGGCCCTGATACTGATGCCCTCACCGGAGCCAACCGGGACAAGGACGGAGAAGGCGTGCACTTCAGCGCTCTCGGACAAAAAAACCACGGTCAGGCCTGGGCTCAAAAAGTCGCCCCGTGGCTGGAACAACAACTGGCCCCAATCGAGGTCTTCCTCCTCGCCGGACAATCCAACATGGAAGGCCAGGGCGTCGTCTCGATGGATCACGCGAAGTATTACAACGGCGGAAAAGGCAACCTAGTTTGGTCGATGCAGAATTCCGCCAGCAAAGAAAAAATGGAACACCTCCGCGACGACGACGGCAATTGGGTCGAGCGCGACGACGTCGAGATCTCCTTCAAAGCCCGCGACAAAGTCCGCAAAGGCCAACTCACCGTCGGCTACACCGGCTATGGCAATCACTCCCACATCGGACCCGAACTTCAGATCGGCCACGCCCTTGGAGACCACTTCACCGCTCCCGTCCTTCTCATCAAAACCGCCTGGGGTGGCAAGAGCCTCCACAAAGACTTCCGCCCACCCAGCGCCTCCGGCGACACCGGAGAGTATTACACCAAAATGATCGCAGAAGTTCGCGACGCTCTCTACGTTCTTGGCAATCGCCCCTACCAGCTCAAAGGCCTCATCTGGATGCAGGGTTGGAACGACATGGTTTCCAAAGAGGCCACCGCGGAATATGCCGACAACCTTGTCCTCCTCGCCAAAGACCTCCGCGCCGAATTCAAAGCTCCCACTCTTCCCTTCATCGTCGGCGAATTAGGAAACGGCGGCCCCTCCAAAAAAGGCACCGGCATGCACTCCTTCCGTCAGATCCAACGCGCCGGAACCGCCAGAATTCCCAACGCTCGCTTTGTAGCGACCACGCAATTTGCCCGCCCCAAGGAACTCTCCCCCAACCCCGGCCACGGCCACCATTGGTTCGGCAATGCCGAAAGCTACTTCCTCATTGGCGACGCCCTCGGCCGGGAAATGATCACGATTCTTGGAGAGAAATAACCGACACATCCCTCGAATTCTGAAAACGCCCGCAGTGATATCGCATTGCCAGCGTCACCACTTCCCCCCAGATTCATCGCGTGTCGGAATTCGTGATCCACGAGAGAAAGGAAGCTCCTTGGGCTGCCGGGCTCCGTGCCGCCCGAGCTAATCTCATCCCCGGATTGATTCTTCAGGCCATCATGCTCTCGCTCCTGCTGGGATATTACTTCTATCCGCCCACCACCGAGCTCCTCAACCAACTCGCCGACCTCAAATCGCGTTGGGGGTATGGCTACTCCATCGTCGCGTCCGTCATCGCCGGAGCTGTCATTCCCGAGCTCATGCGGATCATCATTTTCCAGAGAGGCAAAGTCACACGCGCCAACTTCGGCAACTTTCTCTTCGCCGCCTTCCATTGGTCCTGGTCCGGTGCTCTCGTCGACTTCCTCTATCGTCAACAAGCAGAATGGTTCGGCTCCGAGATCACCTTCAAGGTAGTTGCCATCAAGGTCCTCATCGACCAATTCGTCTTCAACCCCTGCTTCGCCGCCCCGGTCAACTCGTGGGCCTACGATTGGAAAAATGCCAGCTTTCCGCTTCGCGGAATCCACCTTTTCTTCACCGCCCGCTACTACCGCCAAACCGTCATTCCAACCCTCGTCGCCACCTGGGGAGTCTGGATCCCCGTAGTTACCATCCTCTACTGCCTTCCTCCTCTCTTACAAATCCCCCTCTTCGCCTTGGCTCTCGCACTCTGGGTTATCATCTTCACCTCGATGAGCGAACAGCGCGCTCATGCAAAACAGAAAGCGAATCCATCCTGATCTCTGAAGATGAATCGAGTGTGATCTGCTCCCTACCAAAAGGTTCTCCTTGCTCCTCTCCATGAAAATCCTCGTCGTCCTTCAAAATACTCTCTGACGAAGAAATCTCCTCCGTCCTCAACTTCGTAAGAAACACCCTCGGCAATAAAGCCTTCGTCATCACTCCAATAAGCGTCAAAAAAGTCCGCGCAGAGACAAAAAGCCAACCCAGCTTTTATTTGGCAGCAGATTTACTAAGGGAACATCCGGAAAAGAAAGCAGCTTGCACCCCAAGACAAAGTCGAACATTCCAAACCGATCTGGACCGTTGAGGTCACCAACCAAAACCCAGACAAACTCGCCCACGAAATGATGGGCAAGGTGATACAAACTCGCTAAAAGTTGCGTAACTACACTCTCCGGTGCGATTCGCGTTTCTCCTCTTTATCTGCTCTGCCCTGACCAATGCCGCAGAGCCGACTTGGTGGTCGCTGACAAAACTCTCCCGGCCTGAACTGCCTGAAAAATCAGAGGCGAATTCCATCGACCGCTTCATTCGAGATAAGCAGGACGCCCTCAATCTCACTCCGGCGAAGCCCGCGGACAAAGGCACTCTCGCCCGACGCCTCGCCTACGATCTTTGGGGAATGCCCCTCTCGCCCGAACGACTCGACAACTTCCTGAAAGACACCCGCCCCGAAGCATATGCCGAACTTGTTGACGAACTCCTCGCCTCGCCACGCTATGGAGAGCGATGGGCCCGACATTGGCTCGATGTCGTGCACTACGGCGAGAGCCACGGATACGACAAAGACCAACCCCGCCCCCATGCCTGGCCATACCGCGACTACGTCATACGCTCCTTCAACGAGGATAAACCCTACTCTCGCTTCGTGCGTGAACAGATCGCCGGCGACATCCTCTGGCCACATTCTGAAGATGGCATCGTCGCGACGGGATTTCTCTCAACCGGCCCCTGGGATCTCATCGGACACGAGGAAGTTCCCGAAAGAAAAATCGACGGAAAGGTCGCCCGCCATCTCGACCGCGACGACATGGTCACAGCCACCATAACCACCTTTTGTTCGCTCACCGCTCAGTGCGCCCAATGTCACGATCACAAGGCCGACCCGGTGAGCATGAAGGATTACTATTCCCTGCAAGCCGTCTTCGCTGCTCTCGACCGCACCAATCGCGAATACGACCTCGATCCAGCCGTCGCCAGAAAACGAGCCGATCTCAAGAAGGACCAAAGCGCCTGGGAAATCCGCCTAGCGAACGCCGAAAAAGCACTCGAAAAAATCAAGACGTCCGAGATCAAAAAGCTCGACGCTGAAATTGCCAAGCTCCGCAAGTCATCCGGCAAAGATAACCTCGGCTATCACAGTCAGGTCTCCAACAAACAAGACACGGTCAAGTGGGTTCAACTTGACCTTGGAAAATCCATGCCCATCGACCGCATTAAAATTCTCGGTGCTCGCGAATACGGCTTCGATGACTTTGGCTTTCCTCATCGCTTTAAAGTCGAAGCCTCCAACAAAGCCGACTTTTCCAGATCTGCTATTCTCGCCAACTTCCAAGAAAATGATCATCCCCGTCCCGGCAGCAAAACGATTACCATCGAAGGAAAAAAAAGTGTCAGTCGATACGTCCGTTTCACCGCCACAAAACTCTGGAGCCGCCGTCACAAAGGCAAACCCTTAACAAAAGATTGGATTTTAGCCCTCGATGAAATGACCGTCACCAGCGAGAGCAAAAGAGTCCCGGTCAAGAAAGTCACCGCGCTCGATTCCATCGAAGCCCTGCCACGCTGGGGCCGCACCAATCTCATCGACGGACCTCCCGCCGACCCAAACGCCGATCTCGCATCGCTTGTCGCCAAGCGCGACGAATTCCTCAAAAATGTCGCCGCCAAAGAGCTTGCGAGGATCGAAACCGCCCGTCAAAAAGTCGAGGCCCTGACCAAAGAACTTTCCACCCTTCCCAAACCCCGCCTCGCTTACGTCGGTGCCGTACACACTGGAAAAGGCAACTTTATCGGACGCGGCCATCTCGACGGCCAACCACGTGATATTCACATTCTCGATCGCGGCGACGTCACCCAACCCCTCGACAAAGTCACTCCCAATCCCATTCCCGGCATCGTCGCGGGTATGGATCAATTCGACCTCCCTGAAGACCACACCGAAGGCGACCGACGCGTCGCCCTAGCCGATTGGATCACTCATCCCGGCAACACCTTGACCTGGCGCAGCATTGTTAACCGCATCTGGCAATACCATTTCGGCACCGGCCTCGTCGAAACCGCCAACGACTTCGGCCAAATCGGCGAGAAGCCTTCGCACCCCGAACTCCTCGACTGGCTTGCCGTGGAATTCCGCGACGGGGGAGGCTCGATGAAACTACTCCACCGAATTATTCTAAACAGCGACACCTACAAACAAAACTCGCTCCACTCCTCCTCCAACGCCTCCATCGATAACTCCAACAAATTCCTCTGGCGGCAAAACCGTCGCCGCCTTGATGCCGAATCAATCCGCGACAGCGTTCTAATCGCCGCCGGAAAAATGAATTTAAAAATGGGCGGCCCGTCCTTCCAGGACTTTCTCATCGAAAAACCGCAACACTCCCCTCACTACAAATACGGCAAGGCCGATCCCGACAACCCGGCCACCCATCGTCGCTCGATCTATCGCTTTCTCGTCCGCTCCCAGCCACAACCATTCATGGACGCCCTCGACTGCGCTGACCCCTCTCTACACGTCGACCGACGGGGCGAAACCACCACCGCCCTCCAAGCTCTCGCTCTCATGAACAACAAGTTCATGGTGCGTATGGCAGAACACTTCGCCGCAAAGATCGCCAACCAACCTGATCCCATCGGCACCGCCATCCAACTCACCCTTGGACGCAATATTACCAACGATGAACGCGTCCTTTTGAGAGCCTATCAAAAGAAACACGGCCTCCCCGCGACCTGCCGGATCATTTTCAACCTCAGCGAATTTTCCTACGTGGACTAGAATCATGATCACAACAAGACGCGACTTTCTTTGGCAATCTGGCGGCGGCCTCGGCGGAATTGCGCTCGCCTCGATGATGGGACAAGAAGCGCAGTTTCCGCCCAAAGCCAAACGCGTCGTCCAACTCTTCATGAGTGGCGCTGCCAGCCATCTCGATCTCTTCGACTTCAAGCCCGAGCTCATCAAACGACACGGCGAGAAATCCGACTTCGGCGAACACGTCGAAGCCTTTCAAAACGGCCTCGGTCCTTGGAAGAAACCCGTCTGGGAATTCTCACCTCACGGGCAAAGCGGCAAGATGCTCGGCGAGACCGTGGCCCCGCTGGGCGAGGTCATCGATGAAATCGCTTTCATTCACAACCTGACGGGAAAAACCGGCGTGCACAGTCAGGCTACCTACCTACAAGCCACCGGCTTCGACCGCCCCGGCTTCCCCGGCATGGGCTCCTGGGTCAGCTATGGGCTCGGCAGCATGAACGACAACCTCCCAACCTTCGTCGTTCTGCCTGACCACCGCGGATTCGCTTCTAACGGACCCAAAAATTGGTCTTCCGCCTTCCTCCCTGCCGTCAATCAGGGAACAATCATCCGCCCTGGCACCAAGGAGCCCATCACGCATCTCAACGCACCCGAAAGCGCCGCTTACCTCACAGCACAAGCCGAGACCGATGCCGGACGACTTCTCGCCAAACTAAACAGCGAGCACTTCGCGCAACGCGCATCCGATTCCCGCCTCGACGCCCGAATCAAAAGCTACGAACTCGCGGCCCGCATGCAGCTCGCCGCGCCCGAGGCTTTGGACATCTCCGGGGAACCCGAATACATCCGAAAGATGTATGGCCTGGAACCCGACGGCCGATCCTGGCCCAAGGAAATCAACTGGAGGGAAGAAGCAGACTACTTTGGTCGCAAATGCCTCACCGCCCGCCGCCTCCTCGAACGCGGCGTCCGCTTTGTGCAAGTCTGGTCCGGCAATGATAACGGCTTCCCGCGTCGCAATTGGGACAGCCACGAGGACATTGGACGCGACCACGGTCCGCTATCACGCGGCATGGCCATCGGAGCCGCCGCTTTGATCAAGGACCTCAAGCAACGAGGCATGCTCGACGACACCCTTATCCTCTGGACCACTGAGTTCGGCCGCATGCCCTCGACCCAAGGCAGCAAGGGCCGCGACCACAACCCGCACGTCTTCACCAACTGGCTCGCCGGCGGCGGCATCAAAGGCGGAGTCTCTCACGGCGAAAGCGACCAATGGGGCTACAAACCAGCCGACCGTAAAAACCCCACCCAGGTTTACGACATCCACGCCACCATCCTCCACCAACTCGGCCTCGACCATGAACGCCTCACCTTCCGCAAAGACAGTATCGACCGCCGCCTCACCGACGTGCACGGTCACGTCATTGAGGAAATTCTCGCGTAGTCAGCTGGCAGAGTTTCTCAGCAAGATAATATAAGGGGCCAAAGGTCCACCTGACAAGAGAGGGCTTATGAGGTAGCGTCCAAAGAGCTTTCAACGTCAATCTCTGTTAAGGTTTTATCAATTTGGGAAAGCCGGCAGTGAAAGCTGCTGGCTTCCCGAACGGGATAAAAACAGCTTCGATCTCTTTCTCTTCTTTGGCTAATTTCAGCGCGGTTTCGGGGGCGGAAACTCGCAACGCGGTAGCCCAAGCATCGGCTAACATTGCTGATCGGGCAAGGATGGTTACATTGCGGCGATCTGTCTTAGGCTTGCTATTAGAAGGATCAATCAAGTGGGCGTGGCGCACACCGTCCTTCTCGAAGAACTGGTAGCTGTCCCCCGACGTCGAGAGCGCAATATTGCTGAGCTTCAACATACCGAGCACCTGATGCGACGGACGCTCGATGCCCACAGCCCAACCAGCTTTTCCGGGAGGCGCTTCGGTGAACACCATCTCTCCTCCAATAATCACCGCAGCCTGTTTGATCCCGGCCCTCTTAAGAATTATCATCAATTGGTCCGCGATGTATCCTTTAGCGATTCCTCCAAGATCGATTTTTAAAGTTTGACGGAGCAAAACACTTTTGGCCCCCGGATTGAGAACGACATCCTGGTAGGAGGCGTGACTTTCCCTGATGCTGGCTTTTTCTTGGGACAGCTTTTTCTCACGCCACTTGCGGGTCACGCGCCCCAGGGTGATATCGAAAGCCCCACCCGTGGAGGTTGAAATTTCTTGCGCTTGTGCAATGACCTCGAAGAGATCATCGCTCACCTTGCAGGCTACTTTAGCCGGCTTGGCACAAAGTTGAGAGACTTCGCTATCAGGAAGATAATTTGAGAAGATTCTGTTCAGCTTCTCGATTCGCTCAAAGCATTGTTTCGCGAGCTTTTGCGAATGCTCCTTGTCTGCCGAATAAAATACGATCTGAACGATCGTCCCAAGGTGTGGCTCCGAAAAATACTGTCTCGTTTTCTCAGCCTCTCCCAATTGCTGGGCAAACAAAGAGGTCGTGCCCAGACACAAACAGGCCGCGCTCTTCAAAAGCACGGCCAATGAATGAATGAATTTCCCAATGGGCGACAAACTACTCATCAATTTCAACCCCGGAATTCCAGTAGTGATACATTTCTTCGACCGTTGGAATTTTTTCAGGACGCACGATTCTCAAACCAAGCCATGGAGTATTGGTGTGATACCACTGGCTTCTGGGTCTCTGCGGATCTGAAATTTTCCACATCGGTGTCGATTGATGGCGGGCTGCCGCGGAGACCTCGGCAAGTGTTTGCTGCCAATGGCCGCCTTTCACCACATGCGGATAGGGCTTCGTCGCCTTGACCCATGGATTAGCCACGGCATCCTTGCCGAAGTATTCCTTACGGTTGGGAACATACTGATCCAGCGTCCACTCCAACACGTTTCCGTGCATGTCGTGGAACCCCAGAGCGTTGGGCTTCTTCTTTCCCGGAACATTGTAGTGCGTTGAGGCGTCCCCACCGAACCAAGCAAAATCCCCGGCGTTCCCATCATCATCTCCCCAAGCGTTCGCTCCATCTTTTCCAGCTCGGCAGGCGAATTCCCACTCAGCCTCGGTAGGAAGTCGATAGAAATGGCCCGTTTGAAAGCTAATCCACTGACAATACTTGTTCGCGGAATGTTGGGTCATGCTGAGCGCCGGATGACCATCGCGCTTCATCCCGAAAGTCATCGGGTGATACGGCGGGGTCGGACGGGCAATGAATTCAATATCGTTCTTGATTTGCTCCCTCATGAAATCCAAGGGCAGCCCATCTTTCTGACGGGGAATCTGCGACAACATGAAAGGTTCATAGGCCTCCCAGGAGATCTCATGCTTCGCCATCCAGAATGGCGACAGGGTTACCTTAAGAACGTCGTCCTCTTTCTCGCCACGCCAGGTAAACTCTCCACCCTTGACCGGAAGCATCTCGATTTTAGCTCCCGACGCGAGAGTGTCTTCGAAAGCTACCAGCTTCTCATCCTCGCCATTATGAGTCTTTTTCTTGATCTGCTGATAATCCACAATTTTTTTATGGATCACCTTGGCGAGGCGCATTTGCTCTTCATCAAACCCGTCCAGAGCTAGGGCAGGCTTGATATCAGCAGCAGGTCCCGCCTGAGCCATCGACCCCGCGCAAAGCAAAGTCACGACAGAGGTGAGAACGGATGATCTTTGAGAGTCGCGAGCGGACCGGGTCATTACACTAGAGGAATTTCGTTTTGCCGGGAACCGCAGATTCACGCGGTGTGAAGGGGGTCTCTAAAGTCAGATTCTTTACGTCCTTCAGCAGGATATCCTCGGAGGCCATGATCTGCTCGTCGGTGATGAGCTGTCCGGTATATGCCGCGCTACGTCCCATCATGCCAATCGCATGGCTGTTTGCGGTGTAATCAATCACGTCGTTGTAGACCTTACCTTCGCGGATGTGCTTCATGAAAATCTCGTGCTCCTGCTTGTAACCCAAGCCACTTTTCCCTTCCCAGATTTTTTTGCCGTCCACCTCGATGAACGCATTGCTTCCCTTAGCAACCGCACGTCCTTTGGTTCCGAGGATAGTGTCCCCGGAGTCAGCGTAAGTTCCTTTGATTTGGCGACCGAAGAAACTCGCAGTGCGACCATCTGAATACTCATAGCGGAAGTTGCAGCTGTCCCAGTTATTGGCACCGAGCACAGGATCGATGTTCGCTCCATTTGCGTAGCAACGGACTGGCATCTGGTCGCCCATGAACCATGCCATTCTATCGATACCGTGAATGTGATACTCAAGAACTCCGTCACCGCTAAGCTCGAGGAAGTTCTGCCAAAAACGAAGTGCCCACTCCATGTCAGACATACCGGGAGGCTTGAATTTGGGATCGGGCATGCGGTTGGGGCGTCCCCCACCACAGTAGGATGAGGAGACGTTCACGATATCGCCGATAACACCATCCTTGAGGCGCTTGTCCATGTCCATCAAGTGAGGGGTATAACGCCAGACAAGTCCGGTGAGAACCGACTGACCGGCGGCCTTAGCTTTCTTCGCCGTTTTCACTACACTATGGAGTCCGGGAATATCGAGAGCGAAGGGCTTCTCAATGAAGACGTGCTTCCCTGCCGCGACGGCTGCTTCGAATTGCATTGGACGAAAGTTTGGCGTAGTGGTGAGCAGAACAATATCCACTCCACTGTCGATCACCTTCTGATAGGCATCGAAACCAACGAACTCACGCTTCCCTCCGTCGGTATCGACACGGCCCGAAAACTTCTTGGAAATTCCTTCAATCTTTTCCATGCGTTTTTCGACGACATCACCAACAGCCCAGAGCACAGTGTCCGAGTCGGCTTCAAGGATATTTGCTACGGCACCAGCGCCACGACCACCAAGCCCCACAACACCCACTTTATACTTTGATTTAGGCTCCTTCTCGGCAGCACTAACAAGCGGGACGCCAAGAGTTGACAGGCCTGCGGCAGCGCCTCCAAGAGCCCCTTTTTTGACAAAACTACGACGGGAAGAAAGTGACTGATTTTCTGTTGATTGATCTGACATAATATTAAGGTTGGGATATCTACGGGCAGATATCCAGATTCCTGACAGCTTTTGAATGAAAAAGTTTATTTCTTTTTTAAAAAGACAAAACCGACTTTTCCTCAAGGAAGATCACATTTGCTCTCGGCAGAAAATTGATAGGTTTAATTGTAAAACCGAAGCTTCCGTGGCGTATGCTGAAGAATCATTTCCTATGGCTGCTTGTCGTGGCCTTTTAATTAAGAAAGACTGCCTAAGAAACACGCATGAACCCTTGGATTCTCTTACTACTTCTCATCTCTCTGGCGAAAGGTGACGGGCTCACCTTCCAGAACAACGACCGCGTTGTGCTTCTTGGAAATACCGTCGTTGAGCGCGCCCAGAAATACGGCCACCTCGAAACCGCCCTCACCCTCGCCGCGGGCGAAAAGAACCTGCGCTTCCGCAATCTCGGATGGAGCGGCGATACCGTTTATGGCGACGCTCGAAGCTACTTCGGCCCACCGCAGGAAGGCTTCAACCGACTCAAAGCAGATCTCGGTCGCATTAAGCCCAACGTCGTCATCATCTGCTACGGCGCGGTCGCATCCTTCGAGGGCGAAGATGGCCTCATGGATTTCATCACAGGCTACAACCGACTCCTTGACATGATCAGCAGCGCGGCCAACCCGCGTGCCATTGTTCTCGTCTCCCCGCCTCCGGCCGAGTCCCTCGGCACTCCCATGCCCGACATGAGCAAGCAAAACGAGCGACTAGAAACTTACCGCGAGGCTATTTCCAAGCTCGCCTCGATCCGCAAAATTCACTTCGCCGACCTCTTCGGCAAAATGAAGGGAAGCAACAGTGGCCTCACCGACAACGGCCTGCACTACACCGAGAAAGGCTACGCCGTCCTTTCCTCCAAACTGGTGAAAGCGATGGGCCTTACCCCGCCCACCGCGAAGCAAATCTCCAGCAAGTCCGGGCAAGACCTCCGAGCCAAGATTGTCAAAAAGAACAAGCTCTTCTTCTTCCACTGGCGACCAGCTAACGAAACCTACCTCCGGCTTTTCCGTAAACATGAACAAGGGAACAACGCCAAAGAACTCGAAAAGTTCATCCCCATCATCGAGGCCCGCGAATCCGAAATCGACGGCCTGAAAACTGCAACTCTCAGGGAAAAGTCATGATCTCTCGTCTCGCTCTTAGCCTCTCTCTCTCCTGCCTCGTCGCCTCGGCCCAAAACGGCCTTACCGAAATTCCCGACCCGGATGTTTCCAAACAGATCACGGGTTTCAATCTGCCTGAAGGCATGGAGATCAACCTTTTCGCCTCCGATCCCATGATCGCCAAGCCTGTCCAAATGAACTGGGATTCACAGGGTCGTCTTTGGTTGGTCTCCAGCGGAATGTATCCCCACATCATTCCCGGCGCTGAAGAAAATGACAAAGTTCTCGTCCTCGAAGACGCCGACAACGATGGTGTTGCCGACAAGAGCACCGTCTTCGCAGACAACCTTCATATTCCTACCGGAGTCATCCCCGGAGACGGCGGAGCCTATGTGGCCAATTCCACCGAGATCCTCTTTCTCAAGGACATTGACGGCGACCTCGTTTCCGACGAACGCCGCACTGTCCTTTCCGGCTTTGGCACTGAGGACACCCACCATATTGTCCACACTTTCGAGCACGGCCCGGATGGCATGCTCTACTTCAGCCAATCAATTTACATCCACAGTCATCTCGAAACCCCGCACGGCGTACGTCGCCTCATGGGCGGTGGCACCTGGCACTTCCGCCCCGAAACCTACGAGGCCGAAGTCCTATACAAAGGCCTCGTCAACCCCTGGGGATTCGTCTTCGACGACTACGGCCAAACATTCGCCACTGACGGCGCAGGCGGTCACGGAATCAACTTCGTCTTCCCCCGCTCGGTCCATGTCACTTCACCCGGAGCCAAGCGAATCATCAAAGGGCTCAACCCCGGCCAACCAAAGCTCTGCGGACTCGAGATCCTCTCCGGCACGCACGTTCCTAACGAGATGCGTGGCGTCATGATCGCCCCCGACTTCCGCGGGCATCGCATCAATGCCTATCGCCTCGCTCCGAACGGCAGCACCTACACCTCGACCCGCATTGATGACTTCATCAGTTCATCGCACCGTGCCTTCCGCCCCATCGATGTCAAAATGGGACCCGACGGAGCGATCTACATTGCCGACTGGTATAACCCCATCATTCAACACGGCGAAGTCGACTTCCGCGACCCCCGCCGCGACCACACCCACGGTCGGATTTGGCGCGTCACTTATAAAAATCGTCCCCTCGCCAAGAAGCCTGACTTTCAAAAAGCCTCGGTGAAAGAACTCCTCGACCTCCAGATTTCGCCCGAACGTTTCAACCGTGAATACGCCCGACGCGAACTTCGTCACCGTGGAGGCGACGCTGTCCTACCCGACCTTCAAAAATGGGCCCTAGATCAAGGTGATGATCTCGCCGGACTTCAAGCAATGTGGACTTTACAGGCACTCAATACCACCAACATCAAATTAGTCGAACGACTCGCTTCTTCCAAAAGGGCCCGCATTCGCGCGGCCGCCCTGAGATTCCTTTATCATCGTCAGGACGAGGTCCCTTCAGCGGCCAGGATCATCTCAAAGTCTATTCATGACGAAAACGCGCAGGTCCGCCTTTGGGCCATTTGCTGTCTCGCTCAAAAGCCCTCCGCACAATCTGTCACCCTCGCGCTCGAAGCTCTCGATCACGAAGTCGACGAGCCTCTGGACTTCGCGCTCTGGTCCATCGTCCGCGAACACGAAGCCCATTGGGTGCCCGCCTTCGAGAAAGGCGAAATCAACTTTGACAACAAACTTCCGCGACTCCTCTTCGCGATCGCGGCTCTTGAGAAACCCATCGCGCTCGACTCCATCATGGCTGGCTTAAGTGATGGCTCTCTCAGAGGAGCGGAACAAAGTTCGGCCATCTCTGCAATCGGCAAGGTCGGCACGCCCGAGGATCTGAACCTGCTTCTCTCACTGGCTGCTGACAAAAAAATTCCGCAGCAGCACACTCTGAACGTCCTCATCGACTCCAAGAAGATTCGAAAAATTCAGCCATCAAGAGGAACAGAGCGCCTCCTCGATTTCCTCAAATCCGGAGATCAGGCGACTTATCAGAAAACGGCCCTCCTCGCCGGCCTCTGGAAAATCGATTCCGCCCGCCAAAAACTCATCGCGACCTTCAGCGACCCCAAGACCAGCGGATCAAAACGGCAGGCCGCTGCGGAAGGCTTACGGAACTTCGGCGGAAAAGCAGCCGTCGCGACATTCGAAGAGTTCGCGCGAGAAAGCCAGACCGATGACATCAAGGCTCTCGCCGTCAAAGAACTCGCCAATCTTGATCCGGGCCGCGCCGCCAAGGCTGCCGTCGCGCTTCTCGCAGAAGACGAAGCAGGACAAGATCGCTACCGCCTCTTCGATGTCTTCCTTAAAAACCCAAAGGCTTCCACCTCCTTGGCCAATGCCATCAAGGGACAAAAGCTGCCCGCCAAGATTGCCAGCCTCGGAATGCAACGCGCCGGCACCTCCGGCAAGCCACCCCAGAATCTCATCAAAGCCCTGCAAACTGCCGGCAATCTCAAGCCCATGGCACAGCAACTCAGTAAGGAAGAAATGACCTTGCTCGTCCAGCGTGTCCAAGCCGACGGAGACCCACACAATGGCGAGCGCGTCTATCGCAGCCTCAACCTTCAGTGCGTTGCCTGCCACGCCATCGGAGGAGTGGGCAGCCCTATTGGCCCCGACCTAGTCAGCATCGGATCAAGTGCTCCCATCGACTACCTCATCACCTCGCTCCTCAATCCAAACGATAAAATTAAAGAAGGCTACCATACCACCTTGGTAACCACCAAGAATGGCGATACTTTCACCGGTGGATTGGTCAACGAGGGCGATCAGGAAATCATTCTCCGAGACAACTCCGGCCGCATGACCAAAATCGCCAAGGCCGATGTAAGATCAAAAATCATTAGTCCCGTCTCCATGATGCCTCCTGGCCTCACGGCCAGCCTGCGCGAAGATGAATTCATCGACCTCGTACGCTTCCTTTCCGAACTCGGAAAAGAAGGTGACTTCAAAGTCGACTCTCGGCCCGTCATTCGCAATTGGATGGCGCTGCAACCACACAAGCGAACCCGCGATGACATCGGGCATTACGGGCCCAAGATCTTCGCTGAGAAATTCGAGGACTACTCCTGGACTTCCGTGGGCAGCATGGTTAGCGGAGCGCTTCCGCCGAGAGACCTTCCTCCCGTTATCGGTCGTGGTAAAACCCGTTGGGGTGTGGTTCGCTTTGGAGTAGAGCGACCTGCCAAGGGCGCCTTTTCGCTCAAGATTAACGAGACTCACCTGATGCATCTTTTCGACGGTGAGAAAGAAATCAAACTCCCCGAAAAAGGCCCTGCAACGGTGGAGTTCAGAGCCGGAACTGATCCACAACGCTTCACCATCGCCGTCAATTCGGTTTACCGCTCCGACAACATCCTCGTCGAATTCGTCACTCCAAAATAACAGTCTCATGAAATCAGCCTGTCTTGTCATTCCCGTCGGATTGGTCGTGGTCTTGGTCGCCGCCAATTCCGACAAGGCCACACCATCCCACTCCAAGCTCATCCTCAGCAAAGGCGTCTATACGGAAGGCGCGTCCTTCGGCGACGTTGATGGCGATGGCGTCCCCGACCTCCTCGCCGGACCACTTTGGTTCAAAGGTCCAAAATACGATACCCAACATCGCTACCGCCCCGGCGACGCGACCCCCGCCAAAGGATACAAGCACAGTTCGTTTCAAAGCTGGGTCTTCGACGTCAACGGCGACGGGAGATCCGACATCTTCCAGATCGCGCACACCGGCCGCTTTCACCTCGACCTTTATCTGCAACCTGAGAAACCTTCCGAAAATTGGCCGGTTCATCGCGTCGCCGCCGAGATCGGAAATGAATCCCCCGAAATGGGCGACCTCACCGGCGACGGAAAACTTGAACTCATCGCGATGAAGGATGGCAAATTTGGCTTCTTCACTCCCAACGTAAAAACGCCCGAGAAGCCGTGGAAATTTCACGTCATTTCCAAAGTCCGCACCAAGTCGCCCTACTACCACGGCCTCGGCTTCGGCGATCTCAATGGCGACGGCCGCACCGACCTCCTCGAAAAGGGAGGATGGTATGAAGGGCCCAAAGATCCCACTTCCGTCAAAGAGTGGACCTTCCATGACTATAAATTCTCCGACCCCGGCGGCGCACAGATGCTCGTCTTCGATATCGATGGCGACGGCGACAACGATATCGTCACCAGCCTCCGGGCGCACTCCTGGGGATTGGCCTGGTATGAAAACACCCTCACCGAGGGCAAGGTCTCGCTAGAGAAGCACATCATCATCCCTGAAGGCGACAAGCCTCCCGCCGACGGGCTCGGCTTCTCCCAGGCTCACGCCCTCGCCGCCGGTGACTTCAATGGCGACGGCATCACCGACTTCGCCACCGGAAAACGCTACTGGGCCCACAACGGCCGAGACCCGGGCGCCGACGGTCCAGCTGTAATCTATTGGTTCGAAACCAAACGCGGCAAAGCCGGCGTCGAATTCATCCCCCACCTCCTCGATAGCGACTCCGGCGTTGGCACCCAACTCGCCGTCGCCGACTTCAACAAAGACGGCCGCACCGACCTCGGCGTCGGAAACAAAAAAGGAGTCTTCATTTTTGAGAGCCAGAAGTGAGGCGGCGGCTTCCCGCCACCGAGCCTTTCTCACGTTCCCCTTTGATGATTTTAGCAAGAAGCTATCTCTAATCTGGCTAAGGAAGATGTCCGCCAATCTCCACTAATCATTTGGCTTATGCAGCTCCTGTCATTTCCCCATAATCTCCCTTCCCGGAGTGACATTTTTGTCGGGAGTCCCCCAAGGGGTTCCGCTAAGATTGCGACATGATTCGAATCGCCATATGCCTCGCCCTCCTGCTATCCCCGTTTTCCTTTGCTGAAGAAGGCAAGTTCATCTCACTCTTCAATGGCAAGGACCTCACGGGCTGGACTCCCAAAATCGCAGGACACCCCTGTGGCGAGAACTCCCTCGATACCTTCCGCGTCGAGGACGGCATCCTGAAATGCGAATACGACAAATACGAAAAATTCAACAAGCAGTTCGGTCACCTCTACACCAATAAGACCTACTCACACTACATCCTCCGTATGGAATACAAGTTCGTCGGAAAAATGATGTCCGACGCACCTGGCTACGTGAACTTAAATAGCGGGATCATGGTGCATTCCCAATCGCCACAGAGCATGGATCTCAACCAAGGCTTTCCTGTCAGCATGGAATTCCAATTCCTCGCCGACGAGGGAAAAGGGAAGCGCCCAACCGGAAACGTCTGCACGCCGGGGACAAATCTCATGATGGACAACAAGCTGGTGACGAAACACATCGTGCAATCATCCGCTCCAACCATTTCAGCCGACCAGTGGGTAAAAATTGAAATCGAAGTCCGGGGTCACGACGAAATCATTCACCGCGTCAACGGCAAGGAGGTCCTTCGCTATCAGAAGCCGCAACTCGATCCAAAAGGCCGCGTCGTTTCCGCCGATGACCTGATAAAAAAGGGCGCAATTCTAGCCCTCAGCTCCGGCTACATTGCTCTGCAAGCCGAAGGGCAACCGGTCTGGTTCCGTAATATCGAGATCAAGGAACTCAAGAAATAAACTAAGGTCGCTGGGTCACTCTGATCCGCACAAACTCTTTGTCGATTGAGGCGAACGGTGCCGTTGACCGATAGGTCACCGTTTCCGTTCCATCGCCATTTGGAATCGAGGAAACATACTGCACACCCAACGAGTTCCAGCTCGCGAGATCAGAAGAAATCTCGGCTGTAATAATCACGTCATCGGCGGCCAGATTACGGCGGAAGGTAATGGTCAGATTTTCTTCCGTTCCTCCATTAAACAAGCCAATACCAATTACAACCTGGGACTCGGGACTCGCTCCGGCATCTCCATTGATCGATCCAAAAGCATGCTCGAGTAAGGCCGCCAAACCATCGCCGTCGAGGTCGTCATTTGGATTTCCGGCAAGGTTCACCGTATCGGAAGCTCCCGGGCTTCCGCCGATCGCCGCGCTGGATCTCCAATTCGAAGCAACGCCATGGTCAGGCGAAGTATCCGGCGCAACCAGCACCAGCGAATAGCCCCCACTATCCGGACCTGTCGGCCAGGGCGCCTCATCCGAATAGGTGAATCGTTGAATGTCCAATGTCCCTGTCGAATCAATAACCGCCAATTCCTCCCCGCTGTTACTCAAGCTGGCGGCAAACTCACCAGGAGCAATCGTGAGGCCCGCCGTGTTGTAAGCCGCCGCAAAGGCGGTCTGGTCTTTCACCACAACGATGCGTGCTCCTGCCGGCAGAAGTAAACCGGACGGGAAAGTGTAGGTAATCCCGGAAAAGCTCACACCCGTGAGATCAATCGTGCCACCAGAGATATTCATCAATTCGATCCACTCCCTGCTCTCATCTGCTCCCGGCGGATTGTAGTAGATTTCGGAGACCACGAGGTTACTGCTGGCTGCTGGCGTTCCTACGATAAACTCAGCCTCGGTCAAAGCCGACCATTCTCCGCCATTCAGTGCACGAGCTTTCAAGCTACCCGTCTGGGTCATCGTGACGGTGTTGGATCCCACATTCGGCTTGATCGCCCGGACCCGCAGATCCATTCCGAGGTCAGAGGTTGAGCTTGGAGCCTGGTGAAGTTCTACCGCGATGACATTGACCCCTTCGACCAAATCTTCAGGAGAAAGAATTAAGCTACTCAATCCCACAAGCTCCCCTTCCGGACTGCTCGAAGAAATGGCGTTGTCGGAATAAGTCTTATTACCGGCCGTCATATTCGATCGGCCCACTTCCTTTCCATTAAGGTAAACAATCGCTCCATCATCCCGCACAATATCAAAAGTGAGTTCGGTGTAATTCCCCACTCCCGTCACATTGAATTCCCTCCGGAAATACAAGGTATTGGTAATCGAAGATCCGACCGTTGTCCGTGTCGTGCGACCACTGATTGTTCCATACCCCAACATCGCCTGACCTGCTCCCCAGGAAGCATCGTCGAAATTCGGATGCTTCCAGTCGGATGGACCATAGTTGCCATTTCCGACAACCACTTCGCTGTCACTCTGCGCCACGCCATTTCCAAGATACCTCCATCCGGTATCCTCCAGATCAATAAAGGTATCCACGATAGCCCCTCCGGTCAGCATTCCAGCACTTGGATTGATTCCCCCGCCAACTTCCCGGGGATCGCTTCCGTCCAGAGTATAATAAATCGATCCGGTCGTTGCCGTCACGGGGAGCTCATACCCGTTTGCTACGACCCCACCATGCTGGGCAAAAACAGGAGGATCAATGGAGGGATAAAGGTTTTGCCCGCGCAACTCCGGGATGATCCCACGCGAGTCGGACTCGCTAAGGATGACCGGGATATGATTGTTGACGACGTTGTCACGCTCGACGAGCCAGTGTTGCTCGCGGGTGAAATAAATCGGACTATTGAGCAATGGCGGGTAGTGATCGCTGAAAGGGTTGGTCGATGAACTCGCAGTGCTGCCATAGGGCGTATTGGCTTGCACGTCACCCCATCGGGCGGATTCCGCCATGATTGCCTTGTCCATCTCAGCGCAAATACCGAGAAAGCGCTGACTTGCGTTCTGTTCGGTGAGAGCTCCGTTATTATAAATATGCTTCGCGACGCGATCGGCAAATCGAATTCGGAATTCGTCATTTAAACGAAGGCGCTGAAAAGGTCGCATGGAGCCGCTGTTTGAGCCGTAGCGGTTCCAGCTGAACTTATCGAGGCTGATCTCCTGGTCCCAAACCTGAAATCGCCAACGGCCATCACCGCTGATGGCATTGACCCCGGCGTAGCCGTTCTTCGTCGGCCAGTCTTCCGCATCAGCGTAGAAGTGAAGGAAAGTATAATCGATATAATTGTCGATATCGATGACATTCTTGGCTTGCTCGTAGACCGCGTTGTCGACGATATCGCCGTTGAGAGTGCTCAGCATCGAATTCCAGAGAGGTCCGGGAGTGAGAATATCGGCATTAACTTCCCAATCTTCTGTCTCGCCGCCGATGTGATCGGCATACCAGTCATCCTCGTAGCGCTCGGTGAGATCGTGCAACCCCCAATATAAACCGTTGACATAAAGATGAACAAAATCGCCGTTCCCCGAGGCATTGCCCATCGCGCGCATCGAATCCTTCATCCAGACGTCGCGCATATACATCGAGTCGTTCGGCCGATAACGACTGCTGGACCACGAAACGAGTGCCCACGAATCAGTGAAGCAGGCGCGCAAAACAAGCTTGTTGAAGGTCTCAACGTCGGATTGGGGAAAGAGCGGGTATTCGAGCTTCGGCTTGCCGACCGTCGAGCTAAAGGTGAGACGCAGCGAGTGCTTGTGCATCCTTGCCGGTCGGCGGCTGGCATTGCCGTGAACTTCAATCTTGCAATCCTCCTGAAATCCCGGAGTGCCATCGGGAAGAATATATTCCATCGAGCAAACCCTCTCCCAACGACTGCGGGGATTGGAATAAATCCCTGTCGCTGTCTCGGCGTCCGAATTCAAAAAGTCACTCGGGTTCATCGTGATCGACACCGTTGGGATGTCGAGCAACGCCTCCTGCATAGTATGTTCGGCGAGACCCAGAACATCATTCACCACTCGCGGATCCATCTCGTAATCCGCCGGATGGATCGCACTGGGATCACCTGAGTTCGACCAATCGGCCGGCCAGCCTGGCGGATTGGCAGGCTGCTGTAACACGTCATCAACGAAAATGTATGTGTGGGAATCGACATTGGTCGAAAGCCAGTTGCTGAAATAGGCAATTGCCCGGATCGTCGAAGTAGTGGTGATACTGATCGGACCGGTGTAAACCGTTCCATAACTCGTAGTCGGCTCGGAGCCATCCGTCGTATAACGAATGGTAGCGCCCTGAGTTGCCGAAGTGATCTCCAGAGAGAACGGAGAAGAATAAAATCCGCGGTCGATAGAGAAATTCGTATCCTTGACCACCCCTGGAACTTGCGAAGTGTTATTGATAGTCCCGGGAGTGCTCGTCTGAAAAAACACCGGTTCGCCTCCCGACGCGGGCGGGCCGTAGGAGATGTCGGTAAATTGCTCGGGATAGACCGGAGAAAAACTATCGTCCACCGTCGTTCCATTGGGTCGCACAATCGCAAGGTATTCCCCGTCTGCCGAAAGACTAAAATTTGTGTGAGCTGCTCCACTGGGATCAACGACGTCCTTACCCGAAGCAAAGACGACCAGATAACTCGATGCCTGAATCGTCACCGACGGGAAGTTCCACTTGGTCGGATTCCCCGCATTGTCCGTGAGATAATAACCATCGAGGGTCACAATGGTTGGATTTGGATTATAAATCTCCATCCAATCTTCCCGGTTTCCAAATCCATCGGTGATGTCCGTCACATTGCGGGTCAGGATTTCGTTGAGCTGCAGAGGAATCAAGGTGTTCGGAAAATCCGCGGGGTTATTCGGATCAGTCCCCTCCGCTGCCTCCAGAGCATCATTAAATCCATCACCATCCGAGTCCTCGTCAGTTGGGTCGGTCGCCCAACCATTTGCGCCGGTGAGCTCATCATTGTCGTTGAGCCCGTCTCCATCCGTATCTTGCGCAAGAGCATTCGTTCCATGAACGTTAATCTCATCGTCATCGTCCAAGCCATCGGAATCGGTATCAGCAAGGATTGGACTTGTTCCCGCAGCCTGCTCCTCTTGATTCGTCAACGAGTCTCCGTCGTTATTCCCACTTCCCATCGCTACTCCCAGATTGGCGAAGTAAAGCAGCTCCCAGTCATCATCTAGATTGTCCAGATCGGAATCATTAAGCACCTCAATCTGAAAAACCTGTTCGTAAAAGGCTCCCATTGTATCAGTGGTGCGTATCAGAACCGAGAACGTTGTCCCACCAGCGAAAAGACTCAAATCACTATCCACCTCCAGATCCGCTCCAGTAATCGTGAAAAGTCCGTTATTAGAGTCACCAGCTCCCGATGCGAGAGTGTAGGTGAAGGTATCAGCTGGCGTCGGGTCCATCGTTGTAAACGTTCCCACTACCGTTCCAATCGTCGCCGTCTTGGCAACCGTCAGCCCCGATAAATCCAAATCAGTTGGCCCGTCGGTCGAAACCGGATCTCCAACTTCCAGGCCATTGATAAAAACATTATGCGAGCTGCTCGGACTCACGGCCGAAACGATTCCGGTCAGAGTCACCGCTCCACTTCCATCGGTGGTGACATTCAGGGTCACGAAATTGTCCGCCAGGGTCGCCGGGGTCGGGGAATTTTGGAAAATATACCGCTGCGTCGACGCTCCCCCTCCGCTCCAGTCAGCCGCCCTTCCACCGCTGGAACTCCTATCAAAACCCCAAATCGTGACTGGATATTCCGTGTTGGGTTGAAGACCGGTAAAAACCAACCTCAAGCCACTCCCTTGGTTGTTGCTGAAGCTTCCGTTCGCGAACAAAAAATCCCGCCACATCGATGCCTCGCCACCACCACCATTGTTTGAGCCTCGGTCTCTGGTGTCCAGACCGACCGAGCCAATGGCGTCAACATCCAATCCGATACTTCCAGGAAACGTCTTCGACCAGGAATCACCCAAATCGGTATCCCCGGCGGCAATTGAATTCCAGCCGCTCTGAGTCGCGCTGCCGTGGTTAAAATCAATCCGCAGAGTCTGGGCTGACACCAAAAGCGAGCCGAAAAGATACGCAGCGATAGTTGCCTGCAAGCGACCAGTCAAAATCATCCAAAAAAGGAATCCAATTAAGAGGAAAACTCAAACGTAAAAACGCTCCTTGGTTCCCAAAAACCGCTATTCCATCCTTTCCAGAGTCAAAAGACGGAACTCCATCGCCTCCGGTCCGGGGATCTCGATCGCGCTGAGCACCATCTGACCAGATCCTTTTTCAAGAGTAATATTTCCAATTGGGAGTGCCTTGAAGTCCTTCACGTAAGACTCCATTCTGGGGGAGCGATCATGCTCCACCCCGGTTTCGGGAACGTCGTGAGCTTCCGAAATCACGAAAGGCAGCTTCGCCTCCTTGAAAGTCAGTTCGCATTTTGCTCCCGCCTCTTTTGCCGCGTAGTAGAGCACGACTTTGAAACTCCCCGCCTCCATCACCTCAACATCGAAGGTGATTTTTCCGTTCGTTGTTTTCCAGCTGTGGAAATAAGAGCAGTTGGGAAACTTATTCGATCGCATGATCCCCCCGTGCCCCACGGCATCGCGTGCGGGCAATTGGGTCATCACGCTGTCAGGATGGGCAATCACGAAAGGACGATCATCATCCGAGTAACCCGGCATAAACTCCTCGCGGTGAGCCTCCATCGCTCGCTTCAGCTCCTTCACCATCTCCGGCTTATCCTTGACGGGCTTCCGTTGCCCCGGATCTGCGACCATATCAAAAAGGTTTCCTTTCTCATCCAGGCGAAACCGCTGGTTCCGTGCGCTGATCTTACTCTTCCAGTGGTTGACAATCGCCCGATCCGTCCAAGTCACCTTCTCCCCCTTGAGCAATGGCTTCAAGCTAATACCATCAAGTGGCCTTGACTTCTCCTGCGACACACCAGCCAGGTCACACAAGGTCGGCAACAAGTCCTGCACGCTGGCAATCTGTGGAATCTTCAATCCCGCCTTTACCCCGTTCGTCCAACGAAGGTAAAGCGGGCTCCGTACTCCCCCTTCATCCGTGCTCCCTTTCCTTCCCTTCATGCCGCCGTTCCAACGAACACCGTTCGGCCCATTGTCGTGAAACCACACCACAATGGTGTCGTCAGCCACTCCGAGCTGTCTGAGCTGCTTCAACATCCGCCCCACGTTCCAATCCAAGTTCTCACACATCGCGAGCGCGCAGCGCTTGTGCTTGTCCGCCTTCGCCGGCTCCCTTTTTTGCTGGTTCGTGAATTTCAAATCCTTCTTCGCAAACTTCTTCCAGAATTCGTCCGGCACCTGCATCGGCGAGTGCGGAGTATTGTATGGGACATAGGCAAAGAAGGGCTTTTCCTCTTTCACCGACTTCGCGATGAAGTCCATCGCCTTGCTCGTAAAATCATCAACGCAAAACCCTTTGCCTTTCACGGTGCGACCATTGTGCTCCAAAATTGGATCAAAGTAATTCCCCCAGTGCCCGCTACAAAAGCCGTAGAACTCTTCAAACCCCCTTCCGTTCGGATGATACGGATACTGCATGCCATTGTGCCATTTCCCAAAGGCTCCCGTCCGGTAACCGGCCGCCTTGAAATGGTCGGCAATCGTCACTTCATCAAGATCCATCCTTTCCCCACCTCCCGAGGTCGAATAGACCCCGCTGCGCGCATGATGACGCCCCGTGAGAAATTCCGCCCTCGTCGGCGAACAAACCGCACAGACAAAAAATCGATCAAAACTGGCCCCCTCGCGCGCCAACGAATCGACATGCGGCGTCGCCAAATCACCATTCCCCGAACTCGATAAATCACCCCAGCCCTGGTCATCGGTCAAAAAGACAAGGACATTGGGCGATTCCCCCGAAAGAGGAAGTATACAAGCGAGAAGAGCTAAGAGACGCACGATCATCGTCTTAAAACGAAGCCTGACTCCCCGGTATTTCAACAACACCCAGCCGTTCCGCAACAATCCGAAAGAGGCTCGTCGCCATACTCCGGAATCCCGCATTTGTCCTTGGCGAGACAATCAGTGTGCTTTGTCCCTAGTTTTAAAATCACAACCTCCTCTCCAGCCTCTACCGCCGCCAATGGATACTGCGAAATCACCTCCGCTTCGTATTCCACCTCCACCGGCAGGAAGTCTCCCGGCATCACCGAGGCTCCCATCTCAAGGATCTTCAACAACTTGTCGGTCTTGATACGATGCTCCACGTCAGTCGCCACCCAGGCCTGAAGCAAGCACCAGGACGACACCCGCTTCGTCCCCCCACAATCAATGAAGTCCTTACGCACACCGCCAACTTCCGTGACATGAAAGTGCTGCGGCACCTCTTCGCCGCCCGGCAGAATTAATTGTGTCTCCTTCCCTAAATGATTCGCGAGATGCTCCTTAAGAGTTTTAACATCGATCATGGACAGGACTCTCGCCCCAATTCTCGATCAAACAATTCAATTTTTAATCCCCAAGAACTCCCGGCTCATCTCAAACACGTCCCGTTTCGTTCCAAGTGCGGCTTTCAGTTTCACATCCCGATCCCAAGAGTTCTTCGTCCGGAAAATCTTCCACATCTGCCCCACTTTCAAATTCAAAGGATACTGTAAAGGTGTCACCAATGGCGTATTGGTCAACGGGTAGTCAGTGCCATACATCAAGCGACCTTCGAGACGTTTGTCGTTGAGCACCACCGGCAGATATCTGCGCCGATTACTCTGCGTCAGCGTGGAAATATCCGCCACCAGATTGGGAAACTCCGGCATCATTTCCAAAAGCCGCTCCACATTCGTCTGACCTTCCCTCTCACCCGAACTCGCCACATGAGCCGCGGTCACTTTCACGCCACACTCCAGGGCGAAGCGCAGAAGTTTGGGATCCCCAAGGGCATTGTTGGTTTGCGAAAACGAATCTTCATCTCCGACATGTGTGAGCAAAGGAAGATCCAATTCCACCAACTTCCGGTAGTAGGCCTCATACCGCTCCTCCGAAGGATCAATGTTCTGGATATTCGGCAACCACTTCACTAAGACCGCTCCATTCTCTTTCGACCACTCCAACTCCTCCAGCGCATCTTTCCGATTCGGGTGCACGCTCGCCGCAAAGTGCAGTTCGGGAAACTTCTTCACTCTTTCACCTACAAATCGATTTGGCACGCACACCTCCCCGGACTCTCGATCTAATTCCCCCTCTGCCGTATAAGGCGCGTCCATCGCCAGAATGACCGCCCCGTCGACAAACTCGGATTCCTGAATCGACTTTGCAATAATCGCCATTAAAGACTCATCGCCTTCCTCCGAAACCGTCTTCTCATTACTCCCAAAAATTTTCAAATAGAGTCCAAACTTCCAGCTATTGCGCAGCGCATCAGAAATCCACGCACCACTCCCTCCGGCCCCAAATCCCGCGGTATGACAATGCATATCAATAATCCCCTTCGGCGGCTCGACCGCCTCTTCCCCGATCACTCCCCGAAACATCATCAGGCGCAAAAGAAACAGCGCCACGATCAAACCACAAACGATCAGAAAGGGAGTCATCCCTGAGTCTTATATATCAGACGTAAGGCATCCAGACGAATACGCGCTCCCTTAAGAGCTTTCTCAAGATCCTCTTGTCGCGTCTTTAGCATCTCGATCTCGTGATCACCAATCATGGGGTTCACTTCGGCCAAATCCCGCAAGCGATCCAACTCCGCGCTCAACGATACTTTCATCGCCTCGACCGCCTTGGTCACCACCGTCTTACGCTTTACTTTCACAAGTCCACCCAACTGCTTCAACATGTCCGGAATCAGCTCCTGGGTCACCTGAGGTTGTCCCAAAAACTTACGATGCTTACCGGGTCGACAAATTGCCCGAATCAACTTTGCGTCGCTCGTAAGATCATTTCCCTTAAAGTCCACCGCGACCCGGATCGGCACCGCCGGCAGGAAGTGATCGGTCTGCAAGGAAGCCGGAGCAATACACTCCAAAACATAGTAAGCCTCCATGATCACCGAAGTCTCACCCGGCGTCTCCCAGACTCCAAAAGCACTATTCCCAGCCTCGCCCGACAACAATAAATCAATCGCCGAAACCACCATGGGATGATCCGCCGACATAAAGCCCATCTCTTCCCGGATCAGGGCCTTCTCACGATCAAAAGTCACCGCCATTCCTTCTTCTGGCAAATCCGGAAAAGCATCGGTAATGACATTCCCCGGTTTCAACAAATAATCCCGGTCATCAAGCTCCTCCACTTCGAGCCCAAAAAAATCAAAAGTCCGCGCAATCCAATCTTCAAAATTTCGATCCCGATCCCACGTGTCCATCTTCTCGAGAACCTCGTCGATCTCACCACCCCCATTCGAAGTTAGCGCAAGCAATCGATCGTGCCCGCGTTCCATTTCAGCTTCAGTTTCATCACGCAAGACCTTCGAGGCCGCAATGAACTCATCAAGCGTATCCGTCTTCAAAGCCTGCAAGCGCTTCACCAAGATCTGCGCACCTTGCAAATTCTTCTCAAAGGCATTCAGCCCTTCGGAATACCACCGCGCATAACGTTCGCACCGCTGTCCCTTCACAAAAGGCACGTGAATATAAATCGTCTCGGTCTGGCCGATCCGATCCAGTCGCCCGATCCGTTGTTCCAGCAATTCCGGATTCTCTGGCAAATCAAAAAGCACCAGATGATGGGCAAACTGGAAATTCCGCCCTTCACTTCCAATCTCGGAACACAAAAGAACACGCGCTCCCTCCTCCTCGGAAAAGTAGGCCGCATTGCGATCCCGCTGAAGCAAGGTCAGCTCTTCGTGGAACTGCGCCAGATTCACCGCCACCCGATCCAGCACCGCCACTGCAATCTCCTCGACCAACTCGAGCGTCTTACAAATCAACAAGACCTTCTCGTCCGGATTCTCCCCCAAAAACTCCACCAGCCAATCGATCTTGGGCGCAAAATCATCATCGCCTTTCAACTCGATCAAATGCTGCTTCCGCTCTGGAAAGCCACTCAGCTGCTTCCGGGTATTTCGAAAGATCACCCGCCCCGTCCCAAAGGAATCAAGCAAATCCGAAACCACTTCATCACGCATTCCCTCTTCTTCAATCCTCGTGAGTCCGTCCGCTAAACGAGGCGAACGTTTCGCAAAAGCCTCAACCGTGGCATCTCCCACAGACGCTCCCGACTGTACAACATCAATGACATTCGCCACCTCTTCATAGTGCGCCGACTCTTCCAAAAATTCCTCCAAGTCACTGTAACGATCCGGGTCAAGCAACTGCAATCGCGCAAAGTGACCCTCCGCACCCAACTGCTGCGGTGTCGCGGTCAGTAATAGAACCGAAGCCGTTTCCGCAGCCAGCACTTGCACCAATTCATATTCCTCACTTGCCTCCTCCGGCGTCCACTCCAAGTGATGAGCCTCATCCACGACCAACAAATCCCACCCCGCCTCGATCACCTGCGGCATCCTTTCTGGATTCGCGATCAAAAAATCCGCGCTACACAACACCAATTGGCTATCCAAAAAGGGATTCGCCTCCGGATCATTATGGGTAATCGACGCACACCGCGCCTCGTCAAAGAGCGAGAAAGTTAGATTAAATCTCCGATACAGTTCCACAAACCATTGATGAGTCAACGCCCCCGGCACCAAAATCAATACCCGCTCAGCCCGCCCGGTCAGCTGGAGACGATGCAAAATCAAGCACGCCTCAATAGTCTTCCCCAATCCAACTTCATCCGCCAGCAATACCCGGGGCGCAATTCGTGAGGCCACTTTGTTCACAATCGCGATCTGATGCGGAATCAAATCAATCCGCCCACCCAAAAACCCCCGGACTGGCGACTTGCGAATCTGACTACTGCGGAAAAGCGATTCCGCACGCAAATTAAAGGTCCGCAATTCATCAACCTGCCCGCTCAGCAAACGGTCTTCCGGCTTTGAAAAACTGATGGTATCAGAAAGCTCCGCTTCCTCGATGGCCCGCTCACCTGCGTAATAAATCAACAAACTGTCTTTCTCTTCCACCCGATCAATCGTCACCGTCACTCCATCATGCAAAAGAACTTCATCCCCCGCCTTAAATTGCACCCGCATAATCGGCGCCGTCTCCAGCGAATACGTCCGCTTCTCCTCCGTTGCCGTGAAAAGGATGCTCACCTGCCCATTCTCCTTCTCCAACAAAATCCCCAAGCCCAATTCAGGATCAGTTTTGCTAATCCATCTCTGCCCCGGCGCAATCGCAATGTGACTCACGCCGTTCGATACATCCACCCCGACAGGATGTCGAGACGCACCCGAAAGGAATTATAATTCACTCGTATGCCTCTATGAGTCCCCCGATTTACCACAATCCCCTTAATGTTAATCAAAAAATCAAGAATTAATCAATTCAAGGGCCCCTAAAGCACTCCAAGCTCTTTCCCCACCTCCAAAAATGCCTCAAGGCCTCGATCCAAATGCTCCTTGGTATGCGCCGCTGAGATCTGGGTCCGGATCCTCGCCCGCCCTTTTGGGACAACCGGGAAGAAAAAGCCAATCGCGTAGATTCCCCTCTCCATCAACCCTTCCGAAAATCGCTGGGACAATTCCGCCTCTCCTAAAATCACCGGAGTAATCGGATGCTCCGCTCCCGAGACTTCAAAACCCGTAGATTCAATCTGCTCACGGAAATACCGGGCATTGTCTTTCGCGCGATCCGCCAAGTCCGTCGAAACCGTCAACATCTCCAGCGCCTTGAGCGACGCCGCCGCGATCGGAGGCGCAATACTATTGGAAAACAAATACGGCCGCGATCTCTGACGAAGCAAATCTACGATCTCCTTCTTCCCCGAAGTGTATCCGCCAGAGGCACCTCCGAGAGCTTTTCCCAAAGTCCCCGTCGTCAAATCAATCTTCCCAAAAAGACCACAATGCTCATGCGTTCCGCTCCCGTGCGCGCCAAGGAATCCCGTGGCATGACAGTCATCAAAGTGCACTAAAGCGCCATACTTCTCCGCCAGCGCATGAACGCCCGCGAGATCGGCAATCACTCCGTCCATCGAAAAGACCCCATCCGTCGTGATCAACTTGTGTCGCGCTCCGTCGGCATCCGCCTGCTTCAGCTTTTCCTCCAAATCCGCGAGATCATTGTTGTTGTAGCGATAGCGCTTCGCTTTGCACAAACGCACGCCATCAATAATCGAAGCATGATTGAGCGAATCAGAAATCACGGCGTCCTCCGCCGTCAACAAGGTCTCGAAAAGCCCGCCGTTAGCATCGAAACACGAGGGATACAGAATGGTATCCTCCGTTCCAAGAAACTCCGTGAGAGCCTCTTCCAGCCGTCGGTGTAAAGTCTGCGTACCGCAAATAAATCGAACCGAAGAAAGCCCGAAGCCATATTCATCGATCGCCTCTCTCGCCGCTTCCCGAACCTCAGGGTGATTCGATAGCCCAAGATAGTTGTTCGCGCACATGTTGATCACCCGTCGACCGTCATCGAGTGTAATCTCCGCGTCCTGGGGCGAACTGATCTGGCTTTCTTTTTTAAAAAGGCCATCGCGCTCAATCTCCTCCAAAGTTGTGGCAAGGTGAGTCTGAAATTCAGAAGTATACATAATTTTTAAGGTAATATTTTATCCAAGGTCGGACCATTGCAGGAGAACTTTCCCGCAGGAGCCCCCTTTCATCGCCGCGAAGCCTTCTTCGAAATCAGCGTAGTGAAAACGATGAGTTATCACGGGCGAAATATCGAGGCCCGACTGGATCATCGAGGTCATCTGATACCAGGTCTCGTACATCTTCCGTCCATAGATTCCCTTGATCGTCAGCGAATTAAAAATGACCTGGTTCCAGTCAATCGTGACATTCGGCCCGGGAATTCCCAACAGGGCAATCTGCCCACTATGCCGCATATTGGAAATTAAGTCATTGAAGGCATGATGATTTCCGGACATCTCCAAACCGACATCAAATCCTTCCTTCATTCCCAATTCATCTTGAACGTCCGATAATTTTTCCTTCCCCACATTGACAGTCCTGGTTGCTCCAAGCGTTCCGGCTAGCTTCAGGCGTGTCTCGTCCAGATCAGTAATCACGACGTGTCTCGCGCCTGCATGTTTCGCGATCGCTACTGACATGATTCCGATTGGACCCGCCCCGGTAACGAGCACGTCCTCACCTAGTAGGGGAAACGTCAGCGCCGTATGGGTGGCATTTCCAAGGGGATCGAAAATCGCCGCTTCATCGCGTGAGATCTCCGGAGCCAGTTTCCAAACATTTGTCGCCGGCAGCGCGAGATACTCCGCGAAGGCACCCGGTGAAGTCACCCCCACGCCCCTGGTGTCCTTGCAGTAATGCCGTCGTCCCGCCAGACAGTTGCGACACCTTCCACAAATCAAATGCCCCTCCCCAGAGACAACATCACCCACTTTCAAATAATCTACCTCCCCGCCGACCTCGACAATGTCCCCCACAAACTCATGGCCCGTCACCAAGGGCACCGGAATGGTCTTGGCCGCCCATTCATCCCAATTGTAGATGTGCAGATCAGTACCACAAATCCCCGTACGATCTACTTTGATCAAGACGTCCCGGGGTCCAATTGAGGGCTCAGGAACATCTGACAAAGCCAAGCCAGACGCAGAGTCGTTTTTAACAAGTGCTTTCACAATAATTCAATTTCGATTCCCGAGGAGCATCCTTTGATCTGGATTTTAGAGACACGCAAGCCGCGATTCATGAAAATGTATGACAGGGAATTCAGATCCCTCTAACACTTTATCGCAACAAAGTGTGTACTCCATGGTTTCCTCCTCCAACTACTGAAATATTCTGCTAATTATTCATTAACTTCTCCCAATGAAAACTTTCTCACTCCTGCTCTCAATTTCTATCACCACCCTCTCCGCGCAACGAGGCCCTAGACCTCATGAGATTGCCGAATCACCCGCTGAAATCGGCTCATCAGGCTTCGTCTGGTATCCCATCCTCGAAGACGGACTCGCCGAAGCCAAACGCTCCAAGCGTCCGATCTTCTTCTTGGCCGCCGCTTCACAGTGCAGTGGGGTTTCCGGAGTCTTCTGACCCGGCTACACTCACACGGCGTACCGTGAGTACTCCCGGGAAGATGTTATTAAAGCGAGCCGCGGCTTTGTCTGTATTCGCATCGACTCCTACGAAAGCGAAGAGGCTCAGAAAATTGTCCGCAGCCATCTCAACGGACGATTTGAAAACACCGCCTTCTGCATCCTTTCCCCTGATGGCAAAGAACGCCTGACTCGAAGCGGACGTGGACCCGGACAGGTTTTTAGAGGAAATCTCGCGAGCTCCCTCAACACCATTTCCAAAAAATATCGGAGCAGAGACAAGGGCGCCGCAGTCCCTGATTTCCCCACATTCAAGCTCAGCCTCAACGTCTCCTCCGCCGATCAACGCCTGCTCCTTCTCGTCACCGGAAATGACAAGGAACTCAAAACCGCTCGCAAGCACATCCAACCATTCGCAGAGCACCCGGACATCATTGGCCGCTTCCACTACGATTTTGAAAGCGACGAAAAAGCGTGGTCGAAGGTCTTGAGCAAAAGTAAATCAGGCTCCCGGATCATGATTGTTGCAGCTGACGCCTTTGGACAAAAAGGCGAAGTCATCAAAAGTTTCCCTCTCAATGTCAAACTGAGTGATCTGAAAGACGCTCTCCTCAAGGCCAACGAATCCTACGCCAAAAACACGACGAAGAAAAACTACGGCAACCACATTCAGAAGGGCCGTCGCAATGGCGTGACCTGGGAAATGCCCATGGAGTATGGTGAAGACCGGGACGGAGACGGAAAAATCGACCATCGTGGAGGAGCAGGTCGTCCGGGGACACGCCGGCGGTAGGAACTATCGTTCTGCCACCTTCAATCGGTAGAATCTTTTTTCTTCCGCTTCGACAGGCTTCCCAAAAGTCATCAACTCCCGCCCATCGACCGGAACGGCCCGTGACACCATGGTCAATGAATCGTCGCTCTCCCAATCTTCCAGATTCGTCGAACTCTCAACCATTAACCTGGCCTGATCAGCTCCGACCCTTACTGGAAACTGAAACTGCACTTCGCCTCCATCCTCCGAAAAGAGAATCGCCAATCCTCCATCACGCCGGTCTCCGGCATCCGTCCCGATGGCATACTCGAAAAAGTCATCCAATTCATCACCATCGGAATCAACTCCGGAAAGACCACCAAAAGCAAGCGTCGCCCCACTTCCCGGAGTTCCCCCCGCAAGCATGCTCACTCGCCAATTTGAAGCATCGCGATGATCCGGATTTGTATTCGGTAATATCAAAGTCAAACTATGTCCCGCCCCATCCGCACCCTTGGGCCAAGGAGCGGCATCGTTGAAGGCAAAGTCATGAATCACCGAACCATCGGCAGCCCGCAAATCGATCCACTCGCCGTCATTGTTCAAGCTGCCCGAAAAAGCCCCCACCACTTTATCTGCTTCGTCAGGATACGCCGCGGCGAAATCATCGAGATTTTTCACTAACAAGATCCGCTCCCCTGGAGCAAGCACCCACAAGCGCGTGCTGGTTCCTTCATCAAAGGAAAACTCAACACCGTCTCGAAATTCCACACCCCGCAGGTCCACCGGAAGATCTCCGACATTCATCAACTCTACGAACTCCTCCTCAGTCTCCGCATTCGACGGATGATAATACAGTTCACTCATAACGAGATTCTCACTACTCGCCGACTCCGTTCCAACATAAAACGCCGCACTGCTCAGCGCACTCCATTCTCCGCCGCTTAAGGCACGGGCATTCACAATAAACGAAGCACCTAAGGGAACTGCGCCACTGTAGACAAATCCCCCGCCATCCTTCGGGTCGCTTCCATCGATGGTGTAGCGAATCTCTCCAGCTGGCGCTGTCATCGTCAAATTGAATCCCGGCGAAACGTTGCCTCCAAATTGACTCATCACCGGCGCCTCGACGGAGGGATAGAGATTTTGATCCCTAAATTGATTCAAGACCGTTTCACTACGTCCCGGGATGTAGGAACTCAACTGGTAATTCACCTCCGTCTGCCACTCCGAATCCACCGTATATGGATTTCCGGCCCGCTGGGCGTCTCCCCACCTCGCCGATTCCGCAATCAGGGGAATGCGCAATTCGTCCACGAAGCCCTGGAAGGTTGCCGCAACACTCGGCGGAGTCAGCGCTCCGTTGTTGAAAAAATGACGGTGAATGCGATCCGCAAATAACAATCGATAATCCGCATTGGCCCGTAATTTCTGATGCACCCCTGTCGCACGGCCTGCATTGTTTTTGGTGGTATTATTTACCGTCGGCCCCAGCAAAGTCCGCTCGGAATCCCAGGTGAAAAACTTAAAGGTCTCGCCATCTCCTCTCAAGCGCCCCGCCTGCCAGTTGTTGGTATCCCAGTCCGAGTTACCGTTGTAAAAATTCACCAACAACCAATCTATCATGTTCTCCAAATCGAGATATTCCTGAATTCCATCGTAGTTTTCCGGCAAGGCCATATTGGTTTCCGAGATCGCCAGGACCTGATCCCACGGATCCACCGAACCATCGACCGCCTCGATGCCTGGTCGAGGCGATGACTTGATGACATCCCAATCTTCCTTCTCCCCGCCAAAGGCCTGCACCATGGAATCGGATTCGATTCGCTCGATGGTATTGAATAAGCCCCAATACATTCCATTGAGATAGACATGAATGTGACCTTGCCTTGTCGCGGGTTGCCCCATTTCACCCTGAAGACGCCGCGCCAACTGGTCTCGAATGTAGAGCGCCTCTTCCCGTTGAGAATCTCTGGGATGGAACCACGAGTCACCATTCTGACCACGAAGCAAATAGCTATTCACTTCGTCATTCTCGCTTCCCTCTCCAAAGATTGGAAACTTCAAAGTCGACTCCCCGTAGCCACTCCGAAAGACCAGCCGCATGTTGTGTTTCTTTCGTGAGGTCGTCCGACTGGCATTACCAAAAATGCGCATCCCCGCATCGAGTTGAATTTCTTCACCATGGGGAAAATCAAAGAACTCCGCCGAGACTCTTCGCTCCCACGCCGGCCCACGGGCGATCACTGAATTGGAATAAATCCCACCAATCGTCGGATCGGTATCACTGTTAAACCAATCATCGACCTCCATCACCAGAGACAAGGTCGGGAGACCCCGCAAAGCCGCCTTGATCTGAGCCGTTGTCCCAATACTCCCGCCACTCGCCATGGCGTAGTCAGCTGTCACCGACGGCTGCCAGGTCGCAGGATAGCCCGCCGGATTTGGGGGCTGGTTCACCACGTCATCGAGAAAAAGGTAGGTGTGCGTCATCACCTTCAGGGGAACGGCACCGGGAAAAAACGCACTCGCCCGCAAGGTCGTGGTCGTAGAAATTGAAATCGGAGCGGTGTAGAGAATCCCATTGTCTGGAGATGGCTCACTGGCATCCATGGTATAATATATCTCAGCGCCCACAGCCTCGGTCGAGAGAGCCACATTGAACGGTGCTGTATAAAAGCCACGTGTGACATCTGCCACCACCTCCTCATCAATGACCGAATCAGCAGCCGTCGAGGCATTCGCCGCCAGGGGAGTCGGATTCACAAAATAACCCGGCCCATTCCCGGATAATCCCCACGATACTCCCACATTCTGCTCGGGATACTCGGGAGAAAACTCATGATGAATCGTTACCCCGTCCGGCTCGACCAAGGCAAGATACTCCCCCTCTCGGGCCAATCCAAAATTGGCGTGTAATTCCCCCGCCGCCCCGACCCGGTCCTTGCCACTAGCGAAGATCATAAGATATCCGTTCCCATTCACTTGCGCGTTCGGGATTTCCCACTTCGATAAATTTTCCGGGTCATCGGTAAGATGCCAACCTGCGAGATTTCCGCCCAACCCACCTAAATTTCTCAACTCGATCCAGTCGGACTCGTCACCGTCTTCGTCCTGAATCGGTCCGGCATTTCTCGCCTGGATTTCGTTCAATCGAATCGGTCCGAAGACGGAAACCTCGACCGTTGCAGATCTTGACTCGGTATTAATCCCATCCGAAGCAGTCAACGTATACACCGTCGTTTCCTGGGGAGCCAGGATCCCGCTTCCAGATCTTGCCGGTATCGAGCCAATTCCCGGCTCCAAAGTCAAAGACGTCACGCCTTCATTCACGGTCCAACTGATCGTCACCGCTTCCCCAGGATCGACCCCGGAGGGCGAAGCCTGAAAACTAGTGATCAAGGGCAATCCTAATGCACTGGCATGCAAGCACGCCCAGCTGCAAATGAGCAGGTATATTCTCATCTAAACTAAACGATTATGACATGCATGACGGGATTCTTGCCATCCCCGATATTTTCGAGGACAACACTCAGAAATCCCCTACGGAACGAACACAACATTCACGCGGAAGTATTGCGGGATATTTGTATCCGGCAGGAAAATCGGAAAGGGCACCGCGACGAGTTCGTAGTCGGAATTAGCACCGACCGGAGACGCTAAGACAACCACCGGATCCGCACTCTCATACCAGTTATCGAGATCAGAGCTAAACTGGGGAACATAACGCACACTCCCCGAATCTCCATGATCAATCCTTCGGACGAACACCCCTCTGAAGGCACCGCCGTCCAAATCCACAATCGGAACTCCATTAACCGAACCATCGATGGCCAAACTTGCATTATCATCGGAATTCGGATCCGTGCCAAAACCGAATTCCAGAAGATTATTCAAACCATCCAAATCACCGGCATCCGAGAAGTCCGAACCATCTCCGGTATTCGAAGCCGAACCAAAATACTGGAATCTCCATGAGCCAATGGCATTGGTAGACCCGATCGTGAGCAAGATATCATTTCCATCTCCGCCCTCATAGTCCACCAATCCGGACAATCCTGATCCCAGGAAGTTTGTCGTAAAGGGATCGCCGAAAGCAAAGGTGCCGGTGACATCATCTGCGTCATCATTGGATACGACAACAATGGCTGAAGGAGATCCCTCGACAGTCGTCGACTGGTTTACCACAAGAGACCCGGTGGACAAGTCGATCGTTCCCGTCACAGCAATTTGATCCCAGTCCGTTCCTCCGGCTCCGGTGGTATTATTCACATCGATGGCGAGTGTTCCATTCAAGTCGAGTGTTCCCACGGAGAGCGTTCCGATGCCAGTCCCTCCAGGAGAGAGAGTACCGTTATTTTGAATTGTTACGTTCGATTCAGTTGAACCTGTTCCCGCAAGAGTGGAATTGTTCACGGTATAGTTTCCGCCTCCGGTGTGGCTTCCGTTCAAGAACATGGTTCCTCCAACAATACTGCCCCCAATGGTTGTTAATCCAGTGTAAGTATTTGTTCCAGAGAGAGTGAGCTCGCCATCATCGAAGTTATTTTGGAGAAGCACATTTGCCAGGCCAGTAATATTTCCAGTGACGGTCCAACTTCCGTTGTCCTTACCTGCACTTCCTTCGAAATTCAGATTAGAGGCAGATGTTGGCAAACTAATATTCCCGCTGATCACTAAATCCACTCCATCAAGCCCCACATTACTGTATCCCCGGGCACTGCTGTTGATATTGGTAATATCTCCGGCGATCTCAAAGCCAAACGAACCGCCGCAACGGAATCCGCCACCATCGATTTCAAAATCATTGGGAATCACAATACCAGCTGTGCCAGCCCGCAGCTGTGACCCGCGCGAATGAACGACACCAGCCCCAAGATCGTCATTGTGGTTGACCACTACAAATCCTTGTTTAACTCCAGTCTCTCCATCGAAAAAGCTGCTCGCTCCATCGCCCAACATGAATCTCCCGGTAAAGGTATTTCCTCCGGGACCATCCAGAACGAGGGTTCCATCTCCCAAGGTGCGAACCTCCCCGTCTCCACTGATCTGACCCGAACAAGTTTGGGATTTATCGACATCGGTATTGAATTCCAAAATCCCAGGGCTGTTGACCACAATCGGGCCATTCCCATCCAGGCTGGATTGGAATCCAAGTGCAGTGACGAAGCCTACTCTGAAGGCGCCATCGCTAATGGTCGTCGTTCCCGTATAGGTCACGGGATTGTGAAGAATAAATCGCCCTGTTCCGACCTTCGTCAAATTGCCGCTACCCGAAATGCCACATTGCACGAGGGCATCATTGTCGTCTCCAAACACCAACGTTTCGTCCCCAAGATCAATACTGGGAGTCTCCGAGGCTGCGAGGGAAGCGATCGTTATAGAATTCCCTCCGCTTCCAGTGAGCTGCAAAGTAACTGTATCGGTAAGCGAGACTGCTTCGTTCGAATAGTCCCCACTATTCACGATCACCGTTCCGTTGGACTGAACCGCCGACAGCGCTTCTCCAATTGTTGCGAACGCATTATAACTCATTGTGGCCGGAGAGACCGCAGCACCGCTATCGGCATCCGCGATTACTGAGCCCGCAGTGGTGCCCGAAAAATCATCGTCCACATAAATTGGATCGGGCGCGGTTTCGGAAACGATGATCGTGCCTGCCGTGGGGCCGCCGCCATCTTCGTCACCGTCCTCGACCGATACCAAGATTACCGTCGGATCAGTTGGAACAACGCCCGGGACAAATTCAACTGCAGCGAGCGCGGCAGTCACAGTAGAAGGGTCTCCGGTCAGCGTCCATTCTCCTGAGGCATTATCAAATGATTCTCCATTGCCACTCGCGGCCGTGAGTTCACCTTCAAGTCCGGTATAATTTTGAATACTCAAGGTCACCGTGACTTGATCGACCTCTCCGATGTTTGCAAAAATACCCGCACCATCAGACTCATTCCAAAATTTCAAGCTCGATACTGCGGCGGATCCTCCGGAAAGGACCTTAATATCAACATCAGTAAAAGGCGTCCCTGGGGTATTAGTAACCCCTCCGGTTCCGGTTCCCGCATTGATTCCTACGTTGACGGTATGGTCACCAGCCCAGTTACTACTGTCATTACTCGCCAAGTTCACTGTCGCAGACGCCGCCCCATTAACGGAGAAGGTCACCGAGTCACTGACATCACTGAGAATAATCGCCAGACGAACCGGAGTTTCTGGAACCAAAGCAGTAGTAGAGAGAGGAACAACAATCGTATCGTCCCCCAGCCAGCTCAGGTCGGTAAAGACTCCCGGAGTTGAAAGATCATCAGTCGGAGCATCCGGGGGTCCACCACCCGACTTCACCAGGAGATGCGGGATACCATTCACCAGAAGAATAGAACTTCCATTACTACTCCCACCAATCTCCCAAACAAGGACAGTTCCCGTGAGATCAGCTGCTTGGACCGTAAAATCTATTTCAATCGAGTAACCTGATGCAAACGTAAGTCCACCACCAGTTGCATCGATATCAAAACTTCCATCGTCCGGGGACCGTCCATCGCTGAACGTAGAAATATTGCTCAGACCCGCATAATAGACCAGTGGCGTTCCCAACCCGATCAGCGAGGATCGAGTTGAGTCATCGGGATCAAATACCGTGATGTCATTCAAGGGAATGTTCCCCGCAAATGATCCAACCGCTACCTGGCCCAAATTTGTACCGGTGGGACTGGTATTCCCATCACCGATGAGAACGATCGCACTGGAAAGAGATCCAGCGACGGGAGAGACCTGTCCTCCACTCATCGAACCAATACTGGCAATGAGGGTTTCGTTTCCCTCAAAGACCCCGTCGGGCAAAGTAGCGACACTCAGAGTGGCAGAGGTCGAACCAACCGGAATCTCCACCGAAGCAACCGAAGCGAAATCACTTCCATCGCTGGCGACACCGGAAAAGTTGATGCCCACCGTGAGATTCGAATCGACAGGTGCCACCGTGGCATTGAGAGTCCATTCAGCGGGATCTCCCTCCGTAACATCACCATCGCTCGTAATCGTAACCACTGAATCAACGTATTTCACAACCACAACAAAACTTCCGCTATCCGAAGCCGAACCATCCGAAACCGTGAAGTCAAAACCTCCCGTCACAGGAGAGGCGTCTCCGGTGAACTCAATCAACTCATCATTCACCTCGAGCTGAGTGAAGGTGGCGTTCAATCCGAGAGGTCCATTGACCGCATGACTGAGCGTTCCACCGCTGGGGACGGAGGTGACGGTGTAGGTCAGCGAGCTATCAGCAGTATCACCGTCAAAAGTATCGAGTAATGAATTATCAATTGTTTCAGTCGCTCCCGGCAAAAGTGTCAGCGTCGAATTGGCGATCACAGAGGGATCATTGTTGGGAATCAAACTGGAAATACTCAGGCCCCGAAGGGAGACCGAACTGGTCAACCCCAAGTTGGCAGTAGCAAGACGCTCTGTCGTCAATTCCACTACCTGCCCGCTTGAGAGAGGTGCCAAGAGACCACCCCAGCTTCCGGACAGGCGGGCGTTGTTATTGTCTCGGTTATAAGCGGCGCCCCGACCCCGTGCAATCTGACCACCGGCTCCATCAATCTGCCATCCCTGCAAGGGAACAACCCGACTATGATTGTCATTCGCAGTGTCACTTGAGGTGAAAATTGATCCGAAGAATAGATAGTCGTCAGTAGCGTTAACGGTTACCTGACTCGTTCCAGAAGTATGACTGAATACAGAGCTCCCACCCTTAAGTGTGTCGAAAATAATCGGAGTGGTTGCAGCATTGTTGACTTCCTGACTCGCTCCATGAACCAGCGAAATACTCTTCGCGGTAAGGGGGAGTTTCACAATCGTCAGAGCTGTTTCATTTCCCTGAATGGTTGAGGCGGCGCCTCCGGGCTCCAACGTCAATTCCACATTGAGAATTTGACCGGGAGTTGCCGAAACCAATGTCCCGATCGCTGCCACACCACTTTGGGCATCCTCTTGGTTTCCTTCTCCACGCAGATAAGTCGTGGTTTTCGAGCCTTCGACCTCGACACCATCCAGGGTCAAACGTTGCTGGTAATTTGTCCGAGCGTTGTTGGCATCCGCTTTCTCTATGCGAGTGTTAGCAAAAACGAGATAGAGTCCCGGTTCATTGAGTGTGACGTCGCTGGTTCCAGCCGTAAAAGAAAAAGCCGTGCCCAACGAACTGCTTGCGGCGATTTGATCGTAGGCCACATCAACGCCAGCCGTCCCGACGGTCCCAGCTTGATTTGAAGAGCGCTGAACACTCAGGAAATCCCAGTTATCATCGAGCTTAAGTAATTGAATCGCCGTCCCATTCGCAAACCGGGTGGGAACCACTGTCGTCACGCTGTTATCGTCCGAACGTCGACTTTGGAGAGTCAGGATGTCATCGTCATTCGCAACGGTAATGATCCCTCCACCTGACATCACGGTTTCATCAGCACCGGATTGCCTCCGGATATATCCTTGAGAGCGCCCAATCGCCAATTCAGCACCTGCCAGAGTCAAATTTGTCAGGATTTCTGCCCGGGTAGTGCCCGCCGCAGCATCAAATCGGGCATCATACATCACCAAATGACGTCCGGCACTCAGAGCAATCTGCGTGGCATCTCCTCCGGAAGGATTTAACTCGTAGGAACCTTCCACCAAAACACCTGTGTCAAAATCATGAGTCAGAGTCGGCCCGAAAAGCCCATCTCCCAATGCCCGTGTCAGCGGCTCGCCTCCACCAGCTTCGATGATGATTGCTTGGTCACCAAATGTTCCGCCAGGCGTCACCGCTCCGGGAGTAGTCGTGATGGCCATTGCCGAGGCGAGAGTGAAACTCAGCGCAAATCTTCGAGAGGTTTTATATGTCTTCATGGTGTATTTCGTTGCTTGTAATCCGGTTACCCTTCAGGCGAGGAATCATGGAGTTAGTTCAAATTTCGTCAATCTGATTTCACTACCCTTAAGATTTGAATAATTCCAATCTTCCAAAACAAATTCACAAATCTGAAATTAAGTGACAGCCCGCATCATGAAAATGCCCCATTTCCTTCCTCAAAAAATGAATTTCTCAAAGCTCCCGCTGAGCTGCCTCTTCATGGCAGACTCCGCACGGCCTGAAAAGATTGCCAAAATGAAGGTCTACCCTCCTCTTCCATCAGAGATGGATGGTAACCAAAGGCTCCTCCCAATTGGAGGCTCTAATTCACGACTCTTACTCTGAAGAAGACCTTGTCCGGGCTTCCAATTGTAACGAGCGGAAAGCTCCCGGAGTCCGTCTCTGTGGCCGGAGCATCGGCCGCCAAAACTGTTCCACCCAGGGCGGTCCAAGTATTCATATCGGTCGAGAATTCAAGTTGATAGGTTTTCCCGGGAACACTACTCCAGATCAGGCTCCCCAAGGTGTCAGTTAAGGTGTAACTGGTCACTTCCAGAAGCGAACTGGAATCATTGGCCTCGGTTCCTGCAAGGAACTCTGCGAGGTTTGTCCGTCCGTCTCCATCAAGATCAAGATCGCGGTCGGAAGCATCAAGTGGGTTGAGGCCGTTGGCGATTTCGTAATCATTGGTCATCCCGTCTTCGTCGGTATCGCCAAAGTTATTCTCGGTCGAGAAAGTCACGTCACTCATCTCGAATTGCTCCCCCCCACTCACGCCGTCTCCACTGATTACGAGGGTCACATCGTCGACTACCGCGGGAATCACGGCTGACATGATAAACAAATTATTCAGTAAGGCTTCGACGCCCAGTCCCTCGGGATTGAATTCATCCCGATCAGCATGAGCGGCATAATCCTCCGATGTCGTCGCATAAACTGTTACCCCGTCTGCCAGATCCGTTCCTGCAGCTCCCTGATATCCATTAAGAAATCCATTAACCGGACCATTGGCTCCATTCAAAGTCCCTGTCGTTGATGCTCCTCCATTTCCGATATCAAGTGAAGAAATGAGGTCCACCGCTGCAGTAGAACCATCGATGGTATAAATCAACTGGGCACGGAAACGATCTCCCGGCTCGAAGTTCGAAGAGGTGCTGGTCTCAGTCGCCCGCAATCGGGCGCTGAAGAAGACTTCCCCCACTGTCGACAGATCGAGCGTTTCCGAGGTCACCGTCCGAAGAGACGTTCCTCCGCTGGAGAGAGTAAGAGTTCTTTCCACGGGATCGTTCACCCACTGCGGAGCGGGATCAATAGCCAAATTAGTTCCCACATCTTTCAGGGTCCCTGACAAATCGCTCTGCCCAATGAGATAACGATTTGGGACCTGCACGGTCACAGTCTGCCTCGCCAATGAGTAGCTGATATCAGCAACATCAAAGGTAATCGACCCTTGAGTCAGGGGAGCAGGAACGGTGAAAGTCACCACCCCGAAGTCTCCGGATGCCGGGGAAATTGCTCCGTTACTCAGATCCCAACCTGGCCCCCCGTTCGCCCCCGTAATTTCAAGATCGAAGGTGAGAGTGTCATCATCGAATCCCGGCCCATTTTCCACGCGGGTAACATTGGTCGGTCCGGTAACATCAATGTTGGGGAGAGCCAAATTCAAGACCACGCTGGCAGTCTTCGACGGATCAAAGGCATCCGTCACCGTCACGGTGTAGGGAGCAGTGAAGGGAAGGAAAGGTCCGAACGTCACCGGCTTGGCATCGGAGTAAAACCCAGCATTCGGATTGTCTGTAGAAGTCCACCCGGTGCTCGCCCCCAGATTCACGCTGGTAATAAACAGAGGTGCGGAAAATGTGTCATCAGCCGGATTCGGCGTTCCTTGATTATTAAAAACAATAGGACCATTGTAGGCCTGCACTTCAGGAGCCGCCTGGGAAACCTTGAGGTCTCTTACGGTAAAGGTCTCGTTACCCGAATCATTGATTCCCTCAAAAACCAACTGGGCGGAATTGACACTCGCTGGAATAACGTGGTCCAGCATGTAGTTAAAGGTCCCGTCGCCCGGTGCGAGTTCCTCAGCTGAAAGAATCCCGTCGACCGTAATAATATCGTGTCTGGAAATCAGATTAATCGGATTGTCGGTGTCACCGTCAAAGATAAGGTAAGCGAGAAACTCATCCGTTTCCTCGGTCCCGGTCGATTCGTCATCAACTTGGAGAGTTCCAGAAAACTGCACATCTGCTTGTCCGGTAAGATCAATCAGAGCCGATGACATCACAAAACGTGATCCGTCTCCGCCAGGCCGGTTCATCACTGCAGTGCGAGCAGCATCGTCAAAAGTCCAGCCGGGAACACTGACCATTCCAGAGGTCGACACGGGCAGGTTTGTTCCCGCCAAATCATTAGAGAGAATAATTCGCTGCGGAACTATCGAAACCGCTGAAGTGCAATTCGCATCGCTCTGATCAGCGAATTCCAAGTCAAGCGTTCCACTTGCAAACTCCCCGAGGGGAATTCCCGTGAAATTCACTGGCACATCATAAGCACCGGTTTGCCCTAGGAGCGAACTCCCAACCGGCCCGGTCACGACCCAGCCTGCGCCGCCCTCACCCTCTAAAACAACCGTCAAATCAACGCCAAAAGTATCGTCGGAGGGGTCGCTCGCTGTCCCCTGAAAATCGCGGATCGAGTTGGAAAATCCCGCCGTAATCATGCAATCCACCACTTCCGTCTGCAACTGAAGCGCCATGAAAAGATCCGAGCTGGTGGAACTCCTGTTATGCACGGACACTGCAAGCGTGTGCGTCCCCGGAGTCAAACGCCCAATCGATTTTATCAAGGTCGCATTCCCTGAGATCGCGGGAGTGACTACCGCATTCCCCCCCGTCGTTGAGCCCTCGGGAAGCGAAAGCTCTGCCCTCCGAATCTGCGCCTCCGAATCAGCCGTTCCGGCCGCTCCCTGAGTATAACTATCAGCAGCTCCCGCCACCATATTCGCCCGCATTACTAATTCGCCATCCAGATAAACGAACCCTCCGTCATCAAAAATGTAGCGAATCACCGGATTCACATAAAAATTCCCATCATCAGGCACCGTGAAGGTCGTTCGAAAATACCCAGTCCGGCGCTGACCGCTCGGCGGCCCTCCGATGTTGGTTCCAAACGCCGTAAATTCGGGCGGTGCCGGAAGACCATCTGTAAAATAGGTAATCCCGCCGTATCCCAGCGGTCCCGCTCCCGATCCTGCATCAAAATCCGCTCCCCCGCTTGTAAATGAAGGTCCGCTGTAACTGGCGTTAAATTCCGTCGCTCCCGCAAACCAAGGCGTCGTGTCATCCGGATGAGGAGTCGTCGTTCCCGATCCTGTTGGAAGAGCGCCCGTATTAGGATGCATGTAATTCCAGTTCTGACTCCAATCGACCAAACTGTTTTGGGCCATTAGAGATGCGAAAAATTGGGAGCCAATTGACATGGCAAACAAGGCGGGGGCTTTGAATTTCATCACGTTAATTAAGATTTTTGTCTAGAGGTCGCTTTTCGGAATTAATTCGACAAATCGTGAAACTTATTTTGAACACGATTTCCCCCGTCTGGCCATGCCAATTTAAAAAAGCTGACGTGAATTTCCTCTTTTTTCGTCATACTCTGGATCTTGTGCTGAAATAATCAGATGGCGTCTGCTCTCCAGCCCGAATTCGTCCAGCACCTGACTCACTGTCGCCGATCGTTCCGACACCGGAATTATCGACAACCCCGGCCTCAGTCACTCTGGAAACGCCATCATCAAATCCAAACGCTCCCCCCATCGGACTACCGACTCTCTCTCCACCTCGAGCTGAACTAGTGGAAGAACAACGGGCGAAATTCGTATTGGTATGCCATGTTCCGGCTACTCATTTTTTTGACTCTCTCATTTTCCCAGCTCTCAGCCCGCACTTGGACCAAGGGCACTACCGTCAACTGGGTCATCAAAAACCCCAAGGCCGTCGCCGTTTTCAATCAATCCACCGGCGAGAAAATCGGTGACCTTACCAAAGGCAAACTTTCCAAAAAGGTCGCGAACTTCCAGCTCCTCAATTACGTCATCCGCGACGCCTCCGGCAACGATCTCGAAACCGGATCCACCAAAGTCGAGCACTACGACTACTCTACCGACTCCCTCCCGCAAGACGTCCCCAAAGGCAAAGTCACTCAATACAGCTGGAACAAGAGCACCATCTATCCCGGCACCACCCGTGACTATCTCGTCTACGTCCCGGCCCAATATGACGCCTCAAAGCCCGCCGCCCTCATGGTCTTTCAAGACGGCCTCCGTCACGCCGCTCCCGACGGTCCACTCCGCGCCACCACCGTCTTCGACAACCTCATCGCTAAAAGCGACATGCCTGTCACTATCGGTGTATTCATTAATCCCGGCCGCCTCGCCAAACAAAAGCCCGGAGAAAAACCTCGCAATCGTAGTGTCGAATACGACTCCCTCGGCGACGCCTACGCCCGTTTCCTCACCGAAGAAATTCTTCCCGAAGTCAAAAAGAGCTACAACATTAGCGAGGACCCCGAAATGCGTGGCATCGCCGGTGGTTCCTCCGGCGGCATCTGCGCCTGGACTGCCTGTTGGGAAAAGCCCGACTCCTTCCGCAAGGCCCTCATTTGGGTCGGCACCTTCGTCGACATCCGCGGCGGTAACGCTTACCCCGCCCTCGTCCGCAAGACCGAGAAGAAACCCATTCGCGCCTACCTCCTCGCCGGCGAAAACGACCTCGACAACAAATACGGTAACTGGCCCCTCGCCAACAAACAAATGGCCTCGTCTCTAAAATTTAAAGGCTACGACTACCACTTTGAATACGGCCAATGCTTCCACGGATCAAAAGCTGCCGGCGCCCAACTCCCCGAAATGCTTCGCTGGCTCTGGCAAGATTGGAAAAAGTAGCAGAGGATCTCAAGACTCTAATCTTTTTGCAAATCACTCAATCAAACATCAAAAATTGCTCGTTTGAAATCCACTTTTAAAAAAGAAACCGTCGAAATCATCCTGTTCCTCGGAACTTTAATAATCTTGGGAAGCGTCGGCCTCATTGGGAAACCATTCTAATTTTCGCGTTAATCAATGACCGCTTTGTAGAAGCGATCACCCTATCCCACTTGGTAATCTATATGGATGTCCGATCTTGATACTTTGCCGGCTCTCGGCCTCACTCTATCGATATCCCAAAGATCCTAGCAGCCTCTCAACAACCTGCGCTAATCAGCGTAATCCTCGGGAAGAAACACCTGTAACCAAGGCCTACTTGATCAATCCGTGCAGCTTCTTACTCAGCCTGTCTACGACCCTGGCGTTCTTCTTCGCGACATTATTCGTCTCATCCGGATCGCTCTTGTGATCGTAGAGCTCCACGAAGATCGGCTTGGATTTCTTGTCACGATAATCGCGCCATTCGATGTAGCGATAGCGATCGGTGCGGAGGGAGTATCCCATGAGGTGATTCTCAAATAGATCGCGGTCCCATTTGTCACCCATCTGCTTGATGATGCGGGCCTCTACTTCTGTGATGAGCGGACCAAAGAAGGTCTCGCGCATTGCCGAAGCCAAGGGATTGGCTGCCCACTCCCGAAGCGCGGGGTTGGGATACTGACTGAGCGCGAAATCCTTCACTCTCGCCTTGGGATTATCGAGAATAGGCACCAGGGATTTTCCTTCGATGTGCTTGGGCGCACGTACTCCGGCGAGGTCGCAAAGAGTGGGATACATATCAAGCAACTCAACGAGCGCCTCACTCTTCTTCCCAACTGCCTTGTCCTTGCCGGGAGCTTGAACAATGAAGGGCACCCGGGTAGCAATTTCATAGTTCGTCGCCTTCCCCCACACACCCATGTCACCGAGATGCCAACCGTGGTCACCCCAGAGCATGATGATGGTATTATCGCGCTCACCCGACTTATCTAGTTCGTCGAGGACCAAGCCAATCTGCGCATCGACATATGACGCACAAGCCAAGTAGGCGTGCATCAAGGTGCGTGAAAGCTCCGGCCCGATGTCGCCGGTCTTGGGAATACCGTGGCGCACCCGTAACTCAAAGCTGGCATGCAACCCGGTAGCCGCTCCCCCTTCCGGTGGATTGGAATGCTTGGCATCGGGAATCTTTTCGCGATCATAGAGATCCCAGTATTTCTTGGGCGCGATGAAATGAAGGTGTGGCTTTGAAAACCCAAGACCGACGAACAAAGGCTCGTTGGGCTTGTTTTCGAAGTGCTGCTTCATCGTGGCAACGGCAAGGCGGGCCGAGTGTCCATCGACGAAGGAATGATCAGGCACATCTGCGCCCTCATATGCCGGACCGCTTGCAGTCAGCCCGCCGATCTTGGTGGGTCCATATTTTTCAAGCAAACGCTTGCGATTATCACGCTGGATATTGCGATTTTCCTCTAGCCCATATCGACCGGGAATAGGCTTGGTCTTCACCAACCTGTGCGCCGGTCCCCGCGACCAGGACTTCTCTTTGTCGTTGAACTTCCCATGGTAAATTTTCCCCATGTTCACCGTTTCGTAGCCATGGTTTCGAAAGTGCTGCGGCAAAGTTGCGATGTCGGGGTTGGCATCGCGGAAGTAGGTATAGTTCTCAATCACGCCATTCGTATCAGGACGGGTTCCCGTCATGATCGAAGCACGTGATGGCGAACAAATCGCTTGCTGGCAGTAGGCCCGGTTGAAGAGCAACCCCTTCGCGGCGAGCTTGTCGATATTGGGAGTAATCGCGATTGGCGAGCCATAGCATCCCATCTCGGGACGCATGTCATCGATGGCAATGAAAAGAATATTGGGCTTCTTGGCACCCAGGGCAGAGGCCGCCAAGCCGAGGAATAGAAGAGTGAGTTTTTTCATAAAGAGATTCTATTTTTTGAGTGGGTTCGACTCCACCAATTCAAAGTGATCCGCAAAGGCCAGTTTCCCTAGGGGCGCATTAGTGAAGAAAATGTTCTTCGGATTGGATTGCGACGGGACTCTCCCATCCCACTCACTGCGGTAATCGCCATCCTCTCCAAGATTTTTCCTCTTCTTGAGGTCAAGAGTTCCACCGCCAAACTCATCGCTGACCAATTTCGCGAGAGTCCAATCCCCTTGATTGCCCTGATCTAGCGACGGCAGTATTTCTCCGATAAGGAGACCCGACAGAACCAGGGCACTACGCAAGAACATCTCTGATAACATGGCCATGCACATTGGTGAGACGACGCTCAAGGCCGTTGTGGTAGTATGAGAGTCGCTCGTGATCGAGGCCGAGAAGATGAAGAATTGTCGCGTTGAAATCATAGACCGAGGTCGGATCCTTCTCAGCCTTGGCTCCGAAGCGATCCGATGTTCCGTAGGAATGCCCCTTCTTGACGCCAGCCCCCGCGAGGAAGCAGGTAAAGGCATCAGGGTTGTGATCACGCCCAGTGCCATTGCCCTGTAAAAAAGGCATACGTCCGAACTCGGTCGCCCAAACAACCAGAGTATCATCAAGCATGCCACGACGTTTCATATCGTGGATCAAAGCCGCCGTCGGCTGGTCCATGATCTCGGCCTGCATGGCATGCGTTTCGGAAATCTTGGAATGAGAATCCCAGTTCGTGATGCCATTTCCTCCGGCAGGGTCGGAGCCATTGAAGAGCTGCACCACGCGCACGCCTTTCTCGAGGAGCTTGCGGGCAAGAATACAGTTCTTGGCATATTCACGCTTAAGTTCGGTTCCAGTGTCCGTTCCGTATTCCTTGTGGATTGATTCCGGTTCGCCGGAGAGATCCATCATATCGGGAACAGAAACCTGCATCTGTCCAGCCAGTTCATAACTAGCAATCCGCGCCGCAAGGTCAGCATCGCCAGGATAGCGGTCAAGATGCTTGCCATTGAGACGCTTCAAGTATTCCGCGGTCACCCGATCATCAGCAGCGGAATACCCCTTGGGACGACGCAAGTTCGCCGGGGGATTCTTGGCATTGAAATCCGTTCCCTGGAAAGCGGCTGGAAGAAAGCCATTTCCAAAATTATTCTTTCCGGATCGAGCCAAACCACGCGGATCATTGATCGCTACGAAGGCCGGGAGATCGTGATTGTCCGAGCCCAGCGCATAGGTCACCCAAGCGCCGAATGAAGGAAAGCCCTCCATCGTAAACCCAGTGTTCATGAAGTTCTCGCCCTGCGGGTGTGCGCTTGTCTGCGTGTGCAGAGAGTGGATAAAACAAAACTCATCGGCATGGGAACCGAGGTTCGGCAGAAGGTCCGAGATCATTTTCCCGCACTCCCCGCGCGGTTTAAAATCCCAAAACGGCTTCGCGATATTTCCCGTGGGGCCCTCGAAAGTCACCGCGGGAATTCCCGGCGGCTTCTGCCCGTGAAATTTATAGAGGTCCGGTTTGTAGTCGAAGGTATCGACATGGCTCACCGCACCAGGACAATAGATCACAAGGACTTTCTTGGCCCGGGCCTCAAAGTGACTGGACCTTCCCACGTAGGGATTATCGGGATCAATTTCCGGACGAATGGGTGACTTTCCAGTGAAGTTCAGCGGATCGTCTTCCGTCTCCGCTCCAAGAAGTTGCGCCAGCCCAAGGCCGCCCAGAGAAAAGGCCGTGTTGCGCATGAAGCCACGACGATCAAGTAACTTGCGGCCGAAAGGAGAGAGATGTTCTGGATTCATGGTCAAGAGATCTACGGCAGGTAGGCAAATTCGTTTGAGTTAATCAGACTACGACAGACAATCGCAAGGCTGTTGGATTTTGAGATTTCGAGACCAGTCTTCAGTTCCTCGGCATCGGGCTGACGGCCCAACACCAATTCAAAAGCCCGCTGAATGGCCTTTCCGGCATCGCCACCGGCGTCTCTGGCCGCACGCTCTGCGATAAACTCAGCCTGCTCCACGACAAAGTCGCTGTTGAGCAGATTGAGAGCTTGTAGCGGGGTAGTGGAAACCGGGCGCTTCGCACGCACCTGACCGCAGTCAGGAAAATCGAAGGCCGTAAAAATACGATCATCAACCCGGCGCATGCGTTCCTGATAGAGCAAGCGGCGCCAGGTGTCCGAACCATGGTTATCCGTAACCTCCCACTGGGCGTATGTCTTTTTCACATTATGGATGCGGTAGGAACGGCCACCGATCGAACGGTCAAGCTTTCCCGAAGCCTGCAAAATGCTATCGCGAATCACCTCTGCTTCCACCCTCTGCGGGGGGTAGCGCCAGAGTAATGTTGATCCCGCATCCTTCTCCATTCCTTGGCTCCCGGGAAGACTGGATCTCCTAAAGGCATCCGACATCACGAGAAGCCTAATCATCGACTTCATGGACCACTTCTTCTTCACTAATTCCGAAGCCAACCAATCAAGCAATTCGGGATTGCTTGGAGGAGCTCCAGCAAGACCGAAGTCACTTCCAGTCGGGACGATGCCAGATCCAAAAAGATGATGCCAAATCCGATTCACCAACACTCGCGAAGTGAGAGGGTTTTTTGGATCAACTAGCCACTTCGCAAAGGCCATCCGACGCTTGGAATCAGGTGTATTTGAATCAAGGCCCAGATCGCCGTCGAGGATTTTGAAGCTCGCGGGAGGCACTTCATCACGCGCGTTTTCGGGACTGCCACGATGGAGTACTTTCGTCACTCCCGGCTTCTTGAAGCGACCAATAAAGGAATGACGCGGTCCTTCTTCCGCCAGTGATTCAATAAGCTTGTGCAAGCTCTGTGACGCGGTCCTCGCAACCCCATTCTTCTTCAAGACATTTCGAGCCTTCATCGAGCCACCCAACTCCTCCCAGCTACCGTCCTCTTGCTTCGCCAGAATCCGGAAGGTGGGAAACTTCCCATTGGGGCCGCTGGTGAGATAATCCGTCTCGAAATAGTACTCTCGATTTGAACTGAAGCGAAAGCGGTTCACTTCCTGTGGCTCCTTGAAATTAATTTCCACCCAAGGCTTCTTATTTCCACCCTTGGATGCAAGGCCTTTCCAAACCATCGTCCCATACTCACCGTCATTAGCCTTCCAGACCTTGCTTCCCTCAGTAATCAATTCGGGATCTTCCACCAGAGTCGCACCTTCGGAAGCGAGTGCGAGGTTCTTGCGATGATCCTGCGGACCAAAAACTTCCAGTTCATCAATAAAGACCTTGGGCCAATCAAACTCCACCCGCAGAGCCGCTGTTTTGGTCCGGGGAAAAACAAGGTCGCTGTAGCCACCCCAATTCTCCTCCCAAAACCCAAGTTCCTTCCGCAAAATATTTCGTTCGGAATTTATCCGGGGATAAAGCTCCTGCGCTCTCTTACGACGCGGATGATCCTCGGAGAACTCCGGATAACGTCCTCCAAACTCCACTCCCTGGAAAACCGCCGTCAATGAATAATAATCCTGAATCGAAATCGGATCAAATTTGTGATTATGACACCGAGCGCAGCTGACCGTCACTCCCAGCATCGACGCTCCAACCGTCTGCAGAATCTCGTCCATCCGGTCGGCCCGGGCCTGACGAATGGCAGTGGGCTCCCGGCCCACCGTGGCTGCCGGAACATGCGGACCGGCGACAAGAAACCCGGTGGCCTCCCCCACTCCAAGTTGATCTCCCACCAACTGCTCGGTCACAAATTGATCATAAGGCACATCATTGTTAAACGCCCTCACCACATAATCTCGATAAATCCACGCACCCTTGCGATAGAGATTGGACTCTGATCCATTGGTTTCAGCCCAACGTATCACATCCAGCCAATGCTGTGCCCAGCGCTCACCGAAATGAGGCGATGCCAGCAAACGATCCACCAGAGCCTGATACGCTCGCTGGGAATCTTGCGCTGAGGCCTTTTCGAAATCAGTCACTTCCTCCGCGGAAGGCGGCAATCCCGTGAGGATAATACTCACCCGGCGAATCAACTCTCTTGGCGACGCCTCCTTATTCGGAGCCAGCTCAGCCTCTTTGAGCGCCTTGTTTAGAAATCCATCCACCGGATTATTCTTACCCACCGGCACCTCGGGCCGAACCACCGGCTGAAAGGACCAATGATCCGTGCCTTCCTCCTCTAAAACCGCACCCATCTGCCCTGGCCACTCAGCCCCCTCTATGATCCACCTTGAAACCAAGGCAATCTGCTCCGAGTTCAGCGGATCTCCCTTCGGCGGCATCGCCATATCGGAATCTTCATTCGAAATGACCTCGATGAGAAAACTTTTCTTGAGATCGCCCGGAACAATCGCCGGCAGCCCGGAATCCCCACCCTTCAGCATCACCGCCCGCTGATCCAAGCGAAGCTCAGATTTCTGCTTGTCCGGTCCGTGACACTTGATGCAGCGTTCTTCGAAAATCGGTTTAATTTCCCTTTCAAAATCCACCTTCTCTCCAAACGTCGGAGAAATAAGAAAGCTCACCGCTAGAAGACTACGATAAAATCGTTCCATCGCCCTATTACTACCGCCAATCCCCGTCCTAACGCAATTTTTTCCAAAAATCGGAAATTTCGCCCTCCGAATTCTCAAGACTAGGGCAGAGCGTAGATTTTCAGGTCAGCGATGATCGCTTTCTTGGGAACAGCAACCACAAAAGACGCTTGGTCGAATGCGCAATGACTTCCGACGAAAATGAGCAAACCTCTTTTTCGTTGATGGTCACGCTCATAGCATCACCCACAATCAAAATACTCAGTGTTTGCCACTACCCTGCCAACTATTTTCTCTCTGATCGAAAAAGGACGCAATTAGCTACCGACCTAAAAGAAACTCCGAATCGAATTCACACTGTGCGCAAATCGCCCCACTTCGTTGACCCCATCAACGACCTGCTTCCCAGGATAATCGGAAGCGCAGGACGCCAAAGAAAAAACCCCAAGAATCAAAAGCAAAAATCGAATTCTATTCATTTCTAGAATTAAAAACAGGAATTCCAACGATTGGAAATCAAAACCCAATTTTATGGCAATCTCCTAAATCGATAAAACCGACGGGTCTCAGAAAGCACATCGGTGAAAGGAAGCGTCGTGCTGTCAGCCAACACCGGTAAACTCAGCGCCTCCCAGTTATCCAAATTCCCACTTACTTCTGCTTCGTAGAGAAATCCCGGTTCTGCGATGACCGAAAAAGTGATGAGATTCCCGTCGATTGAATAGGTCGCACTTGGGTTAACCGCAACCCGACCATTAGCAGCACCGGGACTAGGGGAAGCAAGGGCGGCAATTTCACCCTCCGAAAGCCCCATCGTCTTATCCGGTGACTGACGACCAAAATCAACCCGATCAATCAACGAGCCATCGGGAGCGGAAAGCAAAATACTCTCTCCATCGACACCCAACTTGAAGGGCACATGAAGATCCGGGCGGACAGACAAATCATTTTGCAAGATCTCATCATCAGCCCAGACCCTTAAAAAACCTTCACCGGAAATACTGAAGCCTTCGGGAATCTGAAACTTAAAAGGATCAGCGGGATCATCACTCAGAAACCACCCCGAAAGATCCGCCGCCGACAACCCGGAGTTTGCCAACTCAATCCAGTCGTCGAACCGGCCATCCACGGGATCGGCAACCGCACTTTGATTGGAAGCCATCCATTCGTTAATTACAAGGTTCGGCCAGCTTTCCACCCCGGTGTAGGTGAGGGTCAGCACCTCGCTGGCGATTTCTATCCCCTCCAAATCGAGAGCCCGAATCAGGAGCAGATTCTCTCCTGGTTGCAGCACAAAAGGAGCCGACCAATCACCCACCGAAATCCAATCCAGATTGAGCGGGATGCCATTCACGTCAATCACCACCGCTCCCACCGGAGCTCTCCCCGACAAGGTGATGGTCTGCTCGGAGACCGATGATCCCTCCGTTGGCGAAACGAGCTGGAAGGGTTCATTGACCGCATTGAGCTGAGGAAGAATGAAGGCTGCTCTCTGATCAATCCAGTTGGGAACCGAAAGACTGTAAGGTCCACTCGGAGAGAACGGAGAGGTAAACCCAAGCCCTGCATCCGCGTAAGCCGCTCGCCTCTTCTCGAGAATTGGCGTCACTCCGGCACCCGAAAAGAAATCCCCGAACGATTCTTCCATCGCACGCCAATAGGCCCGCACAAATGTCGGATTATCATACATCCGTCTCAAGTTGGTATCCACATTCGAAGGAAATAGTCCTTGGTTCACTGGATCGTTGAAGACCCCCAAGCCGACATCAAAATCCCAAGTGAACTGCACCCACTTTCCTCCGTCGGGTTTATACAAATAGGTATTTTTCCAGTTGGGATTTCCAAACGCATCCCAGAACGAGGCAAGATCAATCAGGGCCCATGTCCGCATCCAATTTTCCATGTCGATGATCTCGAGCAGATTTTTTTCATAGTTCGGTCCGAAGTCATCGGCCCGCGTCACCAAATCAACAATGCTTGTATCGTCAAGACGAGTCCGGCTCCCCCGAGCACGGGCGCCGGTGGTCCAGCGGTAGCGCGCCGCGCGGGTCTCTCCATCCGCTTCGAAAACATCGATGACATTTCGCACAAAGGGACGGGTACGCACTCCGCTGTCACTCGTCTCGTTGTCATTACTCGTCTTAAAAAGCTCTCCCTTGTCCCCGGGATAGTGGGAATTGGCCAACACTCCGTCAGGCTGCTCGGCATCGTGATAAATCGTGCGACGACGAATGCCGTTCATGTAGAGATAGATGTCCCGACGATGTAAGGTGGGCAGCTTCAATCGATCCGCAAACCAATGCATCAGTTGTTCCCGCTGATTCGTGACGTCCCGCACCGGGTAGTCTAGCGTCAGCTTGTCCGCCCCCAAAAATTCATCGCCATCGGGTAATGTCACATCATAGGAAACCGAACCGCTCGTTGGGAAACTGTGCGAGTCTTTATTGCCTCCGTAAAAAGCACCCGCATCATAAATCGCCCGCGCTCCATTGTAGACAAAAGTAATCGGAAACGGATCATTGCTCCTAAATGGTTGGGCATCCCATTCACTCAGGGAAGCCTCCGTAATCCACATGCGATAGGTTCCAAACCCTTCCCCATTGTCGGGCTCACCGACCCGAACCAAGGCCTCGCGATCCGGCGGATAGGACATACTCGCCGAGAGTGCATCGTCGGAGAGAACCTCAAACGCCACCAGCGAGCCACTTGCCTGCCCCGGAATTGAGGCAGAATAAATCCCATCTCCCGGCGTTAAATCCGCGCCCGTTCCGTCATCATTCATCGACAAATCAGCCTTGGAGGAAGAAGGATCAATCCGGTAACGCAAAGTCACCGCTCCGATCCCATCGAAATCAGAAACCTGCGCATAAACATCAATATCCTCACCTGCCGCAGGGAGAATTGGTCGATGACTGAGCTCCTCAATCTGTGGCCCCGCATTAGTTACCGCCTGACTATTCACCGCCCCGGGCGTCCCCAAATTAGCGGGAACATCCAGTCGACCCGCCGCCTCCAACCAATTGCCGCGAAAGCGCAGGATGAACTCAGGATGCCCCGCCAGCCAACGAACCCTGGCCCGCAGAGTCGCCTTCGATCCCGATAACAAAGTCTGGGAAAGGACAGCACGCGCCCGATTCGGACCGGGGTCTCCCCGACGGCTTGCGACCAACTTCAATGAATTCGATCCCTCAAAGGACTCTCCCGTTTCCAGTCGTGATCGCCTTTGGTTTCCTTGAAAAAACCACCCCGAAGTTCCACTTTCAAAATCTCCATTAGCCAGAATGTTGGATCCACCGTCGGGAATCACTTCGACTTGATCGACCAGAGCCTCACCCGGTCCCAACAAAAACATCTGCACCTGATCCGCCGGCGCGGCGCTGTTGCCATGAGCCAGGGTTCCGTTGAATTCAACCGTGGTCCACCCCGCTTTGGCCGACTCATCACTATCGACCCAATTCGATGCCCCAAACGAGCCCGCTCTCGAATCCCTTCTTTCCAGAGTTGCCCCACGTCCGTCCGAGAAGCGATGCCAGCGATCAGAGTCGCGGTAGCTCACCTCATCCTCAACTACCAAAAAGCCATCTTCCCAGCGGGACAATGCCACTCGCTCACCGGAATCAGAAAGCGTCCCTTCGTAATTTCCCACTACTGAATTGGCATCTAGTCCGGGGTGATTGGCCAAAGTTCGAGCCCGATCTTTGGCGATCACCAAAAATCCACCTGCAAGAATCTGCGTTCCGTTGGGAATCACAAAATCAATCCCATCGGTAAAAGTCCATCCACTCAGATCTCTGGTCAGAAGTCCGATATTATGAATCTCAATCCATTCATCCGCATCATCGTGGGTGGGAGGATGAAACATCAGTTCATTGATAACAATCGATGGCTGTGACTGCGGCCGAAGAGGAGCATCGCTGCGCGGTCGCACGAATGGCACGCCGGTCGACGAAGCCGGAACGACCACCGCATCCAGAACCCGCAATCTGCCGGGGTCGGTCAGATAAACGGCATCGCCTCCCGAACTCAGCGAAAAGCCCAACTCAGATTCCGTATAACGAATCGTCCCTCCCCCCAGAATCGTCGTGGCGGCAGGAATTTCAAAAAGAGCTAGAGAATCTCGGGCATCACTCAAGCCACAACCCGAGAGATCGACCAGGTAAGGCGCCGTATTTCGAAGCTCCACAAAATCCTCCACCGGAGCCTCCGAATTCGCCAGGACAGAGGAGACAAAGACCTGATCCAAATCGTCGCTCGGAATCCTATCGGAACTTCCCGGCGATCCACCGATGGCATGGCTGGCTTCCCAAGCGCGAACATCATTTTCACCGTAAGAAGCTCTCGCCAGAATCAGAGAATGCCCCGCTCCATCCGCCGCTGCGGGCCACGAAAATTCGTCGTTGTAATTAAGCTCCTGCACGATGGCGTCCGATGGCTTGCGCAAACGAATCCTTCCGCCTTGATTTGAGAGATTACCCTCCCACGGTCCAGCGACTCCCGAGATTACATATTCGCTCTCCACATTTTCGGGGACCTTCGCGACCACCAAAAACCCCTCGCCGGGAACTTCCGATCCATTCGGAAAAACAAAATCTACATCCCCGCTCAACCGCCAACCCGAAACATCCTCCGCCCAGAGCTGTGAGTTGAAGAGTTCGATGAATTCCAGCTCCTTCCCGTCGCTCCGCTGAGCGGGATGATAAAGCACCTCGGAGATCGTGATTCCAGACCGCCGGGATGATGGCCCCAGCGGCTCATAGCTCAATTCTTCCCGGGTCGGAAACTTCGGAATGTCGATCGTAATATCTGCAGCCTCGGAATTAACAAAGCCGTTCGTATTACCCACCCTCACGGTGTAGTCGCCCGCTTGATCCCAGTTCTCGGCATTTAGAGTAAGGCTCTCAAGAGTCGCTCCCGGAATCGCCACTCCATCCAGATACCACTGAAAACTCAATGGCTCCGCCCCGACAACTTCCACTTCAATCTTGATTTCATCACCACCGTCCCATGTGGCTGTTGGCTCCGCAGTAACCTCAGGCGGTGCATCAGGATTCACTTCGGAGGCTGACAATCGAAACCCATTGATTGCCGACTGCGGAAGTCCCGCAGTATTCGTCACTTGAAATACTCCGCTCGTCGTCGTCTCAATCTCGAAAACCATCGCAAAGGAATCATTATCCACCAAGGTATCCTGAAAATTCACTGAAGCCGACACCGGATCACCCGTTCCCGAGGTCACCGTCCAGACTTTATCCGACGCATTGGACGCCCCCGGATCCCAAGCATAGAGCACAAACTGATACGAATGATTTGGATTCAAGCCACTGAAGTCCATAGTCAGCGCACCTGTGGGCGATGTCGCGATCAACAAATCTTCATACAATCGCTGATAACTATACCCCGGAGGAGAGCCATCTGAACTCCCGCGATTTCCCGGAACTCCAAATCCCGAGCTCGTCGAGATCGCAACCGTCGTGGTCCCTGAAGTCACTCCCGCATCCGTCGTAAAATCCGCCGAGGATTCCGTCCCCGAAAACGCCGAAGGCCAGAGGTCAAAATCCGCGTGATCATCCTGATTAAACTCGATCGACAGGATTTCCACCTGAGCTGTGACCACGCAAGTGGAAGCCAGTAATCCAAGATATTTTTTCATCCCTCAGTTCGATTTTGGTCAATTCGCCGCATGGTTCCAATGACAAAAACTCTTCCCTTCCTCCCCCGGTAATCTCATGGTTCGGTCGATGGCAATTTCCCGACAGCTTCATTCCGTAGCCGACGCCTTTGGGCAGCAAGGCTGGCATTGCGAAACGGTGGAGGGCCGGGAGGTCCTCACTATGGCCTTCGAGGCCCACCACACCAGAGTTCATCTTCATGCCCAGGCCTTTCCCAATCTTAACGCCCTGTCCATCGTGGCGGAAAGCCCCATGGTCTTCAATGATCTTCGACGAAGCTATGCCCTCGAACTCATCATGCGGGCAAACAAACAACTCACGCTGGGCAACTTCGAATACGACTTGGACCGCCAACTTATCATTTTTCGCATTACCAACCTTTTCGACAAGGAGGTCTACGATTCCGACATCATCTCGTCGATGGTCCACTGCGGAATCGCCGAGCTCGACCGCATCGTTCCGCTAGCCAGCGTAATCAACCGCACGGGCGACGATCTCCTCGATGATCTCTCCATTCCACTCTTATTGGAACGAGAGGATCTTCTCCCTCCCGTGCCAGATTACGACGGCTCGGAGGAAGAGGAGCTCTAGAAATGTGAGTTTGTTAGGAAACCCGATGTATTTTTTGGATAAATGCAGGCTTGACGGGCCGCTCCACTACTTCTAGCGTCCCGCCCCCAACAGAACCCAGGGGATATTTCCATATGTCGAAACAAATTCGTGGCGTAGACGTCAAAAACGGAGAGACCGTAGATCGCGCTCTTAAAAGACTGAAAACCAAGCTCGATAGCGAGGGGATTCTTGAAGAAATCCGCCGTCGCCGCTCCCACGAGAGCGTAATTGATCGCAAGATCCGTAAGGCCCGCACCGCTCCAAAGCGCAACAAAGTCCGTTGGAAGTTCCAGAGCGAATCGCAGACCAAGGCTGCTGAGGCCTCTGCCGAGTAAAACGACTGAAAAACTTTTCAAGGGTTCACGATGAACGCTCCGGGATCAATTCCCGGGGCGTTTTTCATTTTTTACGGAAAACTTAAGTAAAATGGGATCATTTTTATCACTTGCACCCCCGCAAAATGCCTTTAGTTTTTCCCCGACATGAAACCTACAATCCTACTTGGAATGATGTGTGCCTTTGGGGCGTGCACCGTGCCCGCCTTTGCCGCACCCGCTGAAGCTGCTGACGCATCTTCAATCTCGGGCTTCTCGGTTTCCTTCTCAGGAGGGGGATGAGGCGCTGCTGCCAAGGCCGGTTCGGCCTTAAAATCGATTGAAAGTGTAGACAAAGTTATCCTCTCCGGCACAACTGTCTTCGTCACAGTCAAAGGAGAGGCGGCACTTTCCCGCACTGCCGTCCGCAAAGCATTCGATCCCAAAGGCCTCAAGGTCACGGGACTCAAAAAATCGTCAATTGCAAAACCAAAGGAAGCCTATCAATTGGCGATCACCGGCGGCACATGAGCACAAACCAATGAAAGAGTGCGTGGCACTCTCGAAAAGTTAGACGGTGTTTGTGCAGCCTTCGTTAATCGCGGTCAAGTCATCTTGCTTATGAGCGTTGAAGAGACCTTTAACGAAGAGGAAGTTGCCAAAATCTTGAAACGCTACAAATCGACAGTGAAGTCATCTTCCAAGATCCCTTCTCCGCTCTAAATCGCAGACAAGATATTTACTGAAAGCCCTGACATGCCTAGCATGTCGGGGCTTTTACTTTTATCGCAGTGCCAGAAAAAGGGTGTGGGTGTAGCGTTTTGCCTTGGGGTATGCCTTAGCCGGTATTGCCTCCACCTTCGAAAAGACCTGCTTCAGTGATTTGACGAAGCCTGGATCAGGATGGGCCGACCAATAGACGACCCGCCCTCGGGGGCGCAGAGCCGCTCGGGCGATTTCCAGTCCCCGCCGTTTATATAACCGGGCATTTCCCCTCTGCACCAGCGGATCCGGGCTGTTATCAACGTCCAGCAGGATGACATCATAACGCTCGCCTCCCTGCATAATCTTGAAAACATCCTTCAAGTGAACGGAAACCCGGGAATCGTCCAACAAGCGCCCGTTGACTTCACCAAGATAGTCACGGTTCCAGTCGATCAGCTCCTGCAACAACTCCGCAACCACAACCTCGGAATCCTCCGAAACCAACTCCAAGACCTTTCGCAGCGTGAATCCGAAGCCCAATCCTCCGATGAGGACTCGCTGGGCCTTTTCCGATGGCTCGCAGGCCAGCTCTGCCATGGTCTGCTCGGAAGACGCCGCCGTGGTGCTCATCAAAGGCACTCCACCAATTTTGAGGAAATGGTGACCGTCATGCTCCTGCAGAAGAATGGTTTCACCATCTGGCGAAGTGCTGGCAGCGAGAGTAGTCGTCGGCTTCACGATCACGAGCAAGCCACGGGTGACGCGAAAGAAAAAGGACAATTCGGAACGATAAAACGGGTTCGACAAATGAAAGGCATTTGTCAGGCTGTCGGTAAGCATTTCCACGTAATGAACAAACCCGTCATTCTCATCATCTTTCTGGTGCTCGTTGTGCTGCATCAGGATTTCTGGAACTGGGACAACGCCAGTCTCGTCTTCGGCTTCATGCCCGTTGGTCTTTTTTATCACGCCTGCTACTCGCTGGTCGCCGCCCTCTTCTGGGGCCTCGTTATGAAATTCGCCTGGCCCACCGAACTTGAGGAATGGGCCGAAGGAAACTCCAACGATCAGGAGGGCGCAGAATGACCACTGTCATCGTCATCGTCATCTATCTGGGCCTCCTCCTTGGCTTGGCTCTCTTCGCGAAGACCCTCTTCCGGGGAACTTCAAACGACTATTTTGTCGCCAGCCATTCGATCGGCCCTTTTATGCTGCTAATGTCGGTGTTCGGCACCACCATGACCGCCTTCGCTTTGGTGGGCTCGACTGGGAAAGCCTTCTCAACAGGGATCGGAACCTACGGACTGATGGCCTCTTCATCGGGCCTCATTCACGCCGCCTGTTTCCTGCTGATCGGGATCAAACTCTGGGCGATAGGAAAACGCTACGGCTATGTCACCCAAATCCAATATTTCCGGGCACGGTTTGAATCCTCCAAATTCGGCTACCTTCTTTTCCCGATTCTCGTTCTTCTCGTCATTCCCTACCTTTTGATCGGAATCATCGGAGCGTCAAAAACAATCTATGGCATCACCGCTGCCAAGACAACCAAGGCCGGACTGGTTCCTGGAGCTTTCCCCAATGTTTTCGAAAACGGAGCAATTCCTCCCTGGATCACTGGGCTGGTTATCAGTGCGGTTGTCCTGACCTACATTTTTGCCGGTGGTTCACGAGCTGCCGCTTGGGCCAACACCTTCCAAACCATCGTCTTTATGATCATGGGCATCCTCGCCTTCTACCTGATTTCAGACAAGCTCGGAGGAGTGGGTGCGGCCATCGAGCAAGCCAAGGACACCCACAAGGTGCGCACGCAAAGCGGACACGTCGGGTTTTCTCAACTCACTTTCCTCACCTACATGTTCATCCCGCTCAGCGTGGGAATGTTCCCCCATCTCTTCCAACACTGGCTCACCGCCAAAAGTGCGAAAAGTTTCAAACTCACCGTGGTTGCCCATCCGATTTGCATTGCCATCGTCTGGGTGCCTTGCGTGCTCATCGGAATCTGGGCCACCGGCGTTCCTGCATTGCAAAATGCCCCTAGCGGAGCAGTTCTGGCCAAAATGGTTGGCGTACTCGTCAAGGACCCTATCATTGTCGGTCTTGTCACCGCCGGAGTCCTCGCCGCCATCATGTCCTCACTCGACTCTCAGTTCCTCTGCCTGGGAACGATGTTCACCAATGACGTTGTCCTGCACGACAGCAAGAAGGAATACAGCGACAAGCAGATCCTCTATATGGCCAGAGGCTTCATCGTAGCCATCGTGGTCATCACCTATATTCTTTCTCTTCTGCTCTATAAAAAGAATGTCTTCGATCTGGCGATCTGGAGCTTTTCGGGATTCGCAGCTTTAACCCCTCTGGTCATCGCTTCACTCTACTGGAAGAGAGCCACCAGAACAGGAGCCTACGCCTGCGTCATCGCAGTCTTCATTAGTTGGGTCACCTTCTTCACCATGTCCGGCTTTGGTGGAGAATATTTCCTCGCAGGAGGAATCGTCCCCGCAGCTGCGATGTGGTTTATCGGAGCCACCGCGATGATCGTTGGCTCACTGCTTTCACCGCCGCCAAGCGAGAGAACCCTCAACAAGTTCTTCGGCTAGGTACCACGAATCACTCACAACTCCAAAGGCCGTCTTCCTCCGGGAAGCCGGTCTTTCTTACTTTCGGGATTCGATGGCTAAGATCGCACGCGTCGCTAGAATCTTGATCTCCTCATCTTGATGATCCGTGTATTTTTCCAGGATCGGGAGACTGTCTCTCGTGCCAATTTTCCGCAGAATCCCCAAGGCTGCCTTTTTCAATTCAACCGGAGATGTCTCAAGGTGATTGGTCAGGCGACCTTCAATCAGAGGGCCCAATTTCACGTAGTATTCCGACCACCGCTCCGGGCTCTTACCCCATAATCCGTCAATCACCGACGCGCTATCTTCCGAGCCATTCTCAAGAAGAAACTCTACCAAGGATGTCGGAATAAAACGACCGCTCTTACTCCAGCTGACAACGATGCGTCCGACAGTGCCAACTGCCTCCTTGTCATCCTTGGCCCAAATTTGCAAAGCATGGCCAACATTATCAACTAACTCACCATCACTTTCTTCACGAAGCAGTCGAATCAAATCCTCAATCAACCGAGGCATCTTACGGATCTCAACCCCTTCGGGAGGAGGACTGGCGAGACGCCCTACCGCCAACTTTACGCGCCTCAAATTGACGTGATTCAGCTGCTCCATATTCACTACAAAATAGGACGGATTGTTAGGATCGGTCATTTGGCGGTAAACCTCCCGACTGGGCTCTGCGAAGATGCCCTTGTCCAACTCCACCTCGATCACCCTAATTTTAGGATGCGTTTTCACCTTACCAAGAGCCTCGCAGTGTTTCACAAAAGACTCAAATCGCTGTACAAGCCCCGAGAACACGATAAAGCGATCTTTCCCACCGTTCCGCTGATAGGCAGCAGGGGCCTCGTTGCTTGGAAGGGATAACTTACGCTGAAGAAAATCCTGAACAACCTGCACATTGTTCCCCGTTATATCCCCGATATAGATGCCGGTCACCATGGACAACCCATCTTTCCCCTCTTCTTCATTGGAATGTTTTTCGATTTCCCGTTGCATCGGACCATAATCGACCCGCCTCTTTACCACTGATACCTCACCCTCTCCCTGCGCCGAAAAATCTTCGCCGTTTCCGGGAAGCTCATTCTGACTACCATCGCCAGCCCATTCACCGGCAGAGGGTATTTTGTGAATGGGCATTACAAAGACGAGAGCAATCAGACAAGCGGTCAAAAATGACGAAAACAAAAAAGACCGGGCCCTCCAGCCCTTTGCTCCAAAAATAATGAGGAGAGACGAGCAAAATGCCACAAACCCCGCCAAAATAAGGCGCTTCGTCATGTCGACATCGTGAAAAACACTTCCCTTTCCAGATCCCAATACGAAAACCAAGGTGTAGAGCAGAAAAAACACAATCCCTACCATGACCGCGATTTTTTGCCCCGCAGTCGCAGGCAAAACGGCCTCAGCTTCAGCATCTGGAGTATATTCGGCTTGAGCAAAACTAACTTTCTGCACCTTGCGGGGTGGCTTTTTCCCCAGGCGGTCAAGCAGAGCATCGTGATGCTCACCCGGGTAAAACTTTTCCCTATCCTCGATCACCGTTTCCGACGTAACCACGAAGCGCTGGTCACAAGCACCACACTCAACGGTCTTGCCCGTTAAATCTTCATGAACACGAAATCGGCGACTGCATACGGGGCACTGAATTTGAAGGTCCATTAATAAATAGGTCGATTCGGTTCGAGACAAGAGAACTATTTCCCTCTCAGAGTCACAAGACAATCATTCCGTTCAATTTTTCCTGATCTTATTTTCGGAAGGATGCTTGATCGCTGCGATCTCGTCCATGATGCGATCTGAAATCGCCTGATAACCATCGCGCCCCTTGGCTGCTAATTCTTCGGCAGTAAACTTAACCGGATCGCCAACCACGATGGTAATAGGATGAAATTTCAAGCGACCACTTCCCCTAGGAAGCGCCTCGCGGGCTCCAAAAATCCTCACCGGCTGCACTGTTGCCTTACTCTTAGCCGCAATCAATCCCACTCCGGCCTCGCCGGGCTGCAATTTGCCATCGAGCGTCCTCGCCCCTTCCGGGAAGACCACCACTTGTTCACCACTCCGAAGAATTCTAATAATGCGCTTCAAGCTGCTCATGTCCGGCTGATCCTGATCAATCGGTACTGCATTCCAGCGGGGATAAATCCAAGAACATGGGCCGCGAAAAAGAGTCTTGCGCGCCAGATAAAAAACCGCCTGATCATAGGCGATACCCACCAACGGCGGGTCCAAAAAACTTTCGTGATTCGAGGCAATGAGAACCGGCCCTTCGGTCATGAGCTTTTCCCGCCCCACCACCTGATAACGAAAGAATGCCTTCGCCGCAGCGCGAAAGATTGTATGGCCAACCCAATATGTCGTCTTCATCAAATCCAATCCTACTTCCAACCCAGCGAAATCAAAGCCCGATGCGCGGCCTCGACCACTTCATCGATTCCCATTTCGGAGGAATCAATAACGATCGCACCCTCGGAAATCTTCAACGGCGCGGTCTTTCGCTGGCTATCCTGGGCATCCCGCACCGCCACCGCATCCGCTTCACCGTCTCCGGCACGCCGAGCCCGTCGAACCTCCTCGGACGCATCAATGTAGAGCTTGAATGGGGTCTCGGGGAAAACCACCGAACCAATATCCCGACCTTCCATCACGACATCATTGCTGGCGCGATAAGCCCGCTGCATTGCCACCAGACGATTCCTTACTTCGGGAATCGCTGCGACCTTGGAAACACTATTATTTACCTCCTCCGATCGCAATTCCTCAGCCAGAAGCCTCCCGTTAATGCGAATGTCTGAAAAACCATCGTCAACCCCGCACACGATTTCCATTTCTTGCAGAGCCGCAATGACAGCCTCCGAATCCGCCGGCTCAACACCCTCTTGCAGCACCTGCCAAGTCACCGCGCGATACATCGCTCCTGAGTTCACCATGACCATCCCAAGAGACTTGGAGAGACGTTTGGCGACGGTACTTTTCCCGGAGGCAGCCGGCCCGTCGATCGCTACGGCACGATGTTGATCACTCATGATGAAATTTTTGTAAGGTGTTGTGAAAAGGTCGGATAGGAGGTGTTGACACACGCGGTGTTCACGATGGTCGTTTCTCCTGATTCAGCCAACAAACCAGCGATGGCAAAAGCCATCGCGATGCGATGATCTCCGTAACTATCGAGCTGCGCCCCTTGTAATTTCTGTCCGCCGGGAATGACCATCCCGTCGTCGAACTCTTCGATCTCCCCACCCATCGCGCGAAGGTTCTTCACCACCGTATCAATCCGATCGGTTTCTTTCACCCGCAATTCTTGAGCATTGCGAATCGTCATCGTTCCCTCGGACAAGATTCCGGCCACCGCAAGAATAGGCACTTCGTCAATCAGGTTGGGCACTTCCTCAGGCAATATTTCCGTTCCGGTCAACGTCCCACCCTCAATCTCAATGACGCCGCGAGGCTCTCCACCATCTTGATGCTCAATCGTATCGGTGATCCGGGCACCCATTCGTTTTAGCACCGTGATAATCGCATTACGGGTCGGATTCAGACCAACATTAGTGAGTGTGAATTTCGACCCCGGCGTCACGGCTGCCGCGACAATCCAAAATGCTGCGCTCGAGACATCGCCAGGCACAACCAAATCACGCGCGGTCACTTTCTGCCCTCCCTCTATGAAAATCCGATTCCCCTCAGTCACCACTTCCACTCCAAAGTAATTCAACAAGCGCTCACTATGATCCCGGGTGGTCGCAGGTTGATAGACAACCGTGGTGCCCGACGCAAAAAGACCCGCAAGCAAAACCGCGCTCTTCACCTGCGCACTGGCAACCGGCATGTCATACTCGATAGCCTTCAAACTTCCTCCGCTGATGTGTAGTGGTGCACATCCTTCCTTTTCTCCACGCGCATCAATCTGCGCTCCCATCTCGCCGAGTGGAATCATGACCCGCCCCATCGGACGACCCGAGAGCGACTCATCGCCAACCAGAACGCTATCAAACTTCTGCGACGCTAACACTCCTGCCAACAATCGCATGCCCGTTCCCGAATTTCCACAATCCAGTTCCTGATCCGGCGCTTTTAATTCATTGCCACATCCATGAATGAGCAAATCCTCCGGCTGCTCTTCCGTTCCCTTGAGGACTTGATAACGCACTCCCAATTGCACCATTGCCCGCAGCGTGTTCACACAATCTTCGCTGGAGAGGAAATTCTCCACGTGGCAGCTCCCATGTGAAAGACCGGCCAAAATGGCAGCTCGGTGCGAAATACTCTTGTCCCCTGGCACTGCCAATTCGCCCGATATCGTCTTCTGCGGGCTGACTTGAATGGTATTACTCATGATAAATCGGTGAGATCTTTGCGGGCCTTCACCTCGGCGAGATAAGCCAGAAGGCTTTCTTGGTCCGAATTCGCAAGCTGATCAAGCATCTTGCCAATCTGATCCCGCACTTCCTCGAGACAATCCTGCAAGGCTTCCCGGTTTTCGATCATAATCTCCGCCCACATCGCCGGATCTCCCGCCGCCACGCGCGTGGTGTCGCGAAACCCTCCACCCGCTAATTCAGCATAACTCACATCCTTCAAGGAAACCCCGGCTGTCAGCGACGACATCGCGTGGGGGAAATGACTGATCCGCGCCACCGCCTCATCATGACCGGCCGCCGACATCGTTCTAAGATGGCTACAACCGAGCGCCTCCCAAAAATCAGAGAGACCTTGCACTTCCTCGACCGGAATCCCGCCATCGTTCGTGAGGACACACGCCGCGCCATGAAAAAGATCAGCCCGCGCCGCTTCCACTCCTGTTTGCTCCGATCCCGCCATGGGATGACTGCCGACAAATCTCAAGCGCCGGGCCGCCGCTACTTCATGCGGTAGCGATTTCACACTTCCCACATCCGTCACCAAAGCACGCGGCGACAGCAAATCCACAATCTTTTCCGCCAAAAAATCCATCACGCCAACGGGCACCGCAAAGACCACCAAATCCGCCCCTTCCACCGCCTCTCCCAAATTCGTCGTGGCCTCCAATCCCAGCGACGATGCCAGGGCAACCCGCTCGGGATTCCGCCCCCACAAAACGGCCTGAGCCCCGATTTCACGGGACGCCAGCGCCACCGAGCCTCCCAGTAACCCCGGGCCCAGAATTGCGATTTTTTGAAAAGAATGTGACATGGAAAAAAAGAGCCGGAATCCCTCATGGAAATCCGGCCCGAAGCTATCTCAATTCCTATCTTCAGGGAACCCGGAATCGGTGAATTGACTTGTTAGGATCATTCGGGTCCTGCACCAATGACCCACTGGGAATTCCGCGGACATCCACCGGCTCCATGGTCCAAGGGTTAAATACGTATCCCGACTTACCCGGAATCTTGCGCGCGGTCTGATAGGTCTTCTTGCTATTCGTGTTGGTCTCAACCGAAGGAGTCTGATCAGAAGTCGTCGTCGGATTAGTTCCCGGGGGAATATCCCGAGCAACACGATCCTTGGCTGCCTCTTCATTCGAGCGCTCAAGGGCTTCGATACGGAGTTTTTCCTCGGCTTTGCGCTCGGCAAGCTCTCTTTCAAGCTGGGCAATCGTCTTTTCATAAGGCTGATTTGGCCCCAATACAAGGTTCCCGGTTGACATATTTGGGTTGTGACCCGGAGGATAGGCAGGAGTGCAACTAACAAGCAGTGCGCCACTCAAGAGCAGGCCGGCTAGATTTTTGAGAGAAATCATGACTTTCAATATCGGTAGGAGTTCAGAATATAGGCGGGCGTCAGCGAGCTGACGAAGTCTTCATCACGGGCGAAAGCCAATTTGTCAAGCCACCACCCATGTCTGAGAGTTCTAACAATTCCCGCGACCACGAGGATCTCCTGATTCAACAAGTGCGGGAATTTGTTACCTCCCCAGAAGAAGGAAACTTCGGAATACTAGCACAAGAACTCTACAAACACCAATTTTCGGTCAATTTACCCTTTCAGCGCTACTGTCAGACCATCGGACGAAGCCCGGATTCCATCGAAAGCTGGCGCGAAATCCCCGCCGTCCCCACCAGCGCCTTCAAACTTCCCAAATTCCCCCTCGTTGGCGTATATCCCGCCACCAAGCGATTTCTAACATCAGGAACCACCACCGACATTCGGGGCGCCCACCATTTCCCCGACACCTCCCTCTACGAGCATTCCCTGATAGAAACCTGGAAAAAACAAAATTTCCCAACACTCACCCACCTCTATCTCACACCCTCACCCGTCGAACTCCCCGAATCGTCCCTCAGCCACATGTTCGGAACTCTGGGGTCCAATCTTCCCGATCCGTTTCTTCTCAAAAACGACCGCTTCCACCTTCAGCCGTTATTTAATCAAATAAGAGCCGAGGCCCCCCTCTTCCTGATGGGAACCGCCCTGGCCCTCCTTCATCTTATGAAAACTCTCGGACCGCTCCCACTTCCCCCCGGATCGCAAATTCTCGAGACCGGGGGCTACAAGGGAACCCGCCGCCAACTCTCGAAAGCCGACTTCTATTCCCAGCTCGCAGAATTCTTCGCTGTCCCGGACCATGCCATTCATAACGAATACGGCATGACCGAGCTCTCAACCCAGGCCTACGCCACCGGATCAGGCGGAGCCCACCGCTTCCCCGCCTGGTGCCGTCACCAAATTCTCGACCCCGAAAGCGGATACGAACTTCCTCCCGGAGAAATCGGCTACCTCCAAATTCACGACCTCGCCAACGTCCATAGTGTCGCAGCTATCCGAACCCAGGATTTTGCCATCGGACACGAAGACGGCTCCTTCACCCTCATCGGACGCGACCCCGGAGCCCTTCCGCGTGGTTGCTCCCGCAGCATCGACCACTCCCTTTCCTCATGAACCACGCCGAACGACTCGACCTCATCGCCCGCTCGGCTTCCTTCTTCGAACCCTACACTGGGCTCTTCGACTGCGACCTTCTCCAAGGCACCTGGGATCGCGAACTTTCCCCACCCACCGTTCGCCTGCCCAAATCCATCGTTCACATCATCAGCGGCAACACCCCGCACGCCGCATACCAATCACTCCTCGACGGACTCATCCTTGGAGCAAAAAATCGCCTCAAGCTTCCCTCGAATGCTCTCCTCGATTTTAAAATCCCTCCCGGCTTCGAACAATTCGTGGAACTCTCCCGTGATCTCCCCGACCACTGGATCCCCGAAGCCGATGCACTCGTCGTCTTCGGTTCCGACGACACCTTGCGTCACTTCCAACAACTCTGCCCCCTCGAAACACCCTTCATCGGTCACGGCCAGCGGATCGGTATCGCCATCATCAGCGACCCCTCTCCTGAAGCTGCTCAACTCGCCGCCCGAGACATCGGTCAATTCGATCAACAAGGCTGCCTCTCCCTGCAAACAATCTATCTCAAAGACCCCTGTGCCTTTGCTCCTCTCCTCGCAGAAGCCATGGCTGAATTTGAAAAAAGCCACCCGCGCGCTCCTCTTGGCCCCTCCGAAGCCGGAGCCATCAGCAACTTCCGCGAGGAAATCCGCTACCTCGCCGCCCAAACTCCCGACGACGTCGCCCTCTGGGAAAGCCCCGACTCCACCGCTTGGACCATCGTCTCTCAAAACTCCTCCGAACTCTCCCTATCCCCCGGCAACCGCACCGTCTTCCTGCGCCCCATGCCCGAAGACTTCTTAAATCTGACCCACCTTTCCGGCATCGGACTCCATCCCTTCACCGAACGAACCGATCTGCCCTCACCTCGAATCTTCCCCCTCGGCCAGAGTCAATCTCCACCCGCCCTATGGGCCCACGACGGAATCCTTCCCCTCTCCTCTCTGGTGAAACACCAAACGCTTCAGTAAGAGAGCGTCAACTTCAAAATCCCGCTCGGATTCCTCACCGCCGCCTTCTCAAAAATTGGCAATCGCAACTTGGGATAGTTCGACACCGCTACGCCTTCCTTGGGTATTCCGAGGAAATTTTTTTTCAACTTCCGATTGCGGTCTTCGTCGTGCAAAGCAACGAAGGCAAAATCCCCTTTCTTTAAATCAGGCACTTTGATCCTCACCGCGCCACCCTTCGCCTTGCTCGCCGGAACAAAAAACTTCATGAGAGCCTTCTCAGGGTCATCCGGAAAACCTGCCTTTCCGGAAAATACCATGACACAAATATCACCCCGCTGATTAACAATCCCGCCAACCTCGATTTCCACTCCGGCGAACGAAGCTGAAATTAAGAGAAAGAAGCTATATAATACCCTGAGCACTCAAAGAGCATTCCACAATCCAGAAATCATTCAAGACTCCTTTCCTTCCGTCCGAGGGCTTTAAAATCGTCACCGTCCCCTTCGAGGCCAACCTCGCCCTTCCCGATCTCGAGCTCCTTAAAAAAGCTTTAACAACCTCCATCAGTGACTCCTTCCAGTAATGGGGATTCGCCCCTTCGGAAATGCTTCCCTCTTGATCTTTCCAGCGATTTTCCCTTCCCTTGCTTGATGAAACTTTGCGTAACGCCTCTGCTCGCTCCCGTTTTATTGACCATCGCCGCCTCGCTTCTGATCGGGCGGGAAGCCACGCCCAAAAAAAAAGAGGAAAACGTCCGGTCGGGCATCAATGAAAAGTATCTCGATCCCAAACTAAAAGTCTGCGACTGGCTCACCTTCATTGAAGAGGTGAAAGTCGAAGGCCTCAAAGAAAATTACTTCCTGCGCTTCCGCAAAGACTCATGACGAGCACCACCGGAAAGGGACTTGGTTTTTGGACGCTCACCTTTCTGGTTGTCGCGAACATGATCGGAGCGGGGGTCTTCACCACCTCCGGATACACTCTAGAATCCTTGCACGATCCCAAGCTCGTTCTTTTAGCCTGGTTTGCCGCTGGACTCCTCGCTCTCTGCGGCGCCTATAGCTACGGCTTACTCGTCCAACGCATGCCTGTGTCGGGTGGCGAGTATGCCTTCCTCTCCCGGGCCGCCCACCCCTTCGCCGGATTCATCGCGGGCTGGGTTTCTCTCCTCGCCGGATTCAGTGGAGCCATCGCCTTCGCTGCCATTGCCATGGAAAGCTATCTTCCCGGAGTCCTCCCCCCAAAAGTCCTCGCCTCCTCCATCGTCATTCTCGGCGCTCTCATTCACGGGGCAAAACGGATCATCGGAATCAGCACCCAAAACATCACCGTCATTTTCAAAGTCATCCTACTCGCCATCTTTATCTCCTTCAGCACTTGGAGCGCTGCCCAGGGAAAGTGGCAGGGAAACTCGTTTCCCTTAACGAGAGAGAGCATCTGTCTCCTCGCCTTTGCCCAAGCCATGGTCTGGATCTCGCTCAGCTACTCCGGATTTAACGCCGGAGTCTACGTCGCCGGTGAAGCCACCAGCCCACGCATTGTCAGTCGGTCCCTCATCACAGGCACCGCCATTGTCACCCTTCTTTACCTCCTCCTCAATGCCGCCTTCGTCCTCGCACCTCCTCCGTCTGAAATCTCCGGCCAAGCCGACATCGCCGCCCAGGCTGCGATGTGGATCGGCGGCGAATCCTTCGCAACCTTCACCCGATTGGTGATTTCGCTCGCGCTCTTCACCTCTGTTATTAGCATGATGATGGCCGGGCCGCGCGTATACGGGAAAATGGCTGAAGACGGAATTCTCCCTAAAGTATTCGTCCTCCGACCTGACTTTACCTGGCCTGCCGTCACCTTACAAATGAGTCTCGCCCTTCTCCTCATTTTCATCGCCAACTTACAAGACCTCCTCGCCTTTCTCGGTCTCACGCTCTCACTGAGTTCCTCAGCTTCCGTCCTCTGCCTCTTCCTCAGCGACCCCACAAAAAGTCCTCGTGGCCTCACCGCTCTTCCCCCGCTCATCTTTATTATCGCTAACTTAATCACGGCCATCCTCCTTGTCATTCACGACCCCTGGCAAGCCCTCGGCACGATCCTCACTATCACCATTGCCGCTGCCGCGTATCAATTAATGAAACCACGACCAAGCTGAGAGCTATTCATCCCCAGGGGAGATGCTTGTTCTTCCGAAACCCTTGGTGAATTTAAAAAAGGTATCGTTGAAGTTTATTCGCCGCAGCCTCAGCGAAGGAGGACGCCTCAGCTCCCCTCACCAGAATTCAGATTTGTGAAGTTGAAAGGTCTTTTCCAAGCTGCGGTATTCATCTCCATGCTTCATCTGCGGATAATTCTCACTTCCCTCTTCCTCATCCTCCCTGGGTTTTCCGAATTTATCACCATCCCGGCTGCGACAGCCTACCTCAGCCCCGATAGCCGTGGGGCCCGGGTCCGGCCCGAAGGGATCACTCATTGGAAGAACCAAGAGAACAGTATCAATTGGTTCGGAAAATTCGCGGCGACCGGCAAGTTCACCGCAAAGGTCGAACTAGTTCTTACCGAGGGCGACACCATCACAATGACCCTCTCCAGCGGCAGCAAGAAATCCAAGGCTACCGTCACGGGGAAAAAAGACACTCCGGTAATCGCTGATTTTGGGGTCTTTCATATCACGAAGCCCGGCTTCCAACAACTCTCCCTCAACGCGTCCAAGCCTCCCAAGACCATCAAATCGCTCATCCTCGATGGCCCAGCCACCAAGGACTTGCACTTCAACTTGAAGCCCCGACGCAATGCCGCTTCGGTGCACCTTTCCTATCCCATTGAACGAGGCACCAAAGTCTCCGCCTTCTACTGCGAAATGACCGGGGTGGAAGATCCACTCTGGACCTACTACATGGCCTGTGGCTGGCATCGTGGATATTTTGGAATGCAGGTCAACAGCCCCACCGAACGACGCATCATCTTCAGTGTCTGGGACAGCGGCGATGAAGCCATCGATCGCAAAAAGGTTGGGCAAGAAAACCGCGTCACTCTCGTCGCCAAAGGCGAAGGAGTTTACAGCGGAGATTTCGGCAATGAAGGCACCGGTGGACACAGCCACCTCAAGTATCTTTGGAAGACCGGACAAAAACAAAAGTTCCTCGTCACGGCGGAGCCGGTCAGTGACACCCACACCATTTTCGCGGGCTACTATTTTCATCCCGACACGAAAGACTGGATGCTCATCTCAAGCTGGAAGGCTCCCAAGGAAGGTAAACGTCTCCGAGGGCTTTACAGCTTCAGCGAAAACTTCGCCGGCCAAAACGGCCACGTCCTACGAAAAGCCCTCTACGGAAACCAATGGATCCGCACCGCCGACGGCAAGTGGCACGAGATCACCAAAACCACCTTCAGCCATGACAGCACCGGAAAAAAAGACCGCCTCGACCGCTATATGGGACTGGGAAAGGACAACCAATTCTTCCTCTCCCATGGAGGTTTCCTCAACAACTACACCAAGTACGGTGAACCCTTCACCCGTAAATCCAGCGGAAATTCCCCAGAGGCCATAAAGCTGCCTCCACTTCCACCAGTGGAGAAATAGGCTCAAACACCTCCTCTCTCCAGCCACCAACCATAGTGAACCTTATTCCTTGGAACGAATACAATAAAGCTTAAGCATATAATCCCAGAGGGAAGGTTCAGGATGGTGTGGCCTACAACCTGAAGTTACCTGCGGACAATGGCCGCAAGCCTCCATCCTTCATCTTCTGATAAGGCCTACCACGCAAGGAACATGCGGTTGTTTTCAATCTCTTTAAACCGAATAGGTTAATCCAGAGAGGCTGACACCCTGCCGTTCCCCTGAACGATTCTAAAGTGTCCCCTGCTCTTTCTTTAGCCTGAGCTGACCGCAGGCCGCATCAATATCGTGGCCTTTCTCAAGCCGCAAGGTCGCTGAGACGCCCGCGTTAGTCAGGACCTTTTTAAAACGCAGACAGTCCTGATCATTAGGACGAACCCAAGGCAATCCCTCCACCGTATTATACGGAATGAGGTTTACCTTAGCCCGGATTGATCGAGCTCGCTTGGCGAGTATTCCAGCCTGTTCAGAAGACGCGTTAATTCCATCGATGAGAATATACTCCAGAGTGATTTTCTGATTCTTCTTAGAATTCCAAATTCGCAACGCATCAAAGAGCTCGGCAACAGGATATTTCTTGTTTACCGGCATGATCTTTTCACGCGTTACGTCGTCCGGCCCATGCAAGGAAATCGCCAAACGAATCTGCTGCGGCAATTCAGCCAGCTTTTTGATCTGCGGCACGAGGCCCGAAGTAGACACCGTGATCCGGCGCGCTCCGATCTTCAGCCCCCAATCAGAAGTGACCATCTGAAGGGCCTTACTCAGATTTGTGAAGTTCGCCAGCGGCTCCCCCATTCCCATGAAGACCAAGTTGTTGACCTTCTCTCCCGACAACTCCTCCGCCAAAATGATCTGCGAAACAATCTCAGCAGCAGTGAGATTTCGGGAAAAGCCTTCGAGTCCAGAAGCACAAAACTTACAACCATACGCGCATCCCACCTGGGATGACACACAGAGCGTATGCCGATCCGACCTCTCCCCATAGAGTGCGGGTGAAGCCGGAATGAGAACCGTCTCGATGTATCGTTGATCCGGAAGCTGCAAGAGAAACTTCCGCGTGGTGTCTTCCGAACCCTTGGTCAGCGTGTGCGTCAGCGGGCGCAGCGGATACTGCTCCGCGAGGGCCGACTTTAGCGCCAGAGGCAAATTGCTCATCTCTTCCCACGACCGGGCTCGCTTTTTATAAATCCAATCTAGGATTTGCGCTCCTCGGTAAGAGGGCTGGCCTTGTTCTTCAAGAAGCTCGGCGAGTTGTGGTTGAGTCAGCATCGAACGGGGAAACCGTGCGCCCTTCAGGGATCAGGAGCAAGCATTGAGATCACACAAAAAAGCGCACACACTTACCTATCCCATCCTCCAATGTCATACAACCGAACGAATTTCCCGTTTCAAATCTTGTCCACCTGCCCCTAGGCGATAGAACTCATCTAATAAGTATTCTCAGTGTCCCAACGCATTCTCATCACCGGCGGAGCCGGATTCCTCGGCAGCCACCTCTGCGATCGCATGATCGACGCAGGCAACGAGGTCATCTGCCTCGATAACTATTTCACCGGCTGCCGCAAAAATATCACCCATCTTCTCGATCACCCAAACTTTGAGTTACTGCGTCACGACATCATCGACCCCATCAAGCTCGAGGTCGACCAGATCTACAATCTCGCCTGCCCCGCCTCACCCATCCACTACCAACACAATGCCATCAAGACGATGAAAACATCGGTCATGGGTGCCATCAACATGCTTGGCCTCGCCCGGCGCATTAAGGCACGCATTCTGCAAGCCTCCACCTCCGAAGTCTATGGAGACCCCTTGATGCATCCTCAGAAAGAAGGCTACTGGGGACACGTTAACCCCATCGGTATTCGCTCGTGCTACGACGAGGGCAAACGCTGCGCTGAAACTCTCTTCGTGGATTACAAGCGTCAAAACGGTGTCGACGTCCGCATCATGCGCATCTTCAACACCTACGGCCCGCGCATGAATGCCGAAGACGGCCGCGTCGTTTCCAACTTTATTGTGCAAGCTCTCCGGGGAGAGGAAATCACCATCTACGGTGACGGCTCCCAGACGCGCTCATTCTGCTACTGCGACGACAACATCGAAGGAATGATTCGCCTCATGGACGGCGACCACCCCGGCCCCATCAATATTGGTAACCCTAACGAATTCACCATACTCGAACTCGCCGAGCAGGTCATCGACCTTACAGGATCGTCCTCCAAGATTTCACATCTTCCCCTCCCCCAGGACGATCCAAAACAACGTCAACCGGATATTAGCCTTGCCAAAGCCGAACTCGACTGGAGGCCTAAAACTGAACTCCGCGAGGGACTCAGTTCCACCATCTCCTATTTTGAAAAGGAGCTTTCAGAGAAGTAGAATTATTCCACCCTCTAATCTTCCTCTGGCACAACCACCACGCTGTTTTTCTTCGCCATCTCGGTCAGGTCACGAAGAATATGCAAACCCTCGCGCTTTACGGAATCAATCCCGCTCGGCCAGTCCAGCGAGTCTTCGAGGTCATCGAACTTATCTTTCAACATGCGGAAGTGCCGTTCTTCGACCTCCTTACGGTCGAGCAGAGGTAGCTTGTCAGCCTTCAAATCATCCAGCGTGAGACGATAGACCTTGAAGGTCTTCTTATCCTCTTCTTCAACTTTCGCAAAACGTTCACGGCGTTCTTCATTGCGGGTCTTCCGACGTTCTTCCCGCTCCTTTGCTTCAGCACGACGCGTTTCGATATTTAACGAGACTGTGTTCTCTTCGCTGCGCTTCTTTGCCCGCGCAATGTCTTCGGCAAGGTATTTGAAATCCTGATCCTCGGCCCTACGGCCCTCACTCAGCTTGATCAGTTCGGCAAAATGGAGAAGTTCACGGTTCATTGGGACGAAGTCTTCCGCTGCGCGAATAATATCATGCGGCAGAACATTACGCGCATAGGCTTCGCCCTGTTCTTCCGCGTCGCTATAACTTGGTAAAACAATATCGGGCACCACCCCGAGCTTCTGCACCGAGCTGCCAGATGGACGATAGTATTTCTGAATCGTGAGCTTGATACGTCCGGCCCGGTCATGATTGGAGAAGACCGGCATGTAGTTCGAAATTTCGACGAACTTCTGCACGCTTCCTTTTCCAAAAGTCGAGGACTCCCCAACGATAACCGCGCGGTTATAATCCTGCAATGCGCCCGCCATAATCTCGGTGGCCGAGGCACTCCCCTTACTGGTGAGCACTACGAGCGGCCCAGTATAGATAGGACGACGGATCTTGGAAATCAACGACTCGACCCGACCATTGGTCGACTTCACCTGCACCATTGGGCCCCGTCCGGTAAAGAATCCCGTCAAACGACGAACCTCATCCAACGAACCTCCGCCATTGCCACGAACGTCAATAGCAATACCATCGACTTTCTCCTCCACCAATCGCTTGAGAATTTTTTCAAGGTCTACCGAAACCCGGTTACCGCGGTTTTCGAAGTCAAAATAGAAGGACGGCATCTCAATGACAGCATACTTCTGCAGTTCATCACCTTCCCCAAATTCATACACCTCTGCTGAAAGTAAATCCTCCTTCAAGCTCACTCGTTCGCGATCAATCTTGATGATGATAAACTCATCTTTATTGCCATTCATCGGCCTCACTTTAAGTCCAACTGTAGTGTTGGTTTCCCCGAGGATCTGTTCAATCACCTTACTCAAAGGCATGAACATCACATCGACCCAATCTCCATTCCCCCGCGGGTCAACCGCCACCACGCGGTCACCTGGTTGCAGCTGTCCCTGACGATCCGCTGGACCGCCGGTCATAATGCCGGTGATCTTTGAAGTGCCGTCATCTTCGGAAATCAATCGCGCTCCGATTCCAACCAGCTCATTGCTGATGCCGATGCGAAATTGTTCGAACTCCCGCATACTGTAATAATCGCTGTGCGGATCGTGGGAGCGAGCGACCGCGCTGTAAAAGTAGTTCGCAACATCTTCCAAATCAGAATCCGTGATTTTCTTGAGCACGCGGTCATAATTCGACTTCACCTTGAAGATGGCTGAAGGCGCCTCGAGAAAGGGGCTTTCCTTGCCTTGCTCTTTGGCTCGCTGATCTATTTCCTCACGACGTATTAACTCCGAAAGAAGCGCCTGCTCAACGCGGATTTTCCACAAAGCCCTGGCCCTCTCCTCATCTGCCGGCCAAGGCTCCTCCGAGCGATCAAGAATCACGGCGCGGTCACCATCGAACTTGAATTCGTTCTTCTCTAACAAGGCACAGGCTTCCCCGATGCGAGCTTTGACTCGGATCCGGTAGACCTCGAAAATCTCCGCACCCGCCGAGAGAGCATCACTCGTCATGAGAAGCTCGTGAAGGGCGTGTGAGTATTGCTTCCGAAATTTCTCAATGTCGCTCTGCAGAAAATAGACATGGCTGGGATCCAAGGTCTCCAGATACTCCTCAAAAAACCTTTGGCTCAACTCGACATCAAAGGCGGGACGCGAGTAATGACCATTCTGTAAAATACGCCCCATCGCACGACCCACCAAATCGAAATCGGTTTGGGCGGAAACCGGTGCGGAAAAACAAGTGAGGGAGAGCAGCAATGGAGCTGCAGCAAGACGAAGTCGTTGAAGCATGAGAAAGACTAGAGATTATTCGAGACTGTTAAGGCGGTTCACACAAGCCCAGAAAAATGACCGCATTACATAAACGAAACAAAATAGCTCATTTATCCTTAAATCTCCCGGCTCCCGCGCAGGAATCCTGCTCGCCACGGGCTTGATCTCTTCCAGAAATCCGCTAAAAGCCATTTCCACGCATCAATCAGCGGAATTTAGCCATGGGAAAGACACTTTATCAGAAGGTATGGGATGCACACACAGTGAACACCCTCAGCGACGGACGCACCCAACTTTTCATCGGAACACACCTCATTCACGAGGTGACCAGCCCGCAAGCCTTCGGAATGCTTCGCGAGCTTGGCCTTAAAGTAAAATACCCCAGGCGCACCTTTGCCACTATCGATCACATCGTTCCCACCGAAAACCAGGACCAACCAGCCGACCCGCTCGCCGCTGCGATGATCGATGCCATTCGCTCGAACTGCGACGACTTTGGCGTGACTTACTTCGACCTCAAGTCGGGCAGGCAAGGTATCGTGCACGTCGTCGGACCCGAGCAAGGCATCACCCAGCCCGGATCGACCATCGCCTGTGGAGATTCCCACACCGCGACCCACGGAGCCTTCGGCGCTATTGCCTTCGGCATCGGCACAACTCAGGTACGCGACGTTCTCGCTACCCAGACCATGGCTATGGAGAGTCTCAAAGTGCGCCGCATCGAAGTCACCGGTAAACTTCGTCCCGGCGTCTACGCCAAAGACCTCACGCTACACATCATCCGCCTCCTTGGCGCCAAAGGCGGCATCGGATACGCCTACGAATACGCGGGCGACACCTTCGACAAATTCACCATGGAAGAACGCATGACGGTCTGCAACATGGCCATCGAAGGCGGTGCTCGCTGCGGATACGTCAACCCCGACGAAATCACTTTCGAATTCCTCAAAGGCCGCCCTTACTCACCAACTGGAGCGGAATGGGACGAAGCCGTCGCGCGCTGGAAATCCTTCGCCTCAGACGCCGACGCTGAATTCGACGACATTGTAAAAATCAACGCCGAAGAAATCGAACCCACCGTAACCTGGGGCATCTCCCCCGACCACGGCATCTCCATTTCCGAAGACATTCCCGATTCTGCCACCACCGAAGACCTCGAAGAAAAAGCCGTCATTGACGAAGCACTCGCTTACATGAAGCTTCCCGCCGGGACTCCAATCAAAGGCATCCCCATCGATGTTGCCTTCATCGGATCCTGCACCAACGGCCGCCTTTCCGACTTCCGCGAGACCGCGAAATTCCTCGAAGGCAAGAAAGTCGCCGACGGCATCAAGGCCATCGCCGTTCCCGGATCACAGATGACCGCAATCCAGTGTGAGAAGGAAGGCATCGACAAAGTCTTCTCCGAGGCAGGCTTCGAGTGGCGCGCCGCAGGTTGCTCAATGTGTCTCGCGATGAATCCCGACAAACTCATCGGCAATCAAATCTGCGCTTCTTCTTCCAACCGCAACTTCAAAGGCCGCCAGGGCTCACCCATCGGACGCACCGTCCTGATGTCACCCGTCATGGTCGCAGCTGCCGCGGTCGAAGGAAAAATCGCCGACGCCCGCGAAGTCTTTGAAGTTGCTTAAATTCATCCGATGAAATTTTTACCGACAGCCTGCCTCTTTGTCGCACCCTTTCTGGCCTTGGCCAAGAAACCGCCGGCGATTGATACCACAAATCTAAAGCATCCGGTCAAACCAGTGCTCTGGAAAATCGAAGGCAAGGACCTGACCAAGCCCTCCTATCTCTTTGGCACGGTTCATCTCGGCGATCCCCGCATTACCACTCTTCACCCCAAGGCGGAAAAAGCATTTCAAACGGCCGATCGCTTCTACGCAGAAATCGATATGGATCCTGCCAAGCAAGTAGCAATCGCACCCCTCCTCATGCGCGCCGATAGCAAGATTCTGAGCGAATCCATCGGACCCAAATTGACAAAAAAACTCAATAAAACACTCAAAGCCATCAATCCTGATCTCGACAGCAAAGCTTTTGAACCCATGAAAACCTGGGTCGTCACAATGGCCCTTCCCACACTCAAGTCAGGCCTCTCCGGAGAAAAAGCCCTCGATGCCGTGCTCTACGAGCGAGCGATAAGCGCTGAGAAAAAAGTAGGCGGTATCGAAACCGTCGAAAGCCAGCTAAAAATCTTCGACGCCCTCACTGAGAAAGAGCAGATCAGTCTGCTCTCGGACTCCCTCAAAGCCATGAAAAAGGAGGAGGCCGAGGGCAAAGACGCGGTGAAAGAACTTCTCGACCTTTACCTGACAAGCGACGTCAAAAAAATTGGCGGAATGATCAAAGAACACATGGGAAACGACATGGGAAAGAATGAAAAACTTGGCCGTCGTCTCATGAAAACTCTTCTCGAAGATCGGAACATCACCATGACTGTTACGATCGCCAAGAAGCTCTCCGAACACCCGGGCAGCTCCCAGTTTTTTGCCGTTGGCGCGGCCCACTACACTGGCCAATCCGCAATCCAGGACCTACTTACCAAAAAGGGCTACACCATCACGCCCGCTTTCAAATAATCATTTTCAAATCCAATACCATGGCCATTGCACCTATCACTCACGTTTCCGGACCAGCGGTCCCTATTCCCGGCGCCGACATCGATACCGATCGTATCATCCCGGCTCGCTTCATGAAGTGCGTCACCTTCGACGGACTCGGAGAATACGCTTTCTACGACGTCCGCTTCGACCCCGTCTCCGGCGAGAAGACTGATCACCCGCTCAATGACGAACGATTTAAGGACGCCACCATCCTCGTGGCAGGCATCAACTTCGGCTGCGGCTCCTCCCGCGAGCACGCCCCGCAGTCTCTCGCCAAGTATGGCTTTGAGGGAATCGTCGCCGAATCCTTCGCCGAGATCTTCTACGGCAATTCCACCACCCTCGGCCTGCCTTGCGTTACCTCGTCAAAGGCGAACATCGACGCACTCAAAGAAGCCACCGCCGCCGATCACACCCTCGAGGTGAAGATCGACCTCGAAGCGATGACCGTCACTGCAGGCAACATCAGCTTCCCCGTGGAAATGCCTGCACCGGCACGCCATGCTCTCCTCTCCGGGAAGTATGACCCAATCAAGGAGCTCCTCGACAACAAAGACCAAATCGAGGCCACCGCGGCCTCGCTGGCCTACGTCGACTGAGCCAACTCTTCCCTCTCTCTCAACCCCGCATTTTCGCGCGGATCGCGGATTTTTTCTCTGCCCTTTAACGCCTGCGTCGCATCAACCCGGCACATCCCATGAGAATTAAGGCCGCACCGGACGGCTCCGGAATCGCATCGCCAGCTCTGATATTATCCAACCCCAAGGTGGCCACTATCGTGTCGCCCCTCAGGCCGGCATTCCCCCCAATGTTAAAGGTGTCCTCTTCCAAAGAAATAATCTGTAATCGATTTACCGCTGCCATTGTCGAATCATAAACGGCATCTCCCTGTCCGGCATGAACAAGTCCTGTCGGGGATAGATCGAAGAGCAATGACTGCCAACCGGTCTCCGGAAGCAAAACCTGCGGCTCGGTCACAAACCAACCGCCCGGGCCATTCAATGCTACCCTCAAATTGATCGTCTCATTTCCCTCTCCGCTCAAGTTAATGGCGTCCAGAGATAGCGTGGAGATTGATTGCCCCAAGTAATCTCCAGTCCATTGATCCGTGTTCCAAAGCTGCATTCTCTTCCCTGGAGAAAACCCCGGAGACGAATCGATCAAAAATCCACTACCGTCTGGACCGCCGGTAAGCTGTTGGGAGGGCGGCGTCGTAGATCCACTCCCCTCAAGCCAGCTCTCTTGCGGATTCGGAGCCCCGCTCGGCGCATTGAAATCATCCAGCTCGGTAATACTCACCGCAAGAACCACCGGAGCAGACAACACAGAGGAGACAAGAATTCCTAAAAGCTTCATAACGGGAAAAAGCCTTCCCTAGGACGGATAAATCTCAAGCTATTTTGACCAAAAAACGTAGTGATCACCCACTCCGTCGACAATTCACCGTTTTCGTAAACCAATTAGTTCCCAGATTTAGCCTTTTTTAAGAGCTTCTCAAGATTCTTGATCAATTGCTCTTTTTGCTCACGAGCATCATCAACGGCCTTTCCTGCGCTTGCTGCCGAAGGCCCTTTTCCCACACTCGCCAACTTGGACCTCAGCTTGGCAAGCTCCGCCTCCTTGGCCTCCAGAACCATTTTTAATTTCTCATTATCAGGGGATGGATTGTCATCTCCACGAGGTCCTAATGCCATCATTCCAATCGCCAGAATCCCTGCGGTTCCCAACAAGGCTTTATCAAAAACTGAGTTCTTCTTCGAGGGCGTATCGCTCATGCGCTTTTAACAACGGTTTTACGGGAAGAAGTCACGCGTATTTTTTTCATAAAGGCATTTCCTGCCATTGAAACCACTCTCCCTGCACGATGATAGTTAGTAGTCAAATTTAATATCTTGAATAGTCAAAATGGTAAGCTTAAATAAACCTCATGACTCGCTACCTCCTTTTGCTTCTCGCCTTCCTCGCTGTGAGCTGCACTAAAAAGAAAGATTCCGCCTCTGCTCCGAAGGGATACCCTTATCCCATCGCCACCACCATTGGCATGATTGGCGATGTCACCCGTGAAATTGTGGGCGACAAAGCCGAAGTAACCAACATCATCGGCGAAGGCGTCGACCCCCACGTTTACAAGCCCACCAAAGGCGACATCGACACCCTCCAATCCGCCTCTCTCATTCTCTATAATGGTGTTCACCTCGAAGGGAAAATGGGCGAAGTTCTCGAAAACAGAACCAAAGCCGGAACTCCCGTCACCGCAATCGCCGAAGGGCTTCCCAATTATCAGTACCTCGAAAACGACCCCCATCTTTGGATGGACGTCTCCGCCTGGTCACTCGTCGCAAAGAATATTCAAACCAAGCTCGCCGACTTCGACCCAAACAACAAAGCTTACTACAAAGAACGACTCACGACCTACCAAGCCGCTCTTGTCGAACTTGGCGCCTACGCTCAGAAATCGCTGGCCTCCATCCCCGAGTCACAGCGCGTTCTGGTAACCGCGCACGATGCCTTCTCATACCTCGGTCGCGCCTACGATCTCGAAGTCCGTGGCATCCAGGGAATTTCCACCGAATCCGAAGCCGGCATTCAAGAAATCAACAAACTCGTCAGCTACCTCGTCGACAACAAAATCCCCGCCGTCTTCGTCGAAAGCTCGGTCTCCGAAAAAAGTGTCAAAGCCCTCATCGAAGGCGCTTCCGCCCGCGGCCACAAAGTCGTCATCGGCGGCGAACTCTTCTCCGATGCCATGGGCGAAGCCGGCACCTACGAGGGAACTTACCTCGGCATGATCGATCACAACGTCACCCTCATCACCCGCGCCCTGGGCGGCAACGCTCCCGAGAAAGGCTTTCAAGGAAAGTTGAGCCACTAAGCCCATGCGTCCCGAACACCCACCGGAATTTCCCCTCGCAATCCACGACCTCACCGTCGCATATCACCGTAAGCCGGTGCTCTGGGATATTGAACTCAACATCCCACAAGGAACACTCGCAGGGATTGTCGGCCCTAACGGCGCAGGGAAATCCACCCTCCTCAAAGCCTGCCTCGATCTGATTCCAAAGACTTCTGGCGAGGTCCTCATCTACGGCAAGCCTTACGAAGACCAACGGGACCTCATCGTATACGTCCCTCAACGCGAAAGCGTTGATTGGGATTTTCCGGTGAGCGCCCTAGATGTCGTCATCATGGGGACCTACCGCAAACTCGGTTGGTTCAAGCGTGTCGGCAAAGCACAACGTCAGCAAGCGCGCGAAGCCCTCGAGCAAGTCGGCATCGGCCACCTCGCCGAACGCCAAATTTCACAACTCTCCGGCGGCCAACAACAACGTGTTTTCCTTGCCCGTGCCCTCGTCCAAGACGCCGAAATCTATTTCATGGACGAACCCTTCGCGGCATCGACTGCGGCGACCGAACAAGCTATCATCGAACTTTTGCAAAACCTCAACGCCAAGGGAAAAACCGTCCTCTGCGTCCACCACGACCTCGCCACGGTCTCCCGCTACTTCGATCACCTCGTCCTCCTGAACATGCGCATCGTCGCCAGCGGACCGACTTCGGAAACCTTCACCCGAGAAAACCTCCACAAAACCTACGGCGGAAAACTCAACCTCCTCGACGACGTCGCCGAGGCTCTCAAGAATGTCGGACGTTAGTGTCATCGCCTCCTTCGATTTAAAGTTGCTCTGGGAAACGCTCTTTCTCAAGACCTACAACACACGTCTCGTCGTCGTAAGCGTCACACTTCTCGGAGCTGCCGCCGGACTGATCGGGAGTTTCCTGCTCCTCCGCAAGCAATCACTCCTTGGCGACGCCCTCTCGCACGCCACCCTCCCCGGAATCGGCATTGCCTTTGCCCTCATGTCCGCTCTGGGAATGAATGCCAAAAGCCTCCCGGGCCTCCTTGCTGGAGCCACCATCACCGGACTCCTTGGTGTCCTCCTCGTCCTCACGATCAAACGCACTACCCACCTCAAGGAAGACGCCGCAATGGGTATCGTCCTCTCGGTCTTCTTCGGACTCGGCGTGTCCATTCTTCGCATGATCCAAAAAATCCCCGGCCAAAGTTCCGCCGGACTCGAGTCCTTCATCTACGGCAAACCCGCTTCCATGATCGCCAGCGACCGACTCTTCATCATCGTCGTCCTCGCTATCACCACCTTCGCCTGCCTTCTCCTTTTAAAGGAATTTACCCTCCTCTGTTTCGATACCAATTTCGCCTCCACCGAAGGCTGGCCCACCCTCACCCTCGACATCCTCCTCATGGCTCTCGTCACCGCAGTGACGGTCATCGGACTGCAAGCCGTGGGACTGATCCTCATCATCGCCTTCCTCATCACTCCGGCCACTGCCGCCCGCTTTTGGACCAACAATCTCAGGCACATGCTCTGGCTCGCTGCTATCATCGGAGCCATATCCGGATGGCTCGGAGCCTCGGTCTCCGCCCTCCTTCCCAAGTTTCCCGCCGGCGCCATCATCGTTATCTCCGCCGCCGTCATCTTCCTTATCAGCATGATCTTTGGCCGCGCCCGCGGCATCCTGCCCCGCTTCCTTCGTCACCTCGATCTCCAGCGCAAAGTCGGACGCCAACATATCCTCCGCTCAACCTATGAAATTCTCGAAAAAACCCAGGAGGCCCACCCCATTCAAAACCTCCCCATTCCTGTAAATCTCCTTCGCAAGCACCGCTACTGGTCCAAGGGCGAACTTGCCAAAGTTATCCGTCAGGCTCGCTCCGAAGACCACATCGAACGCCGTCCCACTGGAGAGATTTGTCTTTCCGAATCCGGCTTTGGCGAAGCCTCCCGCATCACCCGCAACCACCGGCTCTGGGAGCTCTACCTCATCAAACACGCCGACATCGCCCCCTCCCACGTCGACCGCGATGCCGATATGGTTGAGCACCTCTTGGGTGCCGAAATCGTCCGTCAACTCGAAGCCGAACTCGACCTCGAAAAACCCGTCGTCGAATCACCGCACGTGATCGAGGCCACTTAAGAACTCATGAAAACAACCATCCTCATCCTCACTGCCAGCACCTCAATCGTCTTTGCCGAAAGTCCGCAGAAGCCCTGCCAGCCAGCCATCGTCGACAAATCCCAATACTCCCTCTTCAACCCCACCCCAAACCACCTCCTCCGCGAGCTTGCTCCCGACCGACCCGACGCCACGGAATCGCCCCTTACCGTCGATGCCGGACGCTTCGCTCTTGAGGCCTCCCTCTTCGACTACCGTCGCGACAACGGCGCGGAAACCTATACCTATGGCCAGCTGAATTTCAAAGCCGGCTTAACCCACGACATCGACCTCCAAACAATCGTCGACCTTTACTCCGACACCCCCGACGGTGACGGATTCGGTGATGTCACCTTACGTCTTAAATACAACGTTTACGGTAATGACGACGGCGATTCCGCACTCGCCCTCATGCTCTTCGTGAAAGTCCCCACCGACACCGAGCTCAGCAACGAGGAATGGGAAGCCGGACTCATCATTCCCTGGGGCACCAGCCTCACCGACACCATCGGGCTCGGACTCATGGCGGAGTTCGACTACGTCTTCAACGAAGACAACGGTGATCACGAATTCGAATTTCTCCATACCGCCGTCCTCGGTTTTGATCTCACCGACAAGGCCGGAGCCTACCTCGAATACATCGGCATTGCCGGGGAGAACGACTACCAGGCCTACCTCGCAGGCGGTATGGACTACGCCTTCAACGAGGATCTCATCCTCGACTTCGGTGTGCAACGCGGCCTCAACTCAGACTCGGAGGACTTCGGCTTCTTCACCGGCTTCACCAAGCGATTCTAGCACCTCTCCATGAACTGGACCGTCAACGACCTTCACATCATTCTCGTCGGAGTTCTCTGTGCGATGGCTTGCGCCTTGCCCGGAGTCTTTCTCCTGCTGCGACGGATGAGCATGATGGGAGACGCGATCAGTCATGCGGTTCTCCCCGGTCTGGCCGTGGCCTTCCTTGTTTCAGGAAGCCGCGCCAGTTGGTGGATGTTCTTCGGGGCCACTCTCGCCGGAGTCCTCACCGCACTCTTCACCCAGTGGATCACCAAGTTCGGCAAAGTCGAACGTGGAGCCGCCATGGGCATCGTTTTCACCACCCTCTTTGCGGTTGGACTCCTCCTGATCGAGCAAGGTGCAGGTAATGTCGATCTCGATGCCGGTTGCGTCCTCTATGGCGCTTTGGAATACACTCCTCTCCATCTCGTCACGCTGTTCGAGACGGAAGAATTCCTCATTCAAATCCCCCACGCCGCACTCGTCATTGGAAGCGCACTCCTCCTTAATATTATCATCATCGGGATCTTCTACAAGGAACTCACCCTCGCCTCCTTCGACCCAGACCTCGCAGAGACCCAGGGCTTCCGACCGAGAGTTATTCACTACGTCCTGATGACCATGGTCGCGGTCACTACCGTTGCCGCCTTCGAAGCCGTCGGCTCCATCATCGTCATCGCGATGCTCATCGTCCCACCTGCGACAGCCTTCCTAATCACCCGATCCCTCCCCGTCCTCATCGGCCTCTCCCTCGCTCTCGCCGCAGCCTCGGCCATTCTCGGTCACCTTTCCTCCCAAGCCCTCCCAGCCCTCCTCGGGCTTCCTGAAACAATGAGTTCCGGCATGATGGCCACCATGTCGGGATTCCTCTTCCTTCTCGTCTGGCTCTTCGGCCCGGAGGGGGTCCTCACAGAGAAATCACGTGAGCTTGTCGCTCCTCCCAGGCTATAAGCCCGTTGATTTTTACTGAGGCAAAAGCGACATCTTCCTTGTCAATTCCACTTCAAACTCCTACGGCATCACTTCCAAAGTGTGGCGCATCTTGCAGCCTCTATCAGTTCGAGATGGCAACTCCGTTCGCTTAAAAATAGGCCAATTCCTCTAGTCAGATGTCCGGTCCTCGCTAGTCTCTGAAGCAGTGTCCGACTTCGAGTTTCAATCTCTCAATCTACGCGCCGAAATTGGCGGGAATTCCTACGTTCTGAATCTCAAGGGAGAGACCCTCCTCCTCGATGCCGGAATGCATCCCAAGGAAGAGGGAGCCGACGCCCTACCGCGCTACCAGAACATTTCCTTCGATAGCGTCGATGGCATCGTAGTCTCACACTCTCACCTCGATCACATCGGCACCCTCCCCGTCGCCCAGCGCGACCAACCCTCTGCCCCAGTCTATCTCACTCCCGGCACCGCGGCTCTTGGTGAAAACCTTCTCCACAATTCGGTCAACGTCATGTCCAGCCAGGCCACCGAACTCGGCATCAAGGAATACCCGCTCTTTCATCATCGCGAAATTGAATACCTCCAGGAGCGCTGGATGCCGCGCGAATACGAGCGCCCCTTCCACCTCAACTTGGGAGACATCGATAGCGCCTCGATCACCTTCTTTGACGCCGGCCATATCATGGGTTCCGCCGGAGTTCTCATTGAGAAGGAAGACAAAACCGTTTTCTACACCGGCGATGTTCACTTCAAGGATCATACCTTGATCAAAGGCGCTCGCTTTCCCGACCTCGACGAGCCCGATCTTCTCATCATGGAAACCACCCGTGGTGCCGACGAACGCCCCACCGATTACACCCGTGCCGACGAGGAAGAACGCCTCGCCCAATGCATTAATAATGCCCTCCATGCCGGAGGCTCCGCGCTCATTCCCGTCTTCGCCATCGGCAAAACTCAGGAGGTCCTCACCATGCTCGACAACTTCAAGAACGAAGGACGCATCCCCGAGCACACGCCGATCTACATCGGCGGCCTGAGCACCAAGATGACGGTGGCCTACGATAAATTCTCCCGCTCGACCCGCCGCTCTCGCCCCGGCTTCGAAATTCTCCGCGACATGGATGTCGTCACCGGAAAACGCAGCCGCAAACGCACTCCCATCGAATACAAACGCGGTGCCATCTTCTGTCTCTCCAGCGGCATGATGAGCGAGAAGACCGTCTCCAATGTTTTCGCCCGAGGCTTTCTCCCCAACGAGAAAAATTCCCTTCTGTTCGTCGGCTACTCCGCATCCGACACTCCCGGCGGCGTGATCCGCACCTCAAATAGCGGCGACCTAGTCCGTCTAGACGGAAGCCACAAAGTCCCCCTCAACTGCGAGGTCCACGAATTCGATTTCTCCGGCCATGCCCGTCGCGAAGAACTCCTCGACTTCGCGATAAAAGCACGTCCAAAAAAAATCCTCCTCGTCCACGGCGACCCACCCGCCGCCGCCTGGTTCGAAACCCGCCTCAAAAAACAACTCCCCGACGCTGAAATCATCATCCCCCAGCCCGGCATCAAGATTTCTTTCTAGGCCGTAGCGAAGGCCAGAGAGCCCAGTGTCCTGCCAGATAAAATCGCCACGCAGGAGGGACTCCGGAAGAGAGCTTGAGAAGTAGCCATTTGCGCTCAAATGTTTGAAGAAGCCGTAATGAGCTTTTCTTAACAACCATTTTACAATGTTGCCTACATCCTCAGATAGAGTCGCCAAATGATCACCAAGATTTCAATGGGGGTTACGAAAAAACCAGTAACCTCTTCTACATCTGGCGTAACTCCTACACCAAGCCCTTCATCGTCGAGGTCGAGGTCGCGAAGCTCCCGTGTTCTAAGCCGAGATTTTGCAACATCGAGAGGTAAAGATTTGGCAGTGGATAGTTGTTGGTCTGACTAAAGGCCAAATGCTGGCCATGCTGGTATCCGCCTCCACCAAAGAGAACCGGCATGTTCCGGTTGTCGTGCGAGGAAGCGTTTCCAAGGTTCGAGGTCAGCAGGACCATGGTATCATCGAGCAACTCCGCTCCTTGCAGTTGACGGAGGAAATCCGCCCAGTGATCAATGACCGCTTGCTCGACTATCGCAAGCTGATCCAGCTTCTCCTCACTTCGTCCGTGGTGGGACAACGAGTGATAGGATTCGTCCACTCCGTCGAGTCCTCGCACCGCATTGTGAGAACAATGCAGCGTCACAAATCGCGTCGAATCAGTTTGCAGCGCCAAAAGAACAGTATCGAGAAAAGCCCGTGTGATGTCCGGCGCACTATTTCGGTCTGGTGATTGCGGTGCTTTTTTGACCTTGGGTTTGGGTTTGTTAATCCACGCCTCATTGGCCTCCAATCTCTTCTCAAGTTCCCTTACCGAGGTGTACCACTCGTCGAGTTTCTCGCGATCTCCAGGTCCCACCTGACGTTCGAGCGACTTGGCTTCGGAGCGAACAATATCCATGATCGATTGTCCGCCTTGCGCAATTTCAGCCTGACGCGTTTTGGCCTGAGGGCTGTCGTCGACGAAAAGCGAAGCGAAGAGCTTTCGCGAATCACTGACAGCGGGAATCATTGAACCATTTTCGGTATAGGAAGGAGAACGCTCACCACTATTATTGAGAACCAGCGAAGGGAACCGTGTCTCATGCCCGAGATGCTTCGCCATCAACTGGTCCAGGGAAATAGTATTCTTGCTCACCTTGCCCCGCCCCATTGGACAAGCCGAATAAATTGATCCTTCCGCGGTATGTCCGCCCTGTACCCCGGGGTGCGAGGTGCCGGAAATTACTGTGAATTTGTCGCGAATATCCTGCAGCGACTTAAGGTAAGGAGAAGGTGTGTAGCTGGCGCCTTTATCTTTCGGGACCAGAAAGGGATTGTGCAATCCCAGCGCCAGCGACACGCCCACGAAACGCCTTGGCTTCGCCGGACTCGAGGCCCCGAAGGCCGGGCACATTGCGTCAAGAAACGGCAGGCTCAGCGCGACTCCGGCTTGCTTCAAAACGGTGCGGCGCGGGAGAGATTTTTGAGTAGAAATATACATGGGAGCGAACGGTTACTTTTTAAGGAAAATTGGACTGTTGAGCGAGGCGTGAATGAGTGTTTTCATTCCATAACCCTTGACGCCTGATTTTTCAACAATCTCATCCAAATACCCTCGGTCGCTGAAATAAATTTCACCACCGGTGGCATATTGCAAGAACTGAGAAGCGAAGGAGCGGGCCAGCATCTTGGGCTTCTCTAGATAAATTCCGCGCCAGGCCTGGAAGCCCGGAAAGGGAAGTCCATCAGGAGTGACACCGGAGGGATCCACTTTGGCAGATGTCTTCTTTGTTCCATATTTCGTGCGGAACTGCCCGATGGGATCGAAGCTTTCCAGAGCAAATCCCGCCGGATCAATCTTGGCGTGACAGCCGATACAGGAAGCGTCCTTGCTGTGCCTGGCGAGCTGGTCCCGGATGGAGACCGCGCCACGAATATCGGGTTCCACCGCCGGAACATTCGGTGGAGGTGGCGGAATGTGACGACCGAGAATTCGCTCATTAACCCAAATCCCCCGCACGATGGGCGAGGTCACCGAGCCATCTGCAGTAATCTTCAAGATGGCCCCCTGAGTGAGCAAACCCGATCGGGCAAAGGGATCGACTTTCACCTTCTGCAAACCCTTTCCGGCTTTCACCGGCGTGTTCTTAAGCTGATATTGTCGCTTGAGCCGGGAGTTCAAAAAAGCAAAGTCCGAGCGCAGCAGCTTTTGCACCGCGTGGTTCCCGTGAATCAACTCCTCGACGTAGGCCCGCGTCTCCGCCAGCATCGACTGCTGAAGCGGGTAATCAAAAAAGCGAAACCTCTTTGAATCCGGCTGGGTAAAATCAATCTTCCGTAGATCGAGCCATTGGTCAGTGAAGGAATTGATAAAGCGCTCGGACTTCTTATTATCCAACATCCGCTCGATCTGGGCCGAAAGCACTTTGGGGTCGCGCAATTTCTTCCCCGCTGCCAGCTTGAGTAATTGATCATCCGGCAAGGACTTCCACAACACATAGCTCAGACGAGAGGCCAAAGCCTGACCGCTTAAATCCCCCGGCTTCTCGACAAAGGTCAGGAAATACGGCGAACATAGAATCGCATGATATACGGTCCGCAAGGCCTGAACGAAATCCTTCTTTTCCGCGAATGTCCGCTTGGCCAGCGCCAGATAGGGTTTGATCCTTTCTTCATTGCTTTGCCCACGGAAGGCTCGCCAGGCGAAGTTCGATATCAAGTGTTTGAACGCCGCCTCATGGTCGAACCCGGGAGCCTTGAGCTCCTTATAGTTCAGCCCCGGAAAGAGCTTGTTCCGAAGCTCCCATCGACTCGCATGAGGATAAATTCGCTCAACCGTGATCTCACCAAAACGAATTCCCTGAAATCCCTTTTTCTCCAAATCCTGCCCATTGTAGACCAGATTTCCACTTCTCGAAATTCGAGCATTTTTCGCTCCGCCGATATCCGGTTTTAAAATAAGGCAATGCCCTTTTCGAATCCATGCCTCGTATGTCCTGGTCGTTGGATTCTTTGTTGCCTCTATCAATCCTACCGGATAAAGCAAGGGTTCCGCGGATGAGCCTGAGCTCGACTGCAGGACACCCCAGACCGTCCCATCCCCCCCGGGGTTCACCGCATCGACATCCTCAATTGTCACCCGATACCAACCATCCGCCGGCACGCGGGTGGGATACATCCTCCCCACAAACTGCAGAGTCATCGTCCAAGATATTGCCTTGCCGTTACGAAATTCCGGTCCGCGATAATTTCCGTCTCCTCTTCTCTGGGTCGTCAGGATCTTGGGTGTATAAACCTTCTTGTAAGTCGTATCCCCATTCACGGCTCTTTTGAAGGCTTCACCCAGCGCCACATCAGCCGCACGCAAATAACTGTCCAAATGGAAATGCGACATCTGCTGATGAGATGACGTATTTTCAAATCCCTCTTCTTGATCCGCGGTCAAATGATCCTTCAGGGGCACGTCGATTCCCAATAGGTCATGCAGCGAGTTTTCATACTCCTCCCGCGTCAGTCGACGCCCATGCACCCGTCCCTGTTGGTCCAGATCACGTCGCGCCGCGTCAGTCAGAGGCTTCTCCAAAGAATGGAGAAACCTCCTCATCTCCCCCGCTTCAGGACGATCCTTCTTCTTGGGCGGCATTTCGCCCAATTCAACACGATGAAAGACCTCCTCCCAGATCTTGAGATCTTCAGGGCTTGCTGGATCAAATTTCAGATCCAGCAGATTCAGATCGCCTTCGGCATCGATGTCATCGTGGCAATCGTAACAATGACTTTCCAAAAACGGCTCAAGATCACTCCGCAGATCTCCGAAGGCAGAACTGAAAAACAGCGGGATAAAAATCAACGATCTGTGAAACATAAAGGCGCCAGCGATACGCCCGATATTACCCTGAGATTTCATCAATTCCACTCTCATTAATCCCTTCTTTTTTGTCAGCCGCCCCCGGCAGGCCAGTAAATTTACCGGACTAATTATTCCGGTAAACCCGGAGAGGTTCCAGTTAACGAAAAAAGTAAAGCTGGCCACCTTACTCCCCGCACGGCCGCCTCGTCCCAGTCTCAAGATAGAGAAGGGCCTTTTGATAACTGGCTCCGGTGAGGAAGTGATCGAGGTTCCCATCGATCTCGCTTCGATGTCCTTCGTGCCAAGACACGATCGCTTCGCTCACACTCTTGAGGGCTTCAAGGTGGGCCTTAGGATCTCGATCACGGAATTCATGGTCGGCAATCACGGTAATCCGGGCTTCAAGGAGCTTGGCTAATTCTGGGAAGTTCATCAAAAAATAGGCTCAAGGTTTCCTCTAAAAATAATCATCCGACAACTGAATTCGAAACGAGTTGAAATCCTGTCAAGGTCTGCCCCATGCCTTGAATCCGTTCATCCCGAATAACGAGCCGCGAATCCCGCTATTTCTTCACAGCGACGACGACTGAAATCTCCACTAGAAGTTCAGCACGTGCCATTCCTGCCTCCACACAGGCTCGCGCTGCAGCATGGTCTCGGTCTGTTCGGCGATTCCTTTTGTGGATCCCTTCCCAATCTGACCGCATAAATAGACGATGTCATTGTGAATGACAATACGGCTGATGCGTTGCGTTTTTTCTTACCGCTGGATGCTCATGCCACGGCGTTAGCTCTATTTCGAGAAGTAAAAAAGACCAACCCGGTAATGCCCCATTTTATATGAGAAAAGACCGCTTCCCTATTCGATTACCAAGGGCGGCCTCGCATCCCCGGCAACCCAAACGATGAAAAACAGGCACTAGTCTTCATTGGCAGGCCCGCAAAGATAAAATTCCGAGGATTTGAAGTTGGGGCGCTCTCAAGCCGAAATTCCTCTACTTCAGCGTCTCAAAGGTCAGCGTCTTATTATTCCAGATCCGACAACCGCCATTTTCCATCAGGACGCGATAGTAGTAAACCGTTCCAGGTTTGAGTTTAGTGATCTCGACCCGATTGATTCCTGATCGGGGCTTTGGAACTTGCGCGACTTTTCTCCAAACCAAGCTGTTCACGGCCTTACTAAGATCTGAGTTCTTCTCGGTTCCATGAAGCTTCCGGGGAGCAAAGGTCAAGGCATCGGAAGTCCCGTAATAAACCGCACCCGCTTTCAAATCTCCGCCCTTTGAAATATTAATTTCAATCACGGCACTGTTCGAGGTCTCCTTGCCTGCCTGGATCTTACCGTACTGAATGGGCATTTTGAAAATATTTTCAATCGAGGCACTTGCCAAAAAGTAGGGTGATTCTCGCGCACCTCCTCCCCCGGAAACTTGTGAGGCCCTATGCCGGTAGAGTCGAATTCCTCCGCATCCCATCGCATACTCCCCCTCCTTGGTCGTGTACCAACTTTTGTTCGCCGGTATCTTCCCGGAGCTTCCTTTACCACCCGGGTGATAGCGCTCCAGAAACACCCACTTCCCCTCATCAAACGCCCACAGCCGCCGCCTCACCTCACGATAAACATCTCCGGTCCGCTCAACCTGCGGAGGACCGGGAACCTCGCAAAACGAACCAAGTTTCAAATGGTGTTTGGGCTTCCCTCCATGCCATTTGTTTCCCGCTCCATAGAACTTCCAAGCCTTCGTCGGATGATCGAAATAGTATCCATAGTAGCTATCGTAATTCTTTCCCGGAACGACTCTCAGCGCCTGAACCACCAACTCCGGCCGGTCCGGCATTGGGACCCAACCCCGCGGCTTCACGCCGGATCCCTCGTGCCCAAATCCACTAAACTCACCTTCCGGGGACCCCACACCCAGAAGGTGGGGCATCAATTTCAAATCCGTTGACGCCCCCTTCTTCCCCCACATCGAGAAGTTAAAACTCCCCCCACTTTTTCGGTCATTTCCAAAGGTCGTTCCGTAGTAACCAAAGGGAGTGGTAATCGGAGAGTAACTGGAAGCATCCGCGATGCTTCGGGTGGTAAAGACGAGAAGCTTTGCATCGCGCACCTTTCCGGTATCGTATGAGCCGTGAGCGGCGGCCGGACGCCAACGCACCCGAAGAAGATTGGCACCCTCAATGGCTGGACCAAAGGCATCCACACGATGGAGATGACCCACCCCCTTTGCCTGTCCCAACTTGATCGCCTTCAGCGAAAAAAGATACTCGCCAGGCTTCTTCACATCAAAGGTCAAATTCCAGGGTTGCGCTTGGGTCGAATCCGACCGGAAAGTTTTCACCCTCTTCGTTTGACCTGCAAAATTCACTTCTAGATCCGCCCCTTCTGCCACGACCTGCAAGTGCGCCCTGAAATACACCTTTCCCGGATTCCGCACCAAAATATGCCAACGCAAGGAACCGTCGGTTCGCTTCCAATCCAGATAGTCGTAGTTAGGCTTAATCAAATGCTCGTCCCCAACTTTCGGCAGGTCTGACTCTCCTTTGGCGACACAAACGCCCTTGAAGAAGAAACCATTGCTCGCAGTCAGAATCAATTTACGATCGCTTGCCACTTGCCCAAAATAAGAATACTCCCGACCCATCTCATCAGTCCCTCCGTCAATAAGCTTAGGCTCGTTCTTTAATTGTCCAAAACCTTCCGGCACTTCCAGGGCCTGGAGTCCCATGCTTCCTGCCACCATCACACCACAGATTCTGAGCACGCCTTTCAGTTGAAATAAATAGGAGGTCATTTCTTCTTCCATTGATCTGCTCCAGTAATGACACCACTCCAACTCACGTCAACACTCGGAATCTATCCGGGTTTTCGTCAGAAGATGATGGCTATTCCTTGATGTCTGCGGAGCATCGAGATGAACACGATGACATTCGAGGAATCCACTTAAAAAGAAAATTCCTGTAATAAGGTCGGGCGAATTCAGGTCTGATAAAATCACTTCAGCAGCCTGATGGTTTCATCAACGATCTTCTTACGACGGCGGATTCAGACGGGCAACATAAATCCGGTGTGGCATGTCTTCATCATCCTTGTGAGATGGCATTGGATGCTCTTCCAAATTGAAGCCGGCTTTCTTCAGCGCCATTTCAAGTCTCGGCGATGGGATCGCCATCCAATAAGCCAGACAACCGCCCGGATTCAGCGATTCCCGCAGGAGCACCATGAAAGCTGGCGTATAGAGATTGACATTGTCCTCGGTAATCACCGCATCGGGCGTATCGTCGATATCGATCAGGATCGCATCGTAGGTGTCACCATCTCCAAGGCAGTCGAAGAGATCAGCCAGAATGACATTCGTTCGCGGGTCGTCGAGCAAAGCCCCATTATGCTCAATCAGATAGGTGCGGTTCCATTCGATGACCCGATTCATCAATTCCGCAACATCAACGGTGGCCGGCGAGCCCACCAACTCCAGTACTCGCTTGAGGGTGAATCCCATCCCCAAGCCGCCAATGAGAACCCGCGGGTGCTCAGGCCGGGTCGCCGCCCCTTCCACCAGATCGACACAGCCCAAATCCGCGAGCATCTGTTCGGACCATGTCAGGCTCGTGCTCATCAACACCAAGTCGTTGTATTCCAGAATTAAATCCCCGCCCTGCTGATACAGGGCGAGCAAGTTTCCATCGGGCAAACTGGTTTGGTCCAATTGGATATAGTCCTTCACGGGGCAGAGTATTGTCAGATCCGCCTCACCCACAAGGGCATTGCCTCTCCCCTCCTACTCCGGACCAAAACACCCATTGTTGGCAGCCATCCCTGGCTCCAGCACCTGCACTGACTCTCGTCCCAAATCCCCGCCTCAGGCAGCTTTTAATATTTCAGGGATTCCGCACCAAAATTACAAATTTTGGCTGCAATCTCACCTGCCGGTTTCTTTGCCGGATCAGGGAGTCGGTGGCAGGTGTTGATGCAGGAACCGGGTCATCGTCTCATAGAGATGACGCCTTGTGTTCTCGCCTTCCTTCATGGCGTGGGTGGCCTGGGGATAGGTCATCATCGAGAAGGGCTTGTTATGCTGGACAAGCTGGTCCACCAACTTCTCGAAGGTTTGGTAGTGGCAGTTGTCATCATTGGCACCATGGATAATTAAGAGATTACCTTCCAACTGATGCGCAAAGTTGATGGGTGAGCCCTCGCGGTATCCATCGACGTTTTCGGAAGGCAAGCCCATATACCGTTCCTGATAGATCGTATCATAGTGTAGCTGGTTCGGAACGGAGGCGATCGCAATCGCGGCACTATAGAGCTTGGGATACTTAAAAATGGCATTTAAACTCATCGAACCCCCCCCACTTGACCCCCACGACCCGACTCTTCTCGGGTCGAGATACGGCCGGGCCTTCAAGACCGACCGAACCGCCGCCGCCTGATCACGGGGAGCCAATACTCCGATTTGCCGGTGGGCCGCCTTACGCCACCCCCGGCCCAGGGGAACCTTGGTGCCCCGGTTGTCGAAGCTCATCACGACGTAGCCTTGCTGGGCAAGCATCAGATGCCAGAGATGAGTATTCCCTCCCCACTTATCGGTGACGACCTGACCGACCGGTTCGCCATAGACATAGATCAAGAGCGGATACTTTTTCTTCGGATCGAACTTCGGAGGTTTGACGCAGCGGGCCGGGAGCGAGATGCCTTTACCAATATCAACATCGAAGAACTCGACCGGCGAGAGGTCCAGCGCCTCGATCTTTTTCCGCAACTTCTCGTTGTTTTCGAGCGCCTGAATTTCTTTATGCTCGGGAAGGGTGACGAGCCGTGTCACCGGAGGCTCATCGAAGTTCGAGGAGGTCATAATCGCCACGCTTCCATCTGGCGAAATATTATAGCTGTGAGTCCCACGCTTCTCCTCAGCCGGAGTCACACGGGTCAGATTGGAGCCATCAAATCCCACCCGGTAGAGGTATCGCTCCACGGGATTTTCCGGAGACGCCAAAAAGTAAACCAACTCCTTCGACTCATCGATCCCTAACAGCCGGGTCACGTCAAAGTCCCCGGGAGTGAGGCAGGTTGCCTTCTTGCCATTACGAGACACGAGATAGATATGACGCCAGCCGTCCCGGTCGCTGATCCAGGTAAACGCTTTACCGTCACGCACCCACTTCATCTCCTTGTTGACATCGACCCAAGCTTTGTCGCGTTCGGTGAAGATCGTTTCGACGAATCCGGCTCTGGAATCTGCCAAGAGAAGCAGGTTTTGATCCTGAGATCTGTTGAGCTGCTGCACGATGAGTTTCTCTGAATCCTCAGCCCACTCCATGCGCGCGAGGTAGTGTTCCCGTGGGTCGCCCGGAATCTCCATCCAATGCGTCGCTTCTGTGTGGAGATCAACGACCCCGATACGGCACGAAGCATTGCGCTGGCCGGTCTTGGGATAGGCGAACTGCGTGAGCTTTGGGTATAGCCCTGAAACGTGATCCACCAGAGTATGTTTACGAACACCACTCTCGTCGAACTGCCAATAGGCGATCGCACTGCCGTCGGGACTCCAGCGAAACCCGTCCCTGATCTGAAGCTCCTCTTCGTAAACCCAATCGAACTTGCCGTTGAAGACATCTTTCCCAGGAGACTTCGTCACCGCCCGAATCGAGTGGCCGAGGAGATCCTCGACGTAGATATTGCGATCCATAACATAGGCCACGTGCCGACCGGTCGGCGAGATCTTGGCGAACTGGAGGGAGGATGGCTGGACATCGCCCCCAAGCTTTCTCAGCTTATGACCGGCGCGATCAAGGAGCCAATAATCCCCACGGGATTTGCTTCGCCAAACGCGCTTTGAATTCGTATAGACCAGAAGAAGAGAACGGTTTTTGGAAAAAGTGTAGCCGTCGATCTCGAGAGGCTTGCTCTTTCCCACCGGAATCAGTTGGGCAGCAGAGACCAGCACCTTGGATTCGCCCTTCCCGGGCCGGGCCTTCCAGATCTCTTTGCTGCCCTTGTGATCTCCCTCGTCAATCTTCTTGAGAAAAGTGTAATCAGATCCGTCCTCCAGCCACTTGGCCGAGAACGATTCCGATTTGAACTCACTCTTTCCGAAGATCCGCTCAAGGGTGAGGATGCTTGATGATCCTTCGATCGGTTCGTCCCCGGATACAGCGGAGGCGTTGTATAAAAGAATAGAGAGAAGAAGAATCGATCGGTTCATGGTGTAAAGAGATGTTTGAAAGAAGTGGGAGAACTATTCGGGAGTCGGAGGGCAATCCTTAGCAGTTTGTCCAAAAACACAAGCTCCCCTACGTTTCATTTCCTCATAGGACGTTGCTCCGGCCGACGATCCCTGATTTAATCGGGAGTCAGCCCCTCAGATGAAACGCTTTCCTTTCAAACTCCTCATTTCCGGCTTGGTCTACCCGTGGATGATCCAGCATTCGCTTGCAGGTGTCGTCTCGACGACCCTGAACCTGGTCGACGAGCCAAACGTGAACACACTGGCGATCTCGCTGGCGATTCCGGAGTTCGAGACCGGTAATGACACGACCAATCTTAGCGGCACGGTGGAGGCGACGCTGCAGATCGATCCTATGAACGGAGTGGCCTCGCAGTTGACCTTCACCGGCGGTGCCATATCGGGCACCCCGATCACTCTCGCTGGCAACAGCACCCTCTTAATTAATCCCGGCAGCTACTCTTTTAATTCGAACGTTCTCTCGGGGAGAGTGAATACAATCGCGCCTCCCGGGTCAGTCGACAATGTCCCGGGCGCCGGGGATTTCTCCGCCGCGCGTCACGAACTCGCCATCAATGGCGGCGTCCTCAGCGGCCTGTTGAGCAGCACTTTCGTCAACGAGAATGTGAACCAGAATTTCGCGGCAAACCCGGTCTACGCAAAAGGATCAGGGATTGGTAACGTGGCTTCCAACTATCGCGCTGATCTCTCCAACGAGCAAAATTCGGTCTACGACATTGTGGTGTTCCTCGGTGTGGGATCCACGACAGAGGTGCAGGCCGGAGCTGCGACCGTCACCTTTGGGGCCTCGGGAACAATTAAATTAGCGGGTCAAGTCAGCGTTCCCTACCTGCCACTCATTTTCAATTTCTCACCCAATCCGCAGATCGTAGTCGATGGCAACACGACCGGACTCGACTACAATGTCCAGAGTGCCAATTCGTCCTCAATCGATCAGGGAGTTGGAGGCTTGAACCCGACAAACCTTGGCACCAGAATCATATCGCCGCCAGCCGGCAGCGACACGACCTATACCTTCACCGCGGGCAACGAGAACGGCACGGTGACGCGGTCCACCACCGTGCGTTCGGTCGCGCAGGGATCGGCGACCTTCCGCTACGTGCGCTTCACGCCTGTGCGCCTAAAGGGAGACCTTCCTCGCATCGCGTCCGCCGATAGCATCCAGATAGCTGACTTCCAATTTTTTGAAGGTTCAACCGAGCGGGTTCCAATTGAGGCGAGCAATCCCGGCGGCGCCAATCCGAGCGGAGAAGGACCGGAAAAACTAATCGACGGTGACTCCGCCACCAAGTGGCTCGACTTCAATAAGGGCTGCGTGATCTTCGACTTCGGATCAGCGGTCACCATCGACTGTTATCGCTTCAGGACGGCGAATGATTTTCTGGAACGCGATCCGGTGGCGTGGATTCTTGAAGGCAGCGACGGACAGGCGGCCTGGTCGATCATCGAAGCCATCACGGTGCGGCAGGATGACTACCGGGAAGACTTCAATCATTTCACCCCCTCTGCACGCAAGGCCTACACCCAGCGCATTCCGATCCCGGCAATGCCGGCGATCCCACCTCCGGTCATTAACCAATTCTCTCCCTCTCCCCAGATTCTCGTGAATGGGGAAACGACAAACCTTGGCTGGGACACCACTGCGGCGTCCTCCCTTGAGATCGCCAACTTCGGCTCTCTTTCCGGTGACAGCGGCAGCATCACGGTCTCTCCCGCGGCCGACACCGATTCGAAATATACCCTGACCGCCGCCAATGGCGCGGGACAGGAAGTCGATGTGACTCTGCTTGTCCGCACCGTGGCCCAGGGCTCGGCGAATTTCCGTTTCCTGCGCTTCACGCCTGCGCGGCTCGCCGAGGAGCTCCCCGAATTTAATGATGCCAATAGCATCCAACTCGCGGAGTTTGAATTTTTCAACGGCGTGATTCAGATCGCACCAATCGCCGTGAGCAATCCGGGCGGGAACAGCCCGGCCGGCGAAGGTGTCAGCAATGTCATCGACGGCGATCCCGGAACAAAGTGGCTCGACTTCAACAAGGAGGGGCTGGTGTTCGATTTCGGCAGTCAGACCAACATCACCGCCTATCGCTGGACGACCGCGAACGACGAACCGTCGCGCGACCCCGTCTCCTGGTCGTTGGAGGGCAGCAACGATGGCTCGAACTGGAGCCTGCTCGACAACGTCACCCGGAACCGCTCCAGACCTGGCGAAAATGTCGCTGTCTATGCGGGTCTACCCCGCGGCGCAACAACGCCTCCGATCCCGGTGCCAGATGCCAGCTCGCTGCTGCCGGTGATTTCGCAGTTCATTGGCGACGCCCCGTTTCTCGTCTCCGGCGAACCGCTCGTCCTGACCTGGGCTACCAGCGGGGCGGCGAGCGTCTCCATTGATCAGGAGATCGGGGCGGCAACGGCAACCGGATCGACAAGCGTAATGCCGGCCTTCGATACGACCTACACCATCACCGCCACCAGCCCTGCGGGTAGTGTCACCGAGCAATTCACAACAACTGTCGTGACACCCACCATCGGGCAGATCTGCTACGAGGACTTTGACCTCGCAGGGTATGAACTCGGTCTGCTTGGCGATGCTAGGATCGTGAATGATTTTGCAAATATTCCCCTGCCCGGCGACGTCAATCGCCTGCGTCTCACGCCGGATTCGGACGGCAAGTATGGCTCGGCCTGGTTTCGCAAACGGGTCGATCTCTCGCAGGGATTTCAAACCTCGTTCGACCTGCAATTTATGGCCGCCAATAATAGCGGTGCGGACAAGCTCACCTTCACCATCCAGAACAGACCGGAAGGGACCGGCGCGGAGGGGAGCCTGCGTTCCGAGGCTTTCAAAATCATCTTCGATTCCTACCTCAATAGCGGTGAACCGAGCGCCGGATTCATCGAGCTAGTCGACGGAAACCAAGTTTTGGCCACGATCGATCTCACCGTCATTGACGGAATCGACCTGCCGGGGAGCGTTCCCAATGACCTCTCCAGCGACGACTTCGAGGTCGCCCCTTACCCGGTACGAGTCGCTTATGTCCCTGGCGACCTCGACCTTTTTTTCCAGGGAGTCCAAGTAATCGACAGCCTCGATGTCGATCTAGGGGCGACCGACGCACTCGACGAGGGCGGGAAAGCCTACGTAGGATTTTCAGCCTGCACCGGAGTGTTCTCCGAGTACCATGACATCACGCGCTGGATCCTAGTGGAAGGCCCGCCCGCACCCCCGCTAAAGATCACGGAGTTCGCGGTAGATCTCGATACCGACACTGCAATCTTCACCTTCACCTCAACCCAGTTCCGCACCTACACCATCGAGGAATCCAGTGACGGGCTCGTCTTCACGAACTTGGCCGCTGGTATTCCCGGCACCGCTGGCACCAGCGAGACAACTACCGGTCCGATCAGCTTCACCGAGACAAGCAAAAAGATGTTCCGCGTCGTCGATGAGAAACCCTCTCCTTGAGGACGACGTCTGATGCGATAAAAACCATTAGGTTCGCCACTGGAATCAAAGGACGAGTCCATTTAAAATCTCAAAAGCACTAGTTCAAAATAGAGCACGTCTTCTAACAGAGTCCGTGAACGCTTCAACCAACCAATCATCCGTAACTGGCAGTCCAAATAACTCACCTGCAAGAATCCCTCCCGCCCTCGCGTTCAATTATTCCTCAATGAAAACCATTCTTCTCCTCTCCACCAGCCTCACCCTCGGCTTCGCCACGGCCCAGAGCACCAACCCAGTCGATCCCGCCAAATTCGATCACCCCGTCAAGGTGGCCTGCGTAGGCGACAGCATCACCCAGGGCGTCGGCGCCAAGCGCGGAAAGTCATGGCCCGCGCAACTGCAACAAATGCTCGGCGAAAAATGGAAGGTGGAAAACTTCGGCCTCAGCGGCACTACCCTGATGAACAGCGGCAACAATCCTTACCAGAAGTCACCCCACTTCAAGCGCGCCAAGGCCTCCGCTGCCGATATCGTCGTCATCATGCTCGGAACCAATGACACCAAACCCAACAACTGGAAGCACTTCGAGAAAGACTACGAAAAAGACTATCGCGACCTCATCTCACACTTCTCCTCCCAAGCCGGCAAGCCTCGCATCTTCCTCTGCCTCCCACCCTACATCGTAAAGGATGGTAACTGGGGCATCAACGACCCCAATACCGTCGCCCAAAAACCAGTCGTCATAAAAATCGCCAAAGACCTTGGCGTTGGCCTTATTGATGTCCACAGCGCCCTCAAGGGAAAGGACAACCTCATCCCCGACAAAGTCCACCCCAATACCGGGGGTGCCACCGTCATTGCCAAAGCGGTCCACCTCGGACTCACGGGCAAGAAAGCGACCGACTAAACACGGTCCCTTTCACATGCCCTAACTCGTAATTCAAGGATCTTCCAAAAGAAGGGCTCATCCCGCATCCCCGCCGGCCCCTCACAAGCCGACAGCTAGCGATTCAAGGGAAGCCACCTGCCAAAAAAGACCTTGGCAATGGGTTCCGGATATCCATGCTCACGCAGCAAGGATGGTGACGTAGATGCTCAACACCGGCCTTCCTGCCCTTTTCGTCAAAAGAAAGCTCCTGGAAGAAATTTAGTAAAAACATGAGAAACAAAAAAATTGTCATTATTGGAACCCGGACCTGGGAGCTCACTTCTATTCACCTTGATTACTTCATTAAGAATAACGCGAACATTGTCGGCATCCTGGAGTCACCTACCGAAGGGATTACAACAACGACCTCGGGCGGCAGCTCAAGCAAACCCATCAATGTTGTCGCCGAAGAGATGGGCATTCCAATCATCTGTGGTAAACCTAAAGATGAAGGTGTCATGGATCAATTGCGCGATTGGGCACCTGACATGGTTGTTGTCATTGGGTATCAGTTTTTCTTACCGGATGAGTTTCTCAATATCCCCCCAATGGGTGTTGTAAACTTCCATACATCGCTGCTGCCTCGTCACTGTGGAAGACATCCGGGCTTTTGGACAATCTGGTACGGGGACGAGCAGTCAGGAATGGCGGTTCACTTTATGGATTCTGGTTTGGATACCGGTGAAATTGCCTACAAGTCGTATGTTCCCGTTCAGGATGGTGATACCGTCGATTCCCTTTACGACCGAATCTGGAAGAATGATGAGAGTATCGTAAAACAACTCCTTGACGATATTGACAACGATTGTGTGCCCAGAACGCCTCAAGACAGAACTGAATACACCTACAACTATGTTCCACATGAAAAGGACTTTGAGTTCGATTTCAGGCAGCCGGCTCAACTACTCGTGAACAGACACTTGGTGAAGCCCAACAAATCTTATATTGTCCTCAATGGCGAAAAGTATCCCGTCTCCAAATGCACTGCCATTGACGAGCCGACAACATCACGTAATTTTAAATTGAATACACCCTATGAGTGCAATGGGAATCTGGTGTATATGACCCCTAATAAGTGGCTGCAAATTGACCAACTCGTCCAGGACGACACACCTTGTTCCGGATTACAAGTTGCAACAGGAACACTCGATCAGATCACTAAGATCGGCAAATAGGAAGGCTCCTCGGAACCGACTTCCTAAAAACTCCATTCACAAGCCCCGCCTGCGAAAATCACCGCGCGGGGCTTCTTTGTAGCCGGACAAGACCTTGATGACCTGCCTTTTATTGGCGCTACCACCATCACCCCAACCGCGGTCGGGATGGTCGAAGGCGTGGCGGTGAGCTCAAGCATTCCATGCACCTCCTGACTTCCAACTTCAAAGTGCGGAGCACACAGGAAATCATCGCGACTGTTGCGTCTTTTCCAACCACTTGGACCCCGCCCATTCCTATTGCGTCGATCTCGGCGCACACACCGGCCATGCCCGCATCAGAATAGACCTCCGCCGTATGCTTCAACTACAAATCTCTTATCCAGCTCCCCTACAAGGCCGTTTGGTCGAAAATCATCGGCTCTTTCTAAAATAATTGGTCACAATCCGGCCACTCTTGTTAAGTAATCAACAGATGGACTCATCGACCGCCGAATTCACCCGACTCTGGACCGCCAATCTTCCCAAGATTGCGGCCTTTGTGGGATCGATGGTATATGAAGTTTCCGATCGCGAGGATGTCCTGCAGGACTGCGCCCTCGCGGCGATGACTTCTTTCGAGCGCTTCGATCAAAAACGCTCATTCCCAGCCTGGGCCACCGGTGTAGCTCGCAACCAGATCCGTCTCTACTTTCGACGGAAGTCAAAGGACCCGCATATCTTCGACGATGATGCTCTCGACACCCTCGTAGATGCCTTTGCCGGAATCCGCCCGGAGGAAAACGAACAACTCTCCCGCCTCGAACACTGCGTCAATAAGCTCGACGAAAAAGCCCGCATGCTTTGCGAATACCGCTACGCTCAGGAACTCAAACCCGCAGCCATTGCCAGCCAACTCGGGATGACACCCAACACCGTCGCCAAATCCCTGCAGCGCATCCGCGACCAACTTCGCCAATGTATTGAACGCTCACCCAACCCCGCCTCATGAAACCCAGTCTCACACATCTCATTCACGGATACTTTGATGACACGCTGAGTGACGCTGAAACCTCCGAGCTCAATGCTCTCATCAAATCATCTCCAGCTGCTGCGGAAGAATTCGCCCGGACCGCCCTCCTTCACCAATCTCTCGAGAACGGATTCCAATCCGGCTCCATCGCAACCCGCTTTCCCTCACTCAAGGCGACCACGGGATCCTTTTGGACCCACCTAAAACCCATGCTCCCCTGGGGCCTCGCTGCCGTAGCGGGAATCATTGCTCTGATCTCTTTCAACTACTCGCCCCCGGAACTCGCTCCTGAACCTATCGCAGAGAAAGAAGAGCTCCACGACACTGGCTTCGCCGTATTAACCCGGGTCGTCGATGCCAAATGGGTCGGCAACGATGCCCCGACCAACGGAGACTTTTTGACCGAAGGCCCTCTCGAGCTTTCACACGGCTTGGCGCAAATCGAGTTTCTCAGCGGCGTCTCTCTCGTCCTCGAAGGTGACGCCTCATTCGATATAATTTCGGCAGACGAAATGCGCCTCGTCCGAGGCAAACTCCGCGCGCATGTTCCCGAGCATGCCATCGGATTCCAAATCCACACTTCCCGTGGCACTGCCCTCGATCTCGGCACCGAATTCGCCCTCGATCTCACCGATGATAATTGCGAACTCCACGTCATCGACGGCGAAGTCGAATGGCACCCCAAGGACGACAAAGGAATTCTCCTCACCGGCGGAAAGGGGCTTCGACTTTCCAACGACAAACCCGCTTCCATCAAAGCCGAACCCACCCGATTCACCAGCGCCGGTGACCTTGCCAAAAAAGTAGCAAACCATCAGGACAACCGCTTCCAATCGTGGCTCAAACACTCTGCCAACCTGCAAGAAAGGGATGACATCGTCAGCTACTTTCCCATGACCGACCTCCAGCCATGGAGTCGCTCTCTTACTCCTGCCCGTGAAGAATTTGGCCTTGGCTCCATCGTCGCAGCCGAACAAGTCGAGGGACGTTGGCCGGACAAGAAGGCCCTCGACTTCTCTCCGAACGGATCCCGAGTTCGCGTCACAGTTCCCGGGGAATTCCAAAAACTTACTCTATCGACCTGGGCCAAGATCGACAGCCTTGACCGGCAATACAACGGTCTTTTTCTCACCGACAACTACGACGAGGGCAAGCCCCACTGGCAGATCACCGAAGAAGGCCGCCTTTTCTTTTCGATCAAACTCCCCGGCAGGACCTCCCACCACGTCAACCTCTCACCCGTCATTTGGGATCACTCCACCAGCCAACGATGGATCCATCTCGTCACCACCTATGACGTAGCCAGCCGAACCTGTTCTCACTACCTCAACGGTGACTTAATCAGCCAGGAACAAGCACCCAAAAAAAAACAACTCAGCGCCCTCACCATCGGCAATGCCCAAATCGGCAATTGGGGACTCCCCACCAAAAGCGAACCCGGGTTCGCGATCCGCAACCTCAACGGCCGCCTCGACGAGTTCACTATCTTCTCCTCCGAGCTCACTCCGGAGGAAGTCAGATCCCTCTACGAGCACGGAAAACCTTAAGCCCGGTTTTGCCCCTTTTTCTTTATGAGGGAGACGCAATCAACAACATCCTCTTGTCTGAGCACACGCCTTTACAAAAGGGAGCCGTTTTTTGGACTCGCCCCATCACCTTCAATGTTAGGCTATATTGGACGAATGAAAAACAAGGAGCTTTCCGGGTGAACCGCACCCACTACCAAGGATCCTCGAATGAAGAATTGATCCGCTTAATCTCAAACGCTGCAAAATAACCCTGATTCTCGTTCAACCCCGCCCTCGCAATCACCCAAAGGGATTCTCATACCAGAAGACCCCCAACTGATCCCGCTCTTCACAGCATAGAATATCCAGATCACCATCGCCATCGACATCACAGGGCACCACGCGGTCATACTTTAGACCGAGCTCTCCGGCGATTTCATGACTCTGCCATTCCTTATCAAAAGGTGTGCCTTTCCATGACAACCAACGCGTGCCCGAGAGTGGACCGGCTGCTCCTTCACAACTGAAGACAATATCGTTCTTCCCGTCTTGATTTACATCAAAAACCGCCGTGCTTTTTCCTCCGCCGACACCCTTGGGAAGAAGAATGACATGCTCACTCCATCCGGTCTTTTCCCTCCGATACCAAACGACGGATTCCTTCTCAATGGCCACCACATCATCGAGACCATCCTGATCGAGATCACCGTGGGAGATGAATTTAATTTCACGGTCATTCCCGCCAAGGTTGTGGCGCTTCCAGACCTGCCCTTCCGACACCGCATGACTTCCCGGATACTCCAACCAATAAACTCCCCGCTTCGCTCCTCTGCGGTCACTGATCAAGACATCGTCGTTACCATCCTGATCCATATCGACCTTGATGAGAGACATGATCCATCCGGCGTCTTGCAGTTTATGAAATTTCCAGTTCGCTAGGTCCCGCGCATTATCGGGAACCTCCAGCCATCCCACACTTCCGTTTTTCCCTTTCGAACTGACAATCAAGTCTATCCTGTTCTTCCCCACGATCTGCATCGGCAGGGCATACATCCAGGATTGCTCTCCCGCAGTCGCGGGGATGACCTCTGTTTTCCATTTGTCCTCCTTGAGATAATCCTCCGCTTTCGTCGGAGCCCAATGAACAAACATCGATTTGGTTCCCCCTTCACACGAACTCACCACATCCATGGCGCCATCGCCATCGAGGTCCACAAAGAGGGCATCTTCCGCCGACTTCACCTTTCCCACCGTCACCATCGGCCAGAGTGACTTTGCCTTCTCCCGCCCCGGGTGCACATACGCCCGCACCACACCCCCTTCTTCCCATCCGGTCACAATATCCAGCAATCCGTCGCCATTAACATCCTCCAAACGAACTCCGTCGGCCCCCTTGGAAGTATTATCAATGGTATGCAGAGCCCAAGGCTCGTCGGCCAGAGCGAGACAACTGAAAAGGAAAAAGACTGACTTTGTCATGAGTCTCAAGCCCCCATTATTTCACCGCCGCCGGACCCCAAACCTTCTGCAACAGCTTAAATCCTTCGGGGTCGTGGTCGCGGAGTTCGGCAGCCACAAAGGGGTAAAAATCATTTCGATAAAGATAGGCTTCGGTCGCTTCGGCGAAATACTCCTTATGATTCGTAGCCGCGTAATGGCGCACGGTGCTTCCAGTGAAGAGCTGCACTTTCTCTAAAATCCCTTTTTTCATTGCGCCATTGTATGCCGCGAGAACATCGGGATCATTGAAGCCGAGAACCTGATCGTGATAAGCGTGTGCCAGTTCGTGAAGAATGACGGCAGGATGTTTCAGCAATTGGTCTCTGGAAAATAGAGCCGCTGCTCTGGTGACGTGGACCTTCTTGTTGAGCCGGGGATCATAACCGTGATCGATCAACCACTTGGCGCCGGGATGATACTGCATCGCGCTCAACTCAGGATGCTTGTGCTCCAGCCATATCTCCATCGTCTTCATCTTCTCCAAAGGCTCTTCCGGCAGGAGAATGGCAATGCGTTGTAAATGATTGGCTAACATTTTGAGGGCCTGCTTCCCTTCTTTCTCATGCTTCCCGCCCTTCAACAGAGCTGGATCAACATGCACCGTCCATCCCTCGATATTCTTCTGCACGGGTTCGATCCAACCAATCTTTTGGGGTGCCGCGGTTTGCCCCAAGGTCATCCATGCAAATGACAGGAGAAGAAGCAGCGGAGCCGTCAGACGAAAGGAACGAAAAATACGCATGGTGTGTTTACCGGGATAAACAGCCGAACCTTTCTAAATCCAAATCAGCAAGCGGAGGAATCACTTTCCAAATAGCGATTGTGATACCGCCTGCAACTGCGGACCTGCCTTGCAGTGGTCCTCAGCAGTTTTATCGACACCCCGAGAATACAAGTGGATCCGCGCGCGCGCCCAGATTCTCTGCACTTGCCCGGTCATGCAACCCGTGCAATTTAGGGTTCCAAGGCCAATCCCCTTCTCCTATCACCACCTACGACGACTGCAAACTTAAGAGAGCGAGCAATGCCGCTAATAAAAGTCTCTTCATAAAAATGCTATTTGAGCCCCGTGACTTTTAAGGTCCCGGTTCCCCCGATTTCCTTGTGGGTCTTGGATGAGAATGTTCCCACTCCCTGATCCTCCCCGTCGATAAAAAATGCTCCCACGGTTTCTCCCGCTTCCAGCACCAGCTTCTGCGGCGATGAGCCATTGGCTCCTTCCAGCGACAAAGTCACATCATTTGGAATCACTCCCCCTGAATCTTTTGCGAGCACGAGCGAGCAATTATCCCCAATGATCACGTCACCCTTCCCAAGAGATCCCTTCTTGCCTCTCACCAAGACCCGGAAGGCTTGTTTCATGGCAGAGGAAGCTTCGAACCCTCCGGTAAAAGAATTGGCAGCTTCAAAAATGATGGTGTTCTTATTCACCCCGTTGATGGTCAACTTCCCGGGACCGGTGATCGCTTTGGCAAACACACGGGTTTTCGAATGCCCACTGGTCGAAGCACCACCCCATATTTCCGCATCGCCAACCAATTCCACCGGCCCCAAATCGCAATTGTGGGTTCGAAAAATGAGCCGGGCGTCGTGATGGAGGACGAGCGCCGCCGGATCTTTTGGTAAGAGAGCGAGACCTTTATCGCCCCACAAAACCAACGTCGCTTTCTCTCGAAGAACCAAGGATCCGGAGAACGATGGGATCTCGGCCTCCTCCAATTGCACTGCGACTCCTCGCCCAACAATAGCATTATCATCACCTTGAGGGAGCCTGTCATTTTGCCAATTTTCGGGTACCGCCCAGCTATTTCGATTATTTTTGTCGCTCCGGGTCATGACCACGCCTGAGACTGTCGGCCGTAGAAGAAACTCATGCGGGGCCAAAGCCCGGGCGGTAAAACGTAATTCATCGAGAGCAAGTCGGTCCGGGTTTCCTTTCGCGCCAACCCGGAGAGGATTTACTTGCTTGATCGACAAGCCGGCATGGGAAAGTTTCTTGGCAGCCACTTCCTGGCCATCCAGAAAAAGCCGCATTTCAC
>Ga0115013_10000030_pt1 | contig 110799 bp, 83 predicted proteins | sample SouAtlMetagenome_2_FD_88686 | JGI IMG/M metagenome (GOLD analysis project Ga0115013, IMG submission 88686) | Marine eukaryotic phytoplankton communities from Atlantic Ocean - South Atlantic ANT15 Metagenome | ecosystem: Environmental > Aquatic > Marine > Oceanic | place: South Atlantic Ocean...
CTGACATCCCCGCTGGCGACTGCGATTGTGACGGCAACCAACTCGATGCCTTGGGCGTGTGTGGTGGTGACTGCGCTGCGGATGCCGATGCTGATGGCATTTGTGACGACGTGGACGACTGCGTTGGCGAGCTCGACGCTTGCGGCGTGTGCAACGGTCCAGGCGAGATCTACGAGTGCGGATGTGCTGACATCCCCGCCGGCGACTGCGACTGCGACGGCAACCAACTCGACGCCTTGGGTGTGTGTGGTGGTGACTGCGCGGCAGACGCTGATGCCGATGGCATCTGTGATGACGTGGACGACTGCGTTGGCGAACTCGACGCATGCGGCGTGTGCAACGGACCAGGTGAAATCTATGAGTGCGGATGTTCTGACATCCCCGCTGGCGACTGCGACTGCGACGGCAACCAACTCGACGCCTTGGGCGTGTGTGGTGGTGACTGCGCTGCGGATGCCGATGCCGATGGCATCTGTGACGACATAGATGACTGCGTTGGCGAATTCGACGCTTGCGGCGTATGCAACGGTCCAGGTGAGATCTACGAGTGCGGATGTTCTGACATCCCCGCTGGCGACTGCGACTGCGACGGCAACCAACTCGACGCCTTGGGTGTGTGTGGTGGTGACTGCGCGGCAGACGCCGATGCCGATGGCATCTGTGACGACGTGGACGACTGCATTGGCGAGATCGACGCTTGCGGCGTGTGCAACGGTCCAGGCGAGATCTACGAGTGCGGATGTTCAGACATCCCAGAAGGAGACTGCGACTGCGATGGCAACCAGCTCGACGCCTTGGGCGTGTGTGGTGGTGACTGCGCTGCGGATGCCGATGCCGATGGCATCTGTGACGACGTGGACGACTGCGTTGGCGAGCTTGACGCTTGTGGCGTGTGCAACGGTCCAGGCGAGATCTACGAGTGCGGATGTTCTGACATCCCCGCTGGCGACTGCGACTGCGATGGCAACCAGCTCGACGCCTTGGGCGTGTGTGGTGGTGACTGCGCTGGCGACGTCAATGACAACGGCATTTGTGACGACGAAGAAATTGGAGGTTGCACCGACCCGATGAACCCAGGCTTTGATCCGAATGCCACATTCGACAATGGCTCATGCTTGATTGGTGGATGTTTGGTCGCAGAAGCGTGCAATTACGATGAAACGGCTGACTACCAGTTACCTGGTGCATGTGAGTTCGAATCATGCGCGGGTTGTACCGACGGCATGGCTTGCAACTACGACATGGACGCCTCCATCGACAATGGTTCTTGTGAATACCCAGAGGAATTCTACAACTGCGACGGCACGTGCATGAACGATGGCGACGGTGACGGCGTGTGTGACGAGTTGGAAGTCCTCGGTTGTACGGAAGAAGGCAACCCTGTCTACGACCCATCTGCTACAGAAGATGACGGCAGCTGCTTGGTGGCAGGTTGCTTGTTGCCATTCGCTTGCAACTACGACCCAACGGCGGATTACATCGTGGTGGAGTTGTGTGACTTTGCGAGCTGTGTTGGATGCACGGACGTGGAAGCATGCAACTATGACCCAGCAGCGACGTTGGGCAGCGCGAGTGCATGTGATTACCCAGCCATTCCATTCTTGAACTGTGACGGCAACTGCTTGAACGATTCGGATGAAGACGGCGTGTGTGACGAGCAGGAGATTCCTGGTTGCACAGATGAAGCCGCAGTGAACTTCAACCCATTTGCTACGGACGACAACGGCACGTGCATTGTCTTGCAAGGCGGATGCGTGTTGCCATTTGCCTGCAACTACGACGCGGAAGCTGACTTCTACCTGCCAGGCTCATGTGACTTTAGCTGCCTGTTTGGCACTGGTGAAGGCGATTGCAACAACGAATTGGCGTGCAACTATGGCGCCACTGATGAACCGTGCATGTTCTTCGACGCAGAAGGCAACACATGTGTTCCAGGTGGCTGCACTATGACTGCAGCGTGCAACTACGATGCTAACGCAGCTTACAACAATGGATCGTGTGAATTCTCGACTTGTCAAGTATTTGGCTGCAATGTTGCTACAGCGTGCAACTACGACGAAGGCGCGACGGTCAACGACGGAAGTTGTGATTTCGCATCATGCTTCAGCAACGATGTGGAAGGCTGCACCAACCCCATGGCGTGCAATTTCGAGGTCGAAGCCACGCAAAATGATGCCTCTTGTGACTTCACTAGCTGCGCAGACATAGGTTGTACAGATGCGAACGCCTGCAACTACGACGTGACTGCGACCATCAACGATGGCAGCTGTTTGATGGCCACAACAGGCTACGACTGCTTCGGCAACTGCATTGCAGATTTGGACGTTGACGGTGTGTGTGACATGGACGAAGTGGGCGGCTGCACAGACATGGGAGCCAACAACTACGACCCCACGGCCACGGACAACAACGGCACCTGCACCTATGATGCAGAAGGCTGTACGGACGTGTACGCGTGCAACTTCAACTACCAAGCCTCCACGGACAACGGTTCTTGTGACTTTGGGTGCTATGGCTGCATGAATGCGAATGCATGCAACTTCAATGTGGATGCGACTCTGCACGATGCTGAAGACTGCTCATTCATCATGAACCATGAGCTCCAAGGGGCAGTGGACGTTGTGCTTGAAGAAGCCACCGAATACAGCTACGTTTTCACCGCTGGGTCAGAGTACATCTGGACTGTAGAAGGCGGTGTGGTTGTCGAAGGGCAGGGCACCAGCAACATGAGTGTGGTTTGGCTCCTCGAAGAAGGTGTCATCACAGTTCAAGAAATCAATGCAGAAGGATGTGAGGGAGACCTCGTGAGCTTGATTGTGACGGGCGCTGCCTCCGGTTTGGAGGAAGCATCTGTGGCATTCTCTGCCTTCCCGAACCCCGCCAACGATGTGGTGGTCGTGAATACCACTGGATTTGAAACTCACGACTTCCAGGTGTTGGATGCTGCAGGCCGTGTGGTCCTCAGTGAGCGTCTGGTTGCGGGTCGCAACGTCATCAATGTGGCTCACCTCGCCAACGGAACCTACCGAATGGTTCTTGGCCAAGCCAATGGCCGAGCCGTGAAGCAGTTGATGATTGCCCACTAAGAATCCTAACATGAGCGCCCTTGAGAGCGACTCACTCTAACCAAAATCACGAAGGCCTCACCCAATCGGGTGGGGCCTTCTTTTTTGCACATCGATTGGCATCCTTGTCAAACTGACGGAGTTTGAAGCGTTTCTGAGAGATGAAGTCTCTAACGGGCAGAAAGACCTTGCTGCACGTGAGTGCACGTTCGGGTGAGGCTTGGTCAAATCGGACTGAGGTCAGGTTACGAATGACGTTCGGTTGCTGAGGCACAAGCGACAGCGGAAATTCTAGAGGATGTCAATATTCATGAATGTATAGATGCGCCGCACTGCGGTATACGAGGTTTCAATCACTCTGCGAAGCGGGAACCACGCCTGCTGTGAATAGACTTGACTTTGATGCCGCCTTGTGAGAGGGTGACCAAGCCAATCTCCATTGTGGCTTGACATCGGAGAGAGTGAGGTCACGTGTCCGCCGCTTCTTTGAGACATTGAATGTCCCTCCCTAAATCTTGGTTCAAGAGAAAATTCCCCGCATTCAAGAAGGGAGAGGTGAGGCCAACAGAGGTTGTGAAGCGCTTAGTGCCTTCCGGCGACTTGGAAGGGGATGCCCAAAGCTGTTTGAGTCTTGAGGAAGTACTGTCCTGAAGACAAGGCCTTGACGTCGATCACGTGATTTCCTCCGTCGAATCTCCCTTCGTCGACTTGGGCGCCGAGTGCATTGAAGATGGTGTAGGTGTGTCCCACCCATTCTGCGGGCACGCCGACTGTGATAATGTCAAAGGCTGGGTTCGGATAAGCCATCAATCGCAGCAGGGGAGCCACTTCGCCCACGCTCCACACATCGTCGAGGACAGTGACGTCGAGGCAAACGGAGTCACCGACACAACCCTCTTGGTTGGTTTCTTGAACGCAGACAAATCCCGTCGTGTCCCAGAGAACTGAAATGGCAAATGAGGCCAGTTCTTGCTCTTCCAAGGCGCCGGAATACCACCACTCATAGGTGCTTCCTAGCGTGTATTCGTAGTAGTAGGCCGCACTGTCTCCTTGAACCACCTCGGTGTCCCCGTTCAACTCCAAGGATTCGGGAATCTCTGCAGGAGCCACGGTGACCTGCGCATAAGCCACACAGCCCGCCTCGTCAGTGGCTACGGCATTGTAGGTGCCTGCAGCTACGGCGTTGGGGTTGATGCCGTCCCAATCAATGCTGACGTTTCCGGTTCCTCCGTTGACATCCGGGAGGATTTGACCGCTTTGAGGGTCGTTGCACTCAGGGATCATTGCTTCCAAATCAATGGAAAAGGGTGCAGGTTGTGTGATGAGGATTTCGTCAATGACAACACTGCACAAGTTGGCATCCAACACTTGGACACTGTATTCGCCTGCAGGCAGGGAAGCTGGGTTATAACCGTTCCAATCCACTGTGTATGGGGCGACGCCACCGCTGAATTCAACCTCCGCAGTGCCATCGTTGCCATTGTGACAAGTCACAGGTGTAACTGAGGCCAAAAAAGCTTCCAAATCGGTTTCTTCTGTGATGGTCTGAATGAATGGGGCAGAGGTGTTTCCACATTGGTCTGTGGCCACAAATGTTCTCGTCAAGATCACAGACAACGGGCAAGGGCCATCGTTGTATGTGGTGGTCATGTCCACTTCGAAGTTGGAGCACACATCGTCGGCGACAGGCACGTCGAATGCTTCTCCATTGATGTTGTCCGTGAAGATTTGTTCAAGCGGCTCTTCAAGCCAAAAAGGCGGGTCATTGTCCTCGATGAGCAGCACCTGTTCAACTTCGATTTCGTTGCCACATTGATCGGTGACGGTGGTGTATTTCTTTTGGACAGATTCGCCCACGCAGTCGCCAGGAAGGAAGACAAACGAAGGTTCACCACTCAAACTCCAATCGCCACCACATTCATCCTGTGCGTCCAGCGGGGTGAAATACACGGGGTCATTGCAATCCAACGTGTCCGGCGTGAGGTCAGTCACAATGACGGGCGGGAGGTTGTCGACCACGGTGATGGTCTGCAAAATGGCGTTTTGAAGGCCGTTGCAATCCGTGATCACCCAGTAACGGTCGATGGTGTAGTTGCCAGGACAGTTTCCAGGATAAAGCGTCTCTGTGAATGAGAATTCCACGTCGTCCATGGCGTCATAGCAGCTCTCTGGGAACAATCCATAGTACGCCAAAGCGGCAGGCGCGGGCTGGGCCGAGACCGGGGGAGATTCTGGAACGTTGTCGCAAGACACCGTGACGTCTTGGGGTTGCGCCAAGAATTGGGGGAGCAAACTGTTGCCTTGACAATCAACCTCATTGCTCTCAGGGTAGGAACACGGATCTGCAGGAGGGGCGGGGTCTGTGGCTTGTGGGTTGTAATTGCAAGCCCAGGGTTCCTGACACCCAGGAATTTCCAACTCGTTGCAGACCCCATCTCCATCAAAATCAAGCAGGCAGTTTCCGTCGCAATCGTACACGCCTGGAGGAGAATACAAATCGTCCGCGAAGATGCAGAGGTCATTGTTGACCAAGTCTGCAAAGGGATCGTAGTTGCACGCGCTAGGAATGAAGCAATCTCCCTCGCAAATGCCATTGAAGATGATGTCGAGGTCGTATGTCGCAACGGCAGCTGTAGCCCAAGCATTTTGAATGGTCACGCTCCAATTCCCAGAACCTGCAAGTCCATAGGCCCCCAATGGCAGGGTGTAGGTGTAGAATCCGTTGACTGTCGTGTTCCAATTCCCCGGCCAAGAGTTATTTGCCCCTGTTCCAATGTTGGTGCATCCGCCAACGGGATTGATGTTCCAGCCCCCCCAAACAATGCAATTGCCATTGGGCGCATAGATGTACACCATCATGTCGGATGGATAGCTTGCCCCTGTTCCGCTAAAATTGAGGTTAAATGTTGCTGAGGTCAACGTGCCAGCCAGGGTTGCAGATTCCGAGTCTGTTTGGCCTGAACTCAATTGGCTAAACATGCTCATGGTGTAAGTGCATTCTTGCGCGCGTAAACCAGAGTTCCCGAGAATCAAGAACAGAAGAACAACGAAGGAATACAGATTTTTCATGTGCCAGGGAGAGGGGCCAAAATTTACAACAGATAGCCGTTGGCATCGGTTGCATCACATGGCCCTGCAGAAATGTTGCTGAGGTGCTTCGAAATGCATCAGCTGCAGGTGCTGCCGAAGACACTCAGCAACTCGAGCAAATCTACCACAGTTGTAGAGCCGTCGCCACTGATGTCTGTTGTGCATCCTTCGGTGCAACCAAATTCCGCAAGAATCTCCAACAGGTCGCTCACCGTAACCGAGTTGTCTCCATCAACATCGCCAAGGCAGGTGTCAAGCAAACAACTTCCGTCGTCCACCACAGCGCTGGGGTTGTAGTTGATGGCTTCTTCATTGGTGCATCCCAGCTCCCCCAAGTTGAGCGTAAAGGATCCGAAGACTTGTTCTTGACTGAACGGGAATCCAAACACCGTGACCCAGCCCGTGACGTAGATGTCCACGCGGTACGATCCCTGCACGGAGGGTGTTCCCGTAAGCGAGGCACAGTATTGGTTCCCTCCCAAAAAAGAGCATGGGTTTCCGGAATCGCCATTGTTGTTGCATGTCACTCCCAACCCAACGGCGTCCAAGGTTGTGGTTGAAAGGGTGTCGTTCAAATCCACCAAGATCACGGACGACAGAGATGCACTGTCTAGCGGAGTGTTTGGAAAGAAGGGTAGGGTGGAATCAATTTCGAGGACGAACTGAGGCAACAAAATGTGCAGGATGTCCTCGTAGCTCTCGCCCACCACACCAGGGTCAAATTGTTCGCCCAATTCAGGGTTGGGGGACACGCCAAGGGTGGCGTCCCCAAAATCAAAATCAGCAGTGCATTGGCCCAAGAGTTGGGTGGTCATCAAACAGGCCGCAAAAAGGGCAGAAGAAAAAGTCAAAAAGCGTTTCATGGATCAAAATCTTTGGTTCGTTATTCAGGGCAATCAAGGCCAAAATTTGCCAGCAGTACCAGCAAGTCTTCAACACTGACGGCGTTGTCGCCGGTCAAGTCGGCATCGCAATTCTCGACGCAGCCAAAGTCTCCAAGCATCTCCAAGATGTCCGCGACAGAGACCAACAAGTCGTTGTTGAGGTCGCCCAAACATTCTGGGAGCTCGCAAGAGCCATCGTCAATCAAGGCAGATGGGTCGTAGTTAGTGGCTGTGGGGTCAGTGCATCCAGTACACGAAGCGTTGTCGCCTCCGCACACCCCGCAATCGTCGAGCGTCACGGCCCCACCACATGTCCCTTCACAGTCTTCGCCAGCCGTGCAGTTGCCGTCGCAGTCAAAGTTGGGCTCGGGGAAGGTGCAAGAGCCATCGTCGGTGTTGGCTGCAGGGTCATAGTTGCAAGCTTCTGCATCTGTGCAACCCAACACTGTCATCATCTCGGCCCCATCCACAACGCCATCGCAGTTGTTGTCCAGCCCCTCACCTGTGCCAGCTGCACCGACATACACATTCGCGTTGTCATCTGCACAGTCTTGGTCGTTGAAAGCATACGGCAAGTCGTTGTTGGGATCGCAGGCATTCACAGGCACGTTGGGGTCGCCAAACCCGTCGCCATCGAGGTCTTGGTAGACTTCGAGCCCGTCAAAGACCACCACTTGCGTGCTTTCGTTGAAGCTGGCCACAACCGTTTCGGTCAAGGTCAAAATGGCGGTCGTGCTGTTCGATACGGTGATGTCGCCACCTCCGGTCGGGGTGAAATCACTCGATCCCAAGAAGTCGTCGCCCGTGATGACACCGTCGCTGTCGTAGAAAGCAATGTTGTAGGTCGTTCCTGGGTCCAAAGGAATGGTGAATCCACCCAATGTGGGTGTTTCGTTGCCGTCGGCGTAGTCAGAGGTGTAAATGCCACCCTGGGGGCCACTCAAAACGAAATAGGGATCTGGTGACCCAAAAAAATCTTCGATATCCCCGCCCCATCCGCCACCGAGCGTGGTGATGTTGACTTGGGTCAAGGCCAATTCACTGACTTCCGTTTGAACGTTGACCGTGTAAGTGCCTGGCGTGTCGTAAGTGAAGGTGGGATTGAAGGTGGTTGACGTTTGGCCATTGCCAAAGTCCCAGAGGTAAGAAGCGCCGTTGTTCGCAATCAAATTGGTCCCCTGAATCTCAAACGGGGCGCAACCTTGCGTTGAGCTGAGTTCGAAGCTCGATGGTCCGTCTCCGCCCTCTCCCGGTTCCACGATCAGTGGCAAACTGAAGCTTTCATTCACCGTTTGCTGGAACCCGAAGGCCGACACAAGCACAGTGACGTTGATCTCCACGAAAAAGGATCCGCTCACCAAAGGCGTTCCACATACGACGGCACATCCGTAGTATTCTCCATTTTCTGGTTGGTAGACGCCATCAGGGTTGCTGGGACTGAAATCCAGTCCAAACGGCAGGCCCGTCACCTGTGAAATCGTGACCGTGAGCAAAGTGGCTTCCAGTCCTGACCCAGGGTCAATGACCGATGGAGGTAGGTTGAATGTGGCCGTTGCTGAATAGGGCTCACCTTGGGTGGCGTTGGGCAATTGCTCGGGGCAGAGGACGGGGAAGTCAACTGCCACACAAGACAAATCCGGCTCACAGCTCGCACATTGCGCCATGGCTGTGGACACACCGCCAATTGCAAACGCGACGAAGCACAAGAAGGAAGAGAAGGTGTTCATGGGTTCAGTTTTAGCAATCCTCGCCAAACGCAGCCAACAAGGTGAGAATGTCTGAGACGTTTACGTTGTTGTCGCCATTGACGTCCACGGTGCACGAAGAGGTGCAGCCGAATTCAGACAACACAGCGAGTACATCAGCCACGGAAATGGATCCGTCTCCATTGACGTCCTCAGGGCAGGGGTTCTGCTCCGCCTCATCGGCATCAATAAGGCCATTGCAATTGTTGTCGACGCCGGCGCCTGTGCCAGGAGCGCCTGGATACATGGTGGAGTTGGCATCGTTGCAGTCGCCGCTCAAGAACACGTAACCCGCGGGAGGAACCGACAAGCATGTCGTTCCCATTTCAACTCCGCCAACGCCGTCGCTGTCGCTGTCGAGGAAGTATGCCAACCCGTAGGTGCAGGTACCATCGTCTGTGGTGGCGTCGCTGGCGTAGTTGCATGCGCTTGAGTCGGTGCATCCAGGGGTGTCATTGCCCGCGGCCTCGACGCAAAATTCATCGACGGCCTGCGAGCCGAAATCGCCGCTTTCAATCATCTGGGCGAGGATCTGTCCATCGCCATCGACGAGGGTGTAGTTTCCGACCACGCCTCCATACTGCAATCCGTCGCCGTAGCTGTCATTGACCGTGAGGGTGTAGCACCCCGTGGCCACACATGCCGAAGCGGTGTATGTGGTTTGGTTGCTGTTGTACGGGCCTCCTTCAAGGATGACGTTTCCACCGTCGTCGGTGATGGACCACGTCGTTTCTCCAGGATAGTTGTCGGTCAACAAAGTGAAGGTGACATTCACGCCATTGATGACGCAAGACCCATCATCTACCACAGCTTCTGCATCGTAGTTGCAGGCTGCGGGGTTGGTGCAACCACCGCACGTGCTGTTGTCGCCGCCGCAGACGCCACAATCGTCATTGACCGCACAACTTCCATCGTCAAAAATGGCTTGCGGACTGTAGTTGCATGCCGTGGGATCGGTGCACCCGTTGTCCGGATTGAATCCGGTGGGGTATCCATCCAACACCAAGGTCCCCGACCCGTTGGGGTCGAGGTATTGACTCACGCCCAAGCCCCAACTCACATCGAAGCGACCGTAAAAATCATATGCGCCATTGTTCACAGAGCCCGAACAAGCCGCCGCACCGCCGTAGAGTTGGCCAATGATCCGGTGATCTTGGTTGAACAGGGGAGACCCTGAAGATCCAGGTTCAGTCACCCCCAATTCCCAAGCATCAATCCACCACACTTGGGCGCCGCCCGTGCTGCTTTGGTAAGGCGCGTCGTCTTCAAAACAAATTTTCTTTACGTCGCCTGAAGGGTGGTGAATGCCCACGGCACTGGTGTGCGTGGCGCTGCTTGCATCCCATCCGGCGTATTCAACACCCCATGAGGAAGGTGGCGTGGAACTCAATTGAATCAGCGCCACATCCGATCCACCATCGGCCAATAAGAGGGTTCCGCCCGAGATGCTGTTGTTCGTCGGACCTGTGCTGCCACTGCATGTCGCGCTTTCGTGGTTGAAGTAGTAGGTCCAGCTGTTGGGAGAGCCCAGGCAGTGGTTGGCCGTCAGGAAATAGGGGGTGCCATCGTTGTTGGTGTTGTTGACCAATGCGCCAGAGCAAGCCGCAAAGCCGCCGTTGACAATCAAGGCGACCGATTGGTTCTCCACCTGCCAGTCGTCTCCTTCAGGACAGTTGACGTTGATGTTGCAAGCCCCACTGTTGCCGAAGGGGCCGGCAGCCGACATGTCGGCCTGCAATTCGGCTTCACGACGGAGCAGAGATCGGTAACCCTGGACCACTTGTGCGACTTCAATTTCGCCGGTCGCGGGAATGCCCAAAGGCTCGCGGTATTCCAGCACCATTTCAGCACCTTCCATCACACTCAAGGCGAGGCCTTCCCAATCTTTGGCATTCAGGTGGTTGAACGCGCCCATAAAGTGCGTCCGGTCGCCGTTCCAGACAAACAACTCACCTCCTTTGGGCACGGCAAAACGAGAGAGGTAGAAGCTCCAGCTCGTGGCACCTTCAGCCTGCACGCCCAAGCGCCAAACCCTCATGCCATCTTCTTCTGTCCATGAGCCATGGGTCTCCATGGTCCAATTGACGTTGTGTTCAATGCCAAACCGCCAAGGTGCATCCTTCATCGTTGCCGTGACGGCATCCTCAGCAGAAAGCACGTCGAGGTCAAGTGCGGGAAAAGTCTTGAACGCAACGGTTGGGGTGGATTCACCCCATTGGAGAGGTTGGCCTCCCTGCTGAATTTGGGCCATGGCCGACGCGGAAATCAAGAGCGAAAGGGCTGCGAGAACGAGGAAATTTTTCATTTGGCTGATTTTGACTCAAGTAATTTAGCTCATTGGCGCACAAAAACATTGTATTTGTCGATGAAATCGCCGATTTTGTAGAAAACCTCCCAATCGACAGTGTGCTCATCTTTGAGTAAACTTGTCTTTCCACCATGGCATTTCTGTTGACAGCCCACGTCCGCCTTTTCCTCCTCCTTGGCACTTGTGTGCTTGGTCTGAAGACCGCCGCGTGGAGTCAAACCTTCACCGATGGTGATCCTAATGGGCTGCTTTACACCAACCATTTTGGCGGATTTCTCGGTCATGGGGTGAGCATGGCCGATTTCAACGGGGACGGGCACGACGATTTGACCTTCACCCAATTTCAGGGTGAGATTCGCTTCTATCAAGGCGATGGCACCGGGCAGTTCACGCAGGCTGACCTAGGCATTGTGAACACAGGTGGAGAGGCCAAATGCGCGCTATGGGTGGACCTCGATGGCGACGGCGATCAAGACTTGTTTGTCACCCAGAGATTGTCCCCCAATCGATTGTACGCAAGGATGCCTGACGGATCGCTTGAGGAGGTGCCAAATGCGGGGGGCATGGCTGGAACATCTTTGGAGCGAGCCTACGGAGCATCCATAGCGGATTACGACCAAGATCAACGTCTCGACGTGTATGTCTGTCATTATCATACGCCTGAGTCCAATTCGGAGAGCAATCGGCTGTTTCGTGGAGTGACTGGGGTGGATTTGGACATGTTTTTTGACGATGTGACCGAAGCGGCAGGCGTAGGCAACGGCGTGAAACAATCCTTCCAGAGCACGTGGATCGATGTCGATCGGGACGGATGGCTCGATTTGCATGTCATCAATGACAGGACGGGGTGGCCCGACGCATTGTACCGCAACATGGGGGACGGCACGTTCATAGACATGGCTGCATCTTGGGGCATCGACATTGGCATTTATTCCATGAGTTCCTCGTTTGGCGATTTCGACAAGGACCTCGATTGGGACATCATGGTGAGCAACGGTGCGAGCGATGGCAACCGCTTTTTGGTGTGTCAAGGTGCTCCTTTCCAAGTCGGATCAGACGCCCTGTCTTACACCGACATGGCAGCGGAGGCAGGGGTACTTCTTGAAGACTTGGCATGGGGAGCCATGTGGCTGGATGTCAACAACGACAGTTGGGAGGATTTGTACATCGCAACGGGGACCTCGATGTACACGGACTATCCCAACGTGACCAATTTCTATCCCAACTCGACCAATGGGCTTTTCCTGAATCCGGAGGGATCCTTGCCTTTGGAGGACATTTCAGCCTCGATCAATTGGGAAAACGAGTTGACCTTTTCCGTGGCTTTCGGAGACCACAACGAAGATGGCGCCTTGGATTTCATTTCACATCGCATGGGACCTCGGGCAGCGCTTTACAATGGCGTGGCCAACGAAAACCATTGGCTTCAAGTCATGCTTGCGCCGGACGAAGGACATCCCGATGCGATTGGCTCGGTCTTGACCCTTTGGAATGAGGGCGTGCCGTCGTCTCGGACCTTGACGTGTGGTTCCCAATATCTGTCCCAAAACAGCCGATGGGCGCACTTTGGGTTGGGAAACCAAACGGCAGTGGACAGCTTGGTTGTTTCTTGGCCAGGAGGCAGCAGCACGACCATTTCCTTGGAAGAGGTTGATCGGCGAATTGTGCTGAATGAATGGGGCCTTGTGGAATCTGTCGTCTCTGGCTGCACCTATGCCGTGGCGTGCAATTACAACTCGGAAGCCACGGATGACGATGGTTCGTGCGACTTGTCCTGCACTTGCGGTCCAGGAACCGAGTGGGACCCAAACACTGGACACTGCGTCATCACTTGTGCCGCGGACCACAACAACGATGGAGGCATCGGCGCAGGTGATCTGATCTTGTTTCTGACGTGGTTCGGGGACGATTGTGCGGAAGACTGAGGGTGGCCGTTTTTCAGCTTGTCGTAGAGCGAATATCTTCGCAACAAAGAACCACCCATGGGACGCGCATTTGAATTTCGGAAGGAGCGGAAGATGAAACGTTGGGCAGCTATGTCCAAGATTTTCGCCCGCCTCAACAAGGACATCATTTTGGCCATCAAGGAAGGAGGAGGCATTGCCGACCCTGACACAAATGCGCGGTTGCGTGCGGTCCTGCAGAACTGCAGGGCGGCCAACATGCCCAAAGACAACATCGAACGTGCGATCAAGAAGGCCACGGACAAGGACACGTCAGAGTACAAAGAGGTGACCTTCGAAGGCTACGGCCCCCATGGCATTGCGGTGTACGTCGAAACGGCCACTGACAACAACAACCGCACCGTGGCCAACGTCCGGTCTCATTTCAACCGGGGAGGAGGACAACTCGGCACCACGGGTTCGGTGGAGTTCATGTTCAACCGCATGTGCTTCTTCAACATTCAGGATACCGGTGTGGACCTGGACGACTTGACGCTTGAGCTCATCGATGTGGGGGCAGAGGAAGTGGAACGCGATGAGGATGCCCACCAAATCATCGTGTCCGCACCCTTCGAGTCCTTTGGAGGACTCCAATCGAAATTGGAAGCAGACGGACACGAAATCGTAGAATCAGGTCTGGAGCGCGTCCCCACGACCACCAAGGCAATCAGCCCTGAGCAAGCCGAAGAGGTGGAGGGATTGATTGAGCGTCTCGAGGGAGACGACGACGTTCAGGCGGTGTTTCACACCATGGAGCCCACTTTGGGTTGAGTCTCAAGGACATTTCACCCAAGCGGGTCCCCCCCAAAGGCGTTTGTCCGCAGAATTGAAACTTTCATCAGGGTCTTGCGTACCTTGAAGGGATGCTCGCGCTCAGACCTTTCGAATGGACATCATGGCATGTCAAGCAGTTCGCCCCGAGACTGCTTGTGCTTGCCTTGTTGACGTTGTGCGTGGAGCCCACAATGGGGCAGTCTCTCAGTCCAAACCTTGCACATGACACCCCTGAAGAACATGTCAAAGCTTGGTCAGAATGGATGTCAGGACCTGACGCGAGTCTCGCAAAGGCTCGGGAGGCTTTTGAAGGCCAAGCGGAATTGCGAACATCCCCGCGGTCGTGCGGCGAAAAGGCATTCGCCCGTTGGGCATGGTGGGCAGAGGCGCGAGGTGGAATGACCGCCTCGGTCCCGAGAAGCGCATGGTGGCAAGCATCTGAGGATTGGCGCCTAACTGCGGCAGTCCTTCCGCTCGTCGAGGATGTCCAATGGCGCTACGTGGCTCCACGAAGTGTTCCCACCCATGGCGGGGCGGGTCGCATCAACCGGGTTCGCATTGACCCTCATGACGAACAACATTGGTACGCGTGCGCACCGTCCGGTGGCCTTTGGCACTCTTGGAATGAAGGCCAAACATGGGACGTCTTCGGCTTGGATGTGCTGGCACCCTTGGGGGTGACCGACCTCTGGATCGATCCTGAAGATGCCGACCATCTCTGGCTTGCGACTGGAGATGGGAATGGGGGAGACACATACAGCATTGGCGTCCTTGAAACCACAGACGGTGGAGACACGTGGGGCCCACTGGAGCTGTCTTTCGAAGTTGAACAAGGTCGTACGATTTACGCCATCCGCCCGCATCCCAACATGTCAGACACGGTGTTTGTGGGGACCGATCTCGGTTTGTTTCGGACCCTGAATGCGGGAACCACGTTCGATCTTGTACGCCCAGGGGCCGCGAGAGATGTGGTCTGGGTCGATGACAGCACTGCGGTGGTGGGCGTCGAAAATCAAGGGGTGTACCGAACCACAGACTTCGGCGTGAATTGGGAGGCTTGTGAACTGCCCGAGTCCAACAACAGCGTCGGACGCATTCAGTTGGCAGGACACCCCAATGCGGACGGCATGTCTCCAGACACGATGTACGCAGTAGCCGGTCACTACTTTCAACAGAATTTCTTGGCGTTTTGGCGCAGTGTGGATGGTGGTATCACTTGGACGGCGGAAGCCACCCAGGACGATGGGCCCAACCTTCTAGGTTACACTTTAAGCGGCGCAGATGGTGCCGGCCAAGCCTTTTGGGACTTGTGTATTGCGGTCGATCCGAACCACGCCAACCACGTGTTGGTCGGGGGTGTCAATCTTTGGGAGACCTCGGACGGCGGGGCGACCTGGAATTGCCCCGTTCATTGGCAAGGGGCATCCGATGCGAATTATGCGCACGCTGACCAGCACAGCATCACGGTGCTTGAAGATGGGCGCGTTGTGCTGGGCAACGACGGTGGCGTGTTTCTGTGGGAGGGAGAAGAAGTTACAGACCTGTCTGCTGGCCTCGAAATCACCCAGGGCTACGCCATGTCCGTTCATCCCGAGAAAGCAGGCCACTTGATGGTAGGCACGCAAGACAATGGCACCACATTGATTCAGCCCGACTTCGAGGCACGGGTGCTCGATGGCGATGGTTTTCATGCCTTTTTTGACCCCGAAGTCGAAGGCAGACTGTACGCATCCGCCTACTACGGATTGCTTTACCGCAGCGACGACGGAGGAAGAACGATGACCAACATCGCCAACTACTTCCAGGCCGCGGGCCCCAATGAAGTGGGCGCTTGGCAAACTCCTTTCCAGCTTCATCCTGCGGTGCCCGGTCGCATTGTCGCTGCCAAAAAATCGCTGCACTTCTCTGATGACGGCGGCAACACATGGACGACTTGGGGAGGCATGGGCACAGTGCGAAGCACGGCCTTGGCTCTCGCTGCGCTGGATTCCGAGGCCGTCCTTGTGGCAAAGAACAGCCAAGTGTTCTGGCGAGACAGTGAATCCACATCCTTCAATCCCATCTCGGGACTGCCTGACCTGGAGGTAGGCGATGTGGCCATCGATGCACAAGACATCGACACGTGGTGGATTTCATTCGGCGAGTACGACGAGGGTCAACAGGTTTGGCGGACAGCCGATCAAGGGGCCACTTGGGAAAATGTGAGTGCAGGATTGCCAGTGCTCCCCATTCATGTCTTGACGCAATTGGACGACGGTTCTTGGGTGTGTGGATCGGATTTGGGCGTGCACCTTTGGAATGAAGAAACCTCGTCATGGTCAAGCCTCGGGACGGGGCTTCCACTTACACCTGTGGTGGACATTCAGGAGGATGTCATCCTGAATCGATTGGTGGTTAGCACCTACGGTCGGGGGGTGTGGGCATGTCCTTTGCCCACCGCACCGGACATGGCTGGATCTGTGACAGACATTGTGGCGCCTCGCACCCAATGTATGGGCTTGCTTTCCGGCCAACCGCGTTTCCATTTCACCGGCACAGAAGCCTTGAATGGGGTGCACTATGCGTTGGAAGCTGAGCAAGGAGATCTGTTGATTCAAGACACCGTGTGGACCGCGTTTGATGCGCCAATTCTGCATGGTGACGAGGTACTCCTCAACGCTTTTCACGTGGAGGTGCCCAATGCCGGAGCTTGGGAGGTCACCGCACACGCATGGAGCCCACTACAAGGAAATCTTGGCGCCCCATTTTCGGCAACCGTTGTGGCATCTGGACTGGGGCACACTTCAACATTGACGTGGTGGGGTGACTGCGAGAACGTGGACATGAGATGGGAATTGCGCGATGCCTCAAGCCAAGACGTCATCCTGCAAAGTATTCCGCTGTCTGCGTCTGACACCGTGAATCAAAATTGGTGCCTTTACGAAGGATGCTATGAATTGGTGTGGAACGACCTGGGTGGGGATGGATTCTCAGGATCCTACTGCGGAGAATCAGGCGGATATGCGCTCACAGGACCCTTTGAAGAAACCATTTCAGATGCGTACGGCCTCGACTTTGGCGAGGAGCTTGCGGTGTCGTTTTGCGTAGAGGTGCCATGGTGTTACGCCGATTTCAATGGCGACGGCGCGCGAAGTGTGGATGACTTGCTCACCATGCTTTCCGACTTTGGATGCCAAAACCTGTGCTATGCGGACACTGACCTCGACGACAGCGTGGGAGTCGCCGACCTGATGAACATGCTGTCTGTCTATGGGCAGGGTTGCAGCATCGACGATTAACGCAGCTGCATTTCATGGTTGTCCACGGCGTTTGTGGAAAAGTACAGCCTCTCCTTGACCACATGGCCTTGTGTCGCTTGAAAGAGACACGCACCTTGTCCACAATTGAATGCACTGGGTTCCATCAGGGACCGCGTTCGGTTAAGTTTAGTTGTTAGTTAGAGAGGCTTTCGCAACGGCGGAGGCCTCTTTTTTTTTGGGCATCAACGCGAGGGTGAAGGGGCAGGACCGAGTCCAACGCGTACTTTCGCGCCATGCAAGAATTCAAGGCCACCCATCCTGTTGAGTTGATTGAAGCACTCATGACCCATGTGGGATACGCCACGCGGACGCGGGCACGGAATGCCTTGAAAAGAGGGGAAGTGTTGGTCAATGGCCAGGTTGTGTCGCGAGGGTCGGATGTCCTTGAGCCTGGGGCACAGGTATCTATCCTGTCGAAAGAGGAGATGGCCAAACGCGGCAGAACCGGTGGCGCTCAATCCAAGGACAACAAAACCAACGCATCTCCTGCACTTCTCAGGGCACCATTTCCGGTGGTCTATGAGGACGACAACGTATTCATTTATGAGAAGCCTGCAGGCTGGGTGTGTGCATCGCCCAACCCCAAGGTAAAGTCGACCTACACTGCGGTGAAAGCTTACCTCGAGGCCAAGTCTGAGGAGCGCATCGATGTGCACTTTGTCAACAAGCTTCCCCGCGAAGCCAGTGGCCTTTTGGTCGTGACCAAGTCCATGGAGTGGCGGCAGCACCTGCAAACGCATTGGAACTCTTTTGCCAAAGGGATGTACGTGATGGTGCAAGGTCATTTGGCGGCGGATGACGAGTTGTTCCTCCGTCCCGAGAACAGCGATCCCTATGCGCTGCCGTACCGCACGATGCGTGCCACCAACCTGCACACGCTCCTCAAATTCAAGGCGGGATACGAAGTCATCAAGGACATGCTTCCTGCGTTGCGTCGCGACGACTGCCTGTTGATCGGGGTGGGCAAATCGGCACCGGACCCAATCAAGCGGGGTGGCATCCATTTGTTTGCCCTGGCACTGAAGGGCCCCAGCGATGAAGTCATCAATGTCAAAACACGGGTGCCCAATGAATTCTTAAAGTTGGTGAGAGGGGGAAGTTCCCCAAAGCCAGGGCCGCGTCGGGACATGGACGAACGTCCAGTTAAAAGGGGGCCTCGATCCAGTCGTCCACGTCCAGATCGCGACGCATCCGAGCGTCCCGCTTCAGACACGCGCAAAAAAAAGCGCTGATTCTCAGAGAGAGAACCGGCGCTGGACCCAGTCGCGAAGCGTTTGGGCTTCGTCAACTGGCAATTCTTTGAAAGCCAACCGCAAGGCCCGACGCATTTGCGTGGGTTGCTGATGGACGTGGCGAATCAAGGTTTGGAATTCTCTCAGGCGATCTGGTTCATGCTGGAGAGGAATGCCGTTGAGTGCCATGTGATTTTTGTTTGCAGGTTGGTCTTGGTACGCGATTGGTTATGGAAAGTTTCACCGCATGGAAAAATCCCCAAACCAATCCGCCCATCGCGCCCTAATTTCGTGCCACGACAATCCCCAAAAACCGCATCATGTCTCGCACCGTTTACATTGTTTCTGCCGTTCGGACGCCCATGGGAAGTTTCCTTGGCGCATTGTCTTCTGTTCCTGCCCCCAAGCTTGGAGCTGTGGCGATCAAGAGCGCAATCGATGCGGCATCGGTGTCTGCTGACCACGTTGATGAGGTCTTCATGGGACACGTGTTGCAGGCGGGTGTGGGACAGGCCCCGGCAAGGCAGGCGGCCATGGCTGCAGGCCTCGGCCAAGATGTGCCATGCACGACGGTGAACAAGGTGTGTTCAAGTGGCATGAAGTCCATTGCCCTAGGAGCCCAAGCAATCGCCGCGGGTGATGCAGAGGTGGTCGTGGCTGGGGGGATGGAGAACATGAGTATGGTTCCCCATTACCTCGACGGCCGCAAAGGCGCCAAGTTTGGCAACATCAAAGTGCAAGACGGCATGCTGCTCGACGGCTTGACCGATGTCTACAATGCCACGCACATGGGAAATTGTGCAGAGCTATGCGCCAAAGAGAAGAACATCTCTCGAGAGGCACAAGATGCATTTGCAATGGAGAGCTACGGCCGTGCTACCAAAGCATGGGACGAAGGCAAGTTCCAGGCAGAAGTGGTGCCCGTCTCGGTGCCCCAGCGTCGGGGAGACGACCTCATCGTGGATTGCGACGAGGAATACCGGAACGTGAAGTTGGATAAGATTCCCGCCTTGCGTCCCGCCTTTGACCGTGAGGGCACGGTCACTGCGGCAAACGCGTCTACGTTGAACGACGGGGCGAGTGCCGTGGTGTTGGCCTCCGAAGAAGCCGTGACCAAGCACGGTCTGAAGCCTTTGGCCAAAATCTTGGCCACCGCCGATGCCGCTCAGGCACCCGAATGGTTCACAACGGCGCCCTCCTTGGCATTGCCTAAAGCGCTGGACAAAGCTGGACTCCGCAAAGAGGACATTGACCTGTGGGAATTGAATGAAGCGTTCAGTGTGGTTGGCATTGCCAACAACGAAGAACTGGGCTTGAACCCTGAGTGTGTCAACATTCACGGTGGAGCCGTGGCCCTGGGTCACCCGCTTGGCTCCAGTGGTTCTCGCATCGTGGTCACGTTGATCCACGCCTTGAAAGACCGCGGCTTGACGAAAGGCGCCGCGGGCATTTGCAACGGTGGAGGAGGCGCCTCTGCCTTGGTCTTGGAAATGGTCTGATCATGTCTCGCGTGTTGGGAGAGGTCTGGGCGCATTTGAGCCACGTTCCGCTTCGTGCGGAGGCGTCGGATCGTTCGGAATGCGTGAATGAAGTGCTGGCCGGAGAAACGGTGACTGAACTCGCGCTGGGACGAGGAGATTGGGTTCAGGTTCGCTTGGCCGACGGGTATGAGGGTTGGATGGATCGTCGCCAACTCAAGCCGGTGACAGGACTGTGGCAAGGAACCCCCATTCGACTCGCTGTCGTGAGCGCTTGGCGTGATGTGGCAGGAGGTTGGTTGCCGGCAGGAGCAGTCGTTCGTTGCAATGACGGCCAATGGTTTCTCGGCGAACAGGGGATTTCCCCGTTGTCCGAAGCCCCCACTCCCTACGAGGGGACCATGTGGGACTGGTGTGTCACCATGCTGGGCGTACCCTACCACTGGGGTGGCCGGAGTGGATGGGGCTTGGATTGCAGCGGGATGACCTCGTTGGCCGCCGCACTGACAGGCAGATTCGTGCCTCGTGATGCTTCAGCGCAATTCAAATGCGGGAAAGAAGTGGCCTTGAACCAAGTGCGTCAGGACGATGTCGCCTTTTTTGCCAATGCCGAGGGCAAAATCACGCATGTCGGCGTTTGCGATGGCGACGGACGGATCATTCACGCAAGTGGAGAGGTGCGCATCGATCGCCTGGTAGGCACACAATTGCAACGGCACGAAGATCAAGTGGCATCACATCATTTGGCCGGCTTCAAGCGTTGGTCCTGATGCTCAGTGAAAGGCTGTTCAGTTGAAAAACGTGCGTCCCTGCCGTGCCATGTCGCGAAGGAGGGGAGAGACTTTGTAGCGTTCCTCTCCATACCGCTGACGCAAGGAATCCATGATGTTGATGAGTTCTTGGATGCTCCAGCTGTCTGCCCAGGCCAAGAGGCCCTTGGGATAGTTGACGCCTTTTTGCATGGCTGTGTCAATGTCTGCGGGTGAAGCCACTTGCCAAAACACAGCATCTGCCGCCTCATTCATCAGCATCGCCAAGATGCGTTCCGCAACGCCTTCAACGCATTGGCCTTCATTTCCCTGTCGAACACCTCCCTCATAGGTATAAAAGCCTCGGTCTCTTTTGCGACCCAACCAATTGGCGGCAACCAACTGCCTTTGGGTGTGACTTGGCCGGTAGCGGGAGTCCCCATAAAAGGCAGCATGTACAGTAGAAGTGACGGCGTAATTGACGTCATGGCCAATCAAATCCATGAGTTCGAAGGGGCCCATCCGAAAACCTTGTGCCCGCATGGCTGCATCGATGTCCTCCACAGAGGCAATGCCTTCTTCCAAGATGCGCAAGGCTTCGCTGTAAAACGGACGAGCCACACGGTTCACGATGAAGCCTGGCGTATCCTTGGCCAAGGCTGGCGACTTGCCCCAGGCAGCCATTTGCGCCAAGGCATGATGGGCAAGATCGGCTTCCGTCTGCAGCGCAGGGATCACCTCAACCAAGGCCATCAGCGGCGCAGGGTTGAAGAAATGCAGGCCAATCACGCGTTCGGGACAGGTGCACCCGCGGGCCAAGGCTGTGACGGACAATGACGAGGTGTTGGTGGCCAAAACGGCATCTTCTGCCACAATGCCTTCAAGCGATCGAAAAAGCGTGGTTTTGACCTCCAAATCTTCCACAATGGCTTCAATGACCATGTCGCATGGGGCCATGGAATCCAGGGTCGTGACGCGTGTGATGCGTTGCTGGATGGATTCGGATTCATGGGCGGTGACCCGGCCTTTTTCGACGAGCCGCGCGAACACTTGGGCCAACTTCTCTTGGCTCCGATGCAGCGCTTCGTTCGAAGAATCCACCAAAATCACGTCACATCCTGCTTGGGCTGCGATTTGGGCGATGCCACTTCCCATGGTGCCCGCGCCGACGACACCCACCTTGTTCCATGCTTTCATGGAACGAAGGTAATGGCGAACAGCGCCGATGCAGTCGGGTCCACCGTTTGCAAAATGGAAGAAGGTGCAGGGGGATGGGGTTTGTCATTTTGGCCTTCATGAGGGAACAAACACAAGAATGGAACACATGGTCGCGTGGCTCATGGAAGGTCAAGCGAACTTTGGAGCGGAACCGCTCTTTACTCCGTCATCTTCGGGGCAACACCCAAGTGGCGAGGGAGGAGGCCACCAATTGGCTCGTCAGACGCGGCTTTGATTTTGACTACCACACGCACTTGTCCACAACCCAAGATGGGCAGCTGGTCGTCATGTGTTACGACGAGGGGTACTTGTTGAACGAGGGACGAGTGGTGCCGTGGGAAGACGACGATTCAACCGCGCCTGCGACGCTTGCTCCCTGAGCTCCGACCTCCGCCCTTCTTTTTCTTCTTTTCGTGGAAGGCGCCTTTGTAGGTGGGGTCGGCTTTGCGCTTTTGGAAATCGATGGTACGGGCCATGGCTTTCGCTTCCCATGGAGGGGTTTCTGCACGGCCCACCTGCATGGACAATTCGAGATCCTCAGGACGTCCATCGGCAGGGAGCCTTTCCAAGACGCGCAACAAGGCCACTTCGTCGGTGGGGTCCACCAAGGTGTATGCCATGCCGCTGCGGTCTGCGCGTCCTGTGCGCCCGATGCGGTGCACGTAATCGTCGGACATGCGGGGAACGTTGAAGTTGATCACGACTTCTGTTTCGGGAACGTCGATGCCACGCGCACTGACATCCGTGCTGACAAGCACTCGGACATCCCCTGCACGGAATTGAGTCATAGCCGCCAAACGCGTGTGTTGGGCTTTGTTGGAATGAATCTCAGCCACTTGTTTAGGCATGGCTGCCTCCAAGGCCTGTCGTACACGCTTGGCATCCTCTTTCGTTCTCACAAACAGCAATGCCCTTGAATGTGGATGGCTGTCCAAAAGCCAATGAAGGACGGCGTTGATCTTGGTCTGAACGTTGGGGGCGCGAACGACGTACTGGTCGACAGAGGCAACCGGTGTACCCTCCGGGGTGACTTCAATCCGGGTGGGCCAGAGCAAAAACTCGTCGGCAAGTCGCTCGACGCGCTGTGGGAAGGTGGCGCTGAACAGGAGGTTCTGACGCTTCCTTGGAATCACCTCCAAGATGTCTCGCAACTGGGGCATGAAGCCCATGTCCATCATTCGATCTGCCTCATCGAGCACCATCGCATGTAGCTTATTGGTGACGAGTGCGCCCTTCAAGTAGAGCTCCATGAATCGGCCTGGGGTGGCGACCACCACTTCGCAACCGCCTTCCAACTCGGCTATCTGCGTCTTGGGACCCACACCGCCCACGAGCACCAAGGACCGAATGTTGGTGTGCGCGGCAAATCCTTGGACGGCGGAATGCACCTGCAACGCCAATTCCTTGGTGGGAACGAGAATCGCAATGCGCGGCTGCCCCTCTTGACGCCCCTTGAGTTTCTGCAAAAGTGGCAGCACATAAGCTCCGGTCTTGCCGGTGCCCGTCTGCGCCACGCCAATGACGTCTTGGCCTGCCAAAATACGAGGGATGGCTTGGATTTGGATTGGCGTTGGCTTGGCGTATCCGAGGTCTGCGACCGCGTTCAAAAATTGCCGCTTCAACTTCAGATCCTCGAATTGCATTGGTCAAAGGTAGGGGGCAAGTTATCTTGCGGCATGATGGACCGCAGGGAAGACTTCGCGCCGTTTGAATCCATGGCTCCCTATTCCGGGAAAGTGGCCAAGTGCGCCCTAAAGACACTTCTCGACGCACGGGATTGGAAGGGCGAATTGGGACGGATGATTCCCTCGGCCTTGGCGGAACAGTTGGTTCAAGAATGGCGCAGTGTGAATACCATTGAGGCGTTTCAAGAACGTGTAGTCAAGCCCTTTCTACAGGGGTTGATGTCACAGACCACAGAGGGCGTCACCTGGGATGGGCCCGCCGAAGCCTTTCACGAAGGCATGCTTTTCTTGAGCAACCACCGCGACATCGTCTTGGACCCTTCACTGCTCAATGTGGCCCTGTTGGAAGAGGGCAGAGGATCGACGGAAATCGGCATTGGCTCCAACCTGCTGTCGCGGCCATGGGTGAACGATTTGGTGCGGTTGAACCGATGTTTCGTGGTGGAACGTTCGGGAAGCGCAAGAGAGCGCTACGAACACAGCCTGCGTACAGCTGCATACATCCAATACGTCACCCAGCACGACACGCCCGTATGGCTCGCCCACCGTGAAGGACGGGCCAAGGACGGACGGGACACCACCGCGCCGGCCTTGATGCGGACCCTGTCCAACAATGGGGATGCCGCGGTGTGGAACGCGCTCCACGTCGTGCCAGTGTCGATCGGCTACGAGTGGGATCCTTGCGATGCCTTCAAAGTGAATGAGCTTTTGCACCTCGAGAAGCACGGCTCCTACACCAAGGCAGAAGGAGAGGACGAACGCAGCATGTGGACCGGGCTTGTAGGCCAAAAGGGCAAAGTCCACCTCGAGTTTGGACATGTTCTTCCTTGGCAAGCCTCTCCAGAAGAAGTCAAGCCTGAACGCACCATGGCCCTGCAGCTCGACGAAGCCCTTCACCGGGGCATGCGCGCTTGGCCCAACCAGCGCTTGGCGGCGCAGCATTTGGGATGGTCCTCGGAGACGTTTGCCCATGTGCCTGAGCCTACAACGCAAGAGGAGGCAACGTGGACTGCGAGAAAAGAACGCGTGGAGGAGGACATCAGCGCCTTGGGGTGGTCCAAGGAGCAAGTGTCGCACAAGTGGTGTGAAATCCTTGCAGCACCGCTTGCCTTACGTCAGGCCCTGCTGGAGGAAGGCTGATATGGCGATGGCCCCGGCGACCGAAGCGTTGAGAGATTCCGCGCGTCCTGCTCCGGGAATGGATGCGATGGCATGACACGCTCCTCTAATGTCTGACGACAAACCGTGAGATTCCGACCCCACGACCAACAAGGATGGGGTCGACATCGCTTCAGGTTCGAACAGGTTTTGTCCACCCGCATCCAAGCCAATCACATTTTTGGTGTGGTCTGACGGAAGCTCTGCAAACGGCATCACTGCCGTGGAAATGTGAAACGTGGAGCCCATGGCACTTTGAAGGGCTTTGGGGCTGAAGAGGTCCGCACATCGCGGGCTCAGAATGACCCCATGAAGGCCAAACCAATCGGCCACGCGAATCAAGGTTCCCACGTTGCCGGGATCTGCCACGTCGTCGAGGTAAAGGACCATGCCTCCGGCCTCGGGCAAGGCCTCCACGTCCGAAGGCCACTCTGCGACAGCCAGGATTCCCGGCGGAGTCTTGACGGCGGACATCATCTCCATGTCTTTGGTACTCACCTGCTGCCTCGGAAGGGATTCCAAGTGCGTGTCCGAAGTCCAAATTGAGGCGCCTTCCCAAGTCTCGGTGAAGTAGATTCGCTCCACGGCCCAGGCACTTCGACAGAGCTCACGTATGCATTTTTCACCTTCCACAAGCACTTTACGCTGCGCCACGCGTCCCTGGCGGCGTTTGAGCTGGCGAATCTCTTGCCGGTGTGCTTTGGTGATGCTCATGGGTGCAAGTTACATCCCGGTGTGCCTGTCGCAGGAGTTGCCCGCGGACCTGATTTGGAATTCGACCAAATTGGTCGCCATGCCCTCCGACGAGGCGTTGCCCAGCATAAGACAGCGCGACGAATGGCAAGCGCTGCTGCCCGTCCAGCCGTCGCTGCCGATTTGGCGTTCGTGGTTTCAATGGGGAGGCAAGCCCAAACCCACTTTTCTCACGTGGAGTGAGGAAGCGTCCCTTCGCAACGCCAAAGCGCTTCAAAACCGGCTGCAATTGGCCGGTTGGCTGGACGCAGAGGTACAGTCGTCTTGGAATGCGTTTCGGGGTGGCGCTCAGTTGGAATTGGCGATGCAATGTGGTGCCCGCTGGAAAGTCGAAGCCATCGACGTCGATGTTGAAGGCACAGGGTTGGCTGCAAGCAAGGTCATAAGGCATGCGGCGCTCGAGGAGGGCATGCCGTTTTCACAAACCGCATTGCAAGAAGCGAGAGACCGAATCGCCAGAGGCATCCAACAAGACGGTTACGCCACCTTTCACGCCGGCCATGTGTCCTTCGACGTGGACACTTTGGGGGCCGCCTTGTCCAAGGGTGTGCAACTCACAATCGTTTGCTCCAAGCGCAAAGCCTCTTCGAGCGGGGCCTTGATGGAGGGCGAATCTGAAGCAGAAGAAAGGCACCCTTTGGTGCATCTCGGCGAGGTGTTTTGGAATGGTCAAGACCCCAAAGTCGCTTTGGAGGCGGGTGGACTGAGGTCCGACGTGTGGTGGCATGTCGGGACCTTTCAACCTGGTGGCGTGTACAATCCCTCCACCATGAAAGACATGTATCTAAGGTTGTCTCGGATCAGGTCCGTCGACCGTGTCCAAATGAGTACAGCCCTGCGGTGGGACACCTTGGCACAGACAGATGGGAACCTAAGGCGCCTCGCAGTTATGGATGTGGACTACACCCTTGTTCAGAAACCTTCTCACGACTTGGGTGTAGAACTGGATCTGGTTCGCAACGATGCACGCTATGGCCCCAAGCTGTCCACCACCTTGCAGCACCGCAATCCCCGGGGATGGGGGGCTGAAAATGCGTGGGAGGTGGCCTTTGGATACGTGGCTGTCGCCCCGTTCTCAACCTTGAGCACCGCCAATTTCTTGAACAGTGGGGAATGGGCCCTTCAATGGTCCACACGGCAAATCGGCATCGCGCCGTTGCCTTTGTCCATGTTCCGACCAAGCAACGCACCACAAACTGTCTTCGATGTGGGGTGGAACCGCGAGGTTTGGCCCGAGTTCACACGTTCTCAAATTCACATTCAGCACGACTACAGCTTGACCGAAAATGCCGCCCGGAATGCGCGATGGCACTTCAGTCCAATCCAAGTGTCGTTTGTGAATCTGACCAACAAAGCCGCGGCATTTTCGCAATGGCTCGTGGACCAAGACAACCCCTTGATTCAGGCGAGATTCAACAACCACCTCAATGTGGGGTCGGCGTTGGGGTGGGCCAGCGATTGGTCTTTAAGGTCATGGAAAGGACGCATCGACATGCAGGCAAGTTGGGCAGGTGGCCTCTCTCAAAGAATGGCGCAAGCCTGGGCTTCGCCAGAGTCATTTGATGGGACAACCGGTGCGTGGCTGGTCACGTCAGACGTTCCCTTGATTCAGTACCAGCGCATATTGTCCAAGGTTTCTGGCGAGCGGTCTTCACGCCTCCATCCACGCTTGACCACCGCAGCCAATGTGTTGGTTGGATTTGCCAATGCGGGGAAGACCACGCCATCCCTGCCCCTTGAGCAAGCCTTCTTCAGCGGAGGTGCCAATGGCATTCGCGGTTGGCGTCTGCGAACCCTTGGGCCAGGAAATACAGAGCTGATGGAAGACGCCTCGGGAATCGCAGGGGTGGGAGACATCCGCCTCGACCTGCAGTTCGAGCAGCGCATGCGAATCAACGACTTTTGGCAGGTGGCGTTGTTCTCTGACATGGGCAACGTCTGGCTGCACGGAGAGCAAGCTCCCGAAGCGTCCGTGTGGTCATGGGACTTGCGGGGATTTGGATGGGGGGCTGGTTTGGGCGTGCGGATGGACCTCGAATTCTTTCTGCTCCGTTTGGACGGAGGCCTGCGAATCCACGACCCGGGCAAAGCCCTCGGAAAGAGGTGGGTTGGGCAGGGGCCATGGAAAGGTGCACTTCACTTGGGTTTGGGCTTGCCTTTCTAATCCACGATTTCAAGTCAAAAACGGTGGAGAACTGCCAACTGAAAACAGCCGTCTCGCAAGAAGACAGGCTAAATTTGCCGCATGGTATGGTTCAAGAGAAACACCGAAGGCATCACAACTTCGAGTGCCGAGAAGAAAGAAATCCCCGAGGGTGCATGGTACAAGTGTCCCAATTGCAAGACCGTGGTCTCCAACCAGGACCATGAAAACAACCTGTGGGTCTGCGCGATGTGTGACCACCACGAACGCATTGGAAGCCACGAATACTTTGGCATTCTCTTCGACGAAGGCAAATACCGCGAAGTGGCGCCCAAGCTTCAAGCCGCGGACCCGCTTTCTTTCGAAGACACCAAGGCCTACACCGACAGACTGACTTCAGCTCAAGCCAAAACAGGCCTGACCGATGCCATTCGCGTGGGATCGGGGGAACTTCAAGGCCAAGGTGTGGTGATTGCCTGCATGGACTTTTCCTTCATCGGAGGCAGTATGGGGTCTGTGGTCGGGGAAAAAATCGCCCGAGGCATCGACCATGCCATCAAAAAGGGCGTGCCCTTCATTTGCATCAGTAAGTCAGGGGGTGCGCGCATGATGGAAGCCGGACTGAGCCTGATGCAAATGGCCAAAACCAGCGCCAAGTTGTCTTTGCTGTCCAAAGAAGGTTTGCCATTCATCAGCTTGTTGACCGACCCCACCACGGGAGGGGTGACCGCATCTTTCGCCATGCTTGGCGATTTGAACATCAGTGAACCCAACGCGTTGATTGGTTTTGCCGGTCCACGCGTGGTCAAAGAGACCATTGGAAAGGATTTACCCGCAGGATTCCAGCGTGCTGAGTTTGTGCTCGAGCACGGTTTCCTCGATGCCATCGTCCCACGGGTGGAGCTGAAAGAGGAACTCGCATTCGCCTTGAAAATGCTTCACACGCAGGAGTGAGTGAGGGAAGCCGTAATTTCCTCCTTATATTTGCACCTCCATTTTTTACGCATTACGAACATCCAACGATTTCGCACATGTACTTAGACACAGAAAAGAAGAAGGAATTCTTCGCCAAGCACGGAAAAGGAGCCGCAGATACTGGCTCTCCTGAAGGACAAATTGCCATGTTCTCTTTCCGCATCGCTCACTTGACTGAGCACCTCAAGCAAAACCGAAAAGACTTCAACACCCAGCGCGCCCTGATCAATTTGGTCGGCAAGCGTCGCAAGTTGTTGAATTACCTCGCAGACAAGGACATCACTCGCTACCGTGCGATTGTAAAGGAACTTGGTCTGCGTCGCTAATACAGACTAAACAAACTCTGAAGGCGGTTGAAGGTCAACCGCCTTTGGCATATTGGGGCTTGCCGGCCCGTACACACGTAGAAGAAGAGGCAAAATGAACATTCACAATCAAACCATCGATCTCGGCAATGGGCGCGAGATCACCATCGAAACCGGCAAGCTCGCCAAGCAAGCGCACGGTTCTGTCGTCGTCCGTTCGGGCGACACCATGCTCCTCGCCACCATCGTCTCCAGCCATGAGCCGATGGACGTGGACTTTCTCCCCTTGACGGTCGACTACCGCGAGAAGTACGCAGCTGCGGGTCGTTTCCCCGGCGGCTTCTTCAAGCGGGAAGCACGTCCCTCTGACACCGAAGTCCTGGTCATGCGCTTGGTAGACCGGGCCTTGCGTCCCATGTTCCCAGGTGATTACCACGCCGGAACCCAGGTCATGATTCAACTCATGAGTGCCGACGCGGAAGTTTTGCCAGACAGTCTGGCAGGTTTTGCCGCCAGTGCGGCCATTGCCCTCTCCGACGTTCCCTTTGACGGCCCCATCTCGGAGGTCCGCGTGGCTCGCGTGAATGGCGAGTTCGTCATCAACCCACTTCGCTCTGAGCTCGAAGAAGCAGACATGGACATCATGGTCGCTGGAACCCTCGACAGCATTGTCATGGTCGAAGGCGAAATGGAAGAAGTCAGCGAAGGGGAGATGGTCGACGCCATCGAGAAAGCGCACGAGGCCATCAAAGCCCAATGCGAAGCCCAGAACGAGTTGGCCAAGAAAGTGGGCGCCTTCGGCAACAAGCGCGAGTACAGCCACGAGACGCATGATGACGCATTGCGCACCCGCATCCAGGACGAGATGTACCCCAAATTCTACGAAGCAGGAAAGAATGGCGCGACCAAAGAAGAGCGCAAGACCCGCTTCTCAGAATTGAAGGAAGCGTTCATGGCCACCATGAGCGACGAAGAGAAAGCCGAAAAGGGTGGGTTGGCCAGCGACTACATCAAGTCAGCCCAAAAGAAGGCGGTTCGCGACCTAATCTTGAACGAAGGTCTTCGCCTTGACGGACGGGAGACCACGGAGATCCGTCCCATCTGGACGGAAGTGGACTACCTCCCGGGTTGCCACGGATCTTCCATCTTCACTCGTGGAGAGACCCAAAGTTTGACCACGTTGACGTTGGGCACCAAGCTCGACGAACAACTCATCGATGGCGCCTTGGTTCGCAAAACAGAGAAGTTCTTGCTGCACTACAACTTCCCCCCATTCAGTACAGGGGAGGAGCGTCCCTTGCGCGGGACAAGCCGTCGTGAGGTTGGCCACGGAAACCTTGCGTTACGTGCCTTAAAGCCCGTCCTGCCACCAGTGGAGGAGTGTCCCTATACCATTCGATTGGTGAGTGAAATCTTGGAATCCAACGGTTCTTCATCCATGGCCACGGTGTGCGCAGGTACACTCGCGTTGATGGATGGCGGCATCAACATCAAGGCGCCAGTCTCAGGCATTGCCATGGGACTCATCACCGACCAGGAATCCGGGAAATATGCCATCCTCTCTGACATCCTTGGCGACGAGGACCACTTAGGCGACATGGACTTCAAAGTCACGGGAACAGCCGACGGCATCACCGCTTGCCAGATGGACATCAAAATCAAGGGATTGAGCATGGACATCTTGCGCGAAGCTCTCGAACAAGCGCGCGAAGGACGTCACCACATCCGTAAGGCGATGCTCACCGAGCTCGCCGAGCCACGTGACGACTACAAGGACCACGCCCCACGCATTGTGGGCTTGGAAGTTCCCGGTGACAGCATTGGTGCCATCATTGGCCCTGGCGGAAAAATCATCCAGGAGATTCAGGCAGACACCAACACCACCATCAGCATCGAAGATGTGGACGGCAAGGGCATGGTGGAGATTGCCGCGTCAGACAAAGCAGCGATCGAAGCAGCCTTGACCCGAATCAAGCAAATCGCATTCCCGCCCACTGTTGAAATCGGCGAGGAATACGAAGGCAAGGTGAAGACCATCATGCCATACGGCGCGTTTGTGGAAGTGTTGCCAGGCATCGACGGCTTGTTGCACGTCAGCGAGTTGGATTGGAAACGCGTGGAGAACGTGGAAGACATCCTGAAGGAGGGAGAGATGGTCAAGTTCAAGGTGGTCGGTCGCGATCCCAAGACGGGCAAAATCAAGCTCAGCCGGAAGGTTCTACTCCCCAAGCCAGAGGGCTATGTGGAGCGTCCCCCACGCGGAGACCGTGGAGACCGTCCCCGCCGTGACCGTGGCGACCGTGGCGACCGTGGCGACCGTCGCGACCGTCGCGACCGCGGACCACGTCCTGACAGCAACGGATAATCACAAATTCTTGAAGGTGTAAACCTTTTTGGAGTTTGGTCCGTTGAAATTGTATCGAATCTTTTGAATTGCACCCATGAGGCAGCTAAAAATCACCAAACAAGTCACCAACAGGGAAACGGCTTCCCTAGACAAGTACCTCCAGGAAATCGGTCGTGTAGACCTGATTACCGCGGAGGAAGAGGTGGAACTTGCCCGGAAAATCAAGGCTGGAGACCAAAACGCGTTGGAGAAGCTCACCAAAGCCAATCTCCGTTTCGTGGTCTCTGTGTCCAAGCAATACCAAAACCAAGGTTTGTCTTTGCCTGACTTGATCAACGAGGGCAACCTCGGATTGATCAAGGCGGCACAGCGTTTTGACGAAACTCGTGGCTTTAAGTTCATCTCTTACGCGGTGTGGTGGATTCGTCAGTCAATCCTTCAAGCGTTGGCGGAACAAAGCCGCATCGTTCGCCTTCCCCTGAACAAGATTGGCTCGATCAACAAAATCAACAAGGCCTTTGCCCGTCTAGAGCAGGAATTTGAGCGTCCTCCAACCGCGGCGGAATTGGCCGAAACGTTGGACATGACATTGGATGAAGTGAAACAAAGCATGAAGAATGCTGGACGTCACGTCTCCATGGATGCGCCTTTGAAGGACGGCGACGAGAGCTCAAGCAACATGTACGACGTGTTGCAGACAGGCGACACCCCGAGCCCGGACACCGATTTGATGACGGAGTCTCTCCGCAAAGAGATCGAACGTTCACTCCGCACATTGACTCCTCGCGAAGCGGACGTTGTGCGCTTGTACTTCGGGTTGAATGGGGAGCACCCCATGACCCTCGAAGAGATTGGTGAGCGCTTTGACCTCACGCGTGAGCGTGTTCGCCAGATCAAGGAAAAGGCCATTCGCCGTTTGAAGCACACGAGCCGCAGTCGTATTTTGAAAGGTTACCTCGGCTGATTCAATCCACAAATCGCTCTGCGTCGGGCTTCAACGAATGCCAAAGGTGCAGAGAGGCGAGAGTCCGGTACGGACGCCAACACAAAGCCCGCTGGTCGTAGACCGCGGGTTTTTGTTTGGCCGGAACATGGAGATGCGTTTCCATCGCCACCCGAAGGCCGAGATCACCACTCGAGAAGACGTCAGCCATGGCAAGCCCAAACATGGCGTACATGTCCACGCTCCACGGCCCGATGCCTTTGAGTTCCAACAAAATGGTCCGCACATCCGCCCAAGGCGCCGCCAGCAACCTCACCAAATGAACAGCATCTGTGCCGGCAAACTGGGCAATGGCCATGACGCTCCGACTTTTGGCGCCACTGAGCCCAGCCCGGCGAAGCACGTCCGGCCCCACCGCCAAAACCTGCTCGGGTGTCACGTGTCCATCCAGTGTCATTTCGATACGGGACACCACAGTTGCCGCAGCCTTGACGCTCAATTGCTGGCCCGCCACAATGCGAACAAGGGCTTCGAAGGGCGGCCGAGGAGAGGGCAGGTGCAAGGCGGGGTGCCGTGCAATGACTGCATGCATTTGCGGGTCCTCCTTTTGCACAAGGGCACGAAACTCTTCATCCATTCGTTCCATCATCGATGCAAGTTGAACATCTTTGCACCATGAGCGCCGCATTTCGACCCCAAAACATCCACTTATTGTGGTTGGTGCTCGTTGCCAGCCTGGCCGGCATGGCCTTGAATGGGTGCCAACGCGAGGTTTGGGACGCCAACCCTGATCATGCACTGCGCCTTTCAACAGACACGTTGTTTTTTGACACGGTCTTCACCACAGTGGGCAGCATCACCTTGCCACTCAAGATCTACAACGATTACGATGGCACCTTGCTGATTGACGAGATCTCTCTGGAATCCGGGGTCGTCAGCCAATACCGCATCAACGTCAATGGCGCACCATTGACCAACCCTTCGCAACCCGTCCGAGACGTGCCGCTTCAACCCGGAGACAGCATGTATGTCTTCGTCGAAGTGACCGTCGACCCCGAGGAAAATGTCGGGAGCGTTCCGTTCTGGGTCATTGAAAATTTGCGCTTTTCCACCAACGGCAACGACCAAGTTGTCAAATTGATGGCGCGGGGTCAGAATGCAGTGTTTCACGGAGGCCCCAATCAATTCACCACCCTCGCGTGTGACGAAGTGTGGTCCGCCGATCTGCCCCACGTCATATATGGCCAAATCGTGGTCGACCCCGGCTGCACTCTCACCTTGGAGCCAGGCACCCGCGTGCACGGCCATGATGGTTCGGGAATTTGGGTAAGGGGAGGGACCTTACTGGCCGAGGGCCAACTGGACAACCCGATCACGTTCAGTGGGGATCGGCTTGACGACGATTACATCGACACCCCTGGACAATGGGGGCTCACTTTTGAGCTGACAGACACCCTCTCCGGCAGTTTGGTCAATTACTCGGCCTTTCGCGGAGGGATTTGGCTCGACCGCGCGATGGAGTGCCAAATGGAGCATGTCATATTGTCGCAGGCCACAGTCGGACTGTGGGTAGACAGTGTGGGCGTCGATGCAGATTATGCCTTGGACATTCGAAACAGTGTGATCACCCAGGTCGAGTCCATTGGATTGCTCTCGCAATCTGGTCACATTCGCGGATTCAACAACCTGTTCTCCAACTGTGGTCAAGCCTGCGGCTACTTCGCGTTGGGCGGGAAGATTGAAATGCACCTCAGCACGTTTGCGAATTACGCGTCGACAGGGTCTGGGTTGAGACAGTTTCCCACGCTCTACGTGAACGATTGGTACGAGGCCGCCGACAACAGCATTCAGTGGCGTCCCTTTCACCCCGATTCAGAGTTCCGCAACTGCATCGCCTACGGCAACAACGCGAACCTGACGGATTTCAGCGAAGTCATCCTTGATCTGTGGGATGCAGAAATCTATGTCGCCCCCTTATTCAGGGCCTCTGCCGTCCACCATCAGGAAAAGAACTTCCCTGCATGGATGATTGATGATCTAACCACAGTCAACGAATTGCCTCCTTTTGTCAACCCCGCTTTGGCGGATTTCCGCATCGAGGGAACAGCGTCACAGTGGACAGGGATCCCCTCGACCCCTGAATTTTCCACGTTGGAAGTCAGTGTGGATTTGTTGGGAGAACCACGAAACACCTTGGCACCGACAAAAGGGTGCTACGAAAGGGTGCCCTGAGGAAACCTTCTTGCTGCGTCTTGCGTAGAGTGCCCAGAGTACGCAAGTCATGACCACCAGCATTCTCGAAGCATTGATCCAATTGTTTGCCCTGTTTGCCGCCGGACGCGGGAAAGAGGGCATTGCGCTTGGACGTGCGCATGCTGCGAGGTACATGCGGAATCAACTCCCCAAAGTCTTGATGGACGACAGCTTGGCGCGCTTCGACGAACTCGTCGATCAATTTCAGCGCATGCCCGGGCAAGGAGAGGAGATGAAGGCGAAGCGACTGGCCAAGTTGAGCGTCAAGCTCCTTCGCACGTGCAGCCAAATCAACAAAGGCTTGGAGTGGCATGAAAAGCACGTGGTTGTGGTTCGTCTCTTAGAGTACCTCAATGAAGTGCCCGATGACGAAACGGGGCAACTCTTTCTCAAAACCGTGTCGGACAGTTTTTCCATTTCCCAGGATCGTCTCGAGGCGTTACGAAACATGGTCGAAGCGTCTATTGCACAACCGCGCTTGAATGTGCGGGAGTTGTTTGAATTGGGCGCCCCTTTTTTGGGCAAGCGCTTCAACGGCCGCTTGATCGGGTTGCACCTTGAAGAGGGCAACCTTTTTCTGCTTCGCACTTCCGACGAAGGCATCCAGCGAGTGAACCACCAGGATGTCGGAGCCGGTCGCGTGGCTTTGCTCGCACCTGGAGGAACGTTCAGGGACAGCATGGGTGGCACGCTGTTTCACAGTGAGCTCGTGGCCCATCGCAACAAATCGATCTCTGCACAAGACAGTCTTGTCCTCCGTGCGGAGGATGTGAGCCACTATTTCAACTTCCCACACGAGCAGGCCCTCCACCAGTTCAACCTACAAGCGGAAGGGGGACAGTTGGTGGGAATCATGGGCGGCAGTGGTTCTGGAAAGTCCACCTTGCTCGGTGTCCTCAATGGAAGCACCAAGCCATCCTTTGGTTCGGTCACCATCAACGGCGTCGACATTCACGACAGCCGCAATGGCGTGGCCGGACTGATCGGACATGTGCCGCAAGAGGACGTGTTGATCTCCGAATTGACCGTCCGCGAAAACTTGGCATTCAATGCCCAACTCAGTTTGGGCGACCTTTCCACTGAAGCCCAAGAAGCCCGAATCGACGAGGTCCTCACCCAATTGGGTCTTTGGGACATTCAGGATTTGCGTGTGGGTTCCGTGTTGGACAAGGTGATCTCGGGCGGTCAACGAAAACGCGTCAACATTGGATTGGAATTGTTGCGCAACCCGCCAGTCTTGTTCCTCGACGAACCCACAAGTGGACTTTCGAGCCGAGACAGTGAGCAAATCCTCGACCTGCTCAAGGAATTGACCTTCGCGGGCCAACTTGTATTCGCCGTTCTTCACCAGCCCAGTTCCGACCTCTTCAAGATGCTTGACAAGTTGTTCTTGCTGGATGTGGGAGGGCATCCCATTTTTTGGGGCAACCCGTTGGACGCCGTTCAACATTTCAATGCACTTGCCAGCCGTGTGCATGCCGATGAATGCGAATGCAGCACGTGTGGGAATGTCAACCCAGAACAGCTCTTTGACATTGTGGAAGCGCAAACGGTGGATGAGTACGGTCGAAAAACCCAAACGCGCCGCACTTCGCCCAAGGAATGGAACGATTTCTACACCATCATGCTGGGGAATACTTTGCCTCCTGCACCGCAGCGTAGCCAACCTGTGAAGCGCGTGACTTCGGTGGCCAAAGGGTGGGGGCAATGGTTGACTTACCTCAAACGAGATGTGCTGACCAAGGCGCGCAATTCCCAGTATTTGCTTGTCAATGCCTTGGAGGCTCCTGCGCTCGCACTGTTGCTTGCCGGCTTCATGCGATTTACAGCGCCAGGTGCAGACTACACGTTCAGGGCAAGCGAGAACATTCCGCCGTTTCTGTTCATTTCCGTCATCGTCGCGCTGTTCCTTGGACTGAGCGTCAGTGCTGAAGAAATCCTACGGGACCGGACTCTCTTGAAACGGGAGCGCTTCCTTCAGGTCAAATGGCACCACTACGTGCACGCCAAACTCACGGTCGTGGCCGCAGTCTCGTTGTTCCATGCCTTGGGGTTTGTCGCTGTATCCCACCTCGTCTTGGACATCCCAGGATTTGTGCTGAAACACTCCCTCGTGTTGTTTGTCGTTTCGCTGTTTGGCAACGTGCTGGGATTGGTCATTTCTGCCACGTTCCGCACCGCCAAAGTCATCTACATCGTGATCCCCTTGTTGGTCATTCCGCAAATCATCTTCGGCGGCGCCATCATTCGATTTGAACGCTTCAACCAAGCTTTCACACAGGAAGATGCCGTGCCCTTCTTTGGGAACGTCATGGCATCCCGCTGGGGCTTCGAGGCGCTTGCTGTGGATCTCGCCAGGAACAACCCCTATGACGCATCCTTGGCAATGTGGGAAGACCGCATTTACCAAGCAGCATGGCGCAGGGATTTTTGGCTTGCGGAACTCAAGAGAACCGACGACGCGGATCAGCTCATGTCGGAACTGAACCGCAGTGCAGACGAAATGCGCGAGTGGGAGGGGAGGGAATTCGCTTGGCCTTGGAGCTCCAAAGAGGACATCGAGTGGCAGGTGATCAAGGATCGTTACAATGCCCACTACAAGGAAGCTTTTGCCGCGCGAACCCAGTTGCGTCAATCCATGGCCTCAACCCATGGTCTCGTCATGTTGAAAAACGACAGTCACAACGACGAGTTGTGGGAGTGGGTACTTCAAGATGACAGAAAGGAAAGGGCGCTTTGGGTCGACGGGCACTTGGTCCAAAAATCGGGACCCATCCACCGGTCAAGCATGACCGCTGCCGGGTTGTCTTCCACGATGTACGCGCCCTACAAGTCTTTGGCCGGCGGCGTCATGCAGACCTTGGCATACAACGTCTTCGTTCTCTTGGCCATGAGCACGCTGATGTGGCTGTTGCTCTTGGCACAGCCTTGGCTGGCTCGAAAGCCCTGGAATTCTATCAGACGTCAGAAGACGTCTCCACAAGCTTGAAAGGCAACTGGATGATGGCGGCGTAGTCCTCGCCGGCCTCTTGCATGTCCTCATCTTCCTCCTCGTAGTACCAGTACACCTCTGCTGCGCAGCTGCACTGCTCGAGCTTTTTCAGCAAGTCCATGAGGCATTTGGACGAACTCGTGTTGAAGTATTCCAGCTTGACATGCACCTCCATCTGACCTTCACATGATTTGCAGAAGGACTCCGTCCAAGCGAGAAGAGGTTCGAAGAACTGAATGGAATTCTCAGGGATACTTCTTCCAGAGAGGGTCATGGTCTTGTCCAATACCAAAAAGCTCACTTCTGGGGTCTTCGCGGTACGCGCAATGATCAAATCTTCCATGGCATTCATGATGTTAGAGGCACTTCTACGGTCAAGACAAACCACTGAAGTTCGTTGCCGCAAGGTATAAATTCTGTGTAAACCCCGTCCTCGGAGCATGCACGGAGGTCCAAAAGGCCGAGGCCAGCCCCGCCCTTGTCAGTTCTGGAGCCATGCGCCAATTTCTGAAGACGCTGTTGCCTCACTTCCTCCAAAGGCAATCGGTTGGCTTCTTCCAAAGCCACACGCAACACCTTGCGCTGCGTGTCATCCACGGCATTCACACTCGAAAACCGCATGGTGTCACCGCTGTGCATGGCGAACGAGAAACTTCCTCGTCGTCCATGCTTGGACAGGTTTTGAATCACTTCAACGGCGCATCGAAAAGCCCGCTTTTTGGTGGGTTTGGCCACCTCAGCATCCTCCAAAGCATGCTCGACCCAACGCAAGACCGTGTCCATCACCTGGCCTTCGAAGGTGCCCTTAAAACAGCAACCCACTTCGACATTCTCGAGAGAGATGCGGCAGGGAGGATGGAGGAGCTGATTGTGCAGAGACATAGGCTTTGTCAAAGAACGCAGGATATGCCGCACTTTTGCGACGCGAAGTCAGAGGAAATGCAAGAAGACGTGTGGAAAACAGACCCTGAATGGTTCAGGCCTTGGTTCAACACCGAGGCGTACCACGTGCTGTACGGCCACCGCAGTGAATCCGAGGCGCACCAAGCGGTGTCGACGCTGAGCGCGCAAGGTGCATTGGGTCAACCCGCACGGGTGTTGGATGCCGGATGTGGGGCAGGGCGACACGCCAGGGCTTTGGCCAAGGAGGGGTGGAGCGTCGAGGCTTTTGACTTGAGTGAGGCCAGCATCCATGAGGCGCGTGCGTTGGAGACGCCCAACATTGCCTACCACTGTCTTGACCTGCGCGACCTTCGTTCCCAAACCAAGTGGTATGCGTCCTTCGATTTGGTGACAAACTTCTTCACCAGCTTGGGCTACTTTGAGGACGAGGCCGAGCACGAAGCTGTAGTGAAAGGCTTCGTCACCACGTTAAAGCCAGGGGGCAAATTGCTTGTGGATTTTCTGAACGTCCCTCAAGTGGAAGCCAACCTCGTTTCATCAGAAACGCTGTCCAAACAAGGGACGGTGTTCCACATTCACCGTCGCATCCACGAAGGATGGATTGAGAAAAGCATCCAATTCGAATGGGAGGGAAGCCCTCAGCAGCACGTCGAACGGGTCAGGGCTTTGGATCGTTCGCATTTGACTGCGCTTTTGATGCGGTTTGGGCTTGAGGTGCACCACATTTGGGGAGACTACGACTTGAATGAATGGACGCCTTCTTCTCCGAGATGCATGATTTTGGCTGAACTTCCAGCGACATCGACATGATTCTGACCGCATTGATCTTCTTGGTCACCGCATTGCTTGGAGGATGGGCCTTTGTGCTTCTCGGACAGCGGGGCATGAACAACCTGCCCGTCATCCTCTCCTTTGGCGGGTCCTTTATCATTGGCATGTGTTTCCTGCACCTCGTGCCTGAGGCGTATGACGTGACCCACCTGGCAGGCATCTTCGTGTTGGTCGGATTCTTGCTTCAAGGACTCCTCGAATTTCTGTCGAAGGGCATCGAACACGGCCACTACCACACCCATGAACATGGAAGTCATTGTGACCAGCCCTTCACACTGGGTCAACTTCCATGGGCGGCGTTGATCAGTTTGGGATTGCATGCTGCGCTGGAAAGCATGCCCGTCATTGACCACGGTATTCCACATTCCGATGGTCATATTCATGGACCACTCTCCCTCAATATGATTGATTGGGGCCTCGCCATGGGCCTTGTCTTGCACAAGGTTCCGGTTGCCATGGTTCTAATGGCCATGATGCAGGAACAACATGTTCCTCGCCGGGTGGCTTGGTGGGTTTTGGTGGGGTTTGGGCTGTCACCACTCTTGGGCATGCTGGCCTTTGAGGGGATCGTTCATGGCCTCACCCAAGATTGGGCGAGCTTGTTCCCTTCATGTGTGCAAGCTTTGGTCGTGGGCATCCTGCTTCACATTGGAACGACCGTGCTCTTTGAAGCAGGGGATGGACACGCGTTCAATCGCAAGAAACTTGTGGCCACCTGCTTAGGCATCGCCACGAGCTTGCTCGCCTTTTTGTGAGTCTTGTAATCCAAAGTTTCGACAAACGAAACTTTTTCATCGACCAAGCCGTAAGCGCTTGCGACATGAAACACTACCGCATTCACATCAGCACTTCCAAAGTCGAGACCATCGAACTTTCTACGTCAACCTTCTGCATCAGCTTGATGTCCTACGGATTGAACTGACGGGTCCAGATTGTGCCACGGTCAAGCAAACAGGTCGGCCGCCAAAGACAAGGCCTGACCTAGTGCTTGAGGCTGGACAGGGTGCCAAAGCCCGGAGTCCTCAGCCCACTCCACAATCCATTCGGTCGGCGCATTGCCTACCAAATCATCTTGAGCCATGGGGCAACCACCCACGCCCCGCAGCGCTCCATCCATGCGAAAGCAGCCACCTCGGTGCGCTGCTTTGATTTTTTCCAGCCCTTCCATCGGGTGAATGTGAAGGTGTGCACCGACAATCTCGTGGCCCACTTCCGTCACGACCCCTGTAAACACGCGCTCCACAAGTTCGGATTCCGCCGCTCCAATGGTGTCTGCGACCGAAATCACAGAAGGGGAGAGGCGCTTTTGAAGCTCACTCGCCCACACTGCCGGCATGTCTTCATTCCAATCATCCCCATAGGGATTGCCAAATCCCATGCTGAGGTACACCACAAGTTCCTTTCCTGACTTCGCACACAGATTGGACACAATGTCCAAGCGACGCCAAGCTTCATCGATGCTCGCACGCGTGTTGCGCTCCTGAAAGGTGGGGGAGATGCTCAAAGGGAAGCCAAGGTCGGACACCGATTCAAATTCCACGGCATCGCGGGCACCGCGTTCATTGGCCACAATCACCAGTCCCCGAGTGTCTGTTTGGTCCCAGATTCCTTCTTCCTCCAATTGTGCAAGCACCTTTCCAGTGTCGGCCATGGCGGGCATCGCTTTGGGCGACACGAAGCTCCCCATGTCCAAGGTGTCAAACCCCACACGCAACAAGGTCCGGAAGTACGCGAGTTTGTCCTCGGTGGTGATGGGATGCGGCCATCCTTGAATGGCATCCCTGGGACATTCCACAAGATGCAAGCGGTGATCCGGAGTCATGACGACAAAATACACGTGAATGTGCCTTCGATTGAAACCTTAGGCGATGGCATTGCGTAGGGGATAGAGACATTGAACCACCACATCCTTTCCGCTATGAAACTCGATACTTTCAATCGGCTGCCCCTCGATCAAAAGACGTCCTACATGTGGGACCACGGCGTTTGCCTTGCGCAACGCATCATCGAAAACCGATACATCCTCTGCATTTTTGAGGTCAACGGCTTTTTTGTCGAAGCCATTTACTCGCGCCGCAACAACCGCGTCAATGCCATTCTCCCCATTGCCGACATTCCTGAATGGGAAGGCTATGTGGATCAAGTGCTCACCAATTTGTTGAAATTGAACTGATCTCAGCGTCAAGGACGGGGTGGCTCGTCACATTGAACGTTTCCTTTTGGATCCACACCTTCATCGGAGGTGGGATCCATTTTTTTTGCCCAGAGTTTGCCCCAAATGCGGCCTCTGCATGCCAAAAGTCGCGCCCACCCTCCACACCAAGCCGGCTGGCTGCATGGCGAACCTTGTCATCCTCTGGCCCGAAAGACCAACTTCGCCATCCATATCCATCAGTCAGCACCCAGGCGCCGGGGTGTCCTCGAAGATGCAGCCAAGACATTCCATTGGCGTGAATTTGCCGATGCGTCAAGACCGCCCCCTGAAGCATGCACGCCAAGCACATCGAGCGCCAAAACAACGCCCTTCTTCCCTCCGAAAGGAGACCTACTGTCCACCTCAATGCGAAAGGAAGCGTGAAGAGGAAACCCACCTTGCCGCCCATCCAATGCGTGGCAACTGTGGAAAATGGCATGTCTGCCATCCTCACGGCCCACCTTGACGCAGCCGCCACAAATTGCGTAGCCACTGCGTCGGCTGCACAAAGTTCGAGCAAGGATACTGCCACCAGAACGCCCAACCCCATCATGAACACACCCGCCACCAGATTCAGAGGGTAGAACCACAGAGGAAAGGCAGGGAAGGTGGGAATGGTCAACAAAGACGTGGCCCATTGGGCACGCCAAGGAACGCGCCAAACTGCCCGGGTCTGATGGGCCAAGGCCACCAAGCTCGCCGAGGCCAGAAAACTTAATTGCGTGCCCAATTGCCTCGGAAGAGACACATCCGACGCACACGCCAGCACCGCAGCCACCCCCAACGCTTCCCAAGCCGCAGACCGCTTGCCCCGCACCAACACGCCCCACACCAAGGACAGCATGACCCAAGATCGGAGTCCAGAAACAGGCGATCCACACGCATGCACAAAGCCCAAGGACGCCACCACACTCACAACGCTGCAGCGCTTCGTCCATCGGTTTTGGGCACGAAGCAGGACCAAAAACAATCCGGCCACGAGCCCCACGTGATAGCCGCTGACCGCCAGCAAGTGTGCCAAACCCAACTTTTGGAAGGCGTCTCTGACCTCGCGGGAGATGGCTTTTTTGTCACCACCAAAAATGCCCAACAACAATCCGGTTTTATCCTGTTCAAAGCAGTGGGCGAGGTGTTTGCGCCACTTCCATCCCAAACCCTCTACAACCGCCTCCATGGGTGACAACCCGACAGCGTCTCCCCAGACGACAACGGTCCCCTGAGCTGTCACATCCGCATGGCGCAGGTACGCGCCAAAATCAAAAGCGGCGGTCCAATCCGACGCATCGATGCCGCGCAATTGCACCAATGCCCAACGCCATTTTCCATGTGCCTCATGAATGTCGGCGTTCAACCAGATGCGGAGGTATTTTCCTTGCGCATCGACCCCCAACCACAAACCGGCTTGGGATGACTCTCCTACCATGGTCCGGTGACTGGGAAGAAACGCCGGACGAATCAATGCCCATTCGGCCACAGGACTGTCGATGGGTGAGCGTCTTGCAAGATGCTGTGCTCCCATGCAGAGGTGAGCCAAACTCCAGCCCGCCAAGAGCCAAGGCAGCACTGATTTCCATTGGACATGAGGAAAGACGAGAGCACTTCCCACACCCAAGACAGCCGCGGAAACCGCCGTATGGGGAACCAACACGGCCACCCACATGCCCACACCTAAACCACAAGACCAAACCACACGGAAACTTCAGCCAGAAACACAGACGCATTGCGCCTCAGTTTGTCCATGGCGTATCGCGCACGAGGAACGGCGCGATCAGCGGATGCCGGGCAACTTCAAGTCGCGTGCACGGGCGTGCCCCTGAAGGAAGTATGCGACAATGATGCTCTTGCGCCACCACCCCTTCATGTTGGGGTTTCGCGTGGGCGTGCGACGCAACGTCCTTCTCTTGCGCAGGGTGGAGGCCAAACGCAGGTAAAAGGCCCCATGGGCTTGACCCACGGCCATGAATTGGCGCCATTGTCCTTCGCCAAGCATTTTCCAAGCCGCAATCCCATCCAAGGTCATGCGTCTGAACATGAATACGGGCCAAAAGCCCTCCCGGTTTTTCAGCATCACGACGAGGTTGTTTCGGAAGTTCAAGTAGGTCTTGAATGGGCTGGTCGTTTGCAAAGTGCCTCCTCCAAGGTGGCGCACGGTCACCGTACCCACGCACCCCACACGCTTGCCCTCGTTCTTCAGCCGCCAGCACAGGTCAATTTCCTCCATGTGGGCAAACAGGGAACCGTCGAAGCCCTCGGCATGCAGCCAGGCCTCCTTGCGAATGAAGAAACAGGCTCCGGAAGCCCAAAAGACCTCCCGGTTTTGGGCCAACCACGCATCCACAGGTTCCACACTTTCAAACAACCGTCCCAAACAAAATGGATAGCCGTCCTTGTCCATCCATCCTCCCGCAGCGCCGGCATGCTCGCACATGCTTGGCCGTGCATCCTGAACCAGCAACGGGCTTGCCACATCCCAACCATGTTCGTCCATCACCGCCAACACAGGCTCCACCCAAGGACCGTCCATGCGGACGTCCGAGTTCAGCAGCACATACACTTCGGCATCGATGTGCTTCAATCCCTCGTTGTAGCCCGCAGCGAACCCATGGTTTTGGTCCAGTTTCACAAGCTGGACGCGAGGATTGTGGTGTGCTTGAAGCCACGAAACGCTGTCGTCCATGCTGCCGTTGTCAACAACCCACACTTGCGTGTCGGCGGGCGTGTGTTCCAACACGCTTGGCAGGTAGGTCTCGAGGTGATGTTGACCATTCCAATTGAGGATCACCACCGCCACATCTGCAGGTTGCATCGCTCCCATCATCGCGGATTGAAGAACAAATCCTCGGGCTCTTCGCCGGAGAAGGTGTCACGTGGGTTCAAGCGGTTTTCCATGGATTTGGACACCTGCACAGTGTTTTCACGAGAACGCAGTTGGGACAACCAGTCTTCATTTTGGCGTTCACCCAACATGTCGCAGTGCAACAATTCAAAACACTCGCCCACGACATGAGGCGCAAAGAAGAGGAAGCGCTTGTTGTTGAATCGTCCCGCCTTGTGGTAATGCCAAATCTCGTAAGGGTAGTAGTCCGTTTCATGGTGGCGTTTGACCACCGTGTTGGGCTTGCCAAACCGCAGGTAAATGTTCCCCATCTCGGTCAAGCTGCCTTGACCGTATTTGCATTGGCCATACTTCTCATCCACGTAGGCAATGCGCTCGATGTACTGCGCCAGCATCGCTTCCGCTTCAGGGACAGATGTGCTTCGATCCATCCAAAAACTCGAGATGTAGCGCTTCATCAGTTCGACATCCCCACCGGGAATCAACACCTGCTGAATGGTGCTTTGCTCGTTGGTCGTGGCCATGGCCAAGTGATCTTCGAGTAGTTTGACCACCACATCAAGCGTGTCATAGCCGTTCAAGGAAGACAAAAACACATCGTCAGCAGCCGAGGGCCTGGTTTGTGGTTCTCCCTCGGGCCACTCACGGTCGCCCAAGGTCACGTCACGGGACACCACAACGTGTCCATTCCTGGTTTGCGCTTCAAGCTTCATCACTGGCTGGCGAAGGGTAGGGGAGGTTGGGGTGCACGGCAGTACCTCAAACACAGGCACAATGGGGGCCGAATACTTTCTGAGGTACCGCGTTGCGCTGGGATTCCATTGGCCCTTTTCATCTGCCCAGCCAAACTTCAACAGGAAAAGGGAATCTGTGGGGACAACCTCGTTCAATCCATGCAACTCCACGTACAGGCGTACCGATGTTGCTTCAACTGGAATGGTGTTGCCCACTTTGGGAATCAAATCCAACCCGCTGTGCACCATGTTGGGCTGACTCCAAGCCGTGGAAGGCGCATGGGTGTTGACAATCATCACATCAGTGAATTCTGGCATGCCGCCCAAAGGAACAAGCACATCAGCATTATGTTGCCAAAGAGGCGCTTCGTTTTGGGCCACAAGCCACTCTAGACGAAGCCCACCATGAGGCACCGCCAAACGCGCCACATGCACATGGCGAAGCGCAGAGGAATCTTGGACATCAGGGCGCGCGAGGACCTTGTCTTTTTGGAACGACACAATGACGTCGTCTTGAAAGGCGATCATGGTCAGCGTCAAGCTGTCCGATGCCGTTTCAGCTGAGGATGTCCAGGCCGTTTGGACTTCAGCGTACGCTTGACCGTCTGGCAATCGCTGAATCAACACGTCGCCAATCCACGACGTTTGCGCATTGATGTCGACGCTCAAGCCAAATACAGCGCACACAACGAGCCAACGTCCAACAATTCGCCAAAAGTCGTCGCGTGAGAATCGCACAGAAGAAATGGAACTGGCCATGAATGCGTTTGAGAGAATTTGAGCGAATTCTGATTTGTGTACCAAAGTAGCGCGCAAGCGTCGAACACCTGTGTGCGTGATTGCCAAGGACGTTCTTTGAAGAACAAAAAAACGCCCGCATGACTGCGGGCGTTTCATTTGGCGGAGGCTGAGGGATTCGAACCCCCGGTACCTTTCGGCACGCCGGTTTTCAAGACCGGTGCAATCGACCAACTCTGCCAAACCTCCGGGACGCCAAAAATACAGCAGACCTTGTAAAAACACACGAATCCACGTGTTTTCTCGGAAATGCCGTGATTTTCGCCATTCACCCCTTTTGAATGATAATATACATTATGGTAAGTAGTAAATGAAAAGAGAAAGGGACCAACGCCCCTTCTCATTCTGAATCAGTTTGATGCAGCCTTAATCTTGGTTGTCAGTTCGAGCATCTTGTCGTCATCACCAGTACGCGCATAGATGTCACGCAGAGAACGCATCGTCTCCAAATCATTCGCGTCTGTCGCATGTGCGGATTCCAAATACGGCTTGGCGGTCTCAAAAAGACCCTTGGCGTCGTTCTCCATTTGCTTCTGAGCGTCAGACTCAGCCTTGGTCATGCGGGGCTTCCACATGTCGTTGGCCGCATTAATGCCTTGGACGGCTTGGTTGAAGTACAATGCACCCAGGTTGTAGTTGGCGTCAAAGTAATCCGACTTGACTGCGAGCGCCTTCTTATAGGCTTCAATGGCTTCGTCCGCGCTTCCTAGGTTGTCCAAGACGCTGCCCAAGCTGAACCACAAAATCTCATTCGTTGGATCTTGCTCGGCAGCCAACGCGAGGTTCTCCTTGGCTTTGTCAAATTCCTCGTTGGTCAGGTAGATGTTCAACTCCTCAATGATGAGGCTCTGCTCTCGTGGGTAGGACGCACGCGCTTCAGCCAACGTTTCAAGTGCTTCAGCCTCACGTCCGTTTTCGCGGTAAAGGTTGCTGATGAACAAGAACACATTGGGCACTTGGTATTGGATGTCTGCACAGGCACGGTAGCGTGCCACGGCAAGGTCCACCTCCCCTGCCTTTTCATAGCACAGGGCCGAGTTGTAAATGGCCATGGTGTCTGTGGCCTCAAAGGCCGCGGCAATCTCTGCACCCAAATCGAAGAACGCGCCCGCTGCTCCAAAGTTGCCGGTGTTGTAGTTGCCAATGCCGGCATTGCTCGCCGCCATTTGAACCTGGCCCAATCCGACTTGAATTTCTGACGCGTATGAACCCTTGGAGTCGAGCTCTTGGGCTTTCATGTAGCTCTCCTTGGCCCGCACGAGTGCATCAGGGTAAGCCGCAAACAAGGCGCTGTCCTTGCTGATGTTCAAATAGATCTCTCCACGATAGCGCCACGTCTTGTTCTTGACGTTCGCCTTGGGATTTTGGATGGCCTGCTCTATGTACGTGGCCGCCGTTGCGAAATCGCCTTCTTTGTTGGCGTTGTACGCGGACACAACTTCTTTCTGTCCAAAGCCTTGGACGCAAATGGCCAGCGCCATCAGGGTGAGTGTTTTCTGCATGGGATGTGTTTCGTTTCTGCTCATCTCAGGTTGTTGAGGTCAAAAGTACATCGTGCCTTTGTCAAACCTCATGCCAACTTACGGTTAGGCTTCTGGCTGTTCCGGGGAATCTGACGATTCTGCGCCTTCTGCCCCTTCCACATTTCCTTCCGCACCTTCGGCCAGTTCGTCTTCTTCGTCGGATTTGGGCACTTTACACACGGCAGCGATGGCGTCTTTGCCACGCAAACTAATCAAGCGCACGCCTTGTGTGGCGCGCCCCATGATACGGAGCTCTTCCACGGCCATGCGAATGGTGATGCCCGACTTGTTGATGATCATCAAGTCATTCTCGTCCGTCACGTTCAAAATGGAAATCAACTCGCCCGTTTTGTCGGTCACCTGGAGGGTCTTCACCCCCTTTCCGCCGCGATTGGTGATGCGGTAGTCGTCCACAGCTGAGCGCTTTCCATATCCGTTTTCAGAAACCACCAAAATGTCGCTCGACGCATCGTTGATGCACACCATGCCGATGACTTCATCGTTGGGTCCACCCAGGGTCACCCCTTTCACACCCATGGCGGTTCGACCTACGGCTCGCGCTGTGGATTCATGGAATCGAATGGCCTTGCCTGAGCGGAGGCCCATGAGAATTTCGGAGTCCCCGTTGGTGAGGCGTGCCGACAGCAATTCATCGCCTTCTCGAATGGTCACGGCATTGATGCCGTTGGTGCGTGGACGGCTGTATGCTTCGAGGCTCGTTTTCTTGATCAATCCCTTCTTGGTGCACAAGATGACGTAGTTGCCATTCACATATTCCTCGTCCTTCAAGTCTTTCACGGGGATGTAGGCCAGAACCTTGTCATCTCCCTCGATGTTGATGAGGTTGACAATCGCCCTCCCCTTGCTCTGCTTGCTTCCTTCCGGCACTTCAAAGATGCGCATCCAGAAGCACCTGCCCTTGGCTGTGAAAATCAGCAACCAGTTGTGATTGGTGGCTGTGAAAATGCTTTCCAGGAAGTCCTCTTGACGCGTCGTACTTCCTTTGGAGCCTACACCTCCGCGGCTCTGGGCACGGTATTCGTTGAGACGCGTGCGCTTGATGTAACCGGCGTGGCTGATGGTCACCACCACCTGCTCGTCGGGAATCATGTCTTCAATGCTCAGGTCGGCACTGCTGTATTCGATGGTGGAACGACGCTCGTCACCGAAGCGCTCCTTGACATCGGTCAATTCGGTCTTGACGATTTCCATGCGGCGCTCCACACGGTCAAGGATGTCCTTCAGGTCGGCAATGAGCTCCATCAGTTCATCGTGCTCCGCACGCAATTTGTCGCGCTCGAGGCCGGTCAACTTTTGGAGACGCATGTCGAGGATGGCGCGTGCCTGAATCTCACTGAGTTCAAATTTCTCCATCAAGCCATTTCTGGCTTCTTCAGGTGTCTTGCTCGCCCGAATCAGTGCAATGACATCGTCAATGTTGTCCAAGGCAATGATGAGCCCTTGCAGGATGTGGGCACGTTCCTCGGCTTTGCCAAGGTCGTATTGCGTCCGCTTCACCACCACCTCGTGACGGTGTTCGACGTAGTGAGACATCATTTGCTTCAGGTTCAACAACTCTGGACGACCCTTCACAAGGGCGATGTTGTTTACTGAGAATGACGTCTGTAGCTGTGTATACTTATACAGCTTGTTGAGCACAACATTCGGAATGGCGTCGCGCTTCAATTCGTACACGATGCGCATGCCGTTGCGGTCGCTCTCGTCACGAATCTCAGAGATGCCCTCGATCTTCTTGTCATTGACGAGGTCTGCGGTCTTGCGCACCATGTCCGCCTTGTTCACCTGGTAGGGAATTTCCTCCACGATGATCATTTCGCGGCCCGTCTTGGTCTCCTCGAACTTGGCACGACCCCGCATCACAATGCGTCCACGGCCCGTTTGAAATGCGTCACGAACGCCTTCGATGCCGTGAATCACCCCTCCCGTCGGGAAGTCTGGCGCCTTCACAAAGGTCATCAAGTCTTCAATGGTGCAATCGGGATTGTCGACGAGGTGCACCATGCCTTCCACAACTTCAGTCAAATTGTGGGGAGGCATGTTTGTGGCCATGCCGACCGCAATCCCGGCTGCGCCGTTTACAAGCAGATTGGGGATTTTGGCAGGCAAGACGGTGGGCTCCTTCAAGCTCTCGTCAAAATTGGGCCTGAAGTCCACGGTCTCTTTGTCCAAATCAGAAAGCATGTCCTCCGCCACTTTGCGCAAACGGGCTTCCGTGTAACGCATGGCTGCGGGGTTATCGCCGTCGATGGATCCAAAGTTGCCTTGCCCATCCACCATGGGGTAGCGCAGGGACCAATGCTGGGCCATCCGCACCATGGTGTCGTACACCGAGCTGTCGCCATGCGGGTGATACTTTCCAAGCACCTCCCCTACGATCCTTGCGGACTTCTTGTAGGGACGGTTGGACAACACGCCCAAATCCAACATGCCGTACAACACACGCCGGTGGACGGGCTTCAAGCCGTCGCGCACATCGGGAAGTGCACGACTTACAATCACGGACATCGAGTAATCGATGTACGCGGATTTCATCTCGTCTGAGATGTTGATTTGGATGATTTTTTCTCCTTCTGCCATGGGGTCCGTTCATGGACTTGCAATCAAGTCCGTTTGTTGCTCTTCAATCCCGTCGTCTCGCGTGCTTTCACAGTTCGATGACGACAGGCTTTTCACCTTCCTCAAAAATACCACGAGCCCCGCCCTGACTGAGGATGGGACGCGTTCCACTTACTCACAAATGAGGTGAATGACATGTGAATAACATTGGGTCTGTCCCCAACCTTACCCCAAGGTGAATCCTAGCTTTGGAGATGCCTTGACTGCATGTCAAATCAAAACAGATGTGACATTCGTCTTGGAGGCCACAACAACACACGATATGGACGCAAAATTTTCTCCTCGGGTTCGCGAGGTCATCTCTCTCAGCCGCGAAGAGGCGCTACGTTTGGGGCACAATTACATCGGTGTGGAACACCTCCTTCTTGGCATCATTAAGGAAGGCGAGGGTACGGCTGTTCGGATCCTTGAGGGGCTCAATTGCGACATCCAGAAACTACGCAAACTGGTGGAAGGATCGGTGCGACCAAGTGCAGCGAAGCCAGGCGGTTCAGGGAACATCCCCCTTGTCAAGCAGGCCGAAAAAATCCTGAAAATCACCTACCTCGAAGCCAAGATTTTTAAAAGCGGCATCATCGGCACAGAGCACCTTTTGCTCAGTATCCTCAAAGACGAAGACAACGTAGCAACGAAAAGCATTCACGCATTCAACATCGATTACGACGTGGCGAAAGAAGAATTTGAAAACCTCCTGTCAGAAGATGGCGGTGCCCGTGCACCCCGCGCTGACCACTCCTTGTCCGACGACGACGCCCCCACCGAGGGCGGTGGTGATTTCGGCGGCTCCGGGGGTTCCGGCGGCCCCACTTCGCGTAAGGGCGACCCCAAATCCAAGACACCTGTTTTGGACAACTTTGGACGAGACCTCACCCGCATGGCGGAGGAAGGCCGTTTGGACCCCATTGTAGGACGCGCCAAGGAAATCGAGCGCGTGAGTCAAATCCTGAGCCGTCGGAAAAAGAACAATCCCATTCTGATGGGGGAACCCGGCGTGGGGAAGAGTGCGATTGCAGAAGGTTTGGCCCTCCGCATCGTGGAAAAGAAGGTCAGCCGCGTGCTGTTCAACAAACGCATTGTCACGCTGGACGTCGCTTCTTTGGTGGCCGGCACCAAGTACCGAGGTCAATTCGAGGAGCGCATGAAGGCGGTGATGAACGAACTGGAGAAGTCTCCGGATGTCATTTTGTTCATCGACGAAATACACACCATTGTTGGCGCTGGAGGCGCCAGTGGGTCTTTGGACGCCTCCAACATGTTCAAGCCTGCGCTCGCGCGAGGTGAGATCCAATGCATAGGTGCCACCACCTTGGATGAATACCGGCAGTACATCGAAAAAGATGGCGCGTTGGAACGTCGATTCCAAAAGGTCATGGTCGAGCCGACCAACATCGAAGAGACCGTGCAAATCCTCAACAACATCAAAGACAAGTACGAGGAGCACCACAGTGTCAAGTACACCGATGCTGCCATTCAGGCGTGTGTGAAGCTCACAAGCCGGTACATCACCGACCGTCACCTTCCAGACAAGGCCATCGACGCCTTGGACGAGGTGGGCAGCCGCGTGCACTTGACCAACATCAACGTCCCTGAGGAAATCGTCAAGATTGAAGAAGAAATCGAGCAGGTCAAGGACGAGAAGAGCCGTGTGGTTCGCTCCCAGCGCTACGAAGAGGCTGCGCGCTTGCGCGACCAGGAACGCATCTTGAACGAGAAGCTCGAGAAGGCCAAGCGCGCGTGGGAAGAAGATTCGAAGAACCATCGCGTCACGGTCACCGAAGACCATGTCGGTGATGTCGTGGCGATGATGACAGGCATTCCTGTCCAGCGCATTGCCGAGAAGGAAAGCGGCAAGCTCGCACGAATGAACACCGACCTCGAAGGCAAGGTCATCGGTCAAGATGAAGCGATCAAGAAGGTGGTCAAGGCCATCAAGCGCAACCGCGCAGGGCTCAAGGACCCCAACAAACCCATCGGTTCCTTCATCTTCCTGGGCCCAACGGGCGTAGGCAAGACACAACTCGCCAAGGTCCTTTCGAAGTTCATGTTCGATTCTGAGGAAGCATTGATTCGCATCGACATGTCTGAGTACATGGAGAAGTTTGCCGTCACACGCTTGATCGGGGCTCCTCCTGGCTATGTGGGATACGAGGAAGGCGGTCAATTGACTGAGAAAGTTCGACGTCGCCCCTATTCCATTGTCTTGCTCGATGAGGTTGAGAAGGCGCACCCTGATGTCTTTAACCTCCTGCTTCAAGCATTGGACGATGGACAGCTGACGGACAGCTTGGGTCGCAAGGTGGATTTCCGCAACACCATCATCATCATGACGTCCAACATCGGAGCGCGTCAGCTCGCAGAGTTCGGCACGGGTGTGGGCTTCGGCACTGCAGCCAAGCAAGCGAATGTGACCTCTGACCGCGACAGCGTGATTCAAACCGCCTTAAAGCGTGCCTTTGCACCTGAGTTCCTGAACCGCATCGACGACGTCATCTTGTTCAAGAGTCTCCAGCGTGACCACATCCACCGCATCATCAACATCGAACTTGATGCCTTAAAGAAGCGCGTCGTGGATTTGGGTTATGACTTGGAAATCACAAATTCTGCGGCGGACTTCATTGCGGACAAGGGTTACGATGAGAAATACGGTGCCCGTCCACTCAAACGCGCCATTCAGAAATACTTGGAAGACCCCTTCGCCGAGGAAATCATCAACAGCGAAGTTTCAGAAGGCGATTTGCTCCGTGCGGATCTTAAAGCAGATGCGACAGAATTGACCATTGAGATCATCAAAGGAGGTTTGCTTCAGATGCCCGAAGGTGCTGAGGAAGCCCTGAAAGGCGGTGAAGCTGAGCCTGCCGGAGGAGCCCCCAAGTCTGCACGCAAGAAGTCGCCCAAGAAGTCGCCCAAAAAGAAGGACGAAGACAAGGGGGATCAGCCTGACACCGACGCATGATGCGCCTCCCTCCGGCAGTTCGAGAGGCGCTCCAGAACAAATACATCGCAGCCACGCTGGTTGCGCTGGTTTGGTCGACATTCATCCACGACCTGGGCCTTCCTTTTGTGGTGCGTGAGGCCCGGGAGCTTTCCAAGGCAAAGAAGGAGCTCGCTGAAGTGGAAGGTCGCATCGAAGACCTGCGTCAAACGCAGGCCACCTTGCTGAGTGATCCTCAAGCGCTGGAACGGTTCGCGCGTGAGCGCTATTTCATGCGTCGCGCCAACGAGGAAGTGTATCGGATTGTCGACTGACCCTGCAAAGGATCATGGCAAAAGCCCCTGCAGCGCCTCGATAAACTGCGGAACGGCGCTTGGGACAAAAAGAACGACCCAAGCGACTCCCACAAGCGCGCCGCCAAGGTGAGCATCGTGGGCAATTCGGGTGCGACCGCGTTGCTGCATTCGGCTTTCATACCAGAAGAAAAACACCCCGGCCAACACCGCCGGAATCGGGATGACGAAAAACAGCAACAACGTGTGCGTGGGATGGAGCACAATGAACGCAAGCAGCACAGCACTGACCGCACCTGACGCACCCAAACTGGCATAGGATGGATTGTGCTTGTGTTTTTGCAATGCGGGTATTGCGCCTGCCGCAATGCCTGCGAGATAGAGCGCAGGAAAGCCCATCCATCCCAACACGGCCAACTCGCGATTCACAACACGCCCAAACTCGTAGAGCACGAACATGTTGAAGGCCAAGTGCATCCAATCGGCATGGACAAAGGCATGGGTGATCACCCGGTGCCATTCTTTGTGGGCATAGCAACGGTGTGGAACGAGCATCCACTTCGATTTGTCAGGTCGCTCCATGAGCTGCCACGACAAGAGCACAGTCCCCAAAACGACCAGGGTTACCACATCCATGACTCAGGAGCTGTGGTCCGCCACGATCAGCCAAATGCCGTCCAACTTCCGCCAGAGCAGCGTGTACATGCCCTCTGCATCTTCCTGTGCCTCTTTCTTCAACGACCACTTCCCCATCAACCAACCTGCATGGTCTCCAAGCGAAATCCATTGAAGGTTTTGGAACGTCAATGTGCCCATCGCAGCGGCATCCGGATACCCCGTCATGTAACGCTTCAGCGTCGGCTGGTGGCCGTATGTCACACCCGACTTGCCGATGAACATCAGGGAATCACTGGGCAAATAGCCGTCCATGAAGCCCCTGAGATCCGCTTGGTTCCATGCATCTTGCTGACGCTGCATGGTTGCTGCCACGGCCTCTGGCATGCCCGGCACCCGCAAGGTGGAACGGTCCTCGCTTTGCCCCAAACAGACAGACAAGACCGACCAAGCCAACGTGACGAAAATGGCCTTACACATTGAAGCGGAAGTGCATGATGTCTCCGTCCTCCACGACGTACTCCTTTCCTTCCACGCTGAGCTTTCCCGCTTCCTTGACAGCCAGTTCTGATCCCAATTCCACGTAGTCGCTGTATTTGGCCACTTCGGCGCGAATGAAGCCCTTTTGAAAATCGGTGTGGATGACACCCGCCGCCTGAGGGGCTGTGTAGCCGCGACGAATGGTCCAAGCGCGAACTTCCTTCTCTCCCGCAGTGAAGTACGTCTGCAAGTGAAGCAGCGCATAGGCTTCGCGGATCAGTTTCGCCACGCCAGGCTCGTCCAAGCCGAGGTCCGTCAGGAACATGTCGCGCTCCTCGGGGTCTTCGAGCTCGGCAATGTCCGCTTCAATGGCCGCACCAAGAACAAGCACCCCGGCTCCCTCCTCTTGCGCCACATCGCGCACGCGCTCCACATGGGCGTTCCCGTTGACCACAGCACCTTCGTCCACGTTGCAGACGTAAAGAATGGGCTTAACGGTCAGCAACTGCATTTCGCTCATCAATGGCGCTTCGAACTCTTCGAGCTCCATCCCGCGTGCACTCTTTCCCTGTTCCAGATGTTCCACAAGACGGGTGTAAAAGGTCATTTGCTTCACCGCTTCTTTGTCTCCGGTTTGGGCCGCTTTCTTCACTTTCGACATCCGTGATTCCACAGTCTCCAAATCTTTGAGCTGCAATTCAATGTCGATGACCTCCTTGTCGCGAATCGGATCAATGCTGCCGTCGACGTGCACAATGTTGTCGTCTTCAAAGCAGCGCAGCACGTGAAGGATGGCATCTGTCGTGCGGATGTTGCCCAAAAACTTGTTTCCAAGCCCCTCTCCCTTGCTCGCGCCCTTGACGAGTCCCGCAATGTCCACGATTTCCACAGTGGTGGGAATGACATTCTGAGGTTGCACCAATTCCGCGAGTTTGTTCAGTCGCGGATCCGGAACCGTAATCACACCAAGGTTGGGCTCAATGGTACAAAAGGGGAAATTCGCACTTTGCGCCTTGGCGTTGGAGAGACAGTTGAAGAGGGTTGATTTGCCGACGTTGGGAAGGCCGACGATGCCACATTGCAGAGCCATGAGTTGAGTGGAATGAGATGAGCCGCAAAGGTACGGCGTGCACCCCCTCCACGAAGCCATCCTCGTTTTCCAATGTTTTTTCACAAGGGGGCATCCTCCCCCCGCACTTCAGGTATTTTTACCCCATGAATTCCACAGAATTGACAGCGATTGCAACGCAGGTTCGACGCGACATCGTCCGCATGGTCCATGCCGTGCAAAGCGGCCACCCCGGTGGCTCCTTGGGGTGCACCGATTTGTTGGTGCAATTGTACTTCAACACCATGAATATCAACCCTGAGACGTTCGACATGGACGGCCTCGGCGAGGATGTGTTTTTCTTGTCAAACGGGCACGTCAGTCCAGTGTGGTACAGCGTGCTCGCCCGACGCGGATATTTTCCTGTGGAAGAACTCAGCACCTTTCGAAAGCTCAACAGTCGCCTTCAAGGTCACCCCGCCACGGAAGAAGGCCTTCCAGGCATCCGCGTGGCCTCGGGCTCCTTGGGTCAAGGATTGTCTGTCGCACTCGGCGCCGCCCAAGTCAAAAGATTGAATGGCGAAGACACCTGGGTGTACTCCCTTCACGGCGACGGCGAATTGCAGGAAGGCCAAATCTGGGAAGCCGCCATGTATGCCGCCCACCACAAGGTGGACAACATCTTGTCGTTCATCGATTGCAATGGACAGCAAATCGACGGTAGCACCGAGGACGTGATGTCTCTCGGCGATTTGGCCGGCAAGTGGAAGGCCTTTGGTTGGCGCGTCTTAACATGCGATGGCCACGATTTTGATGACCTGCAGCGCGTCATCGTTGAGGCCCACGGCCATAAAAGTTCCGGGATTCCCACGGTGGTCTTGATGAAGACAGACATGGGCAAGGGTGTGGACTTTATGGAAGGCACCCACAAGTGGCATGGCATAGCGCCTAGTGACGACCAGCTCGCCGACGCACTGAACCAGCTCGAATCGACGTTGGAGGATTATTGATCCTTTCCCCCACATGATTTCCCTTCAAGCTACGCTCCCCTTGTCGTGGGGTCAACTCCTTCTGGGTTGCCTCCTGACGTTGTGCACGCTTGAAGGCCATAGCCAAGTCCAAGTCGAAGGCGAAGTGCTTCCCACGCGGATCCTCTTCGTCTTTGATGCGTCCAACAGCATGAATGCGTTTTGGGGCGGGCATCGCAAAATTGAAACCGCGTCCAACCTGCTCAGCGAAACACTCAAGGAACTGCACCAAGGGAATCAACTCGAATTGGGTCTCCGCATTTATGGTCACGGAACCAAGCACGTTTCCGGCAATCAGGATTGCGACGACACCGAGCTCGTGGTGCCCTTCGGAAAGGCGAACAACCTCATCATCAAACAAGCCCTGGGGCGCATCCGTGCGCAAGGCACCACCCCCATTGCCCGGTCGCTCGAACAGGCTGCGTACGATTTTCCCGACGCGCCAGGGCGCAACGTGATCATCCTCATCACCGACGGCATCGAGGCCTGCGACGAAGATCCCTGTGCTGTGAGCCGCGCCTTGCAGGCCAAGGGCATCGTGGTGAAGCCCTTTGTCATCGGCATGGGCATTGAGGAGGACATGGCCAAGGGACTTCGGTGCATTGGCAACTTCTACGATGCGGCCGACCCTGTGGCGTTTGAGCACGTGCTGCAGCTTGTGTTGGAGCAGGCCCTGCACAACACCACCCTTCACATTGAGCTTCTCAATGTTGCGGGAGAACCTGTGGTCAGTGATTTGGCCTATTCGTTCACAGACATGCGCACGCAAGCGCACGACCCGCAATGGGTGCACACCATGCGATGGGGCAACGCGCCGGACACCGTCTACGTCGACCCCCTCCCCACATACGCGTTCACAGTGCACAGCACCCCTCCACGCACGCTGGACTCCATCGTTCTGAACCCTGGTGTGCACAATGTCTTGACCGTTCCGAACATGGGACAAGGACTCCTCACGCCCCAGTTTGCCCGCGGCGTCCGCACGGATTACGGCTCGTTTGACATTGAATTGTGGAAGTCAGACAGCTGCTCGTCTTTCTTCGCAAGCCCCGTGGGACAAGAATTGCGGTTGTGCGCGGGCACGTACGACGTGCTCTTCCCCACGCACCCTCCCACCTTTGTGCGGAACGTGGAGGTCCAAGAAAACAAGCGAAGCGCAGTGGAAATCCCGGCACCTGGTTCTTTGGTCGTTCAAACCGCGACATCTGGCCATGCCGTGGTGGTGAATGCCCAAACTTTGCAACCCGTGTTCCAATTTGAACCGGGACAACTCGTCGGCAAACACACCTTGCAACCGGGTGAATACACCCTGATCTTCCGCGCAAGAAACGCGCGCGGCACCTTGTACAGCATTCGAGAATCATTCACCATCGCCTCTGGCAACACCACCAACCTCAACATCCATGGTTGACACCCACCACATCACTCTTTCGCCCACGGAATCCAAAGACACGCGCTCAGGATTTGGACAAGGTTTGCTCGAAGCAGGGCAGCACAACGATAACGTCCTCGGGCTGTGCGCCGACTTGACCGGCTCGCTTAAAATGAATGCCTTCAAGGACGCGTTTCCCGAGCGTTTTTTCCAAGTCGGTATTGCCGAAGCCAACATGATGGGCGTGGCCGCAGGAATGACCATTGGGGGCAAGATTCCTTTCACGGGAACCTTCGCCAACTTTTCTACGGGCCGTGTGTACGATCAAATCCGCCAGAGCATTGCTTACTCCGAGAAAAACGTCAAAATCTGTGCATCCCACGCGGGATTGACCTTGGGTGAAGATGGTGCGACCCACCAGATCTTGGAAGACATCGGCATGATGAAGATGCTTCCCAACATGACAGTGGTGGTTCCAGCCGACTACGAACAAACCCGCCAGGCCACGTTGGCCATCGCGGAGCATCACGGGCCTGTGTACCTCCGGTTTGGACGTCCGAAGGTGCCGGTATTCATTGATGCCGAGGCCCCCTTCGAGTTGGGTAAAATCCAAAAAGTCATCTCGGGCGCGGACCTCACCATCGCCGCGTGTGGTCACCTCGTGTGGGAGGCGGTTCAGGCTGCTGTGGAACTCGCCAAAGACGGCATTCACGCAGAAGTCCTCAACGTGCACACGATCAAGCCGCTTGACGAAAAGACGTTGATTGAGTCTGCTCAAAAAACAGGACATGTTCTCGTGGCCGAAGAGCACCAACGTCTCGGCGGTCTCGGCAGCAGTGTGGCGCAATGTCTGGCCGCTAACCACCCCACCCCGATGGACTTTGTGGCCGTGGAAGATCAGTTTGGAGAAAGTGGCAAGCCAGCCCAATTGATGCAGAAATACGGCTTGGATGCCGCATCCATTGTGCGCAAGTCCAGAGCCTTGCTGGGCAAATAAAGCCTCGAATAGAACCACGAAAAAGGGCAGCTCATGGCTGCCCTTTTTTCATGGTCGTGATTTCATGGAATCAATGTGCAGTCATCTCCAGTGCAGCAATCGCCGCGTAAAGCTTGTCCTTCAGCGTGGCAGATGCCTTCGTTAACGGCAAGCGCACACCACCCTCGCACAAGCCAAGGTGATTCATGGCGGCTTTGACACCTGCCGGATTGCCCTCTTCAAACATGAGTGTCATCAGTGGCTTCAATTCGGCGTGTGTGCTTCTCGCCTCGTGGGTTTGTCCAAAAGACGCCCGTTCCACCATGGCTACCATGGGCTTGGGAAACGCGTTGCCCAAGACAGAAATCAATCCCTCCGCCCCCATAGCCACCGTGGGCATGGCGAGGGCATCGTCACCCGACCACACTGCAAAATGCGCCGGACGGCTTGCGAGGATGTCACCGATTTGTTCCAAATCACCACTCGCTTCTTTGATGCCGATCACGTTGGGATGCTCGGCCAACGCCAAGGTGGTTGCTGCCGACATGTTGCATGAGGTGCGGCCAGGGACGTTGTACAAGATGACCGGTCGTTGGGCGGCATCCGCGACGGCCGTGTAATGGGCCTTCAAACCCGCTTGACCAGGCTTGTTGTATGCGGGGGTGGCCACAAGAAATGCGGCTACGCCATTCACGTCCCAGCCATGAATGCGTTCACACAATTCAGCCGTGTTGTTTCCAGTGACTCCGACCACCACGGGAAGGCGCCCCGCATTGACCTCCAGAACGAAATCCACCATACTACGTTGCTCGGCTGCACTCAAAGTAGGCGTCTCTCCTGTGGTGCCCAGAACCACGAGAAAGGCAGTGCCTCCTTCGACTTGGTGCTCCACCATGCGTTGCAGGGCCGGGAAGTCCACGTTTCCTTGTCCGTTGAAAGGCGTCACCATTGCGACACCCAAACCATGAAGTGAAGACAGAACTTGGGTCATTGCAAGTCAATTTTGTTCAAGAAGTCGATGGTGCGTTCGGTATGCTCACGCCACTCGTCCATGGGGTCCTGAAGGATGACATCGACTTCCTCAAGTTCCTCTGGATACTCCGCGGGTTCGCGCACAAGTTGCAAATCCAAATCCTTGTTCCAATCCGCATTCTCAACCCCCACCTTCATGCCGGCGGCACTGGCACGAACCATGAATTTCAAGGGAAGGACGGGTTCGAGCTCCAAATCGATCAAGATGTCGAATGGCGTGTCCACAAAGGCCTCAAATTCCTTGACGGGCCAACCGTACCAATTCAAGTCGCCCTTGCAGAAGTAGCCTGAATCCAGTTTTTTGACCAACCACGTGGGCGTGTCCTTCGTGTCCTCATGCACGTAGCTCATCATGCCCACACGCTTGACCCCGAACTCGTCCTTGAGCCGTTTGGCCAAAGCCTTGATTTCTCTGAAGTGTGCGTGATCGCGTTCGAGGTACACCAGGCCCACACTGCTCGCGCGACTCAAGGAACAGCCCTTGCGCTCGCGTTCCCCGCGGCCCATCCGATTCAGGCGCCAAAGAAATATGAGTTCCTTCCAAGTCACGATTCCCAAAAATACTCGCGACCAGCCTCGTTTGTACTGCAAGAGACATCGCAAAGGCGGCAAAGTTTCCCACAGCACAACAGAAAGTCGTGAGTTTTGGCACAATTCATGCGTTCTTGATGGAAATTACCTTTCAAATTCAATCTGATGAACCTCCGCATCTCCTCCCTCGTCATGGCCGCTGTTTTGGTCATTGCCTCGCTCAGTTCTTGCTCCAACATGGAAGGAAGCCAATTGAAAACGCCATTCTCAGGGAAGAAGAGGTATCTGTCTGATTCCCGTCATTTCCGCGCGGTCGGCATGGGGCAAAGTGCCAACCTCAGCATCGCCAAAAGCAAGGCAGAGCTCGAATCGAAAAAAGCCCTTGCCCAGCAAGTACAAACCAACCTCAAGGTGGTGTCCGACAACTACGCGCAGGAACTGGTGGGGAACCAAGCGGCTGAAGCCATTGAACGCTTTGAAACCCTGGCACGCGAAGTCACCAACACGACCATTGGAGACATTCGTACGTTGGGTGAGGACATCCGCCAGCTCGACGACAACACCTATCGGGTGCATGTCGCCATTGAGGTCAAGAAAAAAGCCATGCTTCGTTTTCTGAAAAACAAAGCCCGGAACGACGCCAAGATCTCAGAGCTCGTCCGTTCGCAAATGGTCATACTTCTCGACAAGGAGATTGAGCGCCTCGACCGCGAGGAAGAGTAACAACCTCCTCAGAGACCCACGGTCAGTCCAACGGTCAGTCCAACTCAAAGCGCGTGCCGAACTCCTTTTGGAATTTGGCCATCTTGGGCGCAATCACCGCGCGGCAATAAGGCGCTTCCTTGTTGAGTTCGTAATACGCCTGGTGGTAATCCTCCGCGGGATAAAATGCCTCAAACGCGTTCAGTTCAGTTACAATGGGATTGGGCCACTTCTTTTGAGCCTGTTCCACAGCGTATTCAATGTCCCCCACTTGCGACGGGTCGTGCCAATAGATCGCACTGCGGTATTGGGTTCCAACGTCCGCACCTTGGCGATTGAGGGTGGTGGGGTCGTGCGTTGCAAAAAAGACCTCCAGGATGTCCGCCAAACTCACCTTCGAGACATCGTAAGTCAGCTGAACCACTTCGGCATGGCCTGTTCGTCCCGAGCACACCTCCCTGTATCCAGGGTTTTTGATGTGGCCTCCTGAGTAGCCCGACTCACCAGACAGCACCCCAGGAATGGCTTCAAAAACCGCTTCAACACACCAAAAACAACCCGCGCCCAAGGTGATTGTGCCGCTGTCAGAAGAAAGAAGATTGGAAGTGGTTTGAGCCATGGCAGAAGGTCCGATTGCAAAAAGGATTGAGAAAAACAGGTTATTCATGTTGCAAGAAAATCTGCAGCCCCCACATCTTCCAACATCTTGGGACAAGTTGGCAATCAAATGCCTCCAACACGGTACCTCAAGAAACATGTCTGGAGCGAAAGCTCAGGCTGGGACCCTTCCCACAAGGCAGACACGTCACCCGTCCTGAAGCCAATTTCCCACCCGTTCTCGAGGCTCACGCGCATGGAGGCCGGGAAACGCCATACATCAGAACTGCCTCGCTGGATGCCGGACTCTACAATCCACGCATTGGTAATGCGTATCCCCCCGGACACGCCGCCCGTCCAACCTCCGCTGGTCAAGGCTTCACGACTGCGCGCCGTAAGATTCGCTGCAACCACCACTGGACCTGCGGGACGAAAACCCGCACCCACCGACACCAACGGACGGTTGGACACCCTTCGTGTGGCAGCCTCGCTGGACTGAAACCAGGTGTCGGAATCCAACACATCAATGGCACCAGAAAGCCAATTGTCAGGATCGATGGCGCCGTCTGAGGACCCAAACGAAGACACGTCCAAGTCGATGTCATTGACGCTGTACAATTCACCTTCCCATGTCATGCGTCCGATGTCCACCAAGGACAAGGAAATCCAGACACCATCTGCTCTGGAAAGCACCCCGCCAAAATCAAGGCCCCAACCGTGGCCCGCAGGGCTGATAACCCCTAACCAATCGGCGGAAGGCCCACCACCTAGAAGAGAATCCAGGCTTTGCAAATTCGAAATCTTAAAGCCTTCAGAGCGGGCTCCAAAGGCCACCACTTCTCCCTCTTCCGTGTGGATGTCAAAGTAGGCTGTGCCCAAAAGCGCACGAACCCCGACCCCTGTGTGCAGGGACCAGCCTTCCACCGCATCGCCCCAAACCCTGGAGATGCCTACTTCGTGGGTGCGCATGGATTGGTAGGAAAGGGAAGTCTCTTTGAGCAAGTTGGCGAGAGTTGCATTTCCGGCGACAGTAACGCCTTCCCACAAATCTCCAAGCTCAAAATCATAGTCGTCCACTGACACCACCTCCCCTGTCTCCACCAATTCAATCTCCGAAAACAGATCCAGTCCTCCGTCGGTAAACAACTTGGCGGTTTCCGAACTCAAGGTGATGTTCGCTGACACCCCTCTTCGGTTCGCGTAGGCGATGCCCCAATTCCCAATGCGACGTGCAAAGGCCGCAGAAAGGAATGACATGTTGAGGGAGAGCTGTTCATCGGTGAGGGCGTTCAACCATTCATCTGACGTCCAAGGCTCGCTGACTTCGCCACCGCGACCGAGCACTTGATTCCACATCGCGCTTCGATCAAGCAAATTGGATTTCAAGGACAAGCCACCTTCAAATCCGCCTGTGACTTTCTGAAAGTCACCAGCCCAACCCACATGAGTGAGCAAGGCCGGGTTGTAACCCAGGGCCCTGTAATCGGAGCTCAACGCGTAAGGGCTGGCAGCGCCTTGAACGTGGGTCCGATCCAATTGACCCACGACCACACATGAGGTGGAGCAACCCAACAAGAAAAGGACAAGTCGATTCATGTCCTCTAGTTACGAAAAATCAGACAGGAATGTTCCAACCAAAGGTGTCCTCAGCCATCCCATAACGCACGCCATCCAACAATGCTTTGACTTTAGGAGCCACCTCCCATGAAGACATCTCAGGCAAATCCCAATCGCCGTTGGGCAAACCGAATGTGCATATGGGCGACACCGTTGCGGCGGTACCAAGGCCAAACGCTTCTGTCAGGCGTCCCTCTGCAGAAGCATCGATCAACTCTTGCACGGTAACCTTGCGTTCCTCCACTTCCACCCCGTGATGTCTCATCAATTGGACTGCACTCGCACGGGTGATTCCCGCCAGCACGGTGTCGCTCGTTTGAGGCACCACCATCTTGCCATCCAACACAAAGGCCACGTTCATGGTGCCACATTCCTCCACGGAGGTGTGGGTGGCAGCGTCGGTCCACAAAATTTGGTCGTACCCTTCAGACTTCGCAAGTTCTGTCGGGAACAAGGACCCTGCGTAGTTGCCTGCCGCTTTGGCCGCGCCCGTGCCTCCCATGGCTGCACGGGTGTAGTGAAGCTCCACCTTGACCTTCACGGCCTTGGTGTAGTAGGCCCCCACCGGACAGGTGAAAATGCAGAACCGGTATTCCTGGCTTGGCCGAACCCCGACGTGGGATTCGGTGGCAAACATAAAAGGACGGATGTACAGGGCGCTGTCAGGGGCATTGGGCACCCAGCCTGAATCTAGCTTGAGCATCTCCACCAAAGCCTGGAAGAAAATGTCCTCAGGAACTTCAGGCATGCCCATGCGGTTCGCAGAGAAATTGAAGCGCTTGATGTTCTCTCCAGGCCTGAACATAGACACGCCTCCGTCCTTTTGGCGGAAGGCTTTCATGCCCTCAAAAATCGCTTGTCCATAGTGCAAGGACATCATCGATGGAGAGAAGGTCATGGGACCGTAAGACGAAATTTCACCTCGCTTCCATTCTCCGTCGGCGTAGTCCATCACAAACATGTGATCTGAAAACACCTTGCCGAACGCCAAGTTGGAAAAGTCCACGCCCTCAAGCCTGCTCATCCCTACTGGGGAAATGTCAAAATCCAACGTCTTGTAATCCTCCATCAGCATAACCTTTCATTTAGGTGCCGCAAAATTCGCACATCTGGAGCTCCGATGCAAATGCCACAACCGCCAACAAGTGTTGGAAATGACGTTTATGAATCCGAGTGAAACAGGAATTTGTTGGGACTGACAAGCCCGGTCTTCACCGCATACATCACCATCGCCGCGGTGTTGTTGACCCCCAACTTGGCCATGATGTTCTTTCTGTGGGTGGTGATGGTGTGGGTGCTGAGAAAGAGCTTTTCTGCGACTTGGGTGTTGGTCAACCCCTCGGCAATCAACTCAAGCACCTCCGTCTCCCGTCCACTCAGGTGAATGGGGTCACAAGAGAGCGGCAACGTTTCCAAATCGTCAACATCGATGGATTCCTGCCGGATGCGGTCCAAGATTTGTCCGCAAAAAAACGTACCGCCTTTCGACGTCTCCCGGATGGCATCCTCTACTTCTCCCAGGTCGCAATCTTTTTTGATGTAGCTGTCGACACCCGCCTTCAAGGCATTCACCAAGGTGTGGCCGCTTTGTTGCGTCGTAATGGCCAAAATCCGAGTGGAAGGCCGGTTGGCCTTGATGGCCCGAACCACGTCAATGTCAAACCCTTCTGACAAAAAATCAACCACCACCACATCAGGCGCAAAGGATTTCACCAACCCCGTCAAGTCCTCCCCATTGGCTGCTTCTCCGATGACCTCGACCCCATCGATCTGCCGCACCATGTTCCGCACGCCCAGTCGAAACAGGGCACTGCTGTCGCCAATGGCAAGGTTGGTCTTAGAAAGAGGAGGCATTGTTTAGAACGATTCTAGCAAAGATAGATGTTGGCTTGTCAATGCAATGTCAAAGTCTCCACAGGAGACCATCCTTTGCCAACACCACGTTCGGGTGCTCCAGCATCGCTTCCTCACGCAACGCGTCGAGGTCTCTGTACCTCAAACTCACATGCCCGAGCATGAGCGTTTCCACCTCGGCTTGGCGCGCCAACCTCGCTGCCTCTGTGGTGGTACTGTGATGGGTCGACCTGGCCCTCTCGGCATCCGCGTCGTTGAACGTGGCATCGTGGTAAAGGAGCGTCGCACTCTGGGCGGCGATGCGCAACCTTTCACATGGACGCGTGTCCGCCGAGTACACGTAACTCCGTGCCTTTCTCGGCGGCATGCACCACAGCTCCGGCTTCAAATCACGTCCCTCAAAGCCAACCGATTCTCCGCGCTTGAGCGCCTGACGGACATGAAAAGGAAGCTCTGCCTCCCTGGCCTTCTGCCCATTCAATTTCCACGGCAAAGAATGTTCTTCCACACGCAACCCACAACATGGGATGCGGTGTTTGACGGGGATGCTTCGCAGCCGATAATGACCCGCTTCGTGAAGCGTTTGAACTTCGTTTGGAGACCATTCATGCACACAGACGTTAAAGGACAAATGTGCTTGGATGCTGCCCCACGTGTGACGCAACCACGCCTCCAATTCCGGGGGACCCCAAATGTCAATCGCTTCTTGGCGCCCGAGCAGGGACATGGTGCTCAACAGACCGGGTAACCCGAGCACATGATCGCCGTGCATGTGGCTGATGAATATGCCCTTGAGCTTTTGAAAACGTATCTTGTTCGTGCGAAGCGCAAGCTGCACCCCCTCTCCCGCATCGATCAGGTAGGTGTGCCCATGAATGTCCAAAAACTGAGACGTGGTGCCCCTGGAAGGAACCGGCACTGCCGCTCCTGTTCCGAGAAACACCACGTCAAACGTCATCACGTGGAAGCGCCCTGTACGCTTAGTGTTGGATGAGTATCTGCTTGAAGGTCAAGCCTTGGTTGTTGGCGACGCGCAGCACATACAAGCCGTTGGCAACGTTGTAAGTCCGTACCAATTCTCTTTGTTGACCACGGCCTTCTGCGACAACCTGTCCTTGAAGCCCGACCAACGACCAAGTGCTGCCCAAAGGCAATCCTTGTATAACCAACACGTCATGGGCTGGGTTTGGGAAAGCATCCCAAGCGCCTTGAATGTCTTCCAATCCCGTGATCACTTGAATGTCTTCGACCTCCACAGAACACCCAATGCTGTCCACCACCAAGACGCTAAAGTCCCCGGCAACCAACCCTTCAAGGGTCTCTCCTGTGCCCAGAATGAATCCGCCTCCGTCGTACCATGTGGCCGTCCACGGACCTTCCGCATTTTCGACGTTCACCGCCAGGGCACCATTGGCATCTCCTTCATCGGCGTCGGTTACATCCACCGTGGCTGTCATCGTGCAATCCAACCCCTGGTCAATGACCACCCAGCCACCAAATTCACTTTGGCATTCTTCTGTCGTCACCATGACACTGAACGTTCCGGGATTCACGACCGTGACAGATTCACCCGTTCCGATTTGGAGACCTGAGGAATTAAACCACGCAATTTCTGTGGCAACAACACCTTCCGCCAAGGAAACCGTCAGCGTGCCTTGGGTCCCGTCGAGGCTGTTGGCATTGACCACATCCACCCCGTCAATCAAGGGGCAATTGACGCGCAAACTGAAGTCCTCGAACGTATACGGGACATTGAAAGGGCCGAAAATCGTGGCCCAGGCCATGATGTCAATCGACATGTTGTACAAACCTGCACGATTCGGTGTCCCCTGGATGGCTGCACAGTATTGCATGCCGCCCAAGAAGGTGTTCTCGTTGGGGGAATCACCGTTGTTGTTCAGCACAATCTCCAATCCAATGTCGGCGGCATGAAACATCTCATCGGTGTCCACATCGCGAAATACGACTCCGGAGTAAATTCCGCTGCCATCAATGGCGTCCTGCAACACAATGACGCTGTCTACAGGAAGTGTGGGAGGATAGGCGGAGTCGATGCCTGCCGCCGTGGCTGGAATCAAAATGTGGAGCACATCGAAGTAAGGTTCGTCCAACATGCCATCCAAAAAGGACTCGCCGACAATGGGATCGGGAGACACCCCAAATTCAGCGTCGCCGAAGTCGAAATCGTTGTCACATTGGGAGAAGCCTGTGGCCATGGCAAGCATGCCAAGGCACGTCAGGAAAGTCTGAGCGTACTTGTTCATGAGAAATGGTTTTGGTTATCCGTTGGATGCCCCATCCGAAGCGCCAAGCTCCTTCTCGGTGGCCTCCATGTATACGAAGTCCACAGCCTCATTGACCGTGGGGGTGATGTTCAATACGCGGTCGAGCTGAGAAATTTGCACCAGCTTCTCCACAGTGGGTTGCAATCCGCAGAGCACAAACGTGCCTTGCTCATCGCGGCACAAACGGTTGCCAACCAGCACCGCACTCAAACCGCTGGAGTCGCAGTAGCGAGATTCGGTGAGGTCCAACACAATGTTGAGGTGACCAGATTTGGCCAACTGCACCAATTCAGCTTTCAAATCAGGGGCATGCAAAGCGTCGAGCTTTTCGACAGTGCTTGTTACAATGGCGACGCGGTCGCGGTGTTCAATGGTAAACTTCATGAGGAATCGTTCGGTCAAATATAGGTCGGACGGGCGTGCGGTCTTACCCTCTGCCCTGCGCAAGCAAATAAAGGACCGCCATGCGCACAGCCACACCGTTTTCCACCTGCTCCAAAATGATGGCGTGCTCACTGTCCGCCACCTCACTGCTGATTTCCACTCCCCGGTTGATGGGTCCAGGATGCATGATGGTTAGCGGCTTGTCCGCTTGGGCCAATCGGTCCAGCGTCAGACCGTAGTTCATGGTGTACTCACGCAGTGAGGGGAAGAAGCGCACCGCGTCGGCAGGCCCTTGACGCTCCAATTGAATGCGCAGCATGTTGAGCGCGTCTGCCCAGCGAATGGTCTCGTCCAAATCGTGGCTCACCTCCACGCCCAACGCATGAAGGTGCCGTGGAATCAACGTGTGCGGTCCACACACGCGAACATTCGCCCCAAGGGTCTGCAACGCCAGGATGTTCGACAAGGCCACGCGAGAATGTTGGATGTCCCCCACGACGGCGATGTTTTTCCCCGTCAAGTCTTCGCCCAAGCTCTGACGCAGGCTGAACGTGTCCAAGAGCGCTTGGGTGGGGTGCTCATGCGTTCCATCACCAGCATTGACAATGGGCACGTCGATTTTGGACGACAGAAATTGATGGGCACCTGGATGCGGGTGACGCATCACCACCATGTCCACCTTCATGGCCAAGATGTTGTTGACGGTGTCGACAAGGGTCTCCCCTTTTTTCACCGATGAACCCGCAGCAGAAAAGTTGACCACATCCGCAGACAACCGTTTTTCCGCGAGTTCGAAGGACAACCTCGTCCGCGTGGAATTCTCAAAAAAGAGGTTGGCCACGGTAAGGTCCCGTAGCGAGGGAACTTTTTTGATAGGACGATTCAGAACGTCCTTGAATTCTTTGGCTGTGGCGTGAATCAAATCGATGTCAGCACGAGTCAGGCCTCTAATGCCAAGAAGGCTGCGCATTGACAAGGTGTGGTTCTCACTCATAACGGCTTGGCATTGAGCAGAATCACACGGTCCGCACCGTGTTCTTCACTCCATTCAACTTTGACGTGTTGGGCGCCGATGCTGTCCACGTACTTCCCGATGTAGTTGGGCTCAATGGGCAGTTCCCTCGAAAAGCGGCGATCAATCAGCACGGCAAGCGCCACCGACTGAGGACGGCCATGGGCAAGCAGGGCATCCAAGCCTGCGCGAATGGTACGGCCAGTGAACAACACATCGTCCACAAGCACAACGTGCCTGGACTCGACTGTGAAGCCCATGTCATTGACATTGGGGGACAACGGCTTCTCATGCGTCCGGAAATCGTCTCTAAAAAATGTCACATCGAGCTTGCCACAATGAATGTCCGTGCCGGGCAACAATTCTTCCAAGCGCGCCTTCAATCGGGCAGCAAGCCTTGATCCTCTGGGCTGAAGGCCAACCAAATCAGTTTGGGAAAAATCGTGGTGCTCGATCAGCTGGTGGGCGAGCCGGTCGAGGATGAGCGCAAATTGCGCGGGAGGAATCAGAACCTGGTCCTGCATGTTTCGCCACAAAGATACGGGCAAAAAAAAGGAGGCCAAACGGCCTCCTTTTCTTTCAGTTCGCTTTTTGAAATCAAGCGTTTTCGTCCTTCTTGTCGTCCTCTGCAGGCGCATCGTCCGCAGCAGGAGCGTCTTCAGCCTTGGGTGCTTCTTCCGCAGGAGCTTCCTCCTTCTTCGCAGCAGCCTTCTTCTTGGGTGCAGCCTTCTTTTTAGGTGCAGCCTTCTTCTTGGGCGCAGCCTTCTTGGCTTCTTTGGCTTCCTCTTCAGGATCACCATCCATTTGCTCCTTAAGTGCCGTCAAGACACCCAAGTCACCGAAGGTGCTCTTTTCGACGCTGGCATTGACTTCGTCCATCATGCGCGTGGATCCGCCGCCACCGCCGCCACCTGAAGTGCGCGCCTTCTTGGGCGTGTCAGACTTGGTAGGTCCTTCTTCGTAAGTCCGCAAGTGGCTCACCGTGATGCGCTTGGCATTGCGGTTGAACTCCAACACCACAAACTCGTCTTGGCTGTCCACGCCGAGCGTGCTGCCGTCTTGCTTCACCAAGTGCTTGGAATGGCATGTACCTTCCAAACCATAAGGAAGCGCGATGGTGGCGTGACCGCCCTCCACCTTGACCACAGTCGCTTGGTGCTTGCTGCCCACAGCGAACACGCTTTCGAAGACCTCCCATGGGTTTTCTTCGAGCTGCTTGTGTCCGAGGCTCATGCGGCGGTTCTCCTTGTCGAGTTCTAGCACGACGACTTCGATTTCGTCACCCACGTTGCAGAACTCAGAGGGGTGCTTGATTTTCTTGGACCAGCTGAGGTCAGAGATGTGCACCAAGCCATCGATGCCTTCTTCCAACTCGACGAAGAGTCCGAAGTTGGTGAAGTTCCGCACCGTGCCTTTCTGCTTGGACTCCACAGGGTAACGGACTTCGATGTCTGCCCATGGGTCTTGCGTGAGTTGCTTGAGGCCAAGAGACATCTTGCGCTCTTCGCGGTCGATACCCAAAATCATGCATTCGATTTCGTCGTTGACCTTCAGGAAGTCCTGCGCGCTGCGCAAGTGCTGTGACCAAGAGATTTCGCTGACGTGGAGAAGACCCTCCACACCTGGCGCGATTTCCACAAAAGCTCCGTAGTCGGCCATAACCACCACGCGGCCCTTGATCTTGGTGCCTTCGACCAAGTCTTCGGAGAGTGCGTCCCATGGGTGCGGCGTGAGCTGCTTCATGCCCAAGGCGATGCGCTTCTTCTCGTCGTCAAAGTTCAAAATCACCACGTTGATCTTCGCGTCCACTTCCACCATCTCTTCTGGATGGCCAACACGGCCGTAGCTCATGTCGGTGATGTGCACCAAGCCATCGACGCCGCCCAAGTCCACAAACACCCCGTAAGAGGTGATGTTCTTGACCGTACCCTCGAGCACCTGACCTACTTCGAGGCCCTGGATGATGAGGCGCTTCTGCTCCTCGAGCTCGGCTTCGATGAGTGCCTTGTGTGACACGACCACGTTCTTGAACTCTTGGTTGATTTTGACAACCTTGAATTCCATCTGCTTCCCGACGTACTCGTCGAAGTCGCGGATGGGCTTCACGTCCACTTGAGATCCTGGCAAAAAGGCCTCCAAACCAAACACGTCGACAATCAAGCCACCCTTGGTGCGGCACTTCACCGTACCCTGGATGATCATGTCTTCGTCCTTGGCTTGGTTCACCTTGTCCCAAGCGTGGTAGATGCGCGCAGTCTTGTGGCTGACCACAAGCTGACCGTTGGCGTCTTCCTGCTTTTCAATGAACACGGGAACCTTGTCCCCAGCCTTGAGCTCGGGGTTATATCGGAATTCAGATGCGCCGATGACGCCTTCTGATTTGTAACCAATGTTGACAACCACTTCCTTCTTTCCAATGGAAATGACTGTACCCTCAATCACTTCTTTCTCTTTGATGAGGGTCAAGCTTGACTCGTACAAGTCCTCGAGACGCTTGCGCTCTTCGGGGGTGTAATCGTCCTGCTCGCTCTCGAACGCATCCCAATCGAATTCACCGGTGGGCTTGGCCAGCTCACGGGGCTCTGTGGGGGTGGGTTCAGGTGCAGCTTCGGCAGCAGGTGCTTCGGCAGCTGGCGCTTCGGCAGCAGGTGCTTCAGCAGCAGGTGCTTCGGCAGCAGACGCTTCGGCAGCCTGCGCTTCCTCAGTTGCAGGTTCAGAAGGGGTTTCGGGAGCTGCTTCTGCAGCTGCTTCTGCAGCTTGTTCAGCTGCTTCGGGAGCCTTGGCCTCTTGGTTCTCCAAGTTGGCGTCTTCAGGCTGTTGGGTGGCGTCGTTCATGCGTCACCTGTGTGTTGTGCGTCGCTGCAGGGGGCGCCGCGGAGTGATACTCTCTTTGCCCTGCCAAAGATGAATGGGGCGCAAAATTACGCAAATGAGCCTGGAAAACCAACCTCTTTGGGCTTTGAAAAACCGTCAGTCGGTGAGCACCACGATTCGCATCGCGCGGCCGTTCGTGCCCACGAGCATGTACATCCCGCTCAGACCATGCGGCCATGTGTTCCAGCCTTGATCCAATTCGGTCAAACTCTTCCCTTCCATGGACCACAGGAACGCCGATTCATCAAGCCAAACGGCCTGACCTGCGCGCACAGGATTGGGACCTTGCAGCAAGCGCCCGGCCGCAGGGCTCGACGTCGGCACGGCATCCGTGCAGTCATTGCACGCGCTAGGCGTGGGCTCGGAAACCCACTCGAAGGGTCCGGATGCATTGGGGATTCGGGCATAGGAGAAGTCCGCCTGACTGACGCCAAAATGCACGCTGTCCGCAATCGAAAAGCCATCCGGCGAGCGAAGCACCAACGCTTCCCCGTTGTTGTTCAAACGAAAGCCCATGTGGTTCCACCCTTGGTCTATGTCGTCATCTGCCCACAGCAACAAGTAGCCGTCAGGTGCGATGACGGCGTTGGAGCCGGCGTCAAGTGGGACGCGCCATTTGGTGGGGTTGTTCAACCTGTCGGTAACGTAATACCCAGAGAGATCCACAGCAAGTGCCGTGGGGTTGTGGATTTCCACCCAATCTTCCAATTCCTCCACCTCGTCCACCAGCCCGCTCGTGTTGAAGGTCAGGCACTCGTTGATGACCACCGGTGCGGGGGGAATGACCACAAGGGAATTGGTCACCCTCGGCGTGGGGATGTCAAAAAATACCGAGTTCGCCGCACCGTCAAATTGCCGGCCGAATGAAACATTCGCAAACGACGCTTGGACTTCGTATTCGTCGGCAATCACCATGTCTTGGCCAATGAGCCAGATGGTTTGATTTTCAACGGCAGGAACAAAGTCGAGGTGATGTCCGCCTTCTTCAGGCTCGCCGTCCATCCAAAGCAACAAAAAGCCCTCACCTTCAATGGTGGTCTCCACAGGATTGTCCAGCGGCAAAGTGTACGTCGCCCCCCCTTGAACACTTACCGTGTATCCGCCTAAATTCACTTGGTCGGCGTTGGGGTTGTAGATCTCGAGCCACGGCTCCACCTCAAATGATTCGTCGACAAGCACACCTGTGTTTTCCAACAGCACTTCATTGATGTAGAGGAACGGCGTAGGCACCAGGGTTTGGGCATTTGTCGCCCCCGGCGTGGGCACGTTGAAGTACGCCCACGCCTCGCATCCATCACATGCACGACCGTAACTGATGTCCGTTTGTTGGGGCGGATACACAATGGAATCCAACACCGTTACACCGTCCGGAGCGGTGAACCACAGCCCCTCATTTTCAGAGCTCAACTTGAAGTTGGCATGGAGCACGCCTTGGGCACTGTCCTTGTCCAACCAAATGACCATGTGGTCGCCTGGCGTGAGGAATGTGGTGCCAAGGTCCGTGTCAGGAATGGTGTACTTGGTGAGGTGGGCAGGGTCGTCAGAAAGGTGATATCCCGCCAGCTGAAGCAAGCCTCCAGGATTGTACAACTCCACCCAATCGTCGAATTCGAAAAAATCATCGTAGTGCGCCAAGTCGTTCGAGGCCATTAACTCGTTGAGGACCGGCGTTTGAGCCCCGAGGCTGTTGGCCCATGCCATCAACCCCAACGCCAACCACTTGAATCCCTTGTGCTCTTGCTCTCTCATGTTCATCACATTTTCTCTGTCATTCTGACTGACACTCATTCCTGCACCAAGGTTGCGTTGGTAAATCCTTCTGACCGGATGGCCGCCAAAAGGCGCTCTGCTTCTCCAAGATCGTCCATCGACCGTGTGAAATAGGTGGTCTGTCCAAACAGCTGAACGCTGCGCACCCCCCAATCCGCAGCCTTGAAGAGGAGCGACGCCACATCTTTGGACGGCACGGTGCCATAGTATTTGGCGATGTCCACATGCCATGTTACGGTTTCTCCGGTGTCCACCAAGGTTGACGCCGCCAAAGCAGGAGAGGCTTGGGTCTCCACCCTTTCTAACGTCTCGGATTCTTCAGCTGACCTCTCCGATTTAGCACTCTCTCCAGAACCCAAAGATCCGGCCACTGCTGGCGCAGCGTCAAAGGTCTCCGAGGTCTCCGAGATTTCCGAGGTTTCCGCGGTTTCCGGTTCAAGATCCGAGGTCGTGGCTGGCAGCCCGTTGTCTTGGGCTGCTTGGGCTTGGGCCTGCGATTGTGCCAATGACAAGGCGTCTTCCTCCTGACTCACCTCCTCGGGCGTCACCACCTCTCTCACCCCATCGCGCAATCGCACCACAAACGCGTCTGCGAATGCGGCGTATTCCTGAAGCTCTGACTTGCGAGACATGGAAGCCTGTATGTCTTGACGAACTCCTGCGTACCACCTCGCCAATCCGTCAGGGAACGGCTCGTAAATGAGCCGTTCACCTGCCTGCTCAATCCATTCCTTCTCAGGCGTTCCACGGAAAGCCCCAACCTGGACAGCGTACCACGTCCCGCGCAAATTCCCCAAAGCCACAGGTGCGCCATGCGACCACATGTCGTCCGATCCCCAAACTGGGCTGGGCCCCTCTTCTTTGGATCCATTGGCAGCTCCTTCCTTCGATGCGTTTGATCCATCCTCAGCCTCAGGTGCACTGGCCGCATTCGCTTCATTCTGCGCGGCTGAAGCGTTTTCAACTTTTGCAGTGTCGTCCTCCCCTTCGGTTTGGGTTTGAGACGACGGAGATGGGGTGGACGAGGTGGGGCTGGACCTCGGGCCTTTGTTCAAAACAGCATTTTCCGAAGATGGCTTGGTCGTGGACCAACCGTCCACACTTCGATACACTTCATAAGCGTCCACAATGCCCTGCTGCATCAACCACGTCTCAATGCCCTGCACCTCGGCTGGAGATGCATTTTCTGGCATGACGAGCACCCAACGCTTCAGGCCATTGGCCCCTTCTTGCGCGTCAAGCATGGTGCCCTTTGGCAGCGGTTGAACCTGCGGATTGTTGCGGAACCACCCCATGTGTACCCCCTTCGCGCCCATGGACAACCGCGGCGCAACGTCAATCTCTTCTGTGGAGATGTTGCCCTCTGGTCGACCCTGCGCCGAATCAGCGACCAATGCGGATACTCTGGCCACCGTTTTGGTCACCTGAGCCTGTGAGTTGTGATCCACATCGTCAGATTCCGCGGGAGCCTCCGTTGAGGTCGACACCGTGTTTGTGGCCGAAGTTTCGATCTGCGTCCGTCGTGCCCATTGAATACGGAGGTTTTCGAGCTTTTGCTGCACCGAATTTGGCCATGCTGGCAGGAGTGCCTGAACCTGCTCTGGAGAGCGATCTCTCCACTCGGGGTTGTGCGCCCAAGAAGACAACACCCAAGCCGCCTCCAATCCTTGACGTGCCTCCTCCGCATTCGAGATGGATTCGCCTTGTGCAAGCAGCGTCTCAAGCATCTCCACCTTGGCACCTTCCCATGCCCAGTCCGCATGAACCAAGCTGACATCCGCGTTGCCCGATGCAGCCATGTTTGAAGGCGCGTTCGCGTTGTCGAGGTGTTGAATGACATCCTGCAGCATGACGCGAGGCGACAGCGTTCCGCTTTCTTCCAATCGCACAGTCATCCACGATGCCAAAGACGCTCGCCATGTCAACAACCTCGCCGATGGCGGCGTGTCGACGCCTGCGGCACCTTCAAGGGACGGCGCCAAACGCGATTGAAGATTCAACCACAAGCCTCGCCACTCCGCATCCAGCGATTCCACCATGGCGTCGCTTGGACCTGATTCTGCCGCGGCCTCTACATCTGCCGATGTGGCTTCGCTCTTCGAGGAGGCATTCTTGGCCTCGGATGCCTGCGCTGAAGTCGCAATTGCGCCTTGCGGTTCAGCGGCCTCATCGGGATCGCCCTGTTGTTGGGCAGCGGCCGTGACTGCGAGGCCTTTCCACGCACGAATGGCCTGCGCTTGGTCCGCTTCGGTCCAACGCGCACTGGGCTCCATCATTTCGATGATGGACAGTCTTGTGCGGATGTCATTGAGTTCGGACAGCGGAGCGTGGACCGCCTCTGATGACAACGCATTGCGAAGGGCGTCTTCGTCCCACACTTCGTGGCTGAACCAACGCGCTTCCCACGAGGAGACCACCTCGGGATCGTGGGCCAAACACCACACCAATTTGACCGATTGGGGCTGCAATTGCGCCATGCTTCGCCAGTCCTCGGAGAGGTTGGCGACACGACCGTCCTTCCAAGCGTCTTCAATCCATTGACCGTCCCCAACCAAGCCGCGTTTGTCTCGGACCTCCGGAAGCGCTCCTTGATCGTACAAGGTGCCGGACCGGGCCCATGCGCGCTTGGATTTGCGCGCCACTTCTTCCAAGTTGATGGATCCCACAGGCCAAAGCGACGAGACGCGATTCATGGCCATGGCCAACGCTTCCTCCCATGGCGTTTCTTCCACAATCACCTCCTTGGCCGCCACAGAAAGCACCGATGCCACGGCATCTGACATTACGTCCTGTTGGGCTTGTTCAAGCGCCATTTGGTACTTGGGAAGCGCATCGAAGTCTTGGGGTTTTGGCACGTTCAATTCCCGTGGAGCCACGTGCTTGGACAACACACTCGCGGCAATCGCGCGCTCCTCCTTTTGAACGTCCGTCCACCACGGATACGACTGGAATTGAACCACGCGTCGCTCGGATGCAACTTGCGCAACCGAGGTTTCTGGAGCGGCCTCTTCCAGTGGTTCCCATGATTCGACCTCCACTTCATGGATTTGGTCGAGCACCAAGTCCCAACCCCAAGCCAAATCCGGATTGGGGACGGCTTCTTGCGTCAACGGACGCGCGTCCAAGAACGGGGCACCATCCACTGTGGTCATGACCATGGATTGGGTCACCGAAGAGGGGACGTCGGCGTGCGGCACGGCATAGGTCCCTTCCACGATGTCTCCATCGGTCGTCTCAAAGCTGTACCGCAGAACTTGTCCCGCACCGACCACCACAGTCCATTGGCCTCTCTCTTGGTCCAACCCGACCATGGCAAGGGGCTCGTTGGTTTGGGCATCGGCGAGGGTCATGGTGCCAGGAACGACCTCTCCCGAGACCGCCCATTGGGTGTTCAAATTGACCGGAATCCACGGGGCGCCATCAAGCATCACTTCCCAAACTTCCACGCCGCCGTACTCCCCCTGTCTGCCGGTCACCAACCATCCCGAGGCCTCGCCGATAGGCGCGTAATAGGCCAGGTCATCGTGCACCGAATTGAACATGGGGCCCAACGAAGTGGGCGTGCTCCAAACGCCTTCTTGACGACAGGTTTGAAACAGGTCAAATCCCCCCACGGTTCCTGGGCGGTTGCTCGCAAACACAAGGCATTGGCTCGATGGATCCCACACGGGATTGAGGTCGTCGTAGGGCGAGTTGACATGCCCAGGAAGTGCGGTCGTTTCAGAGATGGACCCTTCGTCGTCCAAGGTGGCGATGTAAATGTCCAGGCCTTGCGCTCCTTTGGCTCCCAAACTGTGGCAAAACAGTTCCCTTTCTCCCCGCCAAAACGTCACTGGTGCAGACACCCCCGACTTCTTGTCCAGTTTGGTGTGCACTTGCTGGGGTGCGAGCATGACCCGAACGCCTTGTCTCTCCCATTGGATGTAGCGGTGGAAGGACGTCACTGGGACGCTGACCGCGTCCAGCTTTTGAAAGGCCTGCCGCTCGGCAAAGGACAAGGGCATCTCACGACATTGGGCGAGGGCCAACGAACAAGCATCGCGCCATGGCGCTTTTTTGCCCACCTCATCCAAGGCCTTGAGCAGCGCCGTTTCCGCCAATTGTGGCTCTCCCTGAAGCATCCATGCCCGTCCCCACCAATACCACCCCTCCCCTTGGAGATTCCCCGCGTCGGCGAGCGACGCCAAGCGCTGAATGCCCTCGTCTCTCGTCCGCACGTCGTGCAACAAGGTCGCCGCGTAACGCATTTGCAGAAACACATCCGTGCCATCCAAACTGAGCAGTTCCGCCATCCTCCGGTGCGCCAATTCCCATTCTTCTTGCTCAAACGCCTGCATGGCCTCCGCCTTCACTTCTTCAGGCGACACATCACGCTGACCCCAGGCTTGGCATGGCGCCCATGTGAAGGCCAACGCGAGCCACACACCGAGGGCGACAAAGGGCGCGTGAGACTTGCAGAACAAGTCCGGTGCGACAGAACGGAAAAAGGCTGACATGAACAAGAGCTTCGTTGTGTAAAACGAAGGACGGGGCGCGGACGGGAAGCGCCGTAGTTTTGGACCTCAAATCATTCACAATGGCCCACGGAACTTTCAACGTACCCTACCCCATCAACGAACCCGTGCTCAGTTACGCACCGGGCACACCTGAGCGGGAAGCCCTTCAGGCGGCATACCAAACCATGTACAACCAACCTCCCATTGAGGTCCCCATGTACTTGGGCGCATCACGCGTCACAACCGACGACAAGCGCGCCATGACGCCACCCCACGAACACGGCAAAGTGTTGGGGCACTTCAGCTACGGCACCGAGGACCATGTGACCCAAGCCATTGATGCCGCGTTGGAGGCCCGCAAGTCGTGGGCAAGTTTGGGATGGGAACACCGCGCAGCCGTGTTCCTCAAAGCAGCCGACCTTATTGCAGGTCCTTTCCGGGCCAAGATCAATGCCGCCACGATGTTGTCGCAAGGCAAGAATTGCTTCCAAGCGGAAATCGATGCCGCTTGTGAGTTTGCCGACTTCCTGCGCTTCAACGCTTACTACGCCCAAGAAATCCACGCCCAACAGCCCGAATCCCCCGACGGCATTTGGAACCGGTTAGAGTACCGTCCGCTGGAAGGATTTGTCTTCGCCATCACCCCCTTCAACTTCACAGCCATTTCCGGCAACCTCCCCGCCGTGGCAGCCTTGATGGGCAACGTGGTGGTATGGAAGCCCTCAGACACCCAAGTCTACAGCGCCCAAGTCATCATGGAGATTTTCCAAGAGGCCGGCTTGCCCAATGGCGTCATCAACATGGTCACGTGTGACGGTCCAGTGGCCGGAAATGTGGTCTTCAAGCACCGCGAATTCGCGGGATTGCACTTCACCGGGTCCACCGGCGTGTTTCGCCACCTTTGGAAGACCATTGGTGAGAACTTGGAGATGTACCGCAGCTACCCCCGCATTGTGGGTGAAACGGGCGGCAAGGACTTCGTTGTGGCCCATCCCAGCGCCAATGCCAGTGCGGTTGTGACGGGGTTGATCCGCGGGGCGTTTGAGTTCCAAGGCCAAAAATGCAGTGCCGCCTCGCGCGCTTACGTACCTGCCTCACTTTGGCCCGCCATCAAGGCTGAAATGCAAGCCGAAATCGCCACTCTACGCATGGGGTCGCCTGAGGACTTCGGAAACTTCATCAACGCGGTGATTGACCGTCGTTCCTTTGACAAAATCAAGGGCTACATCGACTACGCCAAGACGGCTTCGGATGCGGAGGTCATTGCAGGTGGCGGATGTGACGACAGCGTAGGGTACTTCGTGGAGCCCACGGTCATTGAGACATCGAACCCGCATTTCAAGAGCATGGTAGAAGAAATCTTTGGCCCAGTGCTCACCGTGTATGTCTACGACGACAGCACCGAAAACGCGTTCACAGACGTGCTCGACTTGGTGGATTCCACCTCGGAGTACGCCCTCACTGGCGCCGTGTTCTCCCAAGACCGCTACGCTTTGGACCTCGCCTCCAAAAAGCTGGAGAATGCCGCAGGCAACTTCTACCTCAACGACAAACCCACCGGTGCCGTCGTAGGCCAGCAGCCCTTTGGTGGCGCCCGTGGGTCGGGAACCAACGACAAGGCAGGGTCCTACTTGAACCTGCTCCGTTGGGTGAGCCCCCGAACCATCAAGGAAGCCTTGGTGTCTCCCACGGACTACCGCTACCCCTTCTTGGATTGAGCCACATCTCACTCACGAAAAAAGGCGCCCCAAGGCGCCTTTTTTGTTTTCCGACAGGGAAGACTTCCGTCAATCCTCTCCGTAGGCGCTGACAGGAATGGAAGCCAAGTCTACCCGTTGCGCCTTTCCGCCCATGGCCGCTTTGAAAGCCTTGCCGTATTCAGGTTTCAAATGCCCGTCGGCCTCCAACCACTTGGTCAATACCACCATTTTGTCCTTTTTCCCAGCGCGTCCAACGGTCGTGATTTTTCCGTGGACCGTACGCAGCCGGAAGGCCGAATTCAAAATGCTCGCCTTCGCAGACTTGAGACGCGCCTCAGGAATCTTGTGAATCGACATCGCATCGGCTATCAACTCGTCGTAGCTCATGGGGCGATTACGGGCACGCAATCGCTTCTGGATGAAGGCACCCCAGATGCTTTTGGGACCGCGCTTTTTGGCGGGCACCCCCTTTGCCGTCATCGTGGTGCTACTCTTGGTGGGCTTCGTCGACGTTTTGGCGGGCGCGCCAAGTTTGGCCAGCACCATTTCAACATGGTCCAACGCCACGGTCAGACGAAGGTGCTCTTTTTGGAAATGCAGCTTCAACGAAGCCACTTCTTTGGCAGTCAAATCAATTTTTGCCATTTAAAATTTTAAAATAAAATGTTTGGAGAGGTGATTCAGACACAAAGCCTGATTTGTGTCAAAAGTAGACATCTCAAATCATGCATCACTATTGCAGATACAAATCCAAGTCAGACAGATGCAAAATGGAGAAGGGAGATGCGTCTCCGCACCTCCCTTCAAAACACGGTGTAAGCCGGATTCTGTTCCCCGAAGGGCTCTGCCATTGATCTAACGCGACCTACCCTCTGGCTCAAGCGGGACGCCTTCGAACGCCAGTTTACATGGTCTTGCAACCCACAAGGTTTACCCAAGCCGCAAGGTCACCCTTACGCTGGTGAGCTCTTACCTCACCTTTTCAGCCTTGCCTGTGCCCGAAGGCCATCGGCGGTTTGAATCTCTGTGGCACTGTCTGTCACGTTCCGTTGAACGCGCCTTTCCTTTCAAAAAGTGTGGCTCCCTATGTTGTCCGGACTTTCCTCCCCACAAGTGAGGCGGCAGAGTCAACCGAACCTCAAAAGTACGACACCTCCTCGCCGTTTCTCCGTTAGATTCGCATCCTGTTCCATCGCCATTCATTCCGCCCGACGTGTCCCATCATCTGTACATGCTGAACAAGCCCTTTGGCATCCTGAGTCAACACTCCGACGAAGGAAACAGGCTTGGGTGGGGAAGTTTGGATTTACCCTTTGGCCAAGATGTGTATTCCATTGGACGGCTGGATGCAGACAGCGAGGGATTGTTGCTGTTCACCAACAACAACCGCCTCAAGACCCGGTTGCTCGACCCCCAGCAAGGCCATGCCCGCACCTACCACGTCCAAGTGGAAGGCGAGGCATCTTCTGAACAACTGGCGCAATTGCAAGCGCCGATGACACTGCGCATCAAGGGGAAATCGTTCACCACGCGTGGTTGTGCGGCACGCGTGATCACCCCTTCGTGGCCGCCGCGCACCCCTCCCATTCGCGTTCGAAAGTCCGTGCCTGATTCCTGGTTGGAGTTGACCCTGTACGAGGGCAAAAACAAGCAGGTTCGGCGTATGACTGCAGCCGTTGGACTCCCCACGCTGCGACTCATTCGCGTGGCCATGGGCGATTGGGAACTGGGCGATTTGGCCACAGGCGATTGGAAGGAACTGACGAACACCTCCAAACTATGAGCATCGCAGGCTGGATTCTTGCCCCGTTGAAGACGTTGCTGGCCATCCTGCACACGGCATTGTGCAGCATCACCGGATTGGTTGCCATGGCCCTCAACGCCCACAACGGCGACTGGGTGATGTGGCGGGTGGGACGCCAAATGTGGAGCCGGCCGCTTCTTCAAGCCATCCTCGGCGCCAAACTGGACATCGACGTCCACCCCGAAGCGCAAGCGCTGGCAGACCGACACGAGGGCGTCGTGTTGGTGGCAAACCACACCAGCTTGCTCGACATCAATGCCGCTTTTGCCGCAAGCCCCTCGCCCATTGTGTTCTTGAGCAAAGCCAGTGTGCGAAAAGTGCCTTTGCTCGGGAAGCTCAATGAATTGGCCGGTACAGTGTTCGTGGAGCGTGGCAACCGCGCCTCCTCAGAGAAGGCCGTCCATCAATTGACCAACACCTTGAAACAGGGCCGAAGCGTCTTGGTCTTCCCCGAAGGCACGCGCAGCAAAGACGGGAACCTCAAGACCTTCAAAAAGGGGGCCTTTCACCTCGCCAAAGCTGCGGAAGCGCCCATCGTTCCGATGCACATTTCAGGGACTTGGGAACGCTTGAGATCGGGAACATGGCTCATTGGCCCCTCAAGGAAGGCGATACGCGTGCGTGTCGGCGCACCACTCCAACAAATCAAGGGAGACGACCCCACCACGCTCATGGCGCGTGCAGAACAAGCTGTAGGCGAGTTGCCATCCGATTTGGCGTCTTGACCTCAAGCCCAGGCGGCCTCAGAAGGAGTCACACTTGATTACACTTGAGGTACCATGCCCTCAAGGATGGCGCGCTGGGCATCCAATCCCCTGGCATCCTTGGCCCCGCCGATGACCATCACGTGGGGATGGGACAAATCACTGGGCACAAAAGACACTTGCCCTGCGCAGACCACCACGTGGTCTACCGCCTGTACATGCGAGGTGCCGTCCTCCAAAGTCACGTGAAACCCTTGGTCGTCCACGCGATCGTAAGACACACCGCTCCATTGCTTGACGCCGCGCTGCTTCAACGTGTTCCGATGAATCCAGCCTGTGGTTTTGCCAAGGTCCTTCCCCATTTTTCCGAGACGTCTTTGGTACATGTGCACCTCCCGCTGACTGGCTGTTCTTTGGGCCGGAGCCAGACCTCCGCGCGACTCCAGCGACATATCCACGCCCCACGATGCCATGAATCCCGCATCGTCCGCGTCATGAGTCAGGAAGTCCGCGACATCAAACCCAATGCCGCCGGCACCCACAATGGCAATGCGCGAGCCCACCTGCACCTGGCCATTAAGGACGTCCACATAGCTCACCACCTCCGACCGATTTGACCCAGGAATGTCGAGTCCTCTGGGACGCACCCCCGTGGCCATCACGACCTCATCGAATGCTGCGACATCCTCGGTGGTCGCGACGACGCCGAGTCGCACGTCCACGCCGAGATGCGACAGTTGCGTCTGGAAGTACCGAATGGTCTCGTTAAACTCGAATTTCCCTGGGATGCGTTGGGCCAAAAGGAACTGGCCGCCGAGCTGAGTTTGTCTTTCAAAAAGGACCACGTCCGCGCCGAGTCTGGCACGCTCAAGTGCAGCGCTCATGCCCGCAGGGCCACCGCCGACCACTGCAATCCGCCGTCCGGCGAGTTGTTGACCGCCCATGCCTCCGCGATGTGCCGCGCTTTGCGAAGCTTCTGGTTGAGGAATCGCAGGAAAATCGCCTTCGTGACAGGCCCTCGGGTTGACCATGCAAGAAGACACTTTCTGCTTGAACACATGGTCCAAGCACGCCTGATTGCATCCAATGCAGGTGTTGATGTCTTCGGCACGAGACAATCGCGCCTTCTTGACCAAATGGGCATCGGCCAAAAAAGGCCTCGCCATGCTGATCATGTCGGCACACCCCTCTGCCAAGGCCTCCTCACAGGTGGCAGGGTCGTTGAAGCGGTTGGTGGTGACCAAGGGTACGTTGACCGCCCCCATGAGCTTCTTCGTGACAAACCGGAATCCACCCCGGGGTACCATCGTGGCAATCGTTGGGATTCGGGCTTCATGCCACCCAATGCCCGTGTTGATGATGTTGGCCCCTGCGTACTCCACCCGTTGGGCAAGGCGTTCGATTTCTTCCCAGTTGGAGCCACCAGCCACCAAGTCCAGCATGCTCAAGCGGTACATGATCAAAAAATCCCTTCCCACAGCTTCTCGCATCCGAGACAAAATGGCTTCGGGGAACCTGCAACGTCGGTCAAAATCGCCGCCCCAGTGGTCGGTGCGCAGGTTGGTTTCCGCCGCCAGGAATTGGTTGATCAAGTACCCCTCTGACCCCATGACTTCCACGCCGTCGTAGCCCGCCTCTCTGGCAAGCACAGCCGAATGGACAAAATCACGAATGGTGCGCTCCACCCCGCGCGCGCTCAAGGCCCGAGGCTTGAATCGTCCAATGGGTGCCTTCAATGCGCTTGGCGCCACACAGAACGGGGTGTAAGCATAGCGACCGGCATGCAGAATCTGCATGACGATTTTGCCTCCCTCGGCATGTACGGCCTCCGGAATCACCCGATGGTGAGAAGCATGTCGGTGCGACGACATCCGCGCCCCCCCCCAAGCCACAACACCCGCGCGGTTGGGTCCGATTCCGCCCGTCACCAACAATCCGGCTTCCCCTGCGGCCCGCTCAGCGTAGAACCGGAGGAGTTTGTCCATGCCCCCTTTCTCCTCTTCCAACCCAGTGTGCATGCTGCCCATCAGGATACGGTTGGGCAACGTCATAAAACCCAAATCAAGGGGCTGAAACACTCTCGGGTACAGAGGATGGGTGTTCATGCTCTCCAAGGTACACCACAAGACTTGCCTTGCGTCACTCGTCGAACTCGCGGTACCGCTCCACAAAGGACTCTTTCTCCCTTGGCGTGTTGTCCAATTGAAGGAGGAATTGCTTGTTCCCTTCTTTGATGCGCCTTTCCGAGTCCTTCAACTCTTGAATCACAGTGGCCAGCCCCGTTTGCTCGGGTTCGAGTTGCTCCTGAACCGTCAGGTTCATCCAGCCTTGCAAGGCCTTGTATTCCATGAAGTACCAATGCTTTTTGCCAAAATGGAGGTAGATCAACACGCGCCCGTCCTCGCGGTCGATGGCCACCTTGCCTTGGATGGTGCGCCACACGTTTTGTTCTCCCATGGTTGCCAAGGAGATGTCTCCTTCGCTCACCCAAAAGTGATCGTAAGGGTCGTACCGCCACTCCATCATGTGGAAGACCATCGCATGCCGGGCTTCCCTGGGCACTCCCTTTTTGAATTCACCATTGAAGTCTTGATCAAGGGACGCGACAAGTTTCGTGGCGTCGTCGGGGCCCAAGAGTTCATTCTGCATGTACTCGTAGTTCCCCATTTCGTAGATCGCACTGCTCGCCTTGTCCGAAGCGCGGATGACGGTGGTGAGGTACTCCAACACAGGTTCAGGCATGGGCATGTCCACCACCATGCCGCCGCGCAACACCATTTGGCCTTTGGAGGTGGTGATGTCCCCAATGAACGACTGCGTCAGCAAGTGCTTGTCAGGCAGATCAAACGGTGCCCTGCCCTGCTGGTAGACTTCACACCCTCCTCGCGACATGTATGTCATCGTTCCAGGAAGCATGTTGTTCTTCAACTTGGCATCGTTGGTCACCACATAGCGGTCTTTCCGCTTGTCGTAGCGCAAGAAGCCACGAGGCACAAAGAACGATTTGTCGGAACGGACCGGCTTTTTGGTGAAGAACGTCGGATACATGGACTTGATGCCGCCGTCGTTGTAGGTCCATCCCACACCAAGATGCGACTTGCCCATTTCTGTGACCAGCGAATCAATGGGAATGGCCACATCCTGAGGGTTGATGACCCCCACAAATTCGACCCACTCGTTGTCGAAATCGTCGCATTCGAATTGCATTTGAGCTCCGCCTTCGAATTCGAGATCCTTTCTTCCGGCCTCCAAATTGACGCGGCCCCTGAACGCGAATTCAGGGCTGAGGTAAAGCTCGTCGCCGGCACGAACCATGCCTCGTCCGTACGTACGGTTGGCGGTGTCCACCGCGAGTTCATTCAAGCGAATGGGCCACTCCTTGCCAATGGCATCCACGTAGGTTTTGCTGGCTGCCCCCTCGTAGTCAAGTCTTCCGTTGATTTGGACATTGGCATCGTACAGTCTGTGATAGCGCGTGACGTCGTTGGCAAAAATTTCTGCCTCCGACAGGGGATCCATCACAGCATCCCGACGCACGGTCACCATGCCGTCTCCCGGCTTGATCTCGGCATCGGCCACCGCCAAGGATTGTACATCGCGGCATGCCACATACGCCTCGTCCACCTTGTACGTGGCCACAGGGCTTAAGAAATGAAGTCCATCTTGGTCCTCGTGCAAGGAGAAGAAATTGCTCTGGTCACGGTCCGCCAACTCTTGGAAGGTCATGGCAGAGGGATCGATCAGCGTGTTCAACAAGTCCAAACGCTCTTCGTCCATGAACCATGAAAACTCATCCATCATACACTGGTATCGAATGGCCGGCAAATCAATCAAGGTCGCACCGTCACGGGCCTTAAAGTCGCCTCGGCGCGCATCAAAATCCACATGGGCCGACACGTTGTCCGTCCCGAAGGCCACCTCATTCAAGTCTGAGCCTTGCAACTCAAAGGCAGATTCATCGGCATCGATGGTCCGCTCTTTCATCAAGAATCCGAGCGAAGACAACTCAGCGCGTTCAAAATGGAACGTCCCTTGTCCCGTCATCTGCGGCTCGGAAAGCTCCAGTTCCCCTTCCAAGAAGACGTTCTCTCCAAAGAATTGAAGCGAATCAAGTGGGGTGGAGCGCACGAACAAACGCTTCCCGTACGAGTGCAACCCAAAGTCCGCCACGTCCGCACGAACCAGGGGAATCAGGCCTGTTTTCGCGACATTGTCGTAAAGCGTGGTCCGTCCGTACGCCGAATCCGGAACTAGGGTGTTGTCCTCGCCTTCCATGTGCGACGTCAAGAAGTCGATGGATCCAGGGCCGTGAAGGCCGCCCAAATTCAACGTCAAGTCGCCCTTCACCGTGCCAAGGCCTTCATACAGCGGGTATCCTTGCGCCGGCGTGGAACGCGTGAAACCCAGGCTGTAATCCTCCATCAAGCGCAGGGGCTCGGTCAGGTCGGGAACAATCCCACCGGCCAACAGCTCCCCTTCGAAAACCAAATCTTCCTTTTTGAAATTGTCCAAACTGTCAATGACAAAGGGATCGACGGCGTAGTTAAAGTCGTCCCTGTGGTAGGCCCCTCTGCAAATCATGTCTGCATCGTAATACACGTGCGCCACTTCGCGGCTCGTGAGGATGGGGTACTGCGTATACCGGTCGCTTTTCCACCCCGATTTGTTGTTGGGATGGTCAATCTCCAGTGTCCCGGTGACCTCTTCGATGGTGCTCGCCACCCAACGCAAGGCTTGGTTTCCATACGTATCGTATTGGCCATCGATTTCCGCCTTGATGCGCAACGATTCTGCTTGCCGCACTTCCAACTTGAACGCGTCATAGTCAAACTCAAAGCGCGCGCCCGCCAATTCAAACTTCCCTGCCTGAATCACGCCATTGAACTCGAAGCTTCGGTTCTTGCCCAAGGCGAGCTCACCGCCGTCCGGCACAATTTTCACGTCCTGGGCTTCGCTGACCCCAAAGCGTCCAATGCCCTTCATCTCCAACCTTAGGTTGTTGAGGCTGAGCAAGGCATTCGTTGAGGAGCTGCGCGGGTTGGAATAGAAGGCGAGTACGTCGTGATCGATGACCCCTTTGCGCGCTTTGATGTGCCGCTCCGCGCGAGGCTTGACCTCACAAAATCGCGTGGCAATGTCCAAATCCACGTACCCGGCGTTGGTCAACCCGATCAGCAACATGCGCGCCTGCTCCTCCTGCAATCCAAGGAAGTCGGCGTACTCTTCTGAATAGAAGGATTTCACGCCACGCTTGGACATGTATCGCGCCAGCTCTGCCAAGGGATGGATGGGGTCGATGCCCATCATTTGGTCGTAGACATCGCGCTCAAAGCAATCCAAACTCCGGAATGCCGCCGGCTCAGGCCTGTCACTTGTCAAACGCCGAAACGTCACTGCGGGGCTGTTTAGCGCCCATTCCACGGCTTCCACTTCCATCTCGACCATGTGGTAGGTGTCGATGAACGGCTGTTGCCCCACCCCTTCAATTTGACGTGTGGCACGGAACGTTTGGCTGCGGTCGAGGTACTTGACCTTGATGTCTGGGTGATAGATGCTGTCCTCACCCAACACCATACTCATGCGCGCGTGCGTGGCGTCCAGGGCGTCGTCCGAAAACAACACCTCATTGGACCAACACCGAATGAACAAGGTGTCGTGGTTCATGAAGGTGATTTGGGCCCACTGGCCATCCGACCCGGTTCCCGCGAGCCTCGATCCCCTGACCTGAAGACCACCTTCGTAAGACACACCCGGAAAGACGTCGTCGAGACGAACACGTCCTGTGCGCGATTCGAATCGAGGATACGTTCTGCGCGCGAGGTTGTCCTCCCCCTGAACCTTCATGCTGAGCACCCCTTCCAGCGGAAGGTCAAAGAGGGTGCTCCGCAAACGGGCTTCTTCCGTGGTGAACGAACTGCCTTTCATTCGGACCTCGAAAGCCCCCAACGCCGCAGACAAATCGCCTTCATTGGTGGTTCGCTCCCATTCCACGTGCCCTTCGCTGCCGTAAAATCGACCCTCCAAAATCTTAAACTCACCTTTCACCTCGCGCACCCGGGCGCTGTCGCCTTTGGATAGACAGACCAATGTTCCCCCTTTGCATTCCACAACAGGCTTTCCTGATGCATCGAGGCGCAAAACCAAGTCACCTTGACGCACAAGCCACGTGGCCGCCCTGGACGAATAGAGCATGCCCTCTCGAAAGAGCTTCTCCGAAAGCAACAGGTAAGATTCGCACGCTTTCCTTTCCTTGGGTCGGCTCTGGAAATACGCAAGGTGGGCATGCCAATCCTCCCAGGATTTCCAATCCTTGCGCTCAAGAACGACCCTCGCCCCGCGGAAATAACCCAGAATACCTGTACTGAACTTGATGCGGTTGGTTTCCAAAAAGCGGACCATTCGGATGAACTCCTGCCGCCTTTCTTCTCCCACCTCGTCCTCTTCAAAGGCGTAGCTGAAATCGCGTCGAATCCACTTGGCTTCGCCCGACCCTACGTCCGACGCCTTGCGTTCCATTTCCTTGAGGAAAGCCGCGGCATCCTCAACATTGTCGCTGGTTTGGGCGTACGAAAAGGTCCCCATCCACAGGGTCATCAGGACCAGGCACAAGCGTTCGATCATGCACCGAAGGTAGAATCCGACCTTCTCGTCCGCAGGCTTGTCACCCCAAAGGTTTCCCACAATGCATGCACGCCCAGCCGTCCCGAACATCCACACCAAGCACCTCCATCCCCGAGGCGTGCACCGAAGCCTCAAGTGCTGGCACATCGCCCTCAAAAAATCCGCTGAGCAACAGGTGTCCACCTTGTTTTAACGTCCTTGCATAGCGCGTCATGTCTCCCACAAGGATGTTTTTATGAATGTTGGCACACACCACGTCCCAAGATTCATCGTGCATGTCGTCGCATGCCGTGCCATCGCCCTGAACAAAGGTCATGTCCAACGCGGCCAGGCCGGCATTCAACGCGCGGTTGTCTTGGGAGTTTTGGACCGCGTCGTGTTCGATGTCGATGCCCAAAATCGATCCTGCACCCGCCTTGGCTGCCACAAGTGCGAGCACACCTGTGCCACAGCCCATGTCCAAGACACTTCGGCCGTCCAGGGACAGCGAGAGCAAGCGAGCCGTCATCAAATGGGTGGTCGCATGGTGCCCGGTTCCAAAGCTCATTTGCGGCGCCACAATTACATCCAAGCCTGACGCAGGAACGTCATGGAAAGGCGCCCGAAGGGTGCACGCGACTGTGCCAGCTTCATCCAACACCACCACTTGCGGGTATTCAGATTCCCATTTGGCATTCCAATTTTCCTGCGCCACGCGCAATTTTTCTACGGTCACAGTGGCAAACGCCGCCACAGATTCGAGCTGCGCGTCTGCCTCCTGTTCATTCACCTCCTCCACTTCACCATGCACCAACACCCCATGCTCATGGGGCTCAAACATGGAAAATCCACATTCGTTCATGTAAGCCACCACCACTTCACGCGCCGGCAAGACGGGGTCAAGCAACACGTTCCAGCTGTGAAACTCCTTGGCCACGGTTCAGCAGTTGAGCGCAGGATGACCTTCGATGACCCCTTGGAAATCCTCAGGCTTGAGGGAGGCCCCTCCGATGAGTCCTCCGTTGATGTCTTTTTGAGAGAACAACTCTGCGGCATTGCCCGGTTTGCAGGAGCCTCCGTAGAGCACCGGAATGGACTCAGCCACTTCCGCGCCGAAAGCCTCCATCAACCAGCCGCGAATGCTGGCATGCATGTCCTGGGCTTGCTCTGACGTCGCAGTCACACCTGTGCCAATGGCCCAAACAGGTTCATAGGCCACAATCACGTTGCCGATTTGGTCCACGGGAATGCGCAAGACGCCGGCCTGCAACTGCTGCAACACCACGTCCTCTGCACGTCCTGATTCACGCTCCTGTAGAGTTTCTCCGCAGCAAAACACCGCGGTCAAGTCGGCCGCCAAAAGGGCATCCACTTTGGCAGCCACCACGGCATCGGAATCGCTGAAACGCGCGCGACGTTCGCTGTGTCCCACAATGGCTCCGGCCACGCCACAAGACTTCAACATCTCCGCCGTGTATTCACCTGTGTGGGCACCAAAGCCTTCCGCACTGACGTTTTGGGCAAGTACATGTAAGCCTTCGGGCGCCTCAGGCGCACAGGCAGAGAGGTAGGGCGCGGGCATGGCCACCATGACGTCCACACCTCCATTCTTGGCGAGCCACCCGGACATGCCGCCCATCCACGCACGCGCGTCGTTCAACAATTTGTTGCTCTTCCAGTTTCCTGCTACGACGTTCCTCATCACTTTTGTTCTTTCAATTGGGGGCCAAAAATCGGCATCCCGATCGTCTTCTCCGCATGTCAACGCAAGAAACTTCCCAAGGCCTCCCGGCGCATCTGCAGGCCCTGCTCGAGGCGCATTGGGGATTCACGGACCTGCGTCCCTGCCAAGTCGGTCCGGTTCTGGATCTGGCTCAAGGGAATCACGCATTGGCCTTGTTGCCCACCGGCGGAGGAAAAAGCTTGTGCTTTCAGCTGCCCGCTTTGGCCCGAGGAGGACTTTGCTTGGTGGTGACACCGCTTGTGGCCTTGATGGAAGACCAGTGCGCGCAACTGCGACATAGAGGCATTCGCGCCGAGGCATGGGTGGGCAACAACGGAGACCGAGTCTTGGACAACGTTCGCTTTGGGAACACACAATTTCTATACCTGTCTCCCGAACGGCTGACACATCCGCTTTTTGAAGCCAGATGTGTGTTTTGGAATGTGACGACCATTGTTATCGATGAAGCCCATTGCATCAGCCAATGGGGACACGACTTCCGTCCTGCTTTTCAGAACATCTCTTCCCTGCACGATCGATTCCCCGACGCCGTGTGGGGGGCATTCACCGCCACGGCCACGGAGGAGGTTCTTGGGGACATCGCGTCCCAAATGCCGTCAGGGGCACACAGCCATGTGGCCCCGATGCGCCGTCCCAACCTTGCCTATCAAGTGTCACGCTGGGGAGACCGCGATGCGGTACTCTTGCACGATGCAACCTTGCAACATGGACAAGGCTTGTTGTATGTCCAAAGTCGCCACGACAGCGAACGCTGGAGTCAACGACTCCAAGCGGCAGGCCTTGCCGCCGCCTCGTTTCATGCAGGGCTGCCGGCCAAAGAGAAGCAACGACGACAGCAAAGGTGGATGTCGGGACAATTGCAAGTGCTGGCGTGTACCAGTGCGTTTGGCATGGGCATTGACGCTCCCCATGTCCGTTGGGTGTTTCATGCAGGTCCACCCCCCAACCTCGAATCTTACATCCAAGAAGCTGGACGGGCTGGGCGCGATGGCCAACCTGCTTCCTGCATTCTCTACGTGGAGGACAGCGACTTCGACTTGATGCAGGGACGAATCGAGCGCCAATTTCCCGCGTTGAAGCAGATTCAAGCTGCGTATCAGTGGGCCGCCAATGCCTCGTACGCGACGCTTGGTGAACAGCCTGAATCTCCTTTTCCTGTCACCGAGCCACAACACTTGCCCGCCCTTCGACTGTTGTCCTTGGCTGGTTACTTTGATTTGCGTGAATGCCGCGCTGCCAGGGCTGAACGAGGCACCATCACCTGGCTAGGTTCACCCGTGTACGAGTCCTTCGGCCCTTCCTTGCACACCCTGGCCCAATGGATTGAGCGTCAAACCACATCCCAGTCCATGGATGTGGAGCTCACGCAGCTCGCCAACCATCTCAACCGTGCGCATGCGCTTGCCCCACCTTTGACGTCAGCGCAACTGCGAATGGACCTTGAGGCCCTTGACGCCATGGGATGGTTGGATTGGAAGCCCGCTTCTGAACAGTTTGAACTGACTTGGACCATGCCGAGGCAGGCCACCAAAACCGTGACTGTGGACCGGAGTCGGCTCGAACTCATGCTGCGAAAGATCCAAGAGGTTGAAGCGTACACGAAGGCTTCCCAGGGCTGTCGGTCGCAACACCTAGAACGTGCATTTTCAGATGCATCGCATGCGCCATGCGGGCGGTGCGACATGTGCACGGGCGACAAAAAACAATGGCGTCAAGCGTTGAAAGAAGACCTCGCACGTGGAGCCATTCGACCCCAAGAATGGCTCTTGTCCAAAGCGCCTGGTCACAGGCAGCCGCTTCGGGCTTTGATGGCCACCTGGTATCGAAGTGGGTTCATCGAAGCCAACCAGAATTGGATCCGATGGTCGGGCAAGGAAGCCCAGGGTTAATTTTGCACCATGAATTCCACCACCTCCGCCCTTTCCACGGTCACGTTGAAAGCCAAACGCGACCAAAGCATCCGCAGGAAGCATCCCTGGGTTTTCAGTGGTGGCATCAAGCACATCCAAGGCGCCCCCCAAGCGGGTGACTGGGTCAAGGTCTGCGCAAACAAAGGCGCTACCCTGGGATGGGGACACTACGCCCCGCAGGCGAGCATCGCAGTGCGCATGTTGACGTTCGACGCGCATTGCCCAGACGACACATGGTGGCACACGCAAATTGCCCAAGCAGTGGCCGTCCGGCGGGACTTGAACCTCTTTCAATCCGCCACGCAAAACGCATGCCGCCTCGTTCATGCGGAAGGTGATGGCCTGCCAGGCCTGATCGCAGACCTCTACAACGGCGTGCTGGTGGTACAATGCCATACTCCGGGAATGCACCGTGCACTTCCCACGCTGGTGGAAGCATTCAAAGAGGCCCTTGGGGACACCTTGGTTGGCGTCTACGACAAAAGCGCGAAAACCCTTCTCAAAAACGGAGGCGAGGCCAGCGAAGATGGCTGGGTTTGGGGAGGCGCCCTCGAGGGACACTTTGCCACGGAACATGGGCATCGCTTCGACATCGATTGGGAAAAAGGCCAAAAGACCGGATTCTTCCTTGACCAAAGGGAAAATCGTGCGCTGCTCGGGTCCCTTTCCAAGGGAAAAAAAGTACTCAATGTGTTCAGCTACACAGGTGGGTTCAGCATCTACGCCATGAAAGCCGGTGCCACGGAAGTCCACAGCTTGGACAGCTCGCAACGCGCCCTCGACGTCTGTGAGGACAACGTGCGACTGAACGAACTGCCCTTTCAATCCCACACCTCCATCCAAGCCGATGCGTTGGAATATCTCAAAGCTGACGAGTTGGGAGATTACGACATCGTGGTGCTCGACCCCCCTGCCTTTGCCAAACGTGCCTCCGCAAGGCATGCCGCCGTTCAGGGCTACAAGCGAATCAACCTTCGCGCCCTTCAAGGCATGAAGCCCGGCAGCCTGTTGTTCACGTTTTCATGCAGCCAAGCGGTGGACGACACCCTGTTTGCCAACACGATTGTGGCCGCCGCCATCCAAGCCGGACGGACGGTCCGCATTCTGCACCGATTGCACCAGCCGCCCGACCATCCCGTGAACGTGTTCCACCCGGAAGGCTCCTACCTCAAGGGGTTGGTCGTTCGAATCGACGACTGAATCAAGGTTGGAGCCGTACCGTGCTCCATGCGTTCTCCCCCTCCTTGCGACGGCATACAATGCGGTCGTGCATTCTTGAGGCCCGGCCTTGCCAAAACTCGATGACTTCGGGGGCAATCGCGTATCCGCCCCAATGGGGTGGTCGAGGAACATCTCGTCCTTCAAAGCGTGACGATTCTGCTTCAAACTGCGACTCGAGCTGTCCCCGATTGGCCGATTCCATACTTTGCTGTGAGGACCACGCCCCGAGCTGGCTTCCACGCGGACGCGATGCGAAATAGAGGTCTGATTCCACTTCCGACACCCGGGCAACCTTGCCACGCACCCGAATTTGACGTTCCGCATGGGGCCAAAAAAACGTCGCTCCAGCCCTGCCAAGACGCTCCACATCTTGGCCTTTTTCACTTTGGTAGTTGGTGTAGAACACCAGCTGTTCATCTCGGGTGTCCCGCAGCAACACGATTCGGCCATGCGGAAAACCCTCCTCATCGAGGGTGTTCAAGGTGAACGCCGTCGGATCGGAAATGCCCGAATCCACCGCCTCTTTCACCCACTGTTCCAACAACGCCCATGGCCCTTCAACCACGGCCGATTCGTCAAGCGCACCCTTGGTGTAATCTGTTCTGCTGTGGAGGCTCATTCACCCAAAGTTCGGGTCCACAACGTCTCTCCAAAGGTGTCTTTGACCTCGATGGTGCAGCTGCGGTCCTTGCGCGGCCCTTCAAAGGACAACTTGGCGTAGTTGCGTTGCTCGACGTACGTTCCGTCCACCCGAAGGGAATTCCCCTCTTCCCTGGCGTGGCCAGGTCCAGAGGTCAAGGGGCTCACCGTCAAATCGTACACCATGCGTCCATTGGAGAGTTCCATCTCTGACAACTCCGTGGTGTGACGGTCGCCAGAAAGAAAGACAACGCCTCGAATGTCTTCCTCACCCAAACGGCGAAGGATCTCTTCGCGCTCTGATGGGAATTGAGACACGTTCTCGTACACCGCGGCGTCGTTCAATACCTGTCCACCGATGCACACAAACTTGTACGGAGCCCGTGACTTTTGCAGGGCTTGGATGAGCCAATCAATTTGGGATTGACCCAGCACTTGTGGCGTCTTGGTTTTAATCTGGTGGTTCACCCTGTAGGTCCGATTGTCCAACAGGAAAAATTCCATGTCCACAAACCGGAACGCTGTGGACACACATCGTGGGGACTCGGGCAATCCATAGCTGGGGTTGCTCCAGAACGTCTTGAACGCCTCCCTAGACCAGTCCGCATGCACCCAGCTTCCATCGCTGTCGTTGGGCCCAAAGTCATGGTCATCCCAAATCGCATAGTTGGGACACGCCTTCAGCAACGGCGCCATCTCAGGCGTTTGGCGGGTGTGGCTGTAGCGGTGCAAAAACCCGGAATAAGACTGAAAATCCACTTCTCGCAGATAGATGTTGTCCCCCAGCCAAAGCATCATGTCTGGGGCGTCCGCAGCCATGCTTTCGAAGATCTCATACCCGCCTCCATAAGGCCTACCTGGACGATCGTATTGAGCCTCATTGATGTAGGCGCAGCTGCCCGTCACGAAGGAAAATGGCGGCGGGTCCATGCGGTAATCCCAAAGGACTTGGGTTTGCACCTTCAAAGGCTCAGACATGTCCTCACCTCCCACCACAAACTGCATCTCATACGTGGTGCCAGGCTCAAGATCCTCCAAGGTGACGTGTGCCGCATGCGCTTGTTCGCGTGTCGTATTGGAGGTGGGCGTGATCATCCACGCTTGTTCGCCTTGTGCTTTGTATTTCACAAAGACGGTCTCTGGACGCGTCGTCTGAATCCACAATTGGGCCGAGCGCATGCTGACGTGGCCAATCATGGGGCCGCTGGCCACGGATAGGTCTCCTTGAGACGCTACGGACGTGGCAAGGGTCAGCCCAAGAAACCCACTGAACAAACGAGTGAATCGATTCATGACACAAAGATATCTGCGCGTGGGACGGAATCTTCAACTGGACACAAAAAAAGGGGAACCGATGGGTTCCCCTTTTTTGAAGTCGTTGGTTGTCTCTTAGCGAGTGACCACGAAAGTCTGAGCAGAAGAGAAATCCACGTGCTTGGCAGACAAGTTGTACGTGCCAGCAGCGAGGTTGTGCTTCACCAAGATGCGGTTGCCACCAACCACGTCACCTTGGGTGTACTCCTGAGTGAACACCACCTTTCCGCTGAGATCAGAAGCCTCAACCACGATGTTCTCCTCACCCAACACGATGTCTTTGTCGAACTTCACGCTGAACGTGCTCTCGAACACAGGGTTGGGGAAGATGTTCCACTTGGTGTCAGCAGCGATGCCAGTGAGACCTTCAATGGCAATGCCTTCGCAAGTGCCATCGTTGTAAGTGGCATCCGTGTTGTAGTTGGCCGCAGTGGCGTCAGTGCAACCGAACACTTTTGCATCATTCGAATTGAAAGTGAGGTCGTGCGAGCGCCAAGTTCCGCCCTGACCATCACGGCCCTGGAGGTTCAAAACACCAGTGGCTGTGCCGTCGGTGGTCAATTGCATCAAAAGCACCTTGTTGCCGGCAGCAGCAGCGGCCTGAACGTCGGTGGGCACCACGAACCATGCGCCGTCGGTCACAGTCAATTCCTGACCTGCGAGAAAGTTGTTGTAATCAATGCCAATGGTCCACAAGTTGTTGTCATCGCTGTTTTTCGCGCCAACAGTCACCCAGCTGTCAAAAGCCAAACCTGGCTCCATGGCCACAATGCTCTCGTTCACGTCGAGTGAAGAGTAGCTGCCGTACTGGTGCTGAAAGAAAGAACCAGTGGTTGCGACATTCAACACGTGATCTTCTGCTGCGAACACAGCATGGAGAGAGTGTTGAGCAGAAGGCAACACAGCGTACACACGGTACGTATTACCAGGAACAGTGCTGTTGTTATCAACAGCTTCGACGACCAACTCTACGTTGCTGGCAGTCGCACCAAAGCCCATCATGAGGGCAGCAGTCATTGCGAATAGGTTCTTCATAAGAATAGGTTTGTTTGCTTTCGGATCAGAGGGTGAGACCATCGTTTGATATGGTCTACGCGATAAAGATAGAGAAACACATTTGAAATTCCCAAGCATGTTGGCGGGAAAAATTCTTTTTTTCATCGACGCTAATCGAGTGTTCATCGAAAGACAAGCCCATGTTTATACTGCGATTGTACCAAGCCAAAACCCGTGACAGATTTGAATTCTGCCCAGGGCTGAAATGAAACCGTCACACTCCCGCTACCTTCGCAAGGCAACGACGAACAACATGAAAAAACTTGGCAACCTCCTCAACGACAAATGGGTCTATGGCGACAGTGAAGGTACGCCCCTCCTCAACGCCATCGATGGCCAACTCATTGCCCATGCAGATTCCACGGGGCTTGATTTGGAATCCGCGTACGCGTTCGCACGCGAGGTTGGCGGCCCGTCGTTGCGCACCATGACCTTTCAAGAGCGCGGGCGCATGCTGAAGCGTTTGGCTTTGCACCTGCATGCCATGAAAGAGGAGTTCTATCAAGTCAGTTGGGCCACAGGAGCCACACGTGCAGATTCATGGATTGACATTGAAGGGGGCATCGGCAATTTGTTCGCCAATGCGAGCCTCCGCCGGAAGTTGCCCGACACGCCCTTTGCGACCGACGGCGACTTCGTGCCTCTTGGAAGAGAGGGCACATTCGGGGGGCACCACTTGTTGGTCCCCAAACAAGGTGTCGCTGTGCACATCAACGCTTTCAACTTCCCTGTCTGGGGCATGCTGGAAAAAGTGGCGGTCAATTGGCTGGCAGGCGTTCCTGCCATTGTCAAGCCCGCCACGGTCACCTCCTTTCTCACGGAACGCGTGGTGGCGGCCATCCATGAAAGCGGCATCCTCCCTCCTGGCGCCCTCCAACTCGTTTGTGGTTCTGCCCGAAACATCTTGGACCACGTGGACGAACGCGACGTGGTGACCTTCACGGGATCTGCCGCCACGGGCAGAATGCTCAAAGCCAACCCGCGAATCACCGAATTCGCGGTGCCTTTCAATATGGAGGCCGACTCCTTGAATTCCGCAATTCTAGGCCCCGATGCAGTGCCGGGCACGCCTGAGTTTGACTTGTTTGTCAAAGAGGTGCGGAAAGAAATGACCGTGAAGTGTGGTCAAAAGTGCACAGCCGTCCGCCGCATTTTTGTCCCTGAACGTGTCATGGGTGCAGTGCAAGAAGCCTTGGTGGGACAACTGGCCAAAACCACGATTGGCGACCCCCAAACGGACGGTGTGCGCATGGGCGCCCTCGTTGGCAAGGCACAGTGCCAAGACGTCTTGGATCAAGTCAAGCACATCGAGGCGGAGGCTGAGTGTGTGTTTGGGGCTTCAAAAACCGCCGAAGTCATCGGTGCGGAACTCGAACGAGGCGCCTTCCTCCCTCCCATGCTCATGCGCCATGACCGTCCCCACGAGGCCCATGCAGTCCACGATGTCGAAGCCTTTGGGCCCGTGAGCACGATGATGCCTTATGTAGACCTCGAAGAGGCGGTCGCCTTGGCGGCGCGCGGCAAAGGGTCCTTGTGTTGCAGCATCACGACGTTTGACCGTCAGGCCGCAGCAACCTTCGTGAGGGAAGCTGCGCCCATGCATGGACGTATTTTGGTGTTGGACCGCGAGTGCGCCAAAGAGAGCACCGGCCATGGTTCGCCCATGCCGCTGCTCGTGCACGGCGGCCCAGGCCGTGCCGGTGGTGGCGAAGAAATGGGCGGGTTGCGCGGCATCAAGCACTATATGCAACGAACCGCCATTCAGGGCCATCCCACCACCCTCAGTGCCATCACCGAACAGTACCAGCCAGGTGCGGCGCGTCCAGAAAGTGAGCCTCACGTGTTCCGCAAGCACTTTGAAGAATTGGAGATTGGAGACACGGTGACCACGGCAAGACACACGGTGACCGAAGCGGATATTGTCAACTTCGCCAATGTATCGGGGGACCACTTCTACGCGCACGTGGATGAGACGAGCCTTGAAGGCACCATGTTCGAAGGCCGCGTGGCGCATGGATATTACATCTTGAGCAAGGCCGCAGGGCTCTTTGTGGAACCCAGAAAGGGTCCTGTGCTGCTCAATTATGGCATCGATGAGTGCCGTTTCACCAAGCCTGTCTACCCGGGAACCACCATCGGGGTAAAGTTAACCGTGGTGGAGAAAATTGCGCAGGAGCGTCGAGAACCAGAGGATGTGGCCAAAGGCATCGTACGCTACCGGGTGGAAGTCGACGACCACGAAGGTGAGGTCGTGGCCGTGGCGACCATCTTGACGATGGTGAAAAAACGCGACCAAGGTCCCGACGCGCTCTGATGGGACGCTTCGGTCTTCAGACTCTCGCCGTTCTCTTCATAGGCCTGACAGCTGTTGGGACCTTGAGGGCCCAACATGATCTCGACTCTCTGGACAAGTGGGTTCGAGAAATGCACCCCGATCCGTTCGTGCGCTGCGGTGAATCGGCTTGGCTCAGGCAGCTTGATGGCACCAGAGAACAATGGCTGGAAGCCTCCCCCATGGAACGCATTCGGCTGGTCAACCTCCTCTTGCAAACGATGCAAGACAGCCACAGTGCCGTCTCCGCGTACGATTGGATTTGGGAAGTTGAACGGGCGCATGGGACGTTGCCCATCCGATGGGCGATCGAAGGCCGGGCATTGTGGGTGTTGGACTCTGGACTGCCGGGATTGCCCGAGGAAGTGCGCGTGATTGACCTCAATGGACGCGCCGCCTCAGACGTGGTGCAAGACGCCCTGGACTTGTCCACCATGGAAGGCCCGAGCCACGGCGCCACGGCCCGAACGGCGGCGCACAACATCACGCCATGGGTGCTGGGGACCAGCGACACAAACACGCTTACATTGACTTGGTTGGACCCAAACCATGGGCTTCCCATCACGCGTACATTCCAAGCCCAAGGCTGGAGACAAGCCCGGTCGGGATGGGCAGAAATTTCCACACGTCGACCTGTCGTCTCGTGGTCCCTCCCGGACGGAAACCACCTCACCGCCCGCGACAACCGGCGCCACGAGCGCGAAAACGAACGGCTCACCAACGCTGGCAGGCCACGGCGGGTTCAAACCCATTGGCCGGGCGCAGCGACCCTTAAAATCAGCAGCTTCTCGCAGGGCTCTTGGTCTCGCTATCACAAGCGTCTCCGCAAAGGCATGGAACGCGTTCAGCAATTGCAATGCCCACTTATTGTGGATTTGCGGGGCAACCCCGGCGGTCAGTCGCCGCGGATGGAGATGCTTTGGAATCATCTGGCCTTGAAACGAACGCACCTTCCCTACGCCCTGGTGGCCAAACAAAGCCCTCTCACCGCAAGGGCCAACGGGAGGTATTACAAACGACTTCGGAAACGTTGGGTGGACAAGCACAGGCACCATTCCTCGGATGCACGTTACATCTACACCATGGCGACCCTGCCTCTCGGAGAAACCGACACCCTGTTTTTTCCGCAAAAGGGCGTGCAGCCCCATAGATTTCAGGGACCCGTGGCCGTCTTGATCGATGGGGAATCTGCCTCGGCGAGTGTGTCCTTCGCGGGCGCCATTCAGGACGAAGAACGTGGCCCCGTGATTGGGGAGTCCTGCATGGGGCCAAGCAATGGCACCATGGGCAACCCGTACATCCGGATGTTGCCAAGGTCGGGCATCGTGATCAGCCTTTCGACGGCAGTGTACATGGCCAAGCCTTGTGAAGACTGGGCGAACACCGCCCCCATTCAGCCCGACATCCATGTGCCCGCCATGTGGAGACGAAACAGCCCCCTTTCCGAACTTGTGCAACAATGGGTCGACGCGCAACACAACGCACCTTGAATCGGCACTTACTGTGGCTCCTTCTCGCCATGGGACTTGCCTTGCCTTCCCGGGGCCAAGTGCTGGGACTCCGCCTGACTGAGTCCATGCGTGCAGCCCGAGACGTCTCGTCGCAACTCGGATTGGACGAGGTTCAGTCCCAGGCCATTCTGGCAGCAGCCATGCCGTGGGACACTTGCTTGGCGCATTGGAATGACATCCTGGACAGCCTGGAAGCGGCCCCCATATCTGAGTCCGAATTGCTCAAATCCATGGGTCCTGTTCGCATCGCGCTGGACGCATGCCGTTCGTCCCGCTCGACGGACATCCGAGCGGCTCTGGACTCGAGCGCTCGGGCGGCCTACGACGCATTGGCCTTGCCTGAACGACCACGCGTGTTGCATTTTGGCGTGCACAACCGCATGGATTGCAACGTGTGCAAAACACCCCAACCCCCTCGACCATGAATCTTCTCTCACGCTGGACAATGATTGTCTCCGCAGCCAGCCTTTTTGGTTGCGGAAGCGGCCCCCAAGCCCTTCACCGCGAAGTCAACCCGTGGATCGGCACCGGGGGACACGGCCACACCTATCCGGGAGCCACCTCCCCTTTTGGCATGGTCCAATTGAGCCCAGACACCCGACTTGAAGGGTGGGATGGATGTGGCGGATACCACGACACCGACAGCGTCATCTACGGATTCAGCCACACGCACCTTCAAGGCACAGGGGTGAGCGATTACGGCGACATCTTGGTGATGCCTTGCACCCAATATCGCCAGGGTGACACTTGGCGCGACAAGTACAAGAGTGCGTTCCAAAAGTCGACCGAGCGTGGACACGCGGGGTACTACGCTGTGCATTTGGACGACCATGGCGTGCTTGCTGAAGTGACCACCACGCCTCGGGTGGGCATCCATCGATACACATTGGACGAGCCAGATACGTTGACATGGATTGTCGATTTGGAACACCGCGACGAGCTTGTGCACTACAGCATCGAGCCCCGCGGCACACGCATGCTCGTCGGGCATCGTGTGAGCCAAAACTGGGCCGAAGAACAACATGTCTATTTCGCCATGGCCTTTGACCGCGATTTCGAATGGGGCGACCAGCTCGGAGAAATCACGCGCGCGGACACGCTCGAGGACGGCAGCTTGGTGCAAGAAATGTCGATGGTTCCTGTCTTTGTGGCCGACTTCGGCGTGGTGTCTGAACTCAACGTGCACGTGGGATTGAGCTTTTGCGACATCGAAGGGGCCATTCAAAACTTGGAGGCTGAAGTGGATGGGTTTGATTTTGACCGTCACCGCGAGACATGTGAAGCACGGTGGGACGACCAACTCGCCCGCATTCAGATTGAGGGAGGCGCTCGAGATGAACGCACGACCTTTTACACGGCCCTTTACCATGCCACCACCGTCCCCAACGTGGCGAGTGACGTCGATGGCCGCTACCGGGGCACCGACCTGAGGGTCCATCAACTCGAACAAGGACAAGGCGAGCACTACAGCGTCTTCAGTCTTTGGGACACCTACCGCGCCCTTCACCCCTTGCTGGCTTGGATTGAACCCAACCGGACCCGAGACATGGTGCACACCATGCTCCGAATGTACAAGGACGGCGGACAGCTTCCCGTGTGGGAACTGGCGGCAAACTACACGGGCTGCATGATCGGATACCACAGTGTGCCTGTCATCGTGGATGCCGAACAATGGGGCATCCAGGGATGGGACGCGGAGATCGCACTCGAAGCCATGGTGCAGGCGGCCGATTCGATGCATTTGGGCTTGGACGCTTACGCCGAATTGGGATACATCCCCTCCGATCACGAGCATGAAAGCGTGTCTAAAACCTTGGAATACGCCTTCGACGATGCGTGTATTGCGCGATATGCTTCCGCCCACGAACGACCTGATTTGGCCGCGAGGTTCGCCAAGCGCGCTGCCTCTTGGAAGAACTTGGTTCACCCTGAATCGGGCTTCATTCAGGCCAAGCGCCAAGGTGCATGGGTCGAGGGCTTCGACCCGCGGGAAGTCAACTTCAATTTCACGGAGGCCAACGGTTGGCAGTACCTCTTTGCCCCTGTGCACGATGTGGCGGGGCAACGCAACATCCTCGGTGGAGACGAGGGGCATTTGGCGCGTTTGACGGCCTTGTTCGAAGCGCCCATCCAAACGACGGGACGCGTGCAGCCCGACATCACCGGGTTGATTGGGCAGTACGCCCACGGCAACGAGCCTAGCCATCACGTCGCCTACCTGGCGACGTACTCAGGCGACCCCGGCGCAACCGCAGATCGGGTGAGCACATTGTGCCGCGACATGTACGCCAATGCACCGGATGGTTTGTGCGGAAACGAAGACTGTGGCCAAATGAGCGCCTGGTTTGTGTGGTCCGCACTGGGCATGTACCCTGTCGAACCCGGTTCCGGGGAAGTCGTGTTGGGCTCGCCCATGTTCAAGCGTGCGGTTGTCCTTCCCGACGGTGCAAGCCATCCCACGGACATCCGGGCACGGGGATTGAACGACAGGGCCAAATTCATCACAGGCCTCCGCTGGCACGACGCCACGGGGAACTCTTCTCCCGTCTTGTCGCGTTCCTTCATCCCCGTGCAGGACTTGGCTTCAGGTGGCACCTTGGAGTTGCTCATGGCGCCGAAACCCGGCACCACGTTTGGGGTGGCAGAGAGCGATCGTCCCACTTCGGCATGGCAGGCGCCAAGCTTTGTCGCCGTACCCAGCGTCAGCGCTCCACGGACGTTCCAAGAGGATGCAACCACATTTGAACTGGGGCACCTTGAATCTGGAACGACTTTGGAGTGGAGTGCAAATGGTGGGGCGACATGGAGCGCATATACCGGCACCGTTGAGGTCATGGAGACCACGGATCTGTTGGCCCGGTCCGTGCGGGGCGCGGACACTTCCGCCGTCGTGTCTCACCGCATTTTGAAAGTCGATCACGCATGGCAACTCAGCTTGGAGACGCCCCCTAACAACCAATATGCTGCCGGAGGTGACCAAGCCCTGATTGACGGTCTTCAAGGCGGCGACGATTTCAGAACGGGCGAATGGCAGGGATACTGGGGCGAGGAATCCGTCGCCACGTTAGACCTCGGACAACGAGAATCTGTAACCCGCATTGAGATCCGAGCGCTGCAGGACATCAAGCCATGGATTTGGTCACCCAAGCGCGTGTTGTTTTCAGCTTCAGAGGATGGTCAGGACTTTGACCTTTTGTCCATCGACAAGTCAGAGCTGGCTGAAGACGACAAAGAAGTCCAAATCGAGCGATTTGTCTGCGACGTTCCCGTCAACACGCGCTACCTGAAAATTGAAGCGGAAGGACGCGGCCCGATTCCAGACTGGCATTTGGGTCGCGGAAACGACCGTTGGATGTTCTTGGACGAGATTGTCGTGGACCTCGCGCCTTCCACCGACCTTTGAGGCATGCCCTACGCGGACAATCCATTTCTGAGTCGAGGTTTGGCCTCCACCACGCTCCAGCCCTTGGGGCTTGAGGTCAGCCACGCGCAAGGACCGTGGATTCATCTGTCCGATGGCACGCGGCTGTTTGATGCGATCAGTGGGATTGGGGTGACGAATTTTGGGCACGGCAATGAAGCCGTGAAGGGGCGTTTGAAAGCCCAGCTCGACCGCCACTTGCACACGATGGTCTACGGAGAATTCCTGCAGGACGCCCAAACCCAAGCCAGCGCCCTTCTGCGCGCCACGCTCCCTGACCCACTCGATGCCGTGTACTTCCTCAATTCAGGCGCCGAAGCCATTGATGCCGCGCTGAAGTTGGCGCGCCGCGTAACGGGGCGCTCGCGTTTGATGGCGGTCACAGGTTCTTACCACGGCAACACCATGGGTTCATTGTCGGTGTCGGCCAACGAATCCCGTAAAGCGGCCTACCGTCCTTTGTTGCCTGAAGTTGAATTTCTGGAATGGAACGACGTGGCGGATGTGGCGCGCATGGACGAATCTGTCGCCTGCGTCATTGTGGAAACCGTGCAAGGCGACGCTGGCGTGCGCATCCCCTCCAAGGAATGGCTTCAAGCCCTGCGCGATGCCTGCTCCAAGGTGGGTGCGCTTCTCATCCTCGACGAGATTCAATGCGGCATGGGTCGCACCGGCACGCCCTGGGCATTCCAACACTTTGGCATCGTGCCAGATGTTTTGTGCATGGGCAAGGCACTCGGCGGCGGCATGGCCATGGGCGGGGTCGCGGCCTCAAAAGCCCATCTGGGACTCTTCGCGCACGGCCCTTCACTGGGACACATCACCACGTTTGGCGGACACCCCATGGCGTGCGCAGGGGCCATCGGTGCACTGGAGTCGCTCAAGAACCTGGACTTCGTGCATCTCGAGCGACAAAACCAACGGTGGCAAGACGCCCTCGAAGGTCATCCCGCCGTGCGCGCCGTGCGGCGCCTCGGGGCATTCATCGCCGTGGAGTTGGATGACGCAGAAGCCGTCCAAAAAACCGTGGAAGGCGGGTTGAATCGGTCAAGCGGCGAAGGGGTCCTGTTGTTTTGGTTCTTGAGCGTGCCTCATGCCTTTCGCCTTGCGCCTCCCCTGACGTGCTCGGAAGAGGAAATGGCCACGGGAATCCAATTGATTTTGCGTGCCTTGGATCAGGTTGTTTGAAGGTCCAACCTCGCACGAATCCACTCCCCCAACGCCAAACTCGAGCGCCTCCCCTCAGGAAGGAGGTCAGGGAGCAGTTGCCAGCCATGTACCGCCTCGGGTTCGGTGCGCATGGTGACCTCCAGATCCGCATCTTGAAGACGGGCATGCAACGCCGCCACATCAGGCGCCAAGAATTCGTCGAGCGCCCATTCCAAATACATCTCTGGCCACCCCTCAAAGCTAGATTGAAGCAAGGGACTGACGTCGGGGTCCGTGGCCGGATGGTCTGCCAGATACTGTTTGCTGTATTCCATCGAATCTTCATGGCTGAAGGGGCTGTGTGCCACCATGTTCTGCTGGATGGAGACCGCCTCCTCGCGCAAATCGCACCATGGACTGAGGAGGGCAAACGCTGAGATTGAGTCATGGGGCAAGCCTTCCTTCATCCAACGCACCATGCCTCCCATGGCCAAATTCCCTCCGGCGCTGTCCCCCATCAACACCACGGAGCCCCGCTCCTGCACCACGGCTCGCATGGCGGCAAACACATCGTCGTGAGCCTGAGGGTACGTGTGGCTGGGCGCCAACCGGTATTTGGGGAGCACGATGCGGCAACGGGTCGCGCGCGCGAGGTGCACCGCTGCTGCACGATACACGCGCGGACTGCCAAAGGCAAACGCCCCGCCATGCACCCAAATCACCGTCCCCTCGTCATGTTCCTTCCACGTGACTTCCGCCCCGCGCCAGGTCGGTTCCAACCGCTCGCGAAACTCGCCACCCCATGGACCAGGGTTCAACCTGGAGGCCAATTCAATGGCTTGACGTATTTGCTCGGGTTTGGCCTGTGCAACATCTCGTCGAAGCACCCGCGCCGCACGATGCGCACTTTCGAGCCACGCACGCTTGGACCCCCATTCCGAGGGGAGCCACTGGGCGATGGACGACGGCGAGGAATCCTGCTTACTCATGGCTGCGTAGATGAAGGGACCGCATACACAGGATGGCGGTTGGCCGTCCCCTCGTTGTGCGGGCTTTGTTCATACAGCCAACGCAGCGCCTGAGCCGGATTCTCGACCCACTCTGGATGCTGTGCTTGCGCCAAGGTGTAGCGCGTCCTGAGGTTCTCGTCGTTTCTGAGCATGTCTTCCGCCGTGTCTTCAAACACGTAGCTTGAATAGTACTCCTTTCTCTGGAGCGCCGCGTCAAAGAAGTTCCAGACCAAAAACGCATCGTGACCGCGAGGCGAGAGCACTTCGGTGAGATAGCGTTTGGCCCTTTGGTTGGAAGGAATCACCCAATCTCCCGCGTAGAGGTCCACCGGCACCAGCTCAGCCCGGCTCGAATCGACCGTCACCGGATGGTGTCCTTCATAGGGCCGAGACGCCGACTTGAACGACTCAATCCAAGTCACCTCCAGCAGCATCGTGGTGTCGTTCGGAATGGGCGCCATGTCAACACCATTGGCCTTCAAGCGCTCCGCCACGCGTCGCCACGCCTGAGGCAAGATCCATGCTTTCGGCACCCCGACAGAGTCTGTAGCGTCGTATCGGTTGGCGTGGGGAATGTCCTTGGTCCACGTGGACGACCGGTCGTATTTCAATCGGGTTCCTTGGGTCACCGCACTCCACTCTCGGCGGGCCCCGTAGCCAGTGAACGACAGGGCGTCTCGATGGTCAGACAATTGCCAACGCACAGGCAGGGTTTGGGCTTGAGTGATGCGCATCTGCTCCTGACGGCGAACGTCTTTCACCTCTGCCCCATGCTTCTGGATCCAAGAAGACAGCACTTCCAAGAAGGCATGCGTCGCTTGCACGCGGTCGGGGAACGGCTTCAACATGTGCGCCTCTGTGGTGAACCCCAAAGTGCCAAACAACGTCGTGTAGCCCGTGCTGTACCTCGGGGTTTCCAGAAACGACAGGATGCCCTCTTCCGGGGTTTCGCCCAACGAATACACGTAGGGCACCATGGGACCATGGGCTTCCTTCATGCCTGCATACAGCGCGGGCTCCATGACGTCGCGCAAAAAGGGTCCAAGGACGGGCCCCGCCTTGTCTGGCTGTGTCACAATCAAAGTCATGGTATACGGATAATCCGCGCCATTGCTCGTGTGCGTATCCACAAACACATCCGGATCCACACTGTGAAACAACGAGACAAACGCCTCGGCGTTGCGGCTGTCCATCTTGACAAAATCTCGGTTCAAATCAAGGTTGGCCGCATTGCCTCGGAACCCGTATGCTTCAGGACCGTTTTGGTTGGCCCGAGTGCAACAATTGCGACGGGACGCCCCCCCGACATTGTATTGGGGCACAATGACCCAACTCGCACTTCTCAAAGGATGTCCCTCATGGTCGGGCTGGGCGAGCCAAGACGCTGCCAAGGCCAAACTGGCATTCACCCCACAGGGTTCACCTGGGTGAATGGCGTTGTTGACCAACACGCGCACCACCGTGTCGGGCTGCGCTTTGAGCCTTACGCTCACTCCCCCGCTCTGCACAGACGCTTCTGCCGGTTGCCCCGTCAGAACCAGTGCGTGAATGGGCCTGCCCACATCGCTGAGACCTACCTCATGCAGGGTGGCACGCGCATCGGACGCCGCCAAGGCTGTTGCCAAGTCCACCGCTTCCTCCCACGTGGGGGTGTGGTTGGCGTGAAGCAAGCTGTCTACCGACCACGGCAGAGAGACCGTCGGGATCTGGGACCGATGGGCGGATTGGCAACTGGCCAAGGTCAGCATCAAAATCACGCCCCATGTCATGAAGTGGTGCATCATCCATGCAAATGACGGAACTTTGTTGCGAGATTGACGTATTGAACATAGAGACTGTTCTTCCTGACATCCACCCATGATTCGATTCACGCCCAGCAATCACGCGACTCCTGCCCCCGGCAATGTGCTCCTCAGCGAGCCTTTCTTGGACGACCCTTATTTCGGAAGAAAGGTGGTCCTCCTCTGCGAGCACAACGAAGAAGGGAGCTTTGGGTTTGTGCTGAACAACTTCGTGGACATTGACGTGGATGAAGTCATGGACGACCTGCCCAAACTCAATGCGCGTATCAGTGTGGGCGGCCCTGTCAAAAACGGCAACCTCTACTACCTCCACACTCGGGAAGACATCGCCGAAAGCGTCCCCGTCGTGCCCGGCGTGTTCATGGGCGGAAATTTTGACCAAATCCGCGACATGCTTCAAGCAGGACAACTGCAGATGCCGGACATTCGCTTCTTCATTGGTTACAGTGGCTGGTCTTCGGCGCAGCTCCAGGAGGAAATTCGCAGCCGGTCGTGGTTTGTGGCAGACGTCGCCCCGTCAGACATCATGCGCACCGACGAGGACAACGAAGACTACTGGAAGCGACTGATTTCGGAAATGGGCGACGGCTTTGACCACATCGCCAACGCCCCGAGCGACCCGTCCTTGAATTGACGGCAATTCCCCACTCCTTCCTCGGCTTGCGTTCAGTCCACCTCCAGCGACACGCGGTAGCCTGCATGTGACCGCACGTTCCACACTTGGCCGTGCTCGAACATCCAATATTGTCCCTTGATGCCGACGAGTTTTCCTTCCAGTCGTGGGTGTTTGTCCAACTTGCAGCTGGTGACTTTGGCAAGGTGTTGCAACACGGGAAACGCCAGTGCCGTGATGTCGTCTGAGTCCTCAAAAAACGATTCATAGGCCATTCCCAAGGTGTCCATGCATTCCTCCTTGGCCTCCACCAAAGCGTCTTCATCGAGGGCCACCTCTTGCAGCATGGCACGCCATTGGGTGCGGTCTGACATCACTTCCTTCAAGGCCACTTCGATCTCTCCAGCAAGCTGGCGGTATGGCGTGTTGGCCAGGACAATGGCACCGACCGCCCCTTGGTCCACCCAGCGTGAAGGCACATTTATGGCCCTTGTAACCCCCACTTTGAGGTGGGAGGTTTGGCTGATGTAGACCACATGCGGTTGGAGGTGATTCGCCCGTTCCCAAGCCTCGTCGCGCAGCGCAATACCTTCGTGAATGCGGCTGAGTTCTGGACGAATGATGCTCGGGCACGCCAGAGGAGACTGGAGGAACGCATCGTAGGAGAGGCCTTCCCCGTACGTCTTCTTGATGCGTTTTCCAGTGTCCACACAATGGATGTCGCCGTCAAATTCTAGCCTTACGCGTTGGCCGACCCAATTGCTCGCAGGCAACACCTCCAGCGGATCAAGGATGTCTGCGCCCCGCCAGAGGTAAGAGACACCTCCCCGCTCATCCACAGAGGAACCCATTTTTCTCACATTCCCGACCCATTTCATGAGACAATGTTCGGGATTCGTCAGCCTTGATTCCTATTTTGTCCGCACGATTCACTATTTTTCGATTAAATCATTTACATGAAACACATTCTACTCCCTGCGCTTTTGTTGACTGCCGGCGCATTGAATGCCCAGTTGTACACTGAGAACTTCGACAGCTACGCCGTCGGCGATTACATCGCGGTTGAAGCAGGCCCCGCATGGGTCACATGGACTGCTGGAACGGAAGGCACCGAAATTGACGCCCAAGTCACGGACGAGGCTTCCCTCTCAGGAGCTCAGTCGCTGAAGATTTTTGGAAACGTGGCTGGTGGCCCCATGGACGTCGTGCTCGTTGCGGGTCTCGAAGGCGCGTACGAGGTGACGTTTAACATGCTTATTCCCGAAGGCAACTCTGGATACTACAACGTCCAAGAGAACCAAGTGCCAGGCACTGCATGGGCTTTTGAATGCGTCCTTGGGGCTGATGGCTCCATCAACTACAATGTGGACGGCGTGATTCTCGCAGCGGGGACATTTACCCCAGGTGAGTGGTTGAAAGTGACCCACCTCATTGACACCGATTCTGACTTGATGCACCTTTACCTGGACGACGTTTACCTCGCCCAAGTCCCTTACGATGGCGCTCAAATTGGCGGCTTGAACTTCTATGCTGCCGGCGACGGTGCCAACGTCCCCACGTACTACCTCGACGATGTGCTCGTGGACATCACCGACCCCGTGGTCGACAACGTCCAAGTGTTGACTGCCCTCGATTGCACGTTTGGCCCCAACCCTGCACAAGACTTCGTGCGCGTCCAAGCCAACCTCGACAACGCCGTGGTGCGTTTGCTTGCGTTGGACGGCAAAGTCGTCTTGGAAGAGCGTCGCAACGACCTTGTGGGTGGTGCACAGTTGAACCTCGATTTGGACAACGGCATCTACCTACTCGAACTCACCAACGGCAGCCAGCGCATGACGCAGCGCCTTGTGATCCAGAAGTAAAGATTATCCTCATTGAAACGAAAAAGCCGGCCCCTGGGTCGGCTTTTTTGATGCCTGCAACATTTGTCAAACGAGCAGCGAAGATGGCATCAAGTCAACATTCGCAACCACTTCTTCTGCGCCTCCCAAGCCTGCTCAAGGTGCTCGGGCCATTGGGTTGCGTCTGTCCATGGATGGGCCATGCCAAACACATGGTTGGCTCCCTCCACCGTCGCCAGCGTGCCCTCTGTTGCCCAAGACGCGATGGCCTCGCCCTCGTGAAGGCCTACAGCCGCATCATCCGTGCCGTGGACAACAAGTACAGGACACGTCAGAACCGTGGCCGCCGATTCAATGTCAAGCTCAGATTCACGCGCTTTGGCGTCGAGGTAAAAGGCGTAGGGATGAACGAGGGTTTGGCCTGTGCGCCCGTTCAAGACTTCCAAACGATCCGACGCTTCCCAATCTTTCAATGCGGGACCCCAAGGAAATCGTGCAAAGACATCGGACACCGGCGCCCAGCTCGCCACACCGGCCAATGAACCGCCCGCCTCCTGGAATTGCCTGGCGCCCAAGATGGCCATCCCTCCACCCCGACTGTGGCCCATGACCACCAGTTTCCCATGTTCCTCGGCCATTTTTTGCAGTGCGAACGCCACTTCTTTTGCTTCGAAATGGTACCGGTTTTCACTCCACGCAGCTTCATCCAAGCAGTCCTCCGCAAAGGGAGCGACA
>Ga0115013_10000033_pt1 | contig 101408 bp, 91 predicted proteins | sample SouAtlMetagenome_2_FD_88686 | JGI IMG/M metagenome (GOLD analysis project Ga0115013, IMG submission 88686) | Marine eukaryotic phytoplankton communities from Atlantic Ocean - South Atlantic ANT15 Metagenome | ecosystem: Environmental > Aquatic > Marine > Oceanic | place: South Atlantic Ocean...
ACCTCGATGTCGGCTCGTCACATCCTGGGGCTGGAGAAGGTCCCAAGGGTTGGGCTGTTCGCCCATTAAAGTGGCACGCGAGCTGGGTTCAGAACGTCGTGAGACAGTTCGGTCTCTATCTACTGTGGGCGTTAGAAATTTGAGTGGATCTGACTCTAGTACGAGAGGACCGAGTTGGACTAACCTCTGGTGTATCTGTTGTTCCGCCAGGAGCATTGCAGAGTAGCTATGTTGGGAAAGGATAAGCGCTGAAAGCATATAAGCGCGAAACCTACCACAAGATGAGATTTCTTTTAAGGGTCGTGGAAGATGACCACGTTGATAGGCTACAGGTGTAAAGGCAGTAATGTCATAGCCGAGTAGTACTAATTACCCATAAGCTTATTTAGCAAGTATTTTTGTGCATGTATTTTTTTCAATATGTTATGATATTAAAAGTCTAGGGCGGTTATAGCGTCGGGGATCACCTCTTACCATTCCGAACAGAGAAGTAAAGTCCGATAGCGCCGATGGTACTACTTATTGTGGAAGAGTAGGTCGCCGCCTTTCTTTATGGCCCCTACAATTTATTGTAGGGGCTTTTTTTTATATTTATAACAATAAATATGAAGGATACTTACAATGTAATCGGAGTTATGTCAGGGACTTCACTTGATGGAATTGATCTTTGCTTCACATCTTTTTCAAAAAAAAATAGAGATTGGAAATTTTCAATTCATTGTTGTCAAACTATAAAATATGACAAAAAGTGGGTTGAAACTCTAAGTCTTGCCCACAAATTTTCTGTTTTAGAAATCAATGAAATAAATAAAAAGTATACATCTTATTTAGGCGATATTATTTTAGAATTTATTTCAAACAATAATTTGAATGATATAGATTTAATTTCCAGTCACGGGCATACAATTTTTCATCAGCCTTTTAACAACTACACATTTCAGCTCGGAAATCTTTCTACATTAAGAGATATCACTAAAATTACCGTTGTGTGTGATTTTAGAGTACAAGATGTTAAATATGGCGGCCAAGGTGCACCATTAGTTCCAATCGGCGATTTATATTTATTTGATTCTTATTCTCATTGTATAAATTTGGGTGGGTTTTCAAATATTTCGGTTAAAAAAAAATCGCAAATAATCGCTTATGATATTTGTGCGGTGAACATTGTATTAAACCACTATTCTAGTAAAGTTGGATTAGATTTTGATATTGATGGACAATTATCTAGCTCAGGTGTGATAAATTATGATCTTCTATCAGATTTAAATAGTATTTATTATTATGATCTTGATTATCCAAAGTCTTTGGGGGTAGAATGGGTAGAAAAAAACTTATTTCCCTTAATTAATTCTTTTGAAATTTCAACCCAGGATATTATGCGTACCTATGTCGAACACATAAGCGTTCAAATTTCAAAAAATATTAATGATAAAAAAGCTAATATTTTATTAACCGGTGGAGGGGCTAAAAATAAGTTTTTGATTTCAAAACTTAAAGAAAGGATAGATAGTAAATTTCAATTAGAAAGCAATGAAATTATCGATTTTAAAGAGGCTTTAATTTTTGGATTTTTGGGAGTTTTAAAACTTAGAAACGAGAATAATTGTTTAAAATCGGTAACTGGAGCTTATAAAGATCATTCATCAGGTGTAATTTTTAGATAAATTATATTATTGATGGCATAAAATTTGACATTTTAAGTATATTGTAACCTAAATTTTTTCAAATGGAAATATATGTTTTAGCAGTTTTTGTAATCGGATATTTTGCAATCACAATTGAACACACAATTAAAATTGATAAGTTGATACCTGCACTTGGTGCCATGGCATTTTCATGGGCAATAATTGCGTTAAGTATTAACAGCTTCGATACATGGTTTAATCCTGCCACACATTCATTAGTTGATGGATTTGGAAATTTGTCTCTTGATGATAAAACTCATCTGATGGAAGAAACTTTACTGCACCATTTAGGAAAGACGGCTGAAATTTTAGTATTTCTTATCGGTGCGATGACGATAGTTGAAATTGTTGATTATTTCAATGGTTTTAGTGTATTTCAAAAAATAATAAATTTTAAAACCAAAAAAGCGATTCTTTGGGTATTCAGTGCTCTAGCTTTCATTTTATCTGCTATTATTGATAACCTAACTGCAACAATCGTTTTAATTTCAATCCTACAGAAGGTTGTTTCAGACAAAAATTTAAGACTCTGGTATGCAGCCTTAATTGTAATCGCTGCCAACGCTGGTGGAGCCTGGTCTCCAATTGGAGATGTTACAACTACTATGCTTTGGATTGGTAAAAAAGTTTCAACTCCTATGCTTATTCAATATCTTTTATTACCATCTATAGCGTGTATGGTAGCTGCAACGGGAATAGCATCTTTATTACCTGTTTTTAAAGGAGATATTAAACTAAAGGACATTAAAGACGAAGGAAATAAATACTCACTTAGAATGTTAGTTTTAGGTTTAACCTCAATTGTTTGTGTTCCTGTTTTTAAAATTATTACACACCTACCTCCTTATGTTGGTATGATGTTAGCCCTTGGTGTTGTTTCTGTTTTTGCTGAGATATATAGCAATCGTGAATTTGCATTATCACAAGCAACTGGTCCAGATCCTGACGGAAATCCAAGTGAATCAAGTCATCACGAAAGTCCTGTTCATAATGCTTTAACAAAAATTGAGTTACCAAGTATATTATTCTTCTTGGGTATTTTACTAGCCGTAGCCGCCCTTGAGTCCCTAGGACTTTTATTTGTTTTCGCTACAATACTTAAAGAAACAATTTCTTTAGATTTATTAATGGTCTTATTCGGTTTTGCATCTGCTGTTATTGATAATGTACCGTTGGTTGCAGCCAGTTTAGGTATGTTCACAGAATTTACTCCAGATGATCAATTATGGCATTTTCTTGCATACTGTGCAGGTACCGGAGGAAGTATGCTAATCATTGGTTCTGCCGCAGGTGTTGTTGCTATGGGTATGGAAAAAATCACTTTTGGCTGGTATTTAAAGAAAATTTTGTGGATAGCTCTTGTGGGTTATTTTGCAGGTATAGCAGTTTTCCTTCTTATGCGAAATTTAATCTAATAATTGGATTACAATTCTTTACTTGATTGGATGTTTAATAGGCTGCCAATGTATCAAAACATTGGTAAATCTGCTTATAAAAAGGACTTGTCAAATATTACCCTTATATGTAATCATTTAAACAACCCCCAGAATAGCTTTAAGTCAGTACATGTTGGTGGTACAAATGGAAAAGGTTCATGTAGCCATATGTTAAGTTCTATTCTTCAAGAAGCTGGTTATAAAGTTGGACTTTACACTTCACCTCATATTGTTGATTTTCGTGAAAGAATAAAAATAAATGGCGAAATGATTTCAAAAGATGCAGTCAAACAATTTATGCAAAAAAACTTTGATTTTTTTGAATCAAATAACCTGTCCTTTTTTGAAATGACTGTGGGGCTAGCTTTTGACTATTTTAGTAATAATGAAGTTGATATTTCGGTTATAGAAGTAGGTATGGGAGGTAGATTAGATTCAACAAATATTATTAATCCAATAGTCTCTGTTATAACCAATATTAGTCTTGATCATGATAAGTTTTTAGGTTCAAATATTTCTAGTATTGCTAAGGAAAAAGCTGGGATTATAAAAATTAATACACCTGTAGTAATAGGAGAAACTCAGTCAGAGATCAAACCCATTTTTATTGATTTTGCAATGTCCAATAATTCTGAAATTACGTTTGCCGACGATTTTAATTATGATAATTATGATTGTGATTTAAAGGGAAATTACCAGAAAAAAAACATTAAAACAGTTTTAAAGTCTATTGATATATTAAAGCTTAACTCTTTTGAAATTGAGAAATCAAATATCGAGATTGGTTTGAAAAATGTTTTTAAAAATACCGGACTAATGGGTAGGTGGCAGGTCATACAAAATAGTCCAATGATTATTTGTGATACTGCTCATAATGAGGCTGCATTAAATGAGGTAATATCTCAATTACTCTCCTTACAATATTCAAAGCTTCATTTTATTATTGGATTTAGTGATGATAAGGATCTTATCATTCTTTCAAATATATTCCCAGAAAAATCCGAATACTGTTTTGTAAAACCCAAAGTTAGAAGAGGAATGGACCCTGAAGAGGTAAAAAAAATCTTTCAATCTTCCAATCGAATAGGCTTAGTTTACAGTTCGGTAAGTGAGGCAATTAGTCATATAAAAAAAACATGTCATCATTCCGATATAATATTTGTTGGAGGAAGTACCTTCGTTGTATCAGAGTTATTTGCATAAATCTTATCCTTAAAAATATAGTTTGTTTTTTTTGTCAGTTCTTTTATCTAAATTATATTTGCAGACCAACATAGAGGGCGCGTAGCTCAGTTGGTTCAGAGCACTTGGTTTACACCCAAGGGGTCAGGGGTTCGAATCCCTTCGCGCCCACAAAAAAACCTCAACGTATGTTGAGGTTTTTTTCATTAAATATTCTTGAGAATTTTATTCCTCGCTTTGCTCAGTTGGGATTGGTTTTGAGTAAACAGAAATATTAATAATTTTCCCATTATCAAAAGTTATATCATGTACATGGTTTTCTGTCACTTCATTTCCGTCTTCATCAACAAATGTAATATCATTTCCTGTTGTTAGAAATTCTACCATTTCACCTTGATTATCTATACCTTTATTAGCTATCATCCACTTGACTCTCCACCTTGGGTTTGCAGGAGACTTAAACCACTCATCTAAGAATTCAATATGAGCTTCATTGCCTCTAATCACATCTCCATTTGGAGGATATCCAACCCAATTATCTCCGTTAATTTCAGCAATCTTATCTAAATCTCTTTCATTATGAGCATCCATATAATCGATCCATACTTGTTGATTGGATATGTCACCTACGATAATTTCACTTGATTCACCATCGATACCAATAGATGAACCAATAACTAAATCAGTATTGTTATTTTCACATGATATGATAAAACAAGAAAGAATAGTTAGTAATAATAATTTTTTCATTTTAAAAATTTAATTGTTAGCAATAACAATATAATCATTTTTGATTAACATGTGTTTTTATGATTCTTTTCTTTTCTTCTTTTACTTTTTTATCTTTAAGATGACCCCATATTTTAACTTTGGCTTTTCTGGAAGTTTCTTTAATATCTACAATAGGTGAAGGATAGTCCACTCCAATTTTAAATTGATAAAATTCTGACTCCATTTTACTCATTTGCCAAGGCTCGTGTATAAATTCAACCGGAATATTTTTTAATTCAGGCACCCATTTTTTTATAAATATTGCTTCTGAATCATGTTCTTTTGAATTTTTAATCGGATTATAAATCCTAATTGTATTAACACCAGTGGTACCAGCTTGCATTTGAAATTGGGTGTAGTGTATTCCAGGTTCATAATCCAAAAATTGTTTCGCAAGAAAGTATACACCATTTCTCCAATCTTGATCTAAATTATGAACAAAGAATGATACAAGCATAGCCCTCATTCTAAAGTTAATCCAGCCAGTTTCCTTTACCGCTCTAATACTCGCATCTACCAAAGGGAAGCCCGTAAGTCCATTCTCCCAGGCTTTTATGTATTTTGGCTTTTTGTCTCTCTTTAATGTTTCAAAACCTTTATTTATAAATTCGGTTTCGTATGTGCAATCAACTTCAAATTTTTGGATAAAGTGACAGTGCCAATGTAATCTTGAAATTATTGCATTAATCGATCTTAGATTTTTCTTTTTTTTCTTTAAATCCATTAAATGTCTATATACCAATCTAATATTTAAATTTCCCCATGAAATGTAGGGTGAAAGCCTGCTACATGATATTCTACTTTTTTCAGGTTTGGAAATATTGTATGCATAATTTTTGACCCTTTCTTTACTAAATGACATCAAATATTTCCAAGCCATTGTTTCACCAGCAGGTTGAAATACGTTTTTATTTTTATTGATTTTAGTCAAAAAAGATACAGGCAAAGTAAAATTATTTTTACAATCTGTTTTTTCTTGTTTTCGGAAAATGTTGTTTATGATCTCACTGTGCATAAATATATGCCAGTTTTTATTCCAGTTTTTTCTATTTTTAATTCCCCTTATTACTCCGTCTCTTTGGAATTCAGTCCAATTGATTGATTTACCCTTACAAAAGCTTTTAATTTTTAAATCTCGTTTCCAAGTGGATTTAATTCCAGATTCTTGATAACTATATATATTTTCTATTTTAAATTGTGAGAGTAAGTCTTCAAAAATTTTAAAACTTGAGCCATAAAACATCTCTACCTCCTTATTAAATGATGATAATTTTTTATTAATATCGATTAAAGAATTATATATAAACCCCAAATGTCTGTCACTTGTATCAGGATATTTGATTAATTCAGTATCAAATATATATATTGGGATGTATGGTAATCCCATTGATTCTGCAACATGAAATGCCTCGTGATCAATGGTCCTAATATCTCTTTTTATCCAAACAATATTTATAGAAGGTTTATTCACAATTAAATGTTTTTGATTGTGAATTATCATCAATAATTAAACCAATGAATCGAAATAAATTATTTTTTTCTTTTTTCCCAAATTTCGTGAAGAGGATCCCCTTTACTGGTCTTTCCTTTATGAACCCAGTTCTCATTTTCAATATTAAAATCAAATTCTAAGCTCATACCAACTCTTGAGTCATCTCTGGAAAAAAATTCAATTTTTTCAGAATATTTACCACCAATCGTTGTGTAAGTTCCACCCCCAGTACCCTTAAATTCTTTTTTTTCAGTATCAAAGGCAATCCATTGGAATCTGGTGCCTGAAAGTATTTTCATTGTTTTTCTTGGTCTGTCTGTACTTCTCAATTGTTTTTCTCCATTTCTATATCTTCCAGACATTAACCATGCACCATTTAATTCACCAGGTGAACTATCGTCAATTTTTGAAAAATGCCAATTAGCACTAGGAATTGAGAGCTTATCATTAGTAATTTTTACTTCAAATGTTACTAAGTCACCCACCCTTTCAGAGTTTTCTGTGTCAAATTCAACTTTTTCGGTCATCATATTCCCATCTATCTCCCACGTTCCACCGTTTGAATATATAAATTCACCTGACTTTGCATTATACATCGCTATTGACTGAAATCCTTCTGAAAATATAACAATACTTTTTATTTCAACTCCATTTTCATCTTCATAATATCTTTCCCAAGCTCCAATGGGGCTTTGTGCAAATGAATATATTGAAATAAGACATGCTACTATTATTTTTATAAATATATTTTTATTCATTTTTATTAAATTAAAACATTAGAAATACCAATGTCGATAAATTTTTTTAAAATATTTGTAATCAAATCCTTAAATTTGTGCACAAATCAAAAATAAGCTTATGAAAAAAATTACAATTTTATTTCTTTTAATTTTTACAAGTTCCATTTACTCACAGACGCTCGAAATGCCTAATATTCCATCAGAGGGTATTACATACGAGGTAGTTGTTAAAAACAGTCAACCGTCTAATAGTTCATGGAATACATCTACAACAGGACCTTGGGATTTTAGTAATGAGTCATTGGACTTAAGTACTGTTATACAAATTGCTCCTGTTTCTGATTCTCAATTTTCATCTGATTATCCAAATGCATCGCATGTTAAGTATGAAGATGGATATGAATTCTTTTTAGGATTTGAAGTAGATGCTTATACTTTTCATGGTGAGAGAAGTGTTATAAATACTTCGTATTCATCCCCTATAACTATAAATCCATATCCGTTTAGTTTGGGTGATGCTGTTTATGCTGATAATGTTGTGGATGAAGAGTTTACATGCAGTGTATGCCCTCCTTATATGGAAAGAGATGACTCGAGTCAAACAGAAGTTTTAGGTGGAGGTACTCTAACAACGCCTGACGGAACTGTATATGAAAATCTTACTCTAGTTCGTGCCGACAGATTATTTAACGATGGTCAAGTGGGTTCATCAACATGTAATACAACAATTGAGGCATTACAATGGTGGGCTGATGATATTGCCATTCCTGTTGCTCAGGTTGTTATTCAGCAATCTACGGGTGCTTGTGATGCAACTTACAGTGTTGTTTCAAAATTTTTAGGAACCGGAGACACCCAGATTTCTTGTCCTGACGAATATGAGTTACCAATCGTATGGAGAGAAAATTTTGAGTGTCTTACACCTTTTGCTATTGATAATATTGAAGGTTGGGTTGCTATTGACGGAGAAGGAGGACAAACATGGGGTGCAAATGATGTCGATTTTACAAACGAAAACTACGTAGGATCAGGGATTGTTTGGAATCAAGGTCAAGCTACTCAAGTTGGCGATAACATTGATGGTTATGCTCCTTATGAAGGAAACCAAGGAATGTATTTCTTTGCCTCTGGTGCAAATTCTACTCCATTTCCAAATGATGATTGGATGATTGGTCCTGAGTTTACAATTAGTGGTGTTACATCTCCAACATTATCCTTCTGGGCTAAATCTATTACCGATGCATACGGATTAGACAGATTCCAAATTGGTATCGGTTCATCAACAAATCCTGATGATTTTACAATTATTTCATCTGGAAATTATGTGGAGGCTCCAACTGAGTGGACTCAATATGAGTATGATTTAAGTGCTTACGAAGGTCAAACTGTGAGAGTTGGTATTCATTGTGTAAGTAATGATTCTTTCGTATTACAGATGGATGCCTTTGTAGTTGAAGGTACATTAGGAGTCAATTATGCTAACGATTTAGAAATGAATGTATATCCAAATCCTGTGGACGGAGGTTTTGTAACAATTCAAACCCCAACCAGTGATACAAAGCAAGTAGAAGTTTATGATATATTAGGAAAACTAGTGATTAGTACTAATTTAGTTTCTGACACCCTTAATGTAAGTGAGCTTAACTCTGGTATTTATATGGTTAAGGTTACGGTTAAAAGTCAGAGTAACATGTCAAAATTGATTATTAAATAATTAAGTTTTATCAAAAAAAAGGCGCTTTTTCATAAGCGCCTTTTTTTTTGTATGACGGAAAGGATTATTTAATTTTTAACCAACGAAATCAGAAACGCATATTCCATAGCCGTTTCTTTAAAAGCCTCAAATCTACCCGAGGCACCACCATGTCCAGCATCCATGTTACAATACATTAGTAATGGCTCTTTATTTGTTCTCTTATCCCTCAACCTGGCAATCCACTTTGCAGGCTCAAAATACTGAACCTGAGAGTCATGATATCCAGTCGTCACAAAGATCGCTGGATAATCTTTTTCTTCAACTTGGTCATAAGGTGAATAAGACAACATATAAAAATACGAGTCTTTATTTTTTGGATCACCCCACTCGTCAAATTCAAAAGTTGTCAAAGGAATACTTTCATCTAACATTGTTGTAACAACATCAACAAAAGGTACTCCGGCTATTATGCCTTTGAATACTTCAGGCTCCATATTAGCAATAGCACCCATTAAAAGACCACCCGCACTGCCGCCCATTGCAAATACTTGATCCTTATCCACAAAATTATTTTTAGCTAAAAATTTAGCACTATCTATAAAATCCCAGAAAGTATTTTTCTTATTGAACATTTTCCCATCCTCATACCATTGCCTCCCTAAATATTGACTCCCTCTAATATGTGCAATTGCGTATACAAATCCTCTGTCTAACAAACTTAGTCTAACCGAGCTAAATCCGGCACTGTTTGTTGAGCCGTATGATCCATAGCCATAGAGTAATAAAGGGTTTCCCCCTTCAATGTAAGTGTCTTTTCTGTAAACCATTGAAATAGGTACTTTTTTTCCGTCTCTAGCATCTGCCCAAACAAGTTTAGATTCATAATTCTTTTTATCAAAATCACCACCCATTACCTCAGATTCTTTCAAAATCGTTTTTTCTTTGGAATTCATATCATATTCGACAGTTGAATTTGGTGTAGTCATTGATGAATACCCATACCTAAATTTGTTAGAACTAATTTCTAGGTTTACACTTGAGTAGGCTGAGAATACTTCTTCTTCAAAATCAATATAATGACTTTTAAAATTATTATTTGAAATAACATTAAATCTCCGTTGACCATTTTCTCTTTCTGTGACAACCATAAACTGATCAAAAACTTCTACATCCTCAAGGAGGATATTTTCTCTGTGTTCAATAAATTCTCTCCAGTGTTTTGAAGATGTGAGTTCTTCATTACATTGCATTAGTTTAAAATTTTGTGCACCATTAATGTTAGTTCTTATATACCACTTATCTTTAAAGTGATCAACCGAATATTCTAAACCATCGATTCTTCTTTGAAAAACTTTTAAATCTTCATTGGGGCGATCAGCAGACAAGAAGCTAATCTCATCTGAAATAGTTTTTCCAGAGGCTACCATAATATATTTCCCTGATTTTGACTTGTAAGAATACAAATTAAATTCATCATCAGCTTCAAAAAATACTTCCTCATCATTTATATTAGAGTTTAAAACATGCCTCATTACTCGCTCAGTTCTTAGGGTTTTTTTATTTTTTTGGTTGTAAAATATTGTTTTATTATCATTAGCCCATGTAATACCACCTGAGGTATTTGAAATAGTGTGACTGATTTCTTCGCCGGATTCTAAATTTTTAAAGTTAATCGTATATAATCTTCTGCTAACTGTATCTACTGAGTAAGCCATAATTTTATTATTTGGGCTAATATCAATTCCTCCAATTCTAAAGTATTCATGACCTTCTGACATTTTATTAGCGTCAATAAGAATTTCCTCAGTATTATTCAAATTATCTTTTTTTCTACAATATATAGGGTACTGTTTGCCTTTCTCAAAACGAGTATAATAATAGTATCCATTGTCCGGGTACGGAACACTACTGTCGTCCTCTTTTATTCTTGACTTTATTTCTTCAAATAATTCGTTTTCTAAATTTTTATAGTCTTTCATGTATGTATCACGGTATTCATTTTCAGCATTTAAATAGTCGATAACATCTTGATTACCTCTTTCGTTGAGCCAATAGAATTCATCTGTTCTTTCATGATCATGTATTTTTAAGACTTTCTCAACTTTTTTAGCCATTGGCTCTACAAGTTCATTTTTTTTCATATTGCAAGAATGTAATATTATTATAATTAGTATTAAGTATTTATTCATAAGAAATGATTTAAAAACCAATAAACATTGGTGTGTTTTTTTGATAATCTTTGTACTCAGGATATTTTTTTGAACTAATTCCTTCACTGAATTTTGCACTGAAGTAAAAAAGTATAACTAATAAAAAACATCCAATAATTGACCAGTTTATAAGTTTGCCGGTTGCTGAAACACTAAAAAAATAAAATGTAATCCATATTAATTGTTCACATGTATAGTTTGGATGCCTAGAATAACTCCACAAACCTGTATCAATAAAACCCTTTTTAAAATTTCCTTCAAGCTGCTTACTCTCATTGATTAAACTGTATTTTTTGGTTTGAAATTTGTGTTGTTGTTCGTCGGCAATAGTTTGAATCATGATAAGACTTAACATTATTCCACCAATTATAAAATCTATATTTGAAAACCCACCTTCTCCTTGCCATGCAGATAATATTGGTAATGAAAAAAGGAAAATTAAACCCATCTGGTAAAAACAAATAAATAAAAGGTTGAATATAGACCAATTTAAACTGTTTTTAAATTGAGGAATATCTCTTTTTAGAATTTTCCATCTATAGTCTTCAATTCCTTTCCATGGGATTAGCGTAAACCCTCCTTTTCTAGCAAAATTAAAAGAAAGTCTAATTCCCCAAATACTAACAAGTACAGACATTAATATTAATCTTTCATCCATTCCAGAACTGTATGTAAAATACCAGCAATAAACAATTGGAATTGTACTCCAAAGTCTGTCAACCTGACTATAATTTTTTGTTAATTGACCAGCTATAAAACAGTACGAAGCTGCTCCTAAATACAGGTAAAACATATTAATAAATGCCTTTGATTGAATTGATGATAAATTGATTTCAAATATATCAGAATAAAAAACTATATAGACAGCGATACATATAGTTGTAATCAACAAAAATGTTTGTTTAATCATTTAACTAATTTATAAAAATATGCTTCATTTTAACTATTTTTGTAAACCTAAATTATTCGTTTTGAGTTCAGAAATTATTCTTAATATATTCATTATTCTTGTTACATTTAATTTTCTGTTTACTACAGTTTTAGAATATTTAAATGATAAAAATTGGAAAGACGATATCCCTGACAATCTCAAGGATTTTTATGATCCTGCTAGCTACACAAAAGCCAAAAATTATAAATTAGAAAGAGGTAAGATATCATCATTAAGTAGTATAATCAGCTTTGTTTTTAGCTTGGCTATGTTAAATTATTTTGGATATGGATTTTTAAGCGATTTTTCTGTCTCATTTTCAGATTCAGTAATTGCTCAATCTACAATATTTTTTATGATTTTATATTTTTTTAATTTCATAATTGGCATTCCTTTTAGTTATTACTCAACTTTTGTGATAGAAGAGAAATATGGTTTTAATAAAACTGATTTAAAAACCTTTATTTTAGATAAGACTAAAGGGTTTATTTTATCATTTGTTCTTATAATTGGATTAACATCACTATCAATATTTGTTATTGAATTTTTTAGTTCTGGTTTTTGGCTCTGGCTCTGGCTAGGACTGTCACTATTAATGATTTTATTAAATATGTTTTATGCAGATTTAATTGTACCTATTTTTAATAAATTAACTCCTTTGGAAAACGGAGATTTAAGAACTAAAATTGAAGCATATTCAAAAAAAATTGGTTATTCCTTAAAAAATATATTTGTAATTGACGGTTCAAAAAGATCTTCTAAAGCAAATGCTTTTTTTAGTGGTCTTGGTCCAAGAAAGACAATAGCTCTTTACGATACTTTAATTCATAAACATTCTGATGAGGAATTAGTTTCCGTCCTTGCTCACGAGGTCGGACATTTTAAAAAGAAGCATATATTATTCTCAATGATTATAACAATTATTCAATTGGGTGTAATGTGTTATTTATTTGAAATATGTATGAGTTTAGATGTTATTGCTAATTCACTTGGCTCATCAGAAATGAACTTTCACATTGGGATAATTGCCTTTAGTTTTTTGTATTCACCTTTGGGTTTAATTATTGGTGTTTTAATGAATATCTTAAGTAGAAAAAATGAGTTTGAGGCTGACGAATATGCAAAATTAACCTATGATGGAAATGCTCTGGCTTTAGCTTTGAAAAAACTTTCGGTTGATTCTCTTAGTAATCTTTATCCTCACCCTTTATATGTTTTTGTTCATTATTCCCATCCTACATTAATAAAAAGATTAGACGCTCTAAATAAAAAAACCCCAAGTAAATGAGGTTTTTTTATTTAAATCGGTAATAATATTTATCGTATAAATCCATCAACAGATTTTCTATATTCTATAACAAAACCGTTTTCTTTTGTAAAGTTTTTAAATTCATCTGTAGCGGGACCAGTGACAATAAATTTATCAAGAGTGAATAAATTAAAAAACCTTTCAAAATAAGCTCCTCCCATAAAATTTTGACCGTGTTTAACAGCGGATTGACTATCTATATATTTTTCATAAAGGGTTACCGAAACTCCGTCCTCAGACATATAATAGCCGTATTCAAGACAAAAATCCTCATTCTTCATCACATTTTCTGTTATTTCATTGACAAAGACATTTATATCTTCTTTTGAATCAGAATTTACCGTTAAGTCAATAATAAATGTTATCGATTCAGAATCTGAATTTTTAGTAGTTTCAGAATCGATTTTATTTGATTCTACATTTGAGCAAGAAAATACAAATAAGGATAAACAGAAATAAATTATTTTTTTCATTTGATTATATATTAGTTATTGATTATTATAAGTTTATTTTTTTTCAAAAAATCCAAGATCTCTATTTTTTTTTACATCCTCGTTTCTAAAAAATTGGCCGTTCATTGCAATAAATACACCTTTTTCAAGAGTTTGTACAAAAGACAGAGCACTTCCTAAGTTAAAAAAACCATCCGATGAACTTCCAAATGCGTAAGGAATCATGGCTCCGGTTAAAACAATAGTTTTATCTTTAATCTTTGCAGCCAATTCATTAGCGGTATTTACCATTGTGTCAGTTCCGTGTGTAATTACAATTCTCTCTGACTTAGATTTTTTACATTCCTCTACAATCTTAAAAATATCGCTTTCTGACATCTCAAGGCTATCTATCATCATAAGTGTTTTAACTTCAACCTTCAACCTGCATTTACTCCTTTGTAGCATTTCAGGTAAATGAGTTTTTTCAAAAAATAAATCACCACTTATGTGATTGTAACTTTTATCAAAAGTTCCACCGGTTATAAAGATTTGAATCATTAATTTTGAATTAAATATATACTTTAATAAAGATATTACTTATTTTAGAAATAAAAAGGGTCATTAACTCAGTTGGTTCAGAGTGCTACCTTGACAGAATAAAATAAGCTACTTTAAAGTACTTTCCGCACAATATATATTACAGCATTTACTCTGTTTATAATAAATCTCTTAATTGTCACCAAATTGTCACCACTGAGATATTTTCAAATCAACCCCTATTAAGTATGACATTAAAATATCCAATAAAATTCCTTTGTAAATGGGAAGTAAGTTATTATATTAAAATTCTTATTCTAATTAAAAATAATGTAACGAAATGGAAAATATTAAAGACTTACAAAAAAATATAGAAAGTAATAACTCAAGAATAAAATTCCTTCAAGCGGGCGTCAGAAAAAATATTCAGTTAGCATTCCCTGGGCAAGATTTGGGTTTTAGCCATTTTTCAACTTGGCACAATTGGGTTTATTTTCCTTCCTTGTTGGTTGCTATCACAGCAGGTTTTTGTCTTCCACTTGGTTATTTTATTATGACTGATAATGAAAAAGAATTATTACTACCCTACTTTATACCGGCATTTATAATTTCTTTTCTGTTAATTTTATTAGTTAGAAGAAGTGTCAATTCAATTGCGAAAAAAAATAAAGAAATTAGTGCTGAAATTCGTTTGCTAGAAAAGGAAAATAAAGAAATTGATAAAAAAATTAACGGTTTAGAAAAAGACGATTACAATTCAAAATTACAATTAAGATTAAGTGAGGTTGTTAAAGATTTAGATGCTGATGGAAATCAAACTCTTGATTTAGCTGAATCAGAGGATTCATTTATGGGATTATTAAAATCACAACAAAATAAAATTTTAGAATATGAAAAAGCAGAGGGAAAGGATTTCACAAATAAATTTGTTAAACTTTCTAATTTCTTAAAACTTAAGAGAACTCATATGCAAAATTTCTTTTTACAGCTAAAACAAATAAAATCTTTGGAAGTATTAGATAATGCTGAAAATCTCTTAAAAAGTGATATGTATATGTATAACCTTTTGCTATTAGATTCTTTACATATGATTTCATCTTTTGTAGATGATGATAGAATTTCATTTAACGTTATTTATGAAAAATTTGATTCCTTGAATGTTTGGAATACAAATTTTCAAAATCAAATGCTTAATAAATTAGATTTATTAAATGATAATATTCTAGATCTTCGTGATGATATTAGTGAAATGAACCACAATTCTAATATGATAATAGATCAACTTCAAGATTTATCACATATTTCAGAAAATAATAATAAAATATTAGATGAGCAGCTCAAGAAAATTAATTCATCGGTTCAATCCAATACCATATTAAGTTCTATTAACACATATCAAAATTATAGAACAAACAGTAAGTTGGGTTAAAATTAAATATCAATAATTGTTAACTTTGACAAAATTATTATTTGGGTCATTAACTCAGTTGGTTCAGAGTGCTACCTTGACAGAATAAAATAAGCCTCTTTAAAGTGCTTTCTATACAATAAATGTAATAGCTTTTACTCTGTTTGTAATAAATCTCATAATTGTCACCAAATTGACTACATATAGGTATTTTGATAACTAAAATTTTCATCGACATTTTAATTTCTCTAATTTATTTAAAAATTGCACTTCTTTTATTCATAAATTGGTTTAAAATTTTAAATATATCGAAATGAAAAAACTATTATTACTTTCTTTGGTTTTGTCTGTATTTTCTTGCAACTCTGATATTGTACCTGATTCACAAAAGGTTTGTGCACTAATGGGAGAACAATATGACTTCCTTGATGAAGGATTTTATAGAATGAAAGACAGATCAATGGTTGCATCTAGTTTGATGAATTATAAAACTATTCAAAGATCAATTGATACCATAGTGTCAAAATATGATAAGGCCAAATTTGATGAACAACTTTATTCATTTTGTACCACTGGAGGAGGTGAAATATTAGAATTAGTTCGTATTCTTGAGGAAGAACTTATTTATTTGGATGCCGCTAATTGATTACAGTGTATTGCCTAAGTTTTATGATTTTCTAAAATCTGAGCTTGAATCAAAGAAATCTCAATAACTAAATTAAAAACTTTAGGGTCATTAACTCAGTTGGTTCAGAGTGCTACCTTGACAGGGTAGAAGTCACTGGTTCGAATCCAGTATGACCCACAAATTGAATAATTTCTATTATTAGATCTATTTTTTTAAAAAAAAGAGTAGATTTAAGTAAATTAAAATTAACTAACATGAAAAATTACTTATTACTATTTTTTTCACTATTTATCTTAAACTCCTGTGAAAATAATAACTCAAATATGATGCACCCTGATTTTGAAAAAAATAAGGAAACTGCAATGAAATTTATTGAATTACATAATTCTGAGGATATTGAAGCTCAAGCTGAATTAATTCACGAAGATTTAGACTGGGCGCCACCAATGTATGGTTCTGAAAATTACGGAAGAGCCGAACATATTGAAGCAATGAAGATGTATCATGCGATGCTTGATAACATTAAATTTGAAGCAGAATATTGGTTGCCTGGGGTTGATCCAGAAACTGGAATGAATGATGGTAGTGTAAGGACTTACGGAACATGGACAGGTGTACATACTGAATCTGGAAAAGAATTTGCATTAAAGTCTTACCATCCGATGGCCTTTAAAGACGGTAAAATAGTTGGTGGTGGTGATTATTTTGATTTCGGAGGTTTTATGGCTTCATTTCAATAATCAAAATTAAAACAGAATAAAAAAAGCGCCCTTTGGCGCTTTTTTTGTTTTGTAGTAAATATGCAGATTTTAATATATACCTATTTGTTTTGTAATATATATATGATCGGAGTTTCACTTATAACTCAGTTTATAACTTATCCCTCATTCAGGTCAATTGATATTAATATATTTTCAAACTTTCATAAAATCTATACTAAAAAAATGCTTCTTATTGTAGGTCCCATAATGACTATTGAGTTTCTAATTGCGGCTATTCTGTTATTCCTGAATGTAGATTTTTATTTTCTAATTCAATTTATTTTAGTATATCTTATATGGATATTAACCTTCTTTTTAATTGTCCCTGTTCATAATCAATTAGAAAAGAAATATGATAAATTATTAAATAGTAAACTCGTAAAACTAAATGGATATAGAACCCTTGTTTGGATTGTGAAATTTTTTTTTGTTTTATTTAAAGTTATTTAAATCTAGAAATTATTTCACCTGAAATTTTCAAAAAATAGGCTTCCGAAATTTTTGCCTGATATTTTGCTGAGCTATTTGATAATTCAGCATTTAACAAGTTTAATTGAGCTCTCCTAAATTCAATTGAACTAACTTGACCAATCCTATACCTTTCTAAATTTCTCTCAAAATTATTCTTGTTAGTTTCTAGATTCTTTTTCTGAACTTCCATTATAAACAAATTATTTAAATGAGTCTGATAAGAATTTCTTAATTCTTTTGTTATATCTAACTCGATTTTCTTTTTATTCAATTCAGAATTTTTTAGATTTATAACTGAATTTCGGTTAGCAATAATCTTTTTACCTCCACTAAAAATATCCCACCTGATATTAATTCCTGCAGAAAATCCATCAGAAATACTCTTGTTATAGAAAGCATAAGGATTATCATTAATACTTTCATTCCATCCGTAAGATCCAGAAAGACCAAGTGTTGGTAAATATGAAAATTTTGCAACTTTTTTATCCAGATTTGATATAATCACATCTTTTTCAACAATTAAAAATCTTGTATTATTAAAGATATCTTTAGAAAAAATATTTGCTATTTCTTTTTCGCTTAAATATTCAATATTAGTATCAATGTTAAATTCACTTTCTAAATCAACATTCATAATTAAATTTAAATCTCTTTTTGCATTAATTAGTTCTTTGTAAGATTTTAACAAATTAATGCTATCGGTATTTACATCAACTTCTGCATTTAAAATCTCAAGATTATTTGTTTGACCATACTCAAACTCAAGTAACTTTCTACCGTATCTGTCTTTTGAAATTTCCAACGCATTTTCTAATATATTTTTCTCCTCACTTAATCTACCTACCTCAAAAAAAACGGTAAATAATTGCAGCATTGTATTTTCAATAATTTCCTTTACTTCTAAACCTGATTTAGAATATAATTCTTTAGATTTTTGATAATTATATTTCCTGCCCGAGGCATCAATAATATTATAACTAATTGATAATAGTGCTGAACTATTATCTGTTTTAGTGTCGTCTAAAGTACCTGAAATACCATTTGGTGTTTCAATTTCAATATTTTGTATGTTACTGTTTAATTCTGAGCCTAGTTGTATGTTAGGCAGATAGTTATTGTTTAAAATACCTGAATTATTTTTAGCAATCTTTTCTAAGTTCTCTGAGATTTTTATATCAAGATTATTTTCAAGTGTTTTTATTACAGCAGAAGAAATTGTAAGTTCATCTTGCGCAAATAGGTTGAATGTTGCAAGAAAAATTATTAGAAAGCTATTTATAATTTTTTTCATTTTACTAATCTGTTTTGTTCTACAATTGGTGCCTCTACATCTCTTTTTTCAGGCCTAAACCCTTTGAAAATCCATGTAAAATTAACTTTTAATGAGTTAGTAAATGATATTAAAATCGGAAGTAGAATTAGTGTTAAAAATGTTGCATAACCAATTCCGTATGCAATGGAAATAGCCATAGGTTTCAAAAGTTGTGCTTGAAAACTTTTTTCTAAGATAATTGGTGCCAATCCGGCAATGGTTGTTACAGATGTTAAAAATATTGCTCTGAATCTTTCTTTACCTGCGTTAAAAATTGAGTCATCAAAGCTCATGCCTTCTCTAAGATTAGAATTAAACTTTGATATCAAAACTAAACCGTCGTTAACCAAAATTCCGATAAGTGCAATTATTCCAAGTAGTGAAATCACATTGATCGGAAAACCATGTAACAGATGGCCCCATGCAACAGTTGTTAAACTAAAAGGAATTAATAGTAATAATAAAAATGGCTGACTGTATGTTCTAAAGACAAATCCTATAGTACAAAAAATTAAAAATAATGCTAAAGGAAATACAACTTTTGAAGATTCAATTGTTTTATTGGCTTCTCTGTATTGCCCCTCAAAAGAAACTTTAAGTGAAGGATATTTTTCCTTTATGGCTGGAATTATATTATTTTGAACACTAAATACTATATCAGATGCACTATCGCTGGGATCTAATAAGTTTGCATTTACTTGTATCTCTCTACTTCCGTCAAGATGATTAATAGAAACTTCGCCCCTTTCTATACTATAGCTTGCTATTTCGCTTAGCGGAATTCTTTCTCCCTCCGGACTTAAAATTCTCATTTCCTCTAGTTTCTTAATCAAAGACCTTGTTTTCTTATCATATCTTACCCAAACTCGTATTTCATCTTCACCTCTTTGAAATCTCTGTGCTTCAATTCCAAAAAAAGCAGCTCTTACTTGTTTCATAACAGAGGCATATGATAATCCCATCATGTATGCATTATCCTTTAACTTTATGTCAATTTCTTTAATTCCCTCTGGGTCATTACTCGTTATATCGGTTAGTTTAGGATTTAAACTTAATTTTTGGATTAATTCAAGCTTAGCATTCTTTAGTTCGGGAATATTATCACTAAGTAATGAAATTGCAACTGGGCTTCCGCCAAAATTTGCACCACCATCAACTACAAACTTTTCAACTCCAATAATTTCACCTGTCCTTTCCCTTATTAAATTTGCCATCTCTGGGGCTCTAATTTCTTGAGGTCTGTTTTCACTGTCTAGTAAAAATATTTCTAAAGATGCGGTTGATGAGCCTCCAATGTCACCAAATCCTTTAACCATGGACATGTTATCTGCTGAACTACCGATATTTTTTTGAATATGCTCTATTAAATCGCGGTTATCATTCTGCATATATTTCTCTTCAAACTCTTTACCTATTTCAATCGCATGATTTTCGATAACACTGATTATTGAATCTGTTATCTTTACATTAGTTCCCATCGGCATTTTTAAATCCACAGTTACAGCATCGCTGTCTATCATTGGGAAAAATGTGACACCAATAATCCCTCCAAATACAGAGCTTACGGTTAAAGAAAGAGCAGCAATAAAACCCGAGAAACTTAAGAATCTATTTTTTAGAGCAAATTTTAAAGTTGGGCTGTAAACCTTGTCACGAAGCCATTTCATCAACTGAAAGCCTTTGTCGTTCACACCTCTCATATATCTGAAAAATCTAAACACAAAATTATTCTTTATTTCATCTTTTTTGTGAAGAGCTTTTGAGTGCGCTAAGTGAGATGGCAAAATAATTAGAGCTTCAACCAATGAAACAATTAAAGTTAATATTACGATCATGGCAACCTCACCAAAAAAGTTTCCAACGTCTCCTGCTAGTAGAAGTAAAGTTGAGAAAGCTATCAATGTTGTTATGATGGCTGACACAATAGCCGGAAGAACCTCCATGGTACCGTCAACTGCTGCTTGCTCAGGGGTTTTTCCTTCCTCGTAGTGTCTAAATATATTTTCAGCTATCACAATTCCGTCATCCACTAAGATTCCGATTACCACTATCATTCCAAATAGTGACATTAAATTGATTGTAATGTCAAACTCACCTGCAAAAATTAACATCCCAAGAAATGAAATTGGTAGCCCAAAGGCAACCCAGAAGGCAAGTCTTATATTGAGAAATAGAGATAAAAAAATCAGTACTAAGAAGATCCCAATACCTCCATTTTCGAGTAAAAGATTTGTTCTTTGTCGCAACGCTATTGAGTAATCTTTGAGTGGAGTTAATTTAAGTTCTGCGTTTATACTATTGAATTCATCAATGTATTTATTTATTTTCTTTGCAGAATCCATCATATCCTCATTGTTTGTACTGGTAACAGATAAAATTATTGCAGCTTCATTATTAACAGACGATGAGACTGGAGTTTCTGAAAACTGATCTTTAATTTTTGCAATATCATTTAATCTAATTTTTTTACCATCAGGGCTAGATCTAACAACAATATTTTGGATTTCATTTGCATAATAATTTTTATTGCTAGCCCTTATTAAAAACTCTTCTTTATTTGTTTTTATATTTCCCCCTGTGGCAAGAATATTTGTTCTTGAAACTGAATTTAAAACCTCATCAAAAGATAAATTATATCTTAATAAATCTTCTTCAGTAACCGAAATTTCAATTTCTTCCTCTGGAAAACCAGAAACTGATATTTGGGATATACCTTCGATATTTCTGATATCTTTTTCTATATTTTTGGAAATATTTTTTAGTGATTTTAAATCTATATTCTTTCCTGACAAAGAGAATATAACTGTTGGCTGTTGTTCCTCAATTTTAGTTATCACAATAGGCTCAAGATCTGCAGGGAATGAGGGAACTTTATCTACAGCATTCTTTACCTCAAAAAGTATAGCGTTTAGTTCAAAGTCCTCATCAGTTTCAATTAAGATAGTTCCTGAATTTTCTCTTGACGTAGAGGTTACCCTAATTATTCCTGAAACCCCTTTTAAATTTTCTTCTATTTTGTAAATAACACCCTCTTCAACTTCTTGAGGTGAGGCACCTGGAAAAGTTGCATTGATAGAAATAAATTTAGAATCGATTAGCGGAAAAAACGAAGATTTCAAAGCAATTACACCCGAGACTCCAAAAACAATAAAAAACATTACAAGAATGTTTACCGCTTTGGGATACTTTACAAAATAGGCAATTATTTTTCTCACTAATCAGAAATTTTAATTTTCATGCCCTTGTAAATACCAGGAATATATGTTGAAATTAATTTAGTATTGTCTTCTAGGCCTGAGACGATTACAGAATCATCATCATAATAAATTGCTTTCACATTTCTGACACCTACTGAATTATCATTCTCTGCTACAAAAACAAATTCATCATTGATTAGATTAGACCTAGAAATCGAAAAACCTTGACTTTCTAAATTGAGCGGAATTTTAGCTTTTAAATACATTCCATCCTTTAAGTTTTGATTTTTGAATCCAATATGAACACCTACTGTTTGTGAAAGTTCATCAATATTTTTATTAATTCTTTTAATCTTTCCAGTGTATTCTGTTCCGTTAATATTAATGGAAATTCTTTCATTAATTGAAATGTATTGTACATATTTTGACGGAATATTAACAGAAAGCTCAAAATCATTTTCACTAATGTATGAAGCTAAAAGCATCCCTGGGCTAACCATGGTTCCCTCTGAAACGTTTAAATTTATCAGTGATCCGTCAAATGGAGCATAAATATTAAACTTTTTTAATCTTTCATCAAGACTTTTTACCCTGTAGTATGCTGATTGAATTCCCTTGCCTATAATGTAATACTTTTCTTTGTCAGATTTAATATTGGGTAGCTTAGAAACCGATTTATTTATATCAAAATTCTTAAAAAATGATTCCCAATTTTCAAAATTGTCATTAAAATCAATTTTAATATCAGGCAAAACTGAAGCAATTAAATTTTGAAATTCACTTCTTGCTTGTTTTACACTTGAATGAAATTCGTCTGAATTTATTGAAAGAATTAATTCGTTACTGTTGAAACTATTTCCTTCAGAAAATTTGTTTTGATTGAAATTTATTAATCCTTGAACCTCTGAATATAATTTTATTCTGTTTTTAGATTTAAGTCGTCCATCTACAGATAATTCAATAGGATTTAAAGAGTTTTTAACTTTTATAATAGAAACTAATTTGGCAGATTCAGTGACCAGTTTTAATTCATCATCATTATAATTTAAAATAAATCCTGAAATTATGTATGCAAGCGTAAGAACTAGAAATCCAGTACCAACAGAAATTAAGTGTTTTTTCATATGTGCAAATATTCGCAAATTTAATACCAAATGAAATAGTATATTAGATGATGTTTGTTAATTATTACTTAAATTTTAAACTTAATTATCAATATGACTTTTCAAAAAGAGATAAAATTAGGTCCCTTTAAAAGAGGATTTCATATTATCACAGATAGTATAATCAATGAGATACCTGTTATAACAGGAATTGTTAATGTTTTTATTAAACATACTTCAGCAAGTTTAACAATCAATGAAAATGCAGATCCTACCGTAAGAGAAGATTTTGAAGCACACTTTAATAAAATGGTTCCCGAAGACTGCGACTATTTTAAACACACATATGAGGGGCCCGACGACATGACATCTCATGTTAAAAGTAGCCTTTTGGGATCATCAGTGTCTTTCCCTATAAAAAACGGGATTCCTCAGTTAGGTACTTGGCAGGGTATATATCTATGTGAACATAGAAATTCAGCTTTGGCAAGGAAAATATTAATTACAGCAATAGGTAATTAAGGAATATAATTAACCAATTTTTCAAGCTGAATACTCCTTGAGCCCTTTAGAAAAAATATCGATTTAGAAATATTTTTGAATTCATTAGATTTGATAATTTCATTACAGCTTGTAAAACTTAAAAATTTTTTTGAAAATCTTGTTTTGGAAAATATGCTACCAACCAAATATATCTTTTTTACATCCATCTTTTCACAATAGTCTATTATTTCCTGATGATAGTTAATTTGATCTTTACCAAGTTCAAACATATCTCCTAAAACAAGAATTTTGTTATCACTATTGAGCTTTTCAAAATTTTGAATTGCTAAAATCATACTAGAGGGATTGGCATTGTAAGCATCTAGCACAATATCATTTTTAATTTTTTTTATGATTTGAGATCTGTTGTTAGATGGTTTATAATTTAATATTCCATCTCTTATATTAGATTTATTAACTTCAAAATATAGGCCTATTGTAATCGCAGCTAATATATTTTCAACATTATAATTTCCAAAAAGATGACTTTGAAAATTAAAACCCTCACTGCTTATCGTAATATTTGGATTTATTGAATTTACTTTGTACAGGACATCACTGTTGATTTTTCCAAAACCAAACTTATTTTTATAATCTGAGAGTAACGTTTTTTGTGTCTGATCATCAGAATTATAAAAAATAACACCACCCCTTTTTTTCAAAAACTTATATAGCTCACCTTTACCGATTACAACCCCCTCCTTACTTCCAAAACCTTCAATATGTGCTTTTCCAAAATTTGTAATGTATCCAAAGTTTGGTTCTGCAATTTTTGAAAGTAATTCAATTTCACCAATATGATTTGCACCCATCTCAATAATTGCTAATTCGGTTTTTTTTGTAATTTTTAAAATTGATAAAGGAACCCCGATGTGATTATTTAAGTTTCCTGTAGTGAATGATGTGTTGTATTTAGTTTTTAAAACAGAATTAATTAGTTCTTTTGTGGTAGTCTTTCCGTTACTACCCGTCAAAGCGATAATTTTAGTTTTTAGTTTTTTTCTGTGAAAGTTTGCAAGTTCTTGTAATGTTTTTAAACAGTCATTAACATATATATAATTGACGTCATTTAACTTGTATTTTTTTTCGTCAACTATTGAAATACTTGAACCATTTTCAATAGCAGTTTTAGCAAATTTATTTCCGTTAAAATTAGGACCTTTTAAAGAAATAAAAATTGATTTTTTACAAACCTTTCTAGAATCTGTTATTACACCCGATGATAACAAAAACTTTTCATAAATTTCTTTTATGGACATAAAGTAAATATATAAAAAAAGCCCAAACAGTATCGTTAGGGCTTTTTATAATTTTAATAAGATTAAGATTTAATTCCTGGTTTTTTTCGAATCAAAAGTTTTAGATCCGATTCTGGACATTGCACATCTAAATCCGATAAAGTCAGTTGCCTGATCTTGAGGATAAAATCTTCTTTGTGCAGGGTCTAACCAATATGCTCTATCTTTCCAAGATCCGCCCTTGTAAACCCTTACCTGATCACTTATTAGTGTAGTAGCGTTATTTTCCATTTTTTCAGGATCTGTTTCTTGCATATCAGGGGATTTGTACATGGTTTGGGTTTCACCCTGTTCTTCTTCAGCCCTGTCATATCTTTCGGCCATATAATTTCTAGAAGACCTGTAATCTCCATCTCTAAAGTTTACATTATAACTTTTATCAAATTGTGTTCTGGCTCTTAGATCAGTAGAATCAAGATCCTGCGTAAGAAGCTCTCCTGGCTGTACAACAGCTACTCTCTTACCGTTTGAGAGGGTTTTATATTGGGTTTCGCTGGCTACAATAGCTTTTCCATCTTCTCCAATCTGAAATTTCTTATAATCATTTCCTCTAAAGTAATTGAAATCATTAAATTCATCATCAACTATTGGTCTATAAACATCAGCTACCCACTCTGCAACATTTCCAGCCATATCGTATAGTCCAAATGAATTAGCATCATATGATGCAACCTGATTTGTAATATCGGCACCATCATCAGACCACCCTGCAATACCTCCATAGTCACCATCACTGTTTTTGAAATTAGCCAACTGATCACCTAAATTTCTTCTCTGACCAGTTCTTGTATACTGTCCTTGCCATGGATATTTTTTTCTACCTCTGTATACGTTAAATTCTCTCACTTCTTTAAGTCCAAGGGCTGCGTATTCCCACTCAGACTCTGTTGGAAGTCTAAATTTAGGGCTTATATAACCAGATTCTCTGTTGGCAGTAGAAGGGGCTAAACTATCTGGTGTTCTGCTTCTCTTACCTCTTAAAATTTCCTGATTACCTCCATAAGTTTTATTAGGATTCATAACATAAGTATCGGAACTAAAAGTGCTAGCATTATTGACACTATCTAATTTAGCATCTCTCACGATATAACCTTCACGTTCTAAAATTAATTCTTGATATCTGTCTGATCTCCACTCAGCATACTCGGTTGCTTGAATCCATTTTACACCGACAACGGGATAGTTGGCGTATGCAGGATTTCTCAGGTAATTATTAACCATGTCTTCTGCATAACCTAATTTATTTCTCCATACAAGTGTATCAGGAAGAGCACCATTATAAACAGAATCATTTCTGTTTCTTTTTAACCAATCTAGATATTCTAAATACATTACATTGGTAACCTCAGTTCTGTCCAGATAAAAAGACTGTACATGTTGCTGATTTGCTGAATTATTCCAGTCCCTCATAGGGTCGTCTTGAACTCTTCCTTTGGTATAAGTTCCACCGTCAACTAATACCATATTTGGAGGAGCAACTTGTCCTTTAAAATTAGTATTGTATTGGAATCCGCCTTTTTTGGAATTGATAGCCCAACCTGTTGCAGAAGAAACATTTCTGTTGTTCGAAAACTGGGATTTATTACAACTTTCGAAAGAAAATAATATTACAATGCTAAATAGAATTGTTGAATATAATTTTAATTTTCTTTTCATATTAATACTTTTTAACCTTATAAAGCTTCCAAATATAACAATTAATAGTCACTTTACAATTATTAAAACCATATTGATTTCTAATACCAAACGTATACGGTCTCTCATTATTATATTATTTTTGTCAATTAATACTAGAAGATAATATTAATCATTTTATCTCGTTTTTGATTTTATGAGATTAACCATATTTTTTTCTCTCTTTTTTTTATCATCTAATTTTTTTAGTCAATCCATGCAATTTGACATTCAGTGGGATGGTACTGAAGAATTTTCTGTGGGAAAAAAGTCGTTAAAGGTTCCAAATTCAAAAAATTTTAAAAATAATTACGCATTTTCCGAATATTATAAGATCGTTAAACAGTGGGAAGACAATAGATTAATTAATAAAAATTCTGTAAAAATTTCAAACATCACTTATTCAAATATAGATCCTGAAAATTATAGCGGATTTGATAAGATTGTCTTTGAAAAAGACATACAATTTAGTTTTAATTCATCTATTTCAAAAAATAAAATATTTACTTTTTTAGAAATATCTCCAGTGGTTCAACAAAATGGGCTTTTCAAAAAAGTTGAAAGTTTTACTATTTCTTTTAACTATCAAGAAGATTCAAATAAGATTCAAAGTTCTGTTCAACCCTCTGTCATGAGAAATGGAGATTGGTATCAATTTTTTGTTGAAGAAACCGGAATACATAGACTAGACAAGGATTTTTTAGATGATTTGGGAGTAAATACAGAAAATATTGACCCAAGAAAAATTAGAATTTATGGTTCAGGTGGGAGTATGCTTACAATGGAAAATTTAGATAGTTTTTTAATTGATCCAACCGAGAACTCAATCAAAGTATACGGGGAAGAAGACGGAGTTTTTGATTCAAACGATTACATACTTTTTTACGCTGTTGGTCCAGAGGGTTTTAATGAAGAAAGTAATACAAATTTAAATTTATTTGAGGATAAAATATCATATTTCCTTTCTATAGGCACAGAAAATGGATTGAGAGTAAATACTTTTAACGAGCCTAATGCTGAGTCAACATTTAACATCGATTACTACACTAATTATAAATTCCACGAAAATGATGAGTACAATCTGGCAAAAATTGGCAGAAGATGGTTTGGGGATAGATTTGATTTTGAAAATGTTAAAACTTTCGAATTTGATTTAGATGACCTTATTCTTGAATCTCCAGTTAAATTTAAGATTTACGCTGCAGCAACTTCAGAAATTGTTACTACTATGTCTGTAAACATAAACTCTTCTCAATTATCAACATTGGTATTTGGGCCAATAGGAGACCCAATATTAGCTACTGGGGATAGTTTTTCGTCTAATTTAGATCTGAACTCCTCATCTGTAAATGTTACCTTGACTTATAACAATAACGGAAACCCTGCTTCAACCGCTTTTCTGGATTATATTTCTATAGAGGGAAACTCAAACCTAAATTTTAATCAGAATCAATTAATTTTTTATAACAATGATCTTGAAATTAATGACGAAATAGTTAGTTATGAAATATCAAATGCTCAAAATATTTCAAGTATATGGAATATTTCAGAAATGTCCTCAATTTCAGAAATATTTCCAAATCAGGAAAACAGTTTTTCCTTTAAATCTTATTATTCAAAATCTAATAAATTTATTGCTTTTGACGGTTTAGAATTCTTCACTCCAACCATTGAAAACGATTCACAATTAGAAAATCAAAACATAAAGGAGGATATTTTTTTGAATTCTCAAAACGAATTTCAACAATTGGATTATATAATTATTTCACCATCAGACATGTTATTTCAGGCAGAAAGATTAGCTGAAATTAACAGAGTTCAAAATGGATTAAATGTTAAAGTTGTAGAATTACAAAAAATATACAATGAGTTTAACTCTGGTAATCAAGATATTTCAGCGATAAGAAATTTTATTAGGTATATCTACAACAACGGCAACAATAATAATTCGTTAAAATATTTATGTTTTTTTGGTGATGCTTCATATGATTATAAAGATAGAATTCCTAACAACACAAATATTATTCCTTCCTGGAATTCTCTTAATAGTTTCAGTCTTTCAAGTTCCTATGTTTCTGATGATTTTTATGCTATGATGGATCCAGGTGAAGGGTTTATGACCAACTCTAACAAATTGGATATAGCCGTGGGAAGAGTTTTAGCGGATTCTAACAACCGAGCAAAAGATCTTGTTGATAAAATTGAATCATATTATGATCAAAATTCTTATGATGACTGGAGAAATAAAATAATTGTTATTTCAGATGATGTTGATGAGCCTTGGGAAAATATTATACAATCTACATCAAACGAAATTGCAGATTTGATTTCAGAAAGTAAACCATTTTTTAACTCTAAAAAAATATTATCTGACGCATTTAATCAGGAAACCTCATCTGGCGGACAAAGGTATCCGGATGTTAAAAATGAGATTATTAATGGGATAAAACAAGGGGCATTAGTTGTGAACTATTTTGGCCATGGAGGTGAAGATGGGTTGGCAAGGGAAAGAATATTTGATAAAATTGATGCTGCTGAAATAATTAATAAAAATAAACTTAATTGCTTTGTTTCTGTTACATGTGAATTCACAAAATTTGATAATCCTAACAGACAAACTGCCGGTGAATTTTTGTATTGGAATAGAAACGGAGGTTCAGTAGCCCTTATTACCACAACACGTCAAATTTTTGTTTCTGTTGGTGTGAATTTTAATTTAACCTTAGAGAATTATTTATTTTCTCTTAATTCTGATTCATACACAAGCATGGCAGAGGCATTAAGACTTACAAAAATCGATCCTTCGATTTCTAATTCTGATCAAAGAAGATTAGTTTTTTTCATAGGTGACCCAGCAATGAAACTTGCTATTCCGGAACCAGAAATTATGATAACCCATTTAAATGATATTCCAATTGGCGAATTTGATTCAAATATTCGTGGACTAGATTTGGTAAATGTTAAGGGTCAGATTTATGATAATAACAACCAACTAATTAACGATTATCAAGGCGAATTGACGGTAACTGTTTTTGATAAAGAAATTGATAGGTCAACTTTAGGTAATGATGGAACTACAGATAATTCAGGAAATCCAATAATACTTGACTTCAAAACACTAGGTGAAACTTTATTTAGAGGTAAGTCAAGTGTTAATGATGGCCAATTTGAATTTGATTTTGTAGTTCCAAAAGATGTGGGGATGGAAATTGATTTTGGAAAATTTAGCTTTTATTCTAAGGGAAATACAGATTTTACAGATAAAAATGGCTATAATATTTCTGTTCTAATTGGTGGAATAAATGAAAATGCAGCTGAGGATAATGATGGGCCTGAAATAGACTTATACATGAATGATGAATCATTTATCAGCGGCGGTATAACAAATGAAAACCCCAATTTAATTGTAAAATTATTTGATGAAAACGGGATTAATACTTCTAGTGGAGTAGGACATGACATAGTAGCAACAATAGACTCTGATGAATCAAACTCCTATATTTTAAATGAATATTATACTGCAAACATAGATGACTTTCAAAATGGTACTGTAAATTTTCCTCTAAACGATATTAATCCAGGTGTTCATACTTTGAAATTGAAAGCATGGGATGTTTATAACAATTCTTCAGAGTCTGAAATTGAGTTTATAGTATTTGATGAGGATCAGGAATTAGTCATTGAAAATGTATTAAATTATCCCAATCCCTTTATTAATTACACAGAATTTTGGTTTAACCACAATAGTTCAACCCCCTTGGACGTTATAATACAGGTGTTTACAATATCTGGAAGGCTAGTAAAGACCATAACAGGTTCTACTGACACATCTGGAAATAATAGTTTTTCTAGAGATTTTATTTGGGATGGAAGAGATGATTTTGGAGATAGAGTAGCAAAGGGTGTTTACATTTATAAATTAAGTGTCAGATCAGAATCATTGAATAAGAGTGTGTCAAAAACCGAAAAACTTGTTATTCTATAAAGTATTATATTTACAAACTATATGAAAATGAAAAAAATTATTTTACTTATTCTTATTGTTTTTGTCTCATTAAAAATTAATTCACAAAACTCAACTGAGGTTATTCCTAACCCAAATGACAGTAGAGTTATTACTACCGGAGTCCCTTTTTTACTAATTGCTTCTGACGCTAGGGCTGCTGGTATGGGAGATATGGGAGTAGCAACATCAGTTGATGCATATTCCCAATTTTGGAATCCTTCAAAATATGTTTTTTCTGAAACAAAATCTGGATTTGGTCTGAGTTACACGCCATATTTAAGTAAGCTTGTAAATGATATATCTCTAGGAAATCTAACATATTTTAATAGAATTAATGAAAGAAGTGCATTCGCCGTTAGCCTTAGATATTTTTCATTAGGTGAAATTGAAATTATTCAAGATGAATTTTCTCAGGCACTAATTGAAAAACCAAATGAGTTAACAATGGACATTTCATATTCTTTGAGACTAGCAGATCAATTTTCAATGGGTGTAGCTCTAAGATATTTGAGGTCTGATCTGCGTATACAGGCGGTTGATGAAACTGCTAAGGCAGCAAGTTCATATGCTGTCGATATTTCTGCATACTATCAAGGTGAAGAACAAAATTATGGAGACATTGACGGTAGATGGAGAGCAGGTATGATAATTCAGAATCTTGGTCCAAAAATTAAATATGATGAATCAGGTCGAGAAACTTTCATACCAACTAATCTTAGGATAGGGGGAGGCTTTGATTTTTTACTTGATCAATACAACAAGGTTTCTGTAACGGCAGAGTTTGCTAAATTATTGGTTCCAACTCCGCCACTTTATGGTACATTCACTGATTATACTGATAACAATTCAAATGGTATTTTTGACGAAGGAGATGAACAAATTGGTTTACCATACACCGGAATAATTGATGGTCAGTCTACTGATGTAGACTTTCTTTCTGGCGTTTTTCAATCTTTTTCAGACGCACCCGGAGGATTTAATGAAGAACTAAAAGAATTTACCTGGGCATTGGGTGCAGAGTATCTATATGATGACTCTTTTGCACTAAGAGCAGGCTATTTTAACGAAAGTGAAGACAAAGGAGCAAGAAAATTTTTAGCCCTTGGAGCAGGATTTAAATTTTCAGGAACAAGAGTAGATTTATCTTACCTTTTTTCTGCTTCAAAAGTACCTAGCCCTCTTGAAAACACATTAAGATTCTCCTTGACCTTTGATTTTGGAAGTAATGAATATTTGGAGTATTAAATAGAGGATTAAACCAACAATGAAAGAAATAAAAATTTGCTCTGATTTCAAGATTTTCGATTCATTAGACGAGCTTTCAGATCAGACAAAACACTTATTTGAAGAAGCTTCAATTGTAAGAGAGTCTGCTTACTCAAATTATTCAAGGTTTAGTGTAGGTGCTGCCCTTTTATTAGAAAACGGAAAAATATTATCTGGTTCTAATCAAGAAAATGCTTCATACCCTCTAGGGCTTTGCGCTGAAAGAACTGTGTTGTTTTATGCAAACTCCAAATTCCCAAATGTTAAAATTAAAGAAATCGTAATTATTGCAGGTTCTGTTGATAAAATAAACGAAAAGCCTGTAGCACCATGTGGTGCATGTCGTCAGGTAATTTCTGAATTTCAGACTAATCAAAACTCTGATATCGCATTGTATTTTAAGGGTGAAAAGGGAAAAATTATATACACCGAATCGATAAATAATCTTCTCCCATATAAATTTGATAAGGCTTTTTTATAAAAATTATAAAATTAACTTTCTACAATAGAAAACATTGTCTTATTTTTATACTTCTCTTTAAGCATAAGAATGAATAAAATAACTAAAGAAACATATTTGTCTTGGTATAAGGACATGCTCTTCTGGAGGAAGTTTGAGGACAAATTAGCCGCTGTTTATATTCAGCAAAAAGTTAGAGGTTTTCTACATTTATACAATGGTCAAGAAGCTGTTTTAGCTGGTTCTTTGCACGCAATGGACTTATCAAAAGATAAAATGATTACAGCTTACAGAAATCATGTTCAGCCTATTGGAATGGGAGTAGATCCAAAAAGAGTTATGGCCGAGTTATACGGTAAAGCTACTGGAACCTCTCAAGGTCTGGGTGGTTCAATGCATATCTTTTCAAAAGAGCACAGATTTTATGGTGGCCACGGTATTGTTGGTGGTCAAATACCATTGGGTGCTGGAATTGCTTTTGGGGATAAATATCATGGGAGTGATGCTGTAACCTTATGTTATTTTGGCGATGGTGCTGCCAGACAAGGTTCATTACATGAAACTTTTAATTTGGCTATGCTTTGGAAGATCCCAGTTGTTTTTATTTGTGAAAATAATGGTTATGCAATGGGAACCTCGGTTGAAAGAACCTCAAATACGACTGATATTTGGAAATTAGGACTTGGATATGAAATGCCTTGTGGTCCTGTTGACGGAATGGATCCAGTTAAGGTCGCAAAAGCTGTTGATGAAGCAATTAACAGAGCAAGAAAGGGTGATGGACCAACATTTTTAGAAATGAAAACCTACAGGTACAGGGGTCATTCCATGAGTGATGCCCAACATTACAGAACGAAAGACGAAGTTGCTGATTATAAAAAAATTGACCCTATAACTAAAGTTAAGGAACTAATTATCAAAAAGAAATATGCTAGTCAAAAGCAGCTAGACGAAATTGATTCTAGTGTTAAAAGCATGGTAAAAGAGTGCGAGAAATTTGCAGAGGATTCGCCCTATCCAGATAAGAATATTATGTACGATTCAGTTTACGAACAAAATAATTATCCTTTTTTAAAACATAAGATTTAATTATGGCTGAGTTAATAAAAATGCCTCGTTTGAGTGATACCATGGAAGAGGGCACTGTCGCAACATGGTTTAAAAAAGTCGGAGATAAGGTTGAAGAGGGTGAAATTCTGGCTGAAATTGAAACAGATAAGGCTACAATGGAATTTGAATCCTTTTACGAGGGAACATTACTATATATTGGAATTCAAGAAAATGAAACTGCCAAAGTTGACGCTCCTTTAGCAATTATCGGAAGTCCTGGAGAGGATGTTGAAAAAATTTTGGCCAATTCTTCAAATGCTGTTGTTGAAATTTCTGAAAACGAGCAAAAGGATACTGTATCTTTGGAAAAATCAAATGTTTCCAGCGATAATATGCCGTTAAATGATGATGTCAATGTAATTTCAATGCCTCGTCTAAGTGACACAATGGAGGAAGGAACCGTTGCAAACTGGTTTAAGAAAGTTGGGGACAAAGTTGAAGAAGGTGAAATTTTAGCTGAGATTGAAACTGATAAGGCTACAATGGAATTTGAATCATTTTATTCTGGAACCCTTTTGCATGTTGGATTATCAGAGGGTGATTCGGCTAAAGTTGATTCGCTTTTGGCAATTGTAGGTCCTGAGGGTACTGATATTAATCCTTATCTCAAAAATTCACCCACTACTAAAATGATTTCAAAAGCTGAATCAGCCGAAATTCAAATCAGAGAAACAGAAGAAGAAAATGTAGATGTCAGGCTTAAAGAAAATAATATTATAACTAAATCTGATAGAATATTTATTTCACCTCTTGCGAGAAAATTAGCAAAGGATAAAAATATAAATATATCTGATATTATTGGATCTGGCGAAAACGGAAGAATTATCAAATCTGATATTGAAAATTATAAAGAGCCGATAGTTCAGGCTGAAGTTGTTCAGACGAACCAACATTCACAAGATCAGAATTTTTCTGAGGTAAGTCATTCTCAAATGAGGAAAGTCATTGCTAGAAGACTTACAGAGTCAAAGTTTACCGCTCCACATTATTATTTGAATATTGAACTTGATATGTCAGAGACAATTTTGTTCAGAAAGCAATGTAATTCTATTCCTAACACCAAAATTTCCTTTAATGATATAATAATTAAAGCTTGCGCCGTAGCTCTAAGAAATAATCCAAGTGTGAATTCACAATGGTTTGAAGACAAAATTAGATATAATAATTACGTTAATATCGGAGTTGCAGTAGGAGTTCAAGATGGCTTAATTGTACCTGTTTTAAAGAATGCTGATAAAATGAGTGTAGCTGATATTAGTAAATCCGTTAAAGATATGGCGGGTCTAGCACGTGATAAAAAATTAACTCCTGAAATGATGGAGGGAAGTACCTTTACCATTTCGAATTTAGGAATGTTTGGTATTGAGAGCTTTACTTCTATAATTAATTCACCAAATTCTGTTATCCTTTCAGTAGGAGCCATTGTTGAAAAGCCAGTTGTAAAAGACGGAAAAATAGTTATAGGAAATACAATGAAACTAACATTGGCATGTGATCACAGAGTTGTTGACGGGCTTACGGGAGCAAAATTCTTACAAGGATTAAAACCTCTTATCGAAAACCCTTTATCAATGCTTATTTAATACTGATATTTGGGGATGACTAAAAATGTAATTATAACAGGAACGAGTTCAGGTATTGGTTTTGAGTTGGTCAAGTTATTCTCACAAAATAAATGTAGAGTTTTGGCAATTTCAAGAAATAACTCTCGTCTTAGAGATTTAAATCTTAATTTGGTAAAAGCTATTGACTTCGATTTAAATAAAAATGAATATTTTAATAATTTGGATAATTACTTAAAATCATTTGAAAGGGTCGATATATTAATTAATAATGCTGGTTTTTTGATAAATAAGCCATTTGAGGAGACTTCTTTTGAAGATTTTCAAAGTGTTTATTCAACAAATGTTTTCTCTGCAGCTATGTTAATCAAGCATACGGTAAAGTTTATGGATCAAAATTCTAATGTTGTTAATATTAGTTCAATTGGGGGTGTCCAGGGAAGTTCAAAATTTCCTGGCCTTGCAGCTTACAGCTCAAGTAAGGCAGCCTTGAATATTTTAACCGAAATGCTTGCAGAAGAATATAAAGACAAAAAAATAAAATTTAATTGTTTGGCATTAGGTTCAGTTCAAACAAAAATGTTAGAAAAAGCTTTCCCTGGCTTTGAGGCTTCTACATCAGCCCAGGATATGGCTAATTATATATATAATTTTTCAACTGAAGGTTATAAACTCTTCAATGGTAAAATTATTTCGGTTTCGTCAACTACACCATAGATGATTGAAGTTCTTGATAAAATACCTGTAGCTGCGAAAGATTATGTCCACCAACTTATTAAATTTGATAATATTAATATTCTTATAAAAAAAAATAGAAAATCTAAACATGGAGATTTTTCTGTAAAAAAAAATGGATCTAAACTAATAACAATAAATTCTGATATTAACCAGTATCGATTTCTGATAACTTTAATTCATGAAATTTCCCATTTTTTGGTATTTAGAAAGTATGGTTCTTTTGTAAAACCACATGGTACTGAATGGAAAAAAACATTTAAAAACCTATTGCTTCCTATTATGAATTTAGATGTGTTTCCTGATGATATTTTAAAGTACTTAGCTTCTTATGCGATAAACCCCAAGGCAAGCACTGATTCTGATCTCAACTTAAGTTTGGCACTCAATAATTATAACTCAGATAATTTTAAATATGTTTTAAATGTTAAAAAGGGATCTGTTTTCAAAGCATTTAACGGCAAAAAATATAGGTTAATCAGAAAGCTTAGGAAAAGATACGAGTGTTTAGATGTCTTAAATAATAAACTATATTTGTTTAGTCCAAATGCTAGAATTTTGGAAAACCATGATTAAAGAGAAAAATAATATTAGGGTAGCAGTGAGTGGTTATTTTGACCCACTGCATGTTGGTCATTTAGAATATTTAAAAATGGCTAAAAACCTTGGAGACCATTTGATAGTTATTGTAAATAATAATCATCAATGTAAATTAAAAAAAGGAAAACCATTTATGGATGAATCAGATAGGGTTCAAATTGTAAAAGAGCTTAAAGATGTAGATGCTGTTTTTCTTTCAATTGATCTGGATAAAACTGTATGTAGATCACTTGAGGAAATAAAGCCAGATATTTTTGCAAATGGAGGTGATCGGTCAACAAATGAGGTTCCTGAGACTAATATATGTGAGAAATATAACATTAAAATGATTGATGGACTTGGGGATAAGATACGAAGCTCTTCCACACTAACAGGTTTAAAAGAGATAAAGTAATCAGCTATTTAAGTACATCTTTCTGACTTTTTTATATAATTCTGATGAGTAAACAAAATCGGTTATAGATTGGTTGTCCGTTTTAAAGATATTTTTTTTACTTCCTTGCCATTCTAAAACTCCATTTTTTAGAAATATTATTTTTTCTCCAATTTCCATCACTGAGTTCATATCATGAGAATTTATTATCGTAGTAATATTATATTCTTCTGTTATTTCTTTTATTAAGTTGTCAATAACTATTGCCGTTTTTGGGTCTAGTCCTGAATTTGGCTCATCGCAAAACAGATAATTTGGATCATTTACAATGGCCCTTGCGATTGCGACTCTTTTTTGCATTCCCCCAGATGCCTCACTGGGCATTTTATGATTGCTATTTTCTAATTCAACACGATTAAGAACTAAGTTTACACGGTCAAGCATTTCATCAAATGGCATATTTGTAAACATTTTTAACGGAAACATAACATTCTCTTCAATTGTCATGGAATCAAACAAAGCACTTCCTTGGAAAACTGTACCAATACTTGATTTTAAATCCATTTTTTCACTTTCATCCATTAGTTCAATTTTTTTCTTGTTAAATTGAATTTCTCCCTCATCATGTATGTGTAAACCTAGAAGGCATTTTAAAAAAACTGTTTTTCCAGAACCAGTCTGACCTATAATCATACTAGTTTGACCCCTTTCAAATTGGCAAGAAATTCCCTTGAGTATTGGTTTATTATCGAATGACTTTTTAAGATTTTTAACTGATATCATTATCCAAGAAGCATTTGAGTTATTAAAAAATTAAAAACCACAATAGTAACACAAGTCCAAATAAAAGATTTTGTACTAGCCTTTCCTACTTCTAAAGCTCCACCCTTCATATAATATCCATGAAAAGAGGGTACCGTTGCAAGGATAAATGCAAAAACAAAAGTTTTTAAAAAAGCATATGTCATATGAAAAGGAATAAAATCCGTTTGAATACCTTCAATAAAATCACTCATTGTACTATAACCCCCATAAACACAGGCAGCCATTCCTCCAAGAATACCTAAAAACATAGCTATTGAAATAAGAAATGGATATAATAGTAGTGCAATTACTTTAGGAAAAACTAAGTAATTTATTGAGTTTATACCCATAACTTCTAACGCATCAATTTGCTCTGTGACTCTCATTGATCCTATACTGGAGGTAATGAATGAGCCAACTTTACCAGCCATTATAATCGAAATTATTGTAGGTGCAAACTCCAAAATAATTGTTTCTCTAGTCGCATATCCAACTAGATAATTTGGATAAAACGAACCTGTTGTGCTGAGGGCAAGTTGTATAGTAATTACACCTCCAATAAAAAAAGATACAAATGAAATTATACCCAAAGAGTTTACAACTGTGTCCTCAGTGTCTTTTAGTATAAGCTCTTTCATTACCTTCCATTTTGTAGGCTTATGAAACATTTTTTGTAACATAATTATATAGAGACCGATATTATGTAAAAAAGTCATTTTACTTCTATAGTTTGGAAATATAATTTACAATAAAATATTAATAAAAATATATTATAAATTGTTATTTTTGATCAGTTTGCAAATACACAAAGATGATTAAATTTTCTTACGCCCCTCTTTTCTCATTAATTTTTTTCTTTAATCTAAATGCTCAAAACCACTCACATTCTCATCATCATTCACACGATGGTTTGCATCATTGGGAGATTCCAAGTAAAGATCCTGATAGAATTATTTTAACTTTTAATGGAGATCCCTCTACAAAAAGAGCTGTTACATGGAGAACAGATTCATCTGTAGAAAAAGCTGAAGCTCAAATAGCAGCTGCTGGAGTTAATTCTAAATTTGTTAAAGAAGCTACTTCTTACATTGCAAAAACCGAAGAATTTGATTTAGGTATTTACAAATCAAATAAATCTTTAATTGTAAATTATCACAGTGTAGTATTTGAAAATTTAAAGCCTAATACATTATATGCATATAGAGTTGGATATGCCCAAAATTGGTCTGAGTGGATTCAGTTTAAAACAGCTAATGACAATTACAGTCCTACTCAATTTGTATATTTTGGAGATGCACAAAATGATATTTTAAATCACTGGTCAAGAGTTATTAGAATGGCCTATCAAACTGCTCCAAATGCATCATTTGTTATTCATGCTGGAGATCTAGTAGATACTGCTCACAAAGACAATGAGTGGGCGCAATGGTTTAAAGCAGGAGGGTTCATTCACAGCCAATGGACAGCAATCCCAGTAGTTGGAAATCATGAATTTCAAAGATTTGATGGATATGAAGGGTCTCTGCCAAGGAGATTATCTATCCAGTGGAGACCTCAATTTACTTTGCCGGTGGAACAAGCTTTAGATAGTAAGCTTCATGAAACTGTTTACACAGTTGAATACCAAGATATACTTATTATCGTTCTTAATTCTACTGGCCATCTTGACAAGCAAACTAAGTATATTAAAGAAAAGCTGAGTAATACAGACGCAAAATGGAAAATAGTTACTAGTCACCATTCTGTATTTTCTCCAGCTGAAGGGAGAGATTTTGAGTATGCTAGAAAAGTATGGAAACCATTATTTGACGAATATGGAGTTGATCTTGTCCTAAATGGTCATGATCATACATATGCCAGAGGACATGTCCCAGTAAAATCCTCAAATATTGACCAATCAGGAAATTTTAAAACTTTATATATTACATCTGTCAGCGGGCCTAAACAATACAAAGTGGATAGGGAGCAAATAAAGGATTATCGAGCTGATGGGTATGAATCTGACAAATTAGGTGAGCAAATTCAGTTCTTCCAAGTTATTAGTGTTGAAAACAATAAATTGATCTATAATGCATACACAACTCTTGGAAATATTTATGATAAAGCTATTATTACAAAGGATTTTTCAACCGGAAGAAAAACTATTTCAAATAGTATTAAATAGCATAAAAAATATTAAAATTTATTTTTGAGAAATAGACGTATTTAACTTACGTATATACCCAGTAAGGTTTTCTTTTCCAATATGCTTAGTGCTCGATGTGAGGAATATTTCAGGAAGAAACTCCCAATTTTCTAGTAAAACTTTTTTGTACTCATTTACTTTAAACTCTACTCCATCGTTTGGGTTACCATCTTGCTTTAATTTATCTACTTTAGTGAAAATAATCGAAAAGGCTATATTATTTGTTGTAAGCCACCTCATGAATTCTATGTCTATTTTTTGTGCTTCATGTCTGATATCAATCAAAATAAAAGCTGACACTAGCTGATTTCTATGAATAAAATAATTTGCAATTAATTTCTGAAATTCTTTTTTATCTTTTTTTGATGCTTTTGCATATCCATAACCAGGTAAATCAACAAGATGCCATGATGAATCGATAATAAAATGATTTATAAGCCTAGTTTTGCCTGGCTTTGATGATGTCTTAGCTAATTTTTTATTGTTAGTCAACATATTTATTAGAGATGACTTACCAACATTACTTCTTCCTATAAATGCATATTCAGGTACTTTGCCTTTAGGGCAATCTTTTATGTTTTGATTGCTAACGACAAATTTGGCGGTTTTAATCTTCATTAGCTTTTTACAATTTTTGAAGAAAGCCAATCAAGAAGTATTTTATTAAAATTTTTAGGGTGTTCCATCATGGGGGCATGACCACACTTATCAATCCAGAATAAATCAGAATTTGGGAGTAATTTATGAAATTCATCGGCTACATCCGGAGGAGTAACATTATCATTTTTACCCCAGATAATACATGTCGGAAGCTTCATTTTTGGAAGATCTCCAGACATGTTGTGTCGAATAGCGCTTTTAGCCATTGCTAATATTTTGATAAGTTTATTTCTGTCATTTACAGTTTCAAAAACTTCATCTACAAGTTCTTTATTGGCAACATCTGGACTGTAGAAGACTTCCTCAACCTTTTTCTTGATAACATTGTAGTCGCCTCTTTTGGTGTATCCACTTCCCATTCCCTTTTCATAAAGACCAGAACTTCCTGTTAATACTAAGCCCTTGGCCTTATTAAATAATTTTGTGTAGTATAATCCAATGTGACCGCCAAGAGAATTTCCCATTAGAACAAATTCTTTAATTTTTTTATGAATTATAAAATTATCTAAAAATTTTGCTAATTCTTTTACCGAAGTTTTTAATAAAGGGAGGTCGTAAATAGGTAGCATTGGCATAATCACCTTATAATTCTTTTTTTTAAAAAAATTTGTTACATCGTTAAAGTTACTAAGGTTACCCATCAGCCCGTGAAGTATTATTATTGGAAACCCTTCGCCTTCTTCAATGTATTTGAAACCGCTTTCTTCGATTAGATTGATTTTCATCTTAAATTTTTACTCAAAATTAATCAAATTAATTGATATACACTCATAATGTATTTTTCATTAACAATTAATGAACATTATGTGTTGATTATTTCAGATTAATATTTAACATCCTATAAATCAATAAGTTAAAACTATATTTTTGGATTTTTTTTACATAAATAGGTTTCTTTTCTAAATTTTATTAACAATGTGGTAAAATGTGGTAAAATGTGGTAATTTTTTTAGTAAATTTGAGTCTACATAACTGTAATAGCCTGTGAACTATTTAATTGGAACATATGAATGTAAAATAGATGTGAAAGGAAGACTTCTAATTCCTTCGGCATTTAAAAAACAATTAGCACCTGTAATTGCAAAGGGTTTTGTTTTAAAAAGGGCTGTATTTCAAAAATGTTTAGAGTTGTATCCATTAGACGAGTGGGAAGAATTAATTAAAAAGGTAAATTCTCTTAATAGATTTAAGAAGAAAAATAATGACTTTATTAGAAGGTTTACTGCTGGTGTCAAATTTATTGAGTTAGATAATAATAGCAGATTACTAATTCCCAAAGATTTGATTGAGTTTTCAAATATTGACAGGGAAGTAACATTGTCTTCATCAGTTAATATTATCGAAATATGGGATAAAAACGGTTATGAAAAAGCAATTGTTGATTCCAGGGATGGGTTTGCTAAGCTAGCAGAGGAAGTGATGGGTGAAGATGAGCAGTAGTTATCATTTACCGGTATTACTAGAGGAATCAATAAAAGGATTAAAAATAGATGAAGGCGGGGTTTATGTAGATGCAACTTATGGGGGAGGTGGTCATAGTAGAGAGATTTTTAAAAAACTTTCAAAAAAAGGAAGTTTAATTTCCTTTGATCAAGATCCTGATTCTGTTAAAAACTGTTTTGATAAAACTAATTTTTATTTCGTGAATGAGAATTTTAAGCATATGAAAAGATTTTTAAAAAATTTAGGTTTCCTAAAGGTCAATGGAATACTTGCCGATTTAGGAGTTTCATCTTTTCAAATCAACACTGCTCACAGGGGGTTCTCCTATAGATTTGACTCTGAGCTAGATATGAGGATGGATAAAAAAAACATACTCAATGCAAAGAAGGTTGTCAACTCCTATACATTTGAAAATTTAACTAAGATATTTTTTGATTATGGGGAGTTAAGTACTTCAAAACGTATTTCAGAAGAAATAATTCAAGCCAGGTCAAAGTCAGATATTAAAACAACCTTTGAGCTTAATAAAATATTAAGCCCCTTATTTCCTGAAAGATTTCTCAATAAAAATCTATCACGAATTTACCAAGCAATCAGAATAGAAGTTAATAACGAATTAGATGCTTTGAAATCTCTTTTAAAACAATCCTCTGAAATCTTAGTTCCAGGTGGTAGGATCTGCATTATCTCTTATCATTCTTTAGAAGACAGGCTTGTTAAAAGATTTATAAATAATGGAAGTTTTTCAAAGGAAGTAGAAAAAGATTTTTTTGGAAATATTTCCGTCCCATTTAAAAAAACAGGATCATTTATAAAGCCATCAGACAATGAAATAGCTAAAAATATTAGATCTAGAAGCGCAAAACTTAGAATAGCTAAAAAGTTATAATTATATGAAGACAAGAATATTAAATTTTTTAAGAGGTTCATTTCTAGTAGATGAAAGATCAACGTCTAGCTGGGCATATATTTTTCTCTTTCTTATTCTTTCAATTGTAATGATTTCCTCCTCTCACTCTGTTGACCAAAAGGTATATAAAATAGCTGCTCTTAATGAGGAAATTAAATCTTTGAGATCTGAATTTGTTGATACCAGAACAAAACTTATGACATATAAAATGGAGTCATCGGTAAATACAAGACTAAGTCAAAAAGAAATTAAATCCTCAAAAATACCACCAACTAAAATTATTATTAATGTCAATAACTAAGAAAACAATAACGAATAGGTTATACTTAATCAGTTTATTTCTGATCGTTATTGTATTCTCTGTTGTATTCAAAATAATTGATATCCAATTTTTTAAAGGGGATTTTTATATAGAGATTTCTGAAAAAAGAGAGTTTAAAAATATCGAAATTCCTGCAAACCGAGGAAATATTTACTCTGATAACGGAAAGTTATTGGCCAGTTCAGTACCAAAATATGATATTAGATTTGACGCATTAGCACCTAGTGATCTAAATTTTAATACAAATATTGACCTTTTATCAATTGAGCTTGGAGCACATTTTGGAGAAAAGCCCGAAAAATACGCTAATCGTTTAAGACAAGCACGTAAAGATAAAAATAGGTATTTATTAATTGCAAGAAACCTAGGCTACCTAGATTTTCAAAAATTTAAAAGTTTTCCACTGTTCAATTTAGGTGGGTTTAAAGGAGGTTTTATAAGTGAACAGTTTACTAAACGTGATTATCCAATAGGTGGTATAGCTCAAAGAACTGTTGGCTATGAAAGATATGATGATTTTGGTAACGCGATGAGACCTGGACTTGATGGTGCATTTGGTCCAAAATATTTAAAGGGTGAGAACGGCAGTAGATTTTCTCAAAAAATTGGACAAGGCCAATGGAAGCCGGTTTCTGACTATAACGAAAAAGAGCCGAGGGACGGATATGATTTACACACTACCTTAAATATTGAAATTCAAGATGTAGCTCATCATGCTTTGCTCAAGCAATTAGAATATTATGAAGCAGAGCATGGAAGTGTTGTCGTTATGGAAACTCATACTGGAAAGATAAAAGCCATTTCAAATCTTGGGCGTACATCAGAAGGTAAATATTATGAAAAGTTGAATTATGCAGTTGGTGAATCTCATGAGCCAGGATCAACTTTTAAACTCATGGCCATGGTCAGGGCTCTTGAGGATAAGGTTATTGATACTTCCGAAATCATTGACACGAGAAATGGAGAACTTAGTTTCTTTGGAAGAAAGGTCAGGGACTCAAAAAAAGGTGGTTATGGAAAAATATCAGCGGCAAGAGCATTTGAGGTTTCATCCAATACAGCATTGGTTCAAATAATCAACGATAATTATAAGGACGATCCCAAACGTTTTGTTGACGGACTTTTCAAAATGAAAATTAATGAGTCTTTGGGGCTACCCATTTTGGGAGAAGGTGAGCCGCTATTTACCCACCCATCAGATAAAATTAATTGGGATGGACTTGATTTACCATGGATGGCTTTCGGTTATGGGATTTCACTAACTCCACTTCAGACACTTACTTTTTACAATGCTATTGCAAATGACGGGGTTATGGTAAAACCTCGTTTTATCAATGAAGTCAAACATTTCGATGAAACAATAGAAAAATTTGAACCTGAAATTATTTCTAAATCGATATGCAGTAAAGAAACCGTTGAAATAGTAAAAAAAATGATGAAAAATGTTGTAGAAAAAAAACACGGAACAGCTCATAATATTTTTTCAGAAGATTTTTCAATGGCAGGAAAGACTGGAACCTGTCAAACAGAATATTGGAAATCTTCTGGTTTGTATATTTCTTCTTTTGCTGGATATTTTCCCGCTGAAAATCCAAAATATTCTTGCATTGTTGTAATTCATAAGCCTGATAAGAAAAAAGGTTATTATGGTAATATTGTCGCAGCCCCTGTCTTCAAGGAAATAGCTCAAAAAATATATTCAAATATTCCAAAAACAGAATCCTACAATGAATCAGATTTTAATTATTCAATCGATTCATCTAAACAAGAATATATTTCTGACTTAGAAAATATGATAATGCCAAATTTTGACGGACTTGAACTTATGGATATAATCCCGCTTTTGGAAAATAATGGATGTAAGGTAAAAATTGAAGGAAGTGGCTCAAGGGTAAAACAATTAATTAAGCCTGGGACTAGACTAAAGAAGGGACAAATGATAAAACTAAGATTGATTTGAAGTTAATAAGAGAAATATTATACAAAGTTGAAATTAAATCTGTAATTGGAAACACATCATTATCCGTTAACAAAATTGAATTTGATTCAAGATTGATCTCAGAAAAAGACATGTATGTTGCTATTTCAGGTGAAAATGTTGACGGTCACAACTTCATCTCTGATGCAATTGAAAGTGGTGCAAAATGTATTATTTGTGAAAAAATGCCTGATCAAATAATTGATGAAATTGTTTATGTAAATGTAAAATCATCTAGAAAAGCATTAGCAGTTATCTCGTCAAATTATTATGATAACCCTTCCTCCAGACTAAATCTAATTGGAATTACTGGAACAAACGGCAAAACCACCATTTCTAGCCTATTGTTTGATTTATATAAAAATATTGGTATAAAATCAGGCTTAATTTCAACAGTAAAAATTGCGTTTGGTGATAATATATTTGAGGCAAAGCAGACAACTCCAGATTCTATTTCAATTAATCGCTATTTGAATGAAATGGTAAATTCAAATGTTACTTACTGTTTTATGGAGGTTAGTTCTCACGGAATTCATCAAAATAGGATTTATGGCTTAACCTTTAAAGGAGGTGTTTTTACAAATTTAACCCATGACCACCTGGATTATCACGAAACCTTTGAAAATTATAGAGACACAAAAAAATGTTTTTTTGATTCGCTATCATCAAGCTCTTTTGCTTTGACGAATAATGACGATAGAAATGGTATGATTATGCTGCAAAACTCCAGTGCTGATAAGTATACCTATTCGTTAAATTCGATATCTGATTTTAAAGCGAGAATTTTAGAAACATCCTTTGATGGAATGTTACTGAAAATAAATAATTCTGAATTTTGGTCAAAATTGATAGGGAGGTTTAATGCATACAATATATTATCTGTTTATTCGGTAGGTTCAATTCTTGGACTAGCTGAGGATGATCTGCTAAAAGGCATAAGTGAACTTGATGCTGTTACAGGCAGATTTCAGTTTTATAAAAAAAATATGATAACCGCAATAGTAGACTATGCACATACGCCAGATGCACTAGAAAACATATTAAGGTCAATCAATGAAATTAAGACATCAGAAAATAATTTAATAACCGTTGTGGGATGTGGAGGTAACAGAGATAAATCTAAAAGGCCAATAATGGGTGATATAGCCAGTTCAATGAGCTCGAAAGTCATTTTTACAAGTGATAACCCAAGAAACGAAGATCCAGAGTTGATTATCAAACAAATGATAAGCGGTGTAAAATCTTCTAATTCAGATAAAACCATTTCAATCTCTAACAGAAAAGAAGCCATAAAAGCCGCATGCCAATTTGCTCAAGCCAATGATGTGATTCTTGTGGCTGGAAAGGGTCATGAGTCGTATCAAGAAGTAAACGGGATCAAGAATGATTTTGATGACTTAAAAATTGTTAAAGAATTATTAAACCAAAAAAATTAAGTTATGCTTTATTATTTTTTCGAATTTTTAGAAAATAATTTTCAGATTCCAGGAGCATCATTGTTTACTTATATTTCGTTTAGAGCTGCTGCTGCCATTATCACCTCTTTACTCATTTCAACAATTTTTGGTAAAAGAATCATTGATTTTTTAAGAAGAAAACAAATAGGTGAATCAATTAGGGATTTGGGATTAGAAGGTCAGATAGAAAAAAAAGGAACCCCAACAATGGGGGGATTGATTATAATTTTCGCGACTATAATTCCGGTCTTACTATTCGCTAATCTCCAAAATATTTACATTTTATTGCTAATAGTTACCCTGCTATGGATGGGGATAATTGGTTTTGTTGACGATTATATCAAATTATTTAAAAATGACAAAGACGGATTAAGAGGTAAATATAAAATTATTGGACAAATTATTTTAGGGTTAGTTGTCGGGTCTACACTGTTTTTTCATCCTGATGTAACTGTAAAGGATCAAAGTCCCTTTGGGGTTGATATGCAGTCAGTTGATAAATTATCAGAGTATAAATCTACAGAAACCACCATTCCTTTTGTCAAGGATAATGTTTTTAATTATTCTGATTTAATTACTTGGGTAGATCCTTCATTGGAGTCCTATACATGGATTGTGTTTATATTTTTTGTTGTATTAATTATTGCAGCTGTTTCAAACGGGGCAAATCTTACCGATGGTTTAGACGGGCTTGCAGCTGGATCATCTGCAATAATTGTTTTGACTTTGGGAGTATTTACATGGGTCTCAGGAAATATAATTTTCTCAGACTATTTAAATATAATGTACATTCCTAGAGTTGGTGAAATAACAATATTTATAGGGGCATTTGTTGGTTCATTAGTCGGGTTTCTATGGTACAATACATATCCAGCCCAGGTTTTCATGGGTGATACAGGTAGTTTGACCATAGGTGGCATCATAGCTGTAATTTCTATTGCGGTTAGGAAAGAATGGTTAATTCCGTTGATATGCGGTATTTTTCTGATAGAAAATCTCTCAGTAATAATTCAGGTTTTTTATTTCAAATACACAAGAAAAAAATTTGGTATTGGTAAAAGAATTTTCCTGATGTCTCCCTTACATCATCATTTCCAAAAAATGGGATATCACGAAAGTAAAATTGTAACCAGGTTTTGGATTGTTGGAATTTTTCTGGCAATTCTATCCATAATAACACTTAAAATTAGATAATTGAAAACAGTTTTAATACTTGGTGCGGGTGAAAGTGGATTAGGAAGTGCATTGCTAGCTAATAGAAACGACTTTAATGTTTTTGTCTCTGATCATGGAAAAATTTCATTGTCAAATCAAAATATACTGAAAAAAAATATGATAGGATATGAACAAGAATCCCATAAAAAAGCCAAGAAATTAAATCCTGACATAATAATTAAGAGTCCTGGAATTTCTGATCACAATGATATTGTTAAATTTTATACTTCTTTGAAATACAAGATAATCTCTGAAATAGAATTTGCATATACTTTCTGTAATTCAGATATAATTGGAGTTACTGGAAGTAACGGAAAGACAACTACAACAACATTAATACATAATCTAATTTCTGATGCTAATTTGAGTTGTTCAATCTCAGGAAATATTGGAAATAGTTTTTCAAGTGTGTGTGAAAATCAGGTTGATTTTAGCATTATTGAATTAAGTAGTTTTCAACTTGATGGAATACATATGTTTAAACCAAATATTGCTGTTTTAACCGCAATAAATCCAGATCATTTAGATAGATATGCAGATTTTGAATCATATGTTGATTCAAAATTTAGAATCGTTAAAAATCAAACAGAAAAAGATTATTTGATATATGACGCAGATTGTAATGTGATTAATAAGTATTTAAAATCGAATAAAATTAATTCAAATTTGCTCCCTTTTTCGGTAAAAAAAAAAGTCGAAAACGGTGCTTACTTGGAGAATAAAAAAATAATAATCAAAACAGACAAAAATAAAATCAATATGCCAACAGAAAATTTTTTAGTAAAAGGTAATCACAACATCAAAAATGCAATGGCGGCTGCCACAGTTGCAAATTTGCTGAAGATTAGAAAGGATACGATTAGAAAAAGTCTTGAGCATTTTCATGGTGTTGAACACAGATTGGAAAATGTTTTAACCATTAATAAGGTTAAATATATTAATGATTCTAAAGCAACTAATGTGAACGCTACTTATTACGCTCTGGAATCAATGGAATCTCCAACTGTTTGGATAGTCGGAGGAGTCGATAAGGGAAACGATTATTCAGAATTAACCAAGGTTGTGGGTAAAAGGGTAAAAGCAATAATATGTCTTGGATTAAACAACATGAAAATAATGAGTCATTTTGAAAATATGGTCGAGTATGTTATTGAGACTAAATCAATGCAGGATGCTGTAAACGCCGCATACAAGGTCTCATCATCAGGTGACTCCGTTCTTTTATCGCCAGCTTGTGCAAGCTTTGACCTTTTTGATGATTATGAAGATAGGGGCAGACAATTTAAATCAGCAGTAAGAAAGTTATAATGAATAAAATTTTTGATAATATTCAAGGTGATAAAACTTTATGGGCAGTTTTGATATTGCTTGCAGGTTTTTCCTTTTTGCCTGTTTACAGTGCTGCAAGTAATCTTGCATATGTAGGAGGTGGAGATAATACATTTAATTTTTTATTCAAACATTTTATTCACTTATCTCTTGGATTCGCTTTTATGTATTTTATGCAAAAGATCCCTTATCACTATTTTAGAGGTATTTCGATTCTAATGATGCCTGTTGTTATCGTTTTATTAACCTATACCTTATTACAACCAAGTCTAGCAGACTCATTAACAAATACCAATAGATGGATAAAAATCCCTTTTGTGGGGTTTACTTTTCAACCTTCAACTTTAGCTGGCTTAATTTTAATGATTTATGTGTCAAGATATTTAGCTAAAATTAAGGATAAGGAAATTAGCTTTGGCAAAACAATTTTACCTCTGTGGATTCCAATATTAACAATATTATTATTGATTTTACCAGCAAATTTTTCAACTACAGCAATATTATTTAGCATGGTAATTTTACTTTGCTTCACAGGCGGGTATCCTGTCAAATATCTAACAGGAATTATAATTTCAGGAATTTTAGTGCTTACAATTTTTATTTTAACAGTAAAGGCGTATCCTGGAATTTTTCCAAACCGAGTCGATACATGGAAGAGTCGAATTGAAAATTTTATAAACAAGGAAAATACAACTGAAAATTATCAAATTGAAAAAGCAAAAATTGCAATTGCAACCGGGGGAGTCAAAGGGTTGGGACCTGGAAAAAGTGTTCAAAAGAATTTTTTACCTCAATCCTCATCTGATTTTATCTTTGCAATAATCATTGAAGAATACGGATTAATAGGAGGGTTATCTATCCTTTTAGCCTATTCTTTATTTCTGCTAAGAATAATTATTATTTCAAATAAATCTGAAAGTGTTTTTGGTTCATTACTGGTTATTGGGCTAGGAATTCCAATTGTTTTTCAAGCACTTGTGAATATTGGGGTTTCTGTTGAATTATTCCCGGTAACTGGACAACCACTCCCACTCATCAGTAGCGGTGGTACTTCAATTTGGATTACTTGTATTGCTATTGGTATTATTCAGAGTGTTAGAAATGGATATGAAATTAAAATTGACAATTCTGACGAGGATAACCCTCTTGAAATTTTAAAAGAAACAATATAGATGAAAAGGGGTAGAATAATATTATCAGGTGGTGGAACAGGAGGACATATTTATCCTGCTATTTCTATTGCCAATGAACTATTATTAAGAGAAAGAAATTCTGAAATACTATTTGTTGGTGCCTGGGATAAAATGGAAATGAAAATTGTTCCCAAATACGGGTATAATATTTTGGGACTTTGGATTTCAGGAATTAACAGACAAAATATATTTAAAAACATATTTGTTCCATTTAAACTATTAGTGAGTATTTTTCAATCTCTCATTATAATTAAAAGATTTCAGCCTAATGTTGTAATTGGTACAGGGGGTTACGCAAGTGGACCTATTCTTTACATAGCCAATTTATTAAATATACCAACCTTAATCCAAGAGCAAAATTCATATCCAGGCATTACAAATAAGATCTTATCAAAAAAAGTCAACAAAATATGTGTTGCTTATAAAAATCTAGAAAGATTTTTTCCAAAGCAAAAGATTGTTATAACCGGAAACCCTGTAAGATCAAATATTTTAGAAAATAAAGACTCATTTGATAATGGAATTAAGTTTTTTAACCTTGATCCAAATAAAAAAACAATGTTAGTTATTGGTGGAAGTTTGGGATCAAGAGAAATCAATAAAGCTATTTATTCAATGAAAGATTATTTAGAGTATATAAATCTTCAGGTGATTTGGCAGTGTGGTAAATTGTATTTTGATCAGTACAGTAAAAAAAGTATTTCTGAAAATATAAGGCTGTATGATTTCTTAGATAATATAGGACTGGCATTTTCGATTTCAGATTTTATAATATCAAGAGCAGGAGCAAGTTCAGTATCAGAGTTATCGGTTATTGGTAAACCTGTAATTTTTATTCCATCCCCTAACGTTGCGGAGAATCATCAGTTAAAAAATGCTAAGGCAATAGTTAAAAATAAAGGGGCATTACTGGTTGAGGAAAAAGACATGCAGGACTTGAAAAAGAAAATTAACGAATTAAATTCTTCCTCGGAGCTTAGAAATAAGCTTTCAAGGAATATCAAAAAATCTGCTTATGTAAATGCAACAAGCGATATAGTAGATGAAATTAAAAAATTAGTAAAATAATGAATTTAAGCTCTATAAATAATGTCTTCTTAATTGGAATTGGTGGAATTGGAATGAGCGGTTTGGCTAAGTATTTTTTAGACAAGCAAATTAAGGTTCACGGTTATGATAAAAAATTATCTAAAATTACGGATGAACTCTCAAAAATGGGGGCAAAGATTTATTGTAATTATGAAAATATTGAATATACCGATTTTTCAAAAAATATTGACGATACTTTAATAATTTATACTCCTGCTATTCGTGATGACCATCCCTTGCTTTCAAATTTTATTAAAAATGGTTTAAATGTTTACAAAAGAGCAGAAATTATTGAAAAAATATCTCAAAATAGTAAATGTATAGCTATAGCTGGAACCCACGGAAAAACTACTACAACTTCAATTTTAGCACATATTTTTAATGTAGCTAATTATTCATTCGTCGCTTTCGTTGGGGGAATAATGAAAAATTATAATTCAAATTATTTATCAAAAGGTGATGAGTTCATTATTGTTGAAGCAGATGAATTTGACAGGTCATTTCTTAGATTGGAGCCAGAATTTGCCTGCATTACATCATTAGACGTTGATCACCTAGATGTTTATGAAAACTCAAATAAATTGATTGATGCCTTCAAGTTATTTAAAAGAAAAATTAAAATTGGTGGATTTCTGATTTCAAACGAAAATGTAGAGATGGATTCTTTTAAATACGGAATTAAAAATGAATCAAAATATAAAGCTACAAACATTGAATTTAACAGTGAATATTCTCAATTTAATATAGAGTTTGATAATACTCAAATTAAAAACATAAAAATACAATTGCCAGGAATGCATAATATTATGAATACCCTAGCGGCTGTAATAATTTCTTTGAAAGTTGGTATTTCGGAGAAATTAATAATCAATGCATTAAATTCATTTAAAGGAATTCAAAGGAGATTTTCATATAGTATCAATAATGATAATTTAGTCCTTATTGATGATTACGCTCATCATCCAGAGGAAATAAAACAAGTGTATTCTACACTCAAATCAATTTATCCAAAAGAAAAGTTATTGGTTGTATTTCAACCACATCTTTATTCTAGGACCAGAGACTTATTGGATGAATTTGCCAATGAGCTGTCAAAATTTGACGCTGTCATACTTCTAGAAATTTATCCTGCAAGAGAGCAACCTATAGATGGTATAAATTCACAATTATTATTAAATAAAATACACAGCGACAATAAAATATTATGTAAAAAATCTGAAATACCTGATATTATTAAAAATACAGGTTTCAAAGTAAACGTAACGTTAGGTGCTGGCGATATTGCAAATGAAGTTAATATCATAAAAAAAGAATTAGAACATGCGTATTAATTGGAGTAAAACACTGTTATTTTTTATATCGATTATGTCAATTGGGATATTATATGCTTCAAATTTTAAAAATAAAACAAGAATTATAAATGAGGTAAAAGTTTCAATAAATCCAAAATCTGATTATTTCATATCCGCGGATTCTGTAAGAAGTTTAGTACATGAGATTATTAGCTATTACAAGGATTCGGTTGATATTTTAAAAATCGAAAAACTTATAGATTCTAACACATATGTGGAAAAATCCCAAGTTTTTAAAACTGTTGGAGATCAATTAAAAATAGTTGTAAAACAAAAAACTCCAATTGCTAGAATAATCACTAGCGATAGTATTTTTTATTTGGACAAAAATTCAAACTTTATGAGTTTATCTTACCTACATTCAGTAGAAGTTCCAATAATTTTTGGGTATACTGAATTGTCAGATTTAGACTATTTAACCAAAATTTCCCTCATGATTAAAAATGATGATTTTCTCAATGAACGTATATCTCAGATTTTCATTAATGACAAACAAAATATTGGATTAAAACTAAGGGGATACAAAACAATAGTTGAAATTGGTGATAGCAAAAGTTTAGAAAATAAAGTTAAAAACTTAAAAGCTTTTTATAACAGAGCTTTTAAAAAAGATGAAATTGGTAAATACAAAAAATTAAACTTACAATTTGATAATCAGGTTGTTGGGATTAAATAATAAATTTTATGAAAGAAAATATGATTTCGATAGGGTTAGACATTGGAACAACTAAAATTGTTGCGATGATTGGGCAAACCAATGAATATGATAAAATGAAAATTTTAGGAGTGGGTAAGTCCATTAGTTTGGGGGTACACAGAGGAGTTGTCAATAATATAACACAAACCATACAGTCAATTCAACAGGCTGTTAGTGAAGCTCAAGAAATTTCAGGTATTAAAGTGGATGGAGTAACCGTAGGAATTGCTGGACAACATATTAGAAGTCTTCAGCATAGTGACTATATCACAAGAAACAATTCTGAACAAGTAATTGACGAGGAAGATATTGAAAAACTAGTAAATCAAGTTCATAAATTAGTAATGCTTCCGGGCGAGGAAATTATTCATGTATTACCACAAGAATTTAAAGTTGATGGCCAAGCTGAAATCAAGGAGCCAATTGGTATGTATGGTGGTAGATTAGAAGCAAATTTCCATGTGGTTGTAGGCCAGGTTTCATCTATAAGAAATATTGGAAGATGTATAAAAAGTGCTGGTCTAGATTTAGACGGAATAACTCTTGAACCGTTGGCATCTGCAAATGCAGTTCTTAGTCATGAAGAGAAAGAGGCAGGAGTAGCGCTAATCGATATTGGTGGTGGAACAACAGATCTTGCAATATTTAAAGATGGTATAATAAGGCATACGGCGGTAATTCCTTTTGGAGGTAATGTTGTCACAGAGGATATTAAGGAAGGCTGTTCTATTATTGAAAAGCAAGCTGAGTTATTGAAGGTTAAATTTGGATCAGCATGGCCTCACGAAAACAAAGAAAATGAAATAGTATCGATTCCAGGCCTAAGAGGCAGAGACCCAAAAGAAATTTCTCTAAAGAACTTATCAAAGATAATACATGCAAGAACTGTTGAAATCATTGAACAAGTTTATTTAGAAATTAAGAATTACGGACATGAGGAGCAAAAGAAAAAACTCATTGCAGGGATTGTATTAACAGGTGGAGGAAGTCAATTAAAGCATTTAAAACAATTAGTAGAATATACAACAGGGATGGATACTAGGGTTGGCTTTCCTAATGAGCATCTAGCAGGAGATACAGATAAGTCTGTTACTAGTCCCCTTTATGCAACAGCTGTGGGATTAGTTATGGATGGTCTGTCAAAACTTGAAAAAAATAATTCTGATGATTCAAATAATGAAAACTCAGAGATTCATGAAAAAGAATTTGAATCAATTGAAGAAAATAACATGTCTATTGATCAAGAGAATAAACAAAATAAGAATAAAATCCAGAGGGAGTCTTTTTTAGATAAACTTACTAAGAACCTACAGGATTTTTTAGATAACGCTGAATAATAAAATAAAAACTGTACTATGGAAGAAAATTTAGATTTAGGAATTAGTTTTGATTTACCAAAAAATCAATCTAATGTAATTAAAGCAATTGGAGTAGGTGGTGGTGGAAGCAATGCCATAAATCACATGTATAGACAAGGAATCAAAGGGGTTGATTTCGTAATTTGTAATACTGATGCCCAGGCACTCAACAATAGTGGTGTCCCTAATAAAATTCAACTTGGTGTTAATTTGACCGAGGGGCTTGGGGCAGGAGCTAATCCAGAAATCGGAGAAAAAGCAGCACTTGAAAGTGCAGAGGAGATAACGGCTATGTTAAATGTAAATACTAAAATGGTATTTATAACCGCTGGTATGGGTGGAGGAACAGGAACAGGTGCAGCTCCTATCATCGCTCAAATGGCAAGAGAAATGAATATTTTAACTGTTGGAATAGTCACAACACCATTTACTTTTGAAGGAAAAATAAGAAATGATCAGGCACAAGCAGGAATAGAAAAGTTTAGACACCATGTTGATTCTTTAATTATAATTAACAATAATAAATTAAGAGAAGTTTACGGTAATTTAGGATTCAAAGCTGGATTTTCTAAAGCTGATGAGGTTTTATCTACTGCATCAAAAGGAATAGCAGAAGTCATAACGCACCATTACACTCAAAATATTGACCTTAAAGACGCAAAAACAGTTCTAAGTAATAGTGGTACAGCTATTATGGGAGCTGCTACTTCATCCGGAAATAACAGAGCTAATGATGCTATAACAAAAGCTTTAGATTCACCCCTTTTAAATGACAATCGAATAACAGGTGCCAAAAATGTATTATTATTAATTGTTTCTGGAAATGAAGAAATTACAATTGATGAAATCGGTGAAATTAATGATTATATACAGGAACAGGCCGGATATGGAGCTAATATTATCATGGGTGTCGGCGAAGACCCTGAGCTGTTAGATTCGATTTCAGTGACAGTGATAGCAACAGGATTTAATGTTGATCAGCAAAATGAAATCTCTAATACTGAGCCCGAAAAAATAGTTCATGATTTAGAAGGAGATAATTTATTTTCTCATATTTCCGAAATTAATCAGCCAACAACTGATTCAAAAGAGGAAAATGAAGTTGATAATATAGATAAAATTATTCATAATCTTGAAGACGAAATTGCTGATGATGGTAACACAATAAATGAAACAGATGAAAATGAAGCTTTAGAGGTCGAAGAAAAAATAATCTATGTGCTAGACGAAGTTGAAGAAGAAAATGGTTTTTCGTTTGAATTAGAAGATGTAATTACTAAAGCTGAATCAGCAGACGAACATTTTAATGACAATTTTGATACTTTAAAAGAAGAGGAAATATTTGAGTTAAACGATTTTGATGATGAGACTAAATCATCAAATATTGAAATCTCGTTATTTGATAATGATGAAATCAATTCTGAATTAAAACTAGATGATAATGACATTGATAATATTGAACTAAATGATGTAATTGAAATAATCCCAGATGAGAATAATAAAGAGGAGCTTAATGATGAGAAAGTAGATGAATTGATTTTAAATTCAGTAATTGAGATTGAAAGTAAAATGAATTCGTCAGAAATTGATACTACAACAATTGAAGCTATTGATGAATCACAAAAAGATGATTTGCAAGATCCTTTTAATTCATCGGTTTCAGATTTTCAAAGGCAAAGATCTGTTGAGAGAAGGTTACGTATGAAAGAATTTAATTACAAGTTTAATAAGTCAAAAATTGATGATATTGAGAAGGAACCTGCTTATAAAAGAAGGGGAGTTGAACTAGATAATAAAAATTATTCCGAGGAAAATGAAATTTCTAGAACATCAATTACATTAGACGAGAATGATGATATGAAAATTAGAAAAAACAATTCATTTCTTCACGACAACGTAGATTAACATAAGTAAAGAATCAAAATTGAACTTTTCCTTAAAAAATTTTGTTAAATTATTTGTATGGACAAAAAAAATATAATGGTTACTGGTGGCGCAGGCTATATTGGCTCACACACTTTGGTAGAGTTATATAATTCTGGTTTTAATCCCGTTGTAGTTGATAATTTGTCCAATAGCTCATTGAATAATATTAAAGGGGCTGAGCAAATAATAAAAAGTAAGATTGATTTCTATAAAGTTGATTGCACAGATTTTAACCAAATGGATAAAGTGTTCAATGAACAAAAAAATATTGATGCAGTTATACATTATGCTGCCTTTAAATCCGTTGAGGAATCCGTAAGACAACCAGATAAATATTTCTCCAATAATATTGGTTCACTAGAAATATTGATGAATTTAATGAATAACCATAATGTTAATAACATTATTTTTTCTTCTTCTTGTACCGTGTATGGAACCCCAGAATTATTACCTGTAAACGAGTTGGCACCTTTCGGAAAAGCTGAATCTCCCTACGGAGAAACAAAACAATTGTGTGAAAAATTAATCGAAGAGTCAGAAATTAATAGTATTTCCCTAAGATATTTTAACCCAGTTGGCTCTCATTTCTCTGGTTTAATTGGTGATTGCTCAGCTGATAAACCAAACAATCTAGTACCGATTATTTGTGAGGTTGCAAGCGGTAAAAGAAAGTCTATGCAAATATTTGGTAACGATTATAATACCAATGATGGTACATGTGTAAGAGATTATATACACGTAATTGATTTAGCAAAGGCACATGTAATGGCTGTAAATTATATTTTGAATAATACTAAAATTAAAACTGCTTATAATTTAGGAGTAGGAAAAGGTTTAAGTGTTAGAGAGGTTATTGACTCATTTGAAAAAGTTAATAATTTAAAAATCTCACATGAAATAGGTCCAAGAAGAGCTGGCGATATTGAAAAAATCTATTCAGATAACACTAAAATTAACGGTGAATTGGGTTGGTTTCCAGTTATGAGTTTTGAGTCAGCACTAGAGACTGCTTGGAATTGGGAAAAATTAAAAAATTTATAAATTGTATATTTAAAATTTAACATGGATTAATATGAGCTTAGAATTAAAAATTGCCACTGAACTAAAAGAGGCAATGAAAAGTAAAAATCAAACGGCATTAACAGCACTTAGAGCGATTAAGTCAGCTATTTTATTACACAAAACTCAGAAGATTTCTGACGGAGAATTATCTAACGAAGATGAAATGAAAATATTACAAAGGCTGGTAAAACAGAGAAAAGATAGCGCTGCAATTTACAATGACCAAGAAAGAACTGATTTAGCCGAACCTGAATTAGAGGAGGCAAAGTTAATACAGCAATTCTTACCAAAAGCACTTTCCGAACATGAAGTAAAAGAAGTTGTAAAATCCATTATTGATGAAACTGAGGCTGATGGTATGAAGGATATGGGTAAAGTTATGGGTTTAACAACAAAGAAACTTATGGGAAAAGCTGACGGAAAGATGATTTCTACAATAGTTAGAGAATTTTTATCTTGAAAAAGAAAGGCTCAGTAGTTCAACTGGATAGAATATCAGATTTCGGCTCTGAGGGTTGGGGGTTCGAATCCTCCCTGGGCCACTTTATTTTATTTTTCTTCTTATTAGCTTTAACCACTAATTCTCAAACTATTGTAAAAAAAATTGAACTTAACAATAAAATTAATGAAACATCTGGGTTGGAGATGGTTGATAAGAATTTAATTACCCTAAATGATTCTGGAAATCCATCAAATCTATATTATCTAAATGAAAATGGTAAGATAATTATTGAAAGAAGTTTTAGTGAATTACAAAATTTTGACTGGGAGGATTTAACAGTTGATGATCAGTTTATTTACATAGCCGACATCGGCAATAATTTTGATACAAGAGATAACTTAAGAATAATTAAAGCTCCATTGGATATTGGTGATAACTCCTTTGAAATAATTAAGTTATATTATCCCGAACAAGATGATTTTAGCTTTAAAAGGCTTTCAATGTATGATGCTGAAGGACTAATTTCTTTTGAAGAGAGTCTGCTTATTTTTACAAAAAACAGAGCAAAAAAAATTACTGAAATTTATAAATTACCCAAAAAAGCAGGTAATTATAAAGCTATATTGATAGGGAAAATTGATCTTGAATCCATCGTTACAGCTGCTGACTATAATAAAAAATTGAGGCTACTTGTTTTAACGTCAACAAAAGATTTTAACGAATATTATATCCATAAAATTAAAAATTTTAATATTTCAAAGCTCAAAAATTTAAAAATTGATAATTATAAAATCCCAATTGGAAAATCCCAAGTTGAGTCAATTAAAATAATTGATAAAAATACTTTTTGGATCACTTCAGAAGCAGAAACTTTTGGAAGTCCTTATTTATTTAAAATTTCTTTATAAATATTTTTACTTTCATTAATCTTCAGCATAATAATTTTCATAGATTTGCGTTCTCTGAATATCATTTATGTCAACTAACCTAACCAAACATAGTTTTACCGTTTCTAGAAAAAAAAGAGAGCAAATATGTGGTCACATAGGAAAAGTTCTGTGGTTTACTGGTTTGTCAGGATCGGGAAAATCTTCGTTAGCTAATGCACTGGAAGAAAAACTAAATTCAAACAATTACAACACCTATATTTTAGATGGTGATAATGTCAGAATGGGTTTAAACAAAGATCTTGGATTTTCTCCGGAAGATAGAAAGGAAAATATAAGAAGAATAAGCGAAGTTGCTAAGCTATTTGCTGATTCTGGAAAAGTTGTTATGACTGCATTTATTTCGCCTTATTCTGATGACAGAAATGAAGCTAGAAAATTAATCGGAGATGATTTTATTGAGATTTTTGTTAATACTCCAATCGATGAATGTATTGAAAGAGATCCTAAAGGCCTTTATAAAAAAGCTTTAAACGGGGAAATTAAAGGTTTTACAGGTATTGATGCCCCATATGAAGAGCCTCTAAACCCTGAGATTGAAATTAAGAATATGTCAATCGATGAATCTGTAAATTTCATTATTAATTCATTAAAAATTTAGGATGAAAAAAGGATTAGTAGCTGGAAATTTTGATATAATTCACCCTGGATATATAAAAATGTTTAGAGAATGTAAGACTATCTGTAATCACTTTACAGTTCTTTTACACTCAGATCCATCGATAGAACGCCCTGAAAAATTAAAACCGATATTAACTTTAGATGAAAGAATTGAAGTTTTATCATCAATAAAGTATATTGATGATATTCAATCATACACATATGAAAGTGAATTATATGAGTTAATTAAGAAAGGAGAATACTCAATCCGATTTCTTGGTGATGATTACAGAAATAAGCCATTCACTGGTGACGATTTAAAAATAGATATTCACTATTTGAAAAGAGACCATGGATGGTCGACAACAAAATTTAAAAACCTTATTGCTAAAACAATTTGAAAATGTGGGAAAAAATAAATCATGGAGGTGAACCAACTAAGAATATTGATAAAAAGTATGCAATATTTGTTGGGAGATATCAGCCTTATCATTTTGGTCATATCGAGTTGATTAAACAAAAATTAATTCAGGGGATCCCAGCCCTTATTATGGTTAGAAATATTGAACCTGATGAAAGAAACCCGTTCACAACTGAACAAACAGTGAAAATGATTAAAAAGTATCATGCTACCCAAGGAGATGATGTTGAAGTTATGATTATCCCTGATATTGAATCTGTTAATTATGGTAGAGGAGTAGGTTATGAAATCAACGAATATCAACCTCCTGCAAACGGTGGAGCGATGTTTATTTCTGCCACAAAAATCAGAGATTCGATTACAAATGGTGATGATACTTGGAAGTCAATGGTTGATGAATCACTTCATACAGATATAGAAGCTTTCCTGTCCTAATTTTTAATATTTATTTTTTTATTGTTTGTTTAAGAGGTATTTTTGCATCCTATGAGTTATTTGTTTACATCTGAATCTGTAAGTGAAGGTCATCCTGATAAAATCGCTGATCAAATCAGTGATGCGGTACTAGACAATTTTCTTGCATTTGACCCAGACTCAAAAGTTGCTTGTGAAACACTCGTAACCACTGGTCAAGTAATACTTTCTGGTGAAGTCAATTCAAGAACTTATATTGATGTACAGAAAGTTGCGAGAGAGGTAATTAAGAAAATTGGATACACTAAAAGCGAATATATGTTTGATTATAAGTCATGTGGGATACTTTCAATGATTCATGAGCAGTCTGACGATATAAATCGCGGCGTAGTAAAAAAAAATAATGAAGATCAAGGTGCGGGTGATCAAGGAATTATGTTTGGTTATGCTTCGAATGAAACAAAAAATTACATGCCATTAGCCCTAGATATTTCTAATAAAATATTACAAGAACTAGCTTTATTGAGAAAAGAGAACGATGAAATCAAATACCTAAGACCTGACTCAAAGTCTCAAGTCACAATCAAATACTCTGATGATAATAAACCTCATAGCATAAAAACAATTGTCATCTCCACACAACATGATGATTTTGACTCAGAAGATAAAATGCTCAACAAAATAAAATCTGATATCATTAATATCCTTATTCCAAGAATATTATACAAAAACCATGATCTGAAAAATTTATTCAATGATAATGTAGAATACTTAATTAATCCTACGGGAAAGTTTGTTATTGGTGGACCACACGGTGATACTGGATTAACTGGAAGAAAAATTATCGTTGACACGTACGGAGGTAAGGGCGCACATGGAGGGGGTGCCTTCTCAGGAAAAGATCCGTCTAAAGTTGATCGAAGTGGAGCATACGCAGCAAGACATATTGCAAAAAATTTAGTGGCAGCAGGGGTATGTGATGAAGCCCTTGTTCAAATTAGTTACGCAATAGGTGTTGCAGAGCCTGTAGCGCTGTATGTTAACACATATGGTACTTCAAAAGTTAACTTTTCGGATGGAGATATTTCAGAGATTATTTTAAGTATTTTTGATTTAAGACCATATTCTATTGAGAAACTATTTGAATTAAGGAAGCCGATTTATTTGGAAACTGCAGCTTATGGTCATATGGGAAGGGAACCTCAAAAAGTGAAAAAAACTTTTGTAAATTCAGAGAAAAAAATGGTAGAATTTGATATAGAATTATTTAACTGGGAAAAATTAGATTACGTTGATAAACTTAAAAAACTTTTTAAATTAGCATAATGATTAAAAGTAATGTAAAATACACGCCTTTCAAGGTTAAAGATATTAACCAGGCTAAATGGGGAAGAGAAGAGATTAAATTAGCCCAAGCTGAAATGCCAGGTTTAATGGCTTTAAGGTCAGAATATAGAAAAAAGAAACCTCTTAAAGGAGCAAGAATTGCTGGATGTCTTCACATGACTATTCAAACTGCGGTCTTAATTGAAACTTTGATTGAGCTTGGTGCTGAAGTTACTTGGAGTTCATGTAATATATTTTCAACTCAGGATCATGCAGCTGCTGCAATCGCAGAAGCAGGAGTTCAAGTATATGCATGGAAAGGTATGAATGAAGAGGAGTTTGACTGGTGTATTGAACAAACATTATTCTTCGGTGAAGAGAGTAAACCATTAAATATGATTTTAGATGATGGAGGAGATTTAACAAATATGGTTTTAGATAAACATCCGGAGCTTACAAAAAATATTAAAGGTTTGTCTGAAGAGACAACTACTGGTGTTCTTAGATTATATGATAGAATGAAAGACAATACATTGAGTTTGCCTGCAATAAATGTTAACGACTCTGTAACAAAAAGTAAGTTTGATAACAAATATGGCTGTAAGGAAAGTGCTGTTGATGCTGTCAGAAGAGCAACAGACATTATGATGGCAGGCAAAAGGGTTGTTGTTTGCGGTTATGGTGATGTTGGAAAAGGGACTGCAGCATCATTTAAATCTGCAGGAAGTATAGTTACCGTCACAGAAATAGATCCTATTTGTGCTTTACAAGCTGCAATGGACGGATTTGAGGTTAAAAAGCTAGAAACTGTTATTGATAATTCAGATATTATCATAACGGCTACAGGTAACAGAGACATCGTTAAAGATATCCATTTTAAATCCATGAAGGACAAGGCTATAGTTTGTAATATTGGTCATTTTGATAATGAAATTGACATGTCATGGTTAAATAAAAACTATGGTCATACCAAAAAAGAAATTAAACCTCAGGTTGATTTATACACAATTAATGGTAATGATATTGTAGTTTTAGCTGAGGGAAGACTGGTTAATTTAGGATGTGCAACTGGTCACCCGAGTTTTGTCATGAGTAATTCTTTTACAAATCAAGTTTTGGCACAAATTGAACTTTGGAACTATGCATCAAAATATGAAAATAAGGTTTACACATTACCCAAACACCTGGACGAGAAAGTTGCAAAATTACATCTTGATAAATTAGGTGTAGAGCTTACTAATCTTGATGATATTCAGTCAAAATATATCGGAGTTGACAAAAATGGCCCATATAAGTCTGACGATTACCGGTATTAGATACTATAATTTCATACAATTATAATTGTAGTTTTAAATTTTAATTTTAATATTGATTCAAACTTTTAAAATGTTATGAAAAAACCAACAATACAAATGGTTGACCTTATGAATCAGTACATGAAAATTAAAAATGATATTGATAAAAATATCATCAGTACAATCCAGTCTGGAAGGTATGTTAATGGTCCTATTGTTTCTGAATTTGCAAATAATCTTTCAAAGTTTCTTAAAGTAAAAAATACTATTCCATGCGCTAATGGAACCGACGCTTTACAAATTGCTTTTATGGCAATTGGTTTAAAACCAGGTGATGAAATAATATGTCCGTCATGGACTTATATAGCTACAGCAGAGGCTGCTGCAATTTTAGGGGTTAAGGTTATTTTTTGTGACGTAGATAAAAATACTTTTAATATAACTGCTGAATTAATTGAACCTCATATTAATAAAAATACCAAAGCTATAGTTCCTGTTCATTTGTATGGACAATCTTGTGAAATGAATGAAATAATGTCTTTGGCAAAGAAATATGACCTCAAGGTTATCGAAGATAATGCTCAAGCAATCGGTTGTAAATATGCTTTATCGTCAGGTGAACTGGTATATACAGGAGGTATTGGCGATATAGGTACAACTTCCTTTTACCCATCGAAGAACCTAGGTTGTTATGGAGATGGAGGTGCTCTTTTTACAAATAATGATCAGTTAGCTTCTAGAATTAAAATGATATCAAATCACGGAGAAATAACCAAATACCATCACGAGCTTATCGGATGTAATTCTAGGCTAGACTCTGTTCAGGCGGAAATTTTAGATGTCAAATTAAACTATTTGTCAGAATATAACTCAAAAAGAAATATAATGGCCAATAATTATAATGAAGCACTTTCTCAAATAGATTCAATTCAAACACCATTCGTAATTAAATCTAGTACTCATGTTTATCACCAATATACAATTAAAATTAAAGATGGATCAAGAGATAAATTGAAAATTTTTCTACAAAATTTGGGAATCCCCACTATGGTTTATTATCCAATTCCTATTCATAGGCAAAAACCTTATTTTGATAATAAAAATTTAAAAAACACTGAGACTTTGGTAAATGAGGTTCTTTCACTTCCGATTCATAGCGAAGTCGAAAGCTCTAATCAAGACTATATAATCGAAAAAATAATAAAATTTTACAAATGAAAATTACAAATATTTGTTGTATTGGAGCAGGCTATGTAGGAGGTCCTACAATGGCCGTAATTGCACAAAAGAATCCTAAAATAAAGGTAACGGTAGTTGATATAAATGAGGAAAAAATAAATTTATGGAACTCTGAAGATTTAAAAAAACTACCTATATATGAGCCTGGGCTTGAAATAGTTGTAAAAGAGGCTAGAGGAAGAAATTTATTTTTCTCTACTGATATTGATAATAGTATTATGGAATCACAGATGATTTTTATATCTGTTAACACGCCCACAAAGACATATGGAGAGGGGAAAGGAATGGCAGCAGATTTACGTTATGTCGAGCTTTGTGCTAGAAAAATTGCAGAAGTTTCAAAAACAGATAAAATTGTGGTCGAAAAATCAACTTTACCCGTTAAAACAGCTTCAGCAATAAAAACCATTCTTGATAAAACTGGTTCTGGAGTCAATTTTGAAATTTTGTCAAACCCTGAATTTCTTGCAGAGGGAACTGCGATGAGAGATTTGGAAGTTCCTGACCGTGTTCTCATAGGTGGTGCTCAAAATGAATCTGGACTAACAGCTGTAAATTCCTTGGCAGAAATATATTCTTCTTGGATTCCGAGAGAAAATATAATTACAACAAATTTGTGGTCATCAGAATTATCTAAATTAGTAGCAAATGCATTTTTGGCACAACGTATATCTTCGATTAATTCAATTTCTGAGCTTTGTGAAGAAACCGGGGCAGATGTAGATGAAGTTGCTCAGGCTATTGGGATGGATTCAAGAATTGGAAATAAGTTTTTAAAAACCTCTGTTGGTTTTGGCGGAAGCTGTTTTAAAAAAGATATTTTAAATCTGGTTTATATTTCTAAATCACTTGGCCTGGAAAAAGTTGCTGACTACTGGGAGCAAGTAATAATTATAAATAACCATCAAAGAGAAAGGTTCGTAAAAAATATTTTAAAAAAATTATACGATACAGCAGCAGGAAAAAAAATAACTATTTTTGGCTGGGCCTTTAAAAAAGACACTAACGATTCACGTGAATCAGCTTCGATATATGTCTCAGATATGTTACTAGAAGAGAAAGCAATAATTGATATTTATGATCCGAAGGTTTCTGAAAAACAAATATTAGCAGATATTAATTCTGTTAAATGTAGAGAGGATGAATTAAATAAGAAATCTATAATTATTAATAACGACCCATACGAAGCTTGTAAGGATTCACATGCAGTTGCTATATTGACGGAGTGGGATGAATTTAAATCATGTGATTGGAATAAAATATATAAGCTAATGAAAAAACCTGCTTTCATTTTTGATGGAAGAAATATTATCGATAAAATCTCAACAGAAAAAATAGGTTTTATTTATCATGGATTAGGAAAATAATAATGAAAAATAAAAAAGTTTTGGTTACCGGTGGTGCTGGTTTCATTGGCGCTCACCTTTCCGCTCATTTGCTTGATTGTGGATATAAAGTTCTATGCCTTGACAATTTGTTTACTGGTTCACTTTCTAATATTTCTAATTTATTTGATAATCCAAATTTTGAATTCGTTGAACATGATATAACAAAACCATTTTATCATGATAGCATTTACGAAATATATAATTTAGCTTGTCCAGCTTCTCCAATTCATTATCAAAAAAATCCGATTAAGACGGTAAAAACCTGTACACTTGGGGTTATAAATATTTTGGGTCTTGCAAAAAAAAATAATGCCAAAATATTACAGGCTAGTACAAGCGAAATTTATGGAGATCCTCTAATTCATCCGCAAAGTGAAAATTATTACGGAAATGTTAATACTCTTGGACCAAGATCATGTTATGATGAAGGTAAAAGATGTTCAGAAACTCTTTTTATGGATTATTTTCGTGAACATAAATTAAAAATAAAAATTGCAAGAATTTTTAACACATATGGGCCTATGATGTCACCAAACGACGGCCGAGTCATTTCTAATTTTATAAATCAGGCACTTAATGATGAAGATATAACTATTAACGGAGATGGAAAACAAACAAGATGTTTTCAATTTATTGATGACTTAATTCCTGCTATAACAAAGATTATGAGATCTAACGATAATTTTATAGGACCTGTCAATATTGGAAATCCAAATGAAATAACGATGAATTACCTAGCGAAAAAGATTATTAAATTAACAAATTCAAATTCAAAGATTGTTTACAGGCCACTACCCCAAGATGATCCGAAAAGAAGAAAACCCGATATAACTCTTGCTAATAATATTTTAGATTGGAGACCGTTAGTTAATTTAGATGATGGACTTATAAGAACAATTAATCACTTTAAAAAGTTTAATGAGAAAAATTAAGGGAATCATATTAGCTGGTGGATTAGGATCTAGATTATATCCACTTACATATGCTGTGACAAAACACCTCTTACCAGTTTATGATAAACCCATGATATATTATCCTCTATCAACTCTAATTAATGCAGGAATCAGGGATATTTTGATAATTACAACTAAAGAGGATAAACCCCAATTTTTTAGATTACTAGAAAACGGTAAAAAATTTGGAATTAATATCTCTTATGAAATTCAATCAAAACCAAATGGTATTGCAGAGTCAATGTTGATTGGAGCTGATTTCATAGGCAATTCTAATATTGTTCTAATTTTAGGAGATAATATTTTTTACGGAAGTGGACTCGATAACAGTATAAATGAAGCCAAAAAAAATTTATCAGATGGCTATTCAACTATTTTTGGAGTTGACGTTGATAACCCATCTGATTTTGGAGTTATTGATTTTGATAAATCCTTGCGTGTTAAAAATATCGAAGAAAAGCCCATTAAAGCAAAGAGTAAGACAATTGTTTCTGGTATTTATTTTTACACCAATGATGCATTGAGGATAGCTACAAATTTGAAACCAAGTAAAAGAGGGGAGTTAGAAATCACTGATTTAAACAATATGTTTTTAAAACAAGAAAAATTAAAATTAATCAGACTTGATCCTAGCATATCCTGGATTGACACCGGTACATATTCCTCATTAGTTAAAGCTTCTGCATTCTTTCAAAATCTCGAAAAAAAAACAAAAGTAAAGTTTGCATGCGTTGAGGAAATTTCGTTCAAGAAAGGATATATTGATAAGAAAGGTTTATTAAATATTTCAAAATCAATGAAAGGAAGTGATTATGGAAAATATTTAAATAAAGTTTTACAACAATGAAGCTAAAAACCACAGATTTTAGAGACTTAATATTTATTGAGCATGAATTGTTCAAAGATGAAAGAGGGTTTTTCAAAGAGACTTTTAAAAAACAAGTACTTGAAGATTTTTTAGGCTATAAAGTAAATTTTTGCCAAGACAATCAGGTTCAATCTTTTAAAAATTCATTAAGAGGTCTTCATTTTCAGAATTACCCCCATCAGCAAGCAAAGTTAATCTCTATCTCAATTGGAAAAATTTTAGATGTTGCTGTTGACTTAAGAAAAAAATCTTCAACTTATGGGAAATATTTTGCTTGCTATTTGTCAGATTCTGACCATAGGTCTTTATTTATTCCAAGGGGATTCGCACATGGATATTTAACATTGAGTGAAAAAGCAACAGTAAATTATAAAGTTGATAACTACTATTGTAAAGAGGCTGAAGAAGGGATACCATTTAATGACAACAAACTTAATATTAACTGGAATATTGAATTAAACAAAATATTAATTTCAAATAAAGATATAAATCATAAAAAATATAATTGGTGAATAAAAAAAATATTCTTGTCACTGGTTCAGATGGACAACTGGGAGTTTGTATCCAAACTTTAAAATTCAAAGACCCTAATTATATTTTCTGTTTTAAAAATAAAAAACAACTTGATATTTTAGATAATCAAAAGTTAAATCAAACAATTGATGAAAATAATATTAAAATAATAATTAACTGTGCAGCATATACAAATGTTGAGGATTGTAAAAAAAATAAAATTATTGCAAATAAAATAAACAATCTCTCTGTAGAAAATATTGCAAGAATTTGCTCAAAAAAAAATATTCAACTTATTCATATTTCTACAGACTATGTGTTTGATGGCGAAAAAAATCACCCCTATGGAACAGATGATTCTACAAAACCAATCAATTATTATGGTCTAACAAAGAAAATGGGTGAAGATGCAATTTTAAAATTTAAATTAAAAAATTCGATTATTATTAGAACATCATGGTTGTATTCTGCATATTCTAAAAACTTTGTTTACCGAATTTTCAAAAGCTTAAAAGAATCTAATAAGGTTGACATTGTAGGTAATCAAATAGGTTCACCAACCTATGCTATGGATCTTGCGTCTTTAATTATTAATATTTTACCCAAAATTAAAAGTGAAGATACTCAAGTATACCACTATTCAAACCTTGGATATTGCTCTCGATATGAATTTGCCCTTAAAATAAAATCGTTTTTTAATTTGAAGGGTGAAATAGTAAAAAAAATTATAAAAAACACACAAATAAAAAGACCAAAATTCTCTGCCTTATGCTCTGAAAAAATTAAGAATAAGTTTGATTTATCAATAAATGACTGGGAAACGAGTTTGAAAAGATGTATTTTTCAGGATGATTTTAAAATATGAAATTTAGAAGTAAAAATTTATTAATCACTGGTGGAGCAGGATTTATAGGCTCAAATTTTATAGATTATTTTTTCAAAAATTTTGTTGGTTCTAAAGTATATAATCTAGACTTGTTAACTTATGCTGGTAACCTAGACAACACAGCTAAATTCTGTAATAATCCAGATTATAAATTTATAAAAGGAAATATATGTGACACAAAATTATTAGATGAGATTTTTTTTGAATTTAATATAGATGGTATAATCAATTTTGCAGCCGAAAGTCATGTAGATAAATCAATCGTTAATCCAGAATATTTTATTAAAACAAACGTTAATGGAGTTTTTACACTACTTGAAACTGCTAATAAGTTTTGGTTTAAATCACCTTTTAAACCAAAATCAAATTTCGATCATGCTAGATTTCATCAAATATCTACTGATGAAATTTATGGCTCTATAAATTCAGGTAGTTTTTTCGAGGATTCAAAATATTCACCAAATTCACCATATGCAGCTTCAAAAGCAAGTGCTGATATGTTGGTGCGTAGTTATAACAAGACTTTTGGTTTGAATACTACAATTTCTGTATGCACAAATAACTTTGGACCTAATCAAAACATTGAAAAATTTATTCCTAAAATTATCTGTAGTTTACTAAATAATAAAGAAATACCTGTTTACGGTGACGGAAAAAACATAAGAGATTGGATTTGTGTCTATGAGCATTGTAAAGCTGTAGCTTTAATATATAATAAATCTAAAAGCGGAAATACATATAATATTTGTGGTGATAATGAGTTCACTAATCTTGAAATTATTAATTTGATTCATAAACTTATATGTAATTACAGAGATGTTTTAAAAAAAATAAATTTTACAGATGACAGGTTTGGTCACGACAGAAGATACAGCATCAATCAATCAAAGATTATAAACGAGTTAGGCTGGGAAACTAATCGAGATTTTATATCTCAACTGGGTAAATATGTTAAAACCTTGATCAATGAATAAAAATAATGCAATAAGCGTATTAGTTACCGGTGCTGCCGGTTTTATTGGATATCATTTATGTCTAAATTTAATTAAAGAAGGGTATAATGTTATAGGACTGGATAGTATTAACAATTATTATGATGTTAAATTGAAGTATGATAGGTTATCAAATCTTGGATTTGATAAAAAGAAACTTGAAGATGGGATCATGATTGAAAGTTCAACCTACGGGTCAAAATTAAAATTTATTAAATTAAACTTAGAGGATATTAATACCCTCACTTCAGTTTTTAAAAAAAATAACTTTGATGTAATATGTAATTTAGCTGCACAAGCTGGGGTTCGCTACTCTCTAGAAAAACCTATGAAATATATTGATTCAAATATTATAGGATTTATGAATATTTTACAATGTGCAAAAATATTTAATGTGAAGAAATTTGTATATGCTAGTAGTTCTAGTGTTTATGGTAATTCACATGACATGCCACTTAAAGAGACTCACAATGTTTCGAAACCAATTAGTATTTACGCAGCTACAAAAATTGCGAATGAATTATTTGCACATACTTACAGTAGTCTATTTGATATAGAAACAATTGGCTTAAGATTTTTCACTGTTTATGGACCATATGGAAGACCAGATATGGCTACATTTTTATTTACAAATGCAATATTAAATAATAAGCCTATAAAAATTTTTAATGAGGGAAATTTATTTAGAGATTTCACATATATAGATGATATAATTAATGGTGTAACCAGAGCAATAGGCCTGAAGTCAAAGGATAATACTTTGTATAAAATATATAATATCGGAAATAATAGTCCTGTTAATTTATTGGATTTTATTGACATACTAGAAAATAAACTAAATAAAAAGGCAAAAAAAATAATGTGTGCTATGCAGCCTGGAGATGTTTATAAAACTTTTGCTGACTCCTCAAAAATTATGAATGATTATGATTATTTTAACAAAACATCGGTTGAATTAGGTATTTCAAAATATGTAGGCTGGCACCTTGGTTATTACAAATAAGGAATATGATAAAAAATAAATTTTTACGTGAAATATTAAGACTAATTAGGAACCTTCATTTAATAGTTTGTATTATTTTTCGGTTTATTTTTTTCTCAAAATTGCCTGAAGATAAGTTATTTTTTGGCTAGATTACTTTGTATCAAAGATCAGACTGTGAATTAATAGGGATGGGATATTATAATTTAAAATTTGGAAATTGGATAAAACTAAAATAGCATTATTAGGTGATTTAGCTCTTGTTGGTAAGTTCGCTGATTATGATTCATTTAAGAATCATTTTAAAGATTTAAAAAAAATCTTAAATAGTTGTGATTATGTTATTGCTAATCTTGAACATCCTTTCTCAAATAAAGCAAACACTCATGTACCTAGCTCAATTCACTTAAAATCAAATCCAAAAAATATCAAGATGCTTAAATATTTAAATATAAATATTGTGAATCTTGCTAATAATCATATTTTTGATTTTGGCCCCAGCGAAGTAAAAAAAACTATTTTGACGTTAAGTGAAAATTCTATTGATTATTTTGGAATAGGATCAAAAAACCTACTAATTAAACACAACTCTAATCAAATCAATCTTAGCGGCTTTTGCTGTTTTTCAACTAACGGTAATTTTTACTCTTCAAAATTGAATTCTTTTGGTTTGCCTCCTTTAACATATTCTAATGTAAATCGCAGAATTAAAATAAATAAGGATAAAAATTATTTCTCTCTTTTAAATTTCCATTGGGGAGACGAACATACTAACTATCCAAATAATTTTCAACGAAAATTAATTCAAAAATTAAATTTGAATGACACTGTAATTCATGGTCATCACTCTCACACCATACAACCATTTTTTGAAGATATATCATCTTCATCATGTATATACTATGGCCTTGGAAATTTTTGTTTTGATGAGGTGTGTTCATTATTTGTTAAAGATTTTTCTATTAAACTAAACGAGGATAATAAAAAAACCTTTATACCCATAATTGAATTTTCAAAAAATAAAATCATAAACATTGAGAAAATTGGCTTATATAATGATCAAAATGGTTTATCAATAAACAGCTTAGTTTTGGATGAACTCAGTACAATATCAAATAAATTCAGAAAAGAAAATCAAAAAACTTTAGATAAAATTAGAAATTCACAAATAGATTCGACAAAACAAGAAAAATTTGAGACTAAAAACTTGAAATGGATTTTAAAAAGGTTAAATTTTAATAGTATTACTTTTAAAATATTAACTTTTCTTAATCGTTTCAGGTTTAGATTATTTTTTTTAAAATAGTTTTAGCAAATGAATAAAACTCTATACTACATTGGCAACTTTAATTTTAAAGACGAAAGTGCTGCCACAAAACTTGTTTATAATAATTCAGTTTTATTAAGATCAATCGGTTATCATGTAGTTTTAGTTGGAAATTATAATCCAAAACAAAAAACATCAAAGTTTAAATATTCAATTTACAAGGAGTTTGAATCAATTAAAATACCATTTCAAAAAAATTTTAATCAATTATTTTTAGACATAAAATTATCTTCTGAATTGGCCAACTTGATAAATCAAAATTCAACAAATTCATCATCATATGTGATTTTTTACGGCTCACCCTCTTTCTCCTCGTTCCTATACCTGATTAAATCAAAATTAACCAATTGCGTGATATTTGGAAATCATGTTGATATGTCGTCTGTAAATCATGGAAATATAATTTTGTGGCCTATAAAGATTATTGACAGATTTTTAATTGTAAACTTTTACCTTAAATACACACGTGGAATGATATGTGTGAGCAGCTATATCGATAAATTTTATAAAAGAAATAAATTTACAAATACAATAATTTTACCCCCCTTGTCAGAGTCTATTGATACAAATATTGATATTAATTTAAAACAAGAAAAAAACATAAAATTTTTTTATGCCGGTACGCCTTTTCCAACTGACGGTAGATTTGTGTCTAAAAGTGCTTATAAAGATAGGCTTGATTCTATAATTGAATTTGTTCATAACTTATATGATACTTATAAAATGAAAGTTGAATTAAATATATTTGGAATAACAAAAAATCAATATCTAAAGGTCGTTAAGCATCATGAAAAAATTTTAAAAATGAATTATGGTATTATAAATTTTTTTGGTCTAAAAAAAAGAGAAGATGTTGAAGATGTTTTAAGAAAATCACATTTTTCTGTTTTAATTCGCAATTCAAATAAAATGACAAATTCAGGATTTTCTACCAAGTTGGTTGAAAGTATTTCTAATGGGATACCTGTTATTTCTAATTTAACAAGTGATATTAATAAATATTTGATTGAAGATAAAAATGCATTATTTATTTCTCATGATCCAGCAAAATCAGCAGAGATATTTGTTGCAAAAATTTTCAACCTAAATTATAGTAAAATGAAAAAGTACTGTAAACAAAATAACCCTTTTAGCCCTAGCTTGCATAAACAAAAAATCAAATCTTTTTTATACAATGAGTTTTAAAATTCCTATTGGGTTATTTATTTTTAAAAGACATGATCTTCTTCTTCAAATCATTGAAAGATTAAGTTATATTAAACCTGAAAAAATTTATTTAATTTCTGATGGTCCCAGAAACTCTACCGAAGAAAAAGAAGTAATGAAAACCAGAAAAATCGCTGAAAAAAATATTACTTGGGAATGTGATATCATTAAAATATATAATCATAAAAATGTTGGTGTAATTGATAATATTGGAAAAGGAGCAATTCAGGTCTTTCAAAATGAAAAAAGCGCTATTTTTCTTGAGGATGATAATTTGCCAAATATCACCTTCTTCAGATTCTGTCAAGAAATGTTAGAAAGGTATTTCGATATACCTCAAATTGGATGGGTTTGTGGCACTAACTATTTAGAGGATTCAACAAATATATTAGATGAATCCTATACTTTCACTAAACAATTATTACCGTGTGGTTGGGCATCTTGGAGTCATAAATTTTTACAATTCTATGATATCAACTTAGACAGATTTAATGAATCATATGAATTAAAGAGAAGATTAAGAAAAACTTACCTAAACAGAAATCTTTTCCCCCAGCAGTATTATAATTTTAGAAAAACTAAGTATATGATAATGACCCAAAGAAGCAGGTCTTCATGGGATTATCAAATGGCCTTTTCCATTAGAATAAATAATTTATATGGTATATGTCCCGCCGTAAATTTGATTAAAAATATTGGTGTAGATTCAAGATCAACTCATGGTGGCACTTCAATGACAAAAACCATGACAAATAGATTTTGTCGAATGCAGGATATTCCGATTATTTTTCCTTTAACTCATCCCAAAGAAATTAAAATAAATATTTTATTTGAAAGAAAAATTAGTAATATTATTTCTATTCCTACTGGAAAAGTACTTTTGATTTATGTATTTAGATTTCTAAAAAAAATATTTGGTATTAATGAATACAAATCAATTAATGAAATTATAAAATGATAAAATATTATAATTTTATTTCTTATATAATTTTTGGAGTAATACTGTTCTTATCTGGATCGTTTCATATTTTAAAAGATTCCTCATTATACGTATTTTTTTATTTATTTCTGGTTATTTTTTGCTCTCTTTTAGGTTTTAATTCAGTTTTTAATATTAAAAATAAATTAAGTTATGTATTATTTTATGTATTATTTTTTGCGTCAACTTTGAGTTATTTTATAAACTTTGAAAATACGGCAGTAATAAGTTATTTAAGGTTTTACTCGATATTGTATGTATCCCTAATAATCTCTGAAAAAGTTAAGTTTAAACATTTTGCCAAAATATATGTTAACTTTTTTTATTTTTTAGCTATTTTTTCATTAATTATTAAACTAACTACAACTTTTTACACTGATTTTTCAACATTTTTTCCACAATTTACGTCAGAAAGAGGTGTAGTTTTCATTGATTATTTTTTCGCCTCATTACATGAACATAATATTGCGAGGATAAATGGTTTTTTTTGGGAACCTGGAATTAATGTTTCGTTTAATTCTATCGCACTTCTAATAAACTCAATATACTTTTCAAAAGGCTTAACTGATAAGAAAAATATATTTTTTATATTAATTTTATTGTTTTCTGGATCTTTCGCAGGATATATTTTATTTATTATATTTTATTTGATTAGATCAAATATATATTCAAATACTAGGCAATTAGTTAATATATTCATTTTCATTTTCTTGATTTTTTTTATTGCTAACTTTGAAATCTTCATTAATTTTCTTGTTTCAATAAATGAAGAAATTTTTTCTAAGCTTTATAATGAATCAATCTCATTAAATACAAGAATAAATTCCCCTTATATTGATTTTTTGATTTTTTCAGAAAATCCGTTTTTTGGTACCGGAATATCTCAGTACTACGCCAATTTTGAATTATATAAACTAGATGATTTTATACTTGAATCTCAAACATCGACACTAACTTATTTTATCGCATCCACCGGTTTTATGGGTTTTGCTTTAATTTTAACACTATTATATAAAACTTTTCAATTGTCTAAACTAAATTCTTTTGCCTCATTTTGGTTTATATTATTTATTTTTTTCATTTTAAGCAAGGAGCCACATCAAAACTTCCTTTTGACCTTCATATTACTTAATTATTTTGTTAATATTAATATTAAATCAATCAATTTGTATGTTATTAGAAAGAGTATTGTTTAGAAATATTTCGGGCAATTTTATAATTAAAGCAGTTAGTGTTTTAATTAATATTCTTTTAGTCCCTATTATATTGAAATTATTCAATGACAATTCGGTTTCAGGCTTCTGGTTTACTTTTGCTTCAACCTTTACACTCATTTTTAATATTGATTTTTTTGGATTGAATAATACCCTAAGAAATAAAATTTCTTCAACCTCTATTTTCAATTCCAAGAAAACAATCAGTGATTATTACTCTGTAACCTTAGCAAATCTAATCTTATTATCATCTACTATAATATTTCTAAATTATTTTATTAGAATAAACGAATTTATCGGCATTTCTCAATTTGATTTAATAATATTGATTTTTAGCTTATCGTTACTTCATTTACTAAAGCTTTCAATTTCAATTCTAAATGCTGACGAAAAAACCTCTTTAGCTACCTTGTTTTATTCTTTTCCAAATTTTTTATTCTTCATATTTATATTACTATCAAATTTTCAAAATATTTATATCACAGACTTACTTTATATCTTTATAATTTCACATCTAATAACTTTAGTATTTTCTTTTGTATATGTTTTTTATTATGAATACAAATATGTTAAACCTCAGGTTCTCAAAATCTCTTTAAAAAAATATAAATTAATTATATTGAATTCGTTTCCCTTTTTTTTACATCAGGTTTCCTATCTTGGTTTAGTAGGCTTTAATGAAATTATATTTTCAATAGTTTATGATAATTCTGTAGTTACTGAATACCAAATTTATTTTAGAATCTATAATCTATTTATTATTTTTTGTAGCTTAATAAGTAATCCTTATTGGTCTAGATTTTCTGTATTAGTTAGATTAAAGAACTTAAAAAAAATTAAATTTCATTATCGAAACTTGCAAATTTTTTTGGTATTTTTTGGTCTAATAATATTTATTTTTTCTTTCACTTTTTCTGAACAACTTTTTAGCCTATGGATCAGCGACCAGTATTTTAAATTTGATTTAGAAAATTCACTAATTTTTTCTTTATTTTCGATCTCTTGTTCGAGTCTTATAATATTATCTTCTCTGACTAATGGTTTAAATAAAATTAAAATCCAATCTTTTGTTTTTTCAATTGCCCTTTCAGTTAAACTTCTTGTAACGGTTTTGATCTATTATAAATTTATATTTATTACCTGGAATTATTATATCTTGTTTTTTTCGTTAATTATTTTATTAGTTTTAATATTTTTACTGATATATAATAACTACAATCTAAAGCATGTTTAAAAATAAAACGCTATTAATAACCGGAGGAACAGGATCTTTTGGAAATGCTGTTCTAGACAAATTTTTATCTTCTGAAATCTCTGAGATTAGAATTTTTTCTCGTGACGAAAAAAAACAGGATGAAATGAGACATAAATATTCAAATGATAAAATTAAATTTTTCATAGGTGATATTAGAGATATTTCTACTATTCGCAATGCAATGTTTGGAGTTGATTTTATTTTTCATGCGGCAGCTTTAAAACAGGTCCCGAGCTGTGAGTTTTTTCCTATGGAAGCAATTAAAACAAATGTCTTTGGAACGGATAATTTACTGACCGTTGCGAGAGAGTTTTCTGTAAAAAAAGTAATTACCTTAAGTACCGATAAGGCAGTATATCCGATTAATGCAATGGGAATGTCCAAAGCCTTAATGGAAAAAACCATGGTTGCACAATCTAGATATAATGATGATATAATTTTTTGTGGTACTAGGTATGGTAATGTTATGGCATCAAGAGGTTCAGTAATACCACTATTTATTGACCAGATTAAATCAGGTAAAAATTTAACAATTACAGATCCAAATATGACTCGTTTTATGATGACATTGGAAGATGCTGTTAATCTGGTTATTTATGCCTTTAAAAATGGAAATAACGGAGATATTTTTGTTCAAAAATCACCTGCATCGACAATTGAAACTTTGGCAGAGGCATTAATAGAATTATATAACTCAAAAAGTAAAATTAATATAATCGGAACAAGACACGGAGAAAAATTATATGAAACTTTAGTAAACAGAGAAGAAATGTTAAAGGCTGAAGATCTTGAAAGTTATTTTAGGATAAAGAGCGATAATAGATCCTTAGATTATAATCTTTATATTAGTTCAGGAGACTCAAATATTACAGGTCTTGATGATTATCACTCACATAACACATACAGGCTAAATGTTAAAGAAACCAAAGAATTATTACTAAAACTTCCTAAAATTCAAAATGATTTAAAAAATGACTAGTGAGTTTTTGATTAATTCTAAAAATACTAAAGACCAGAGGGGAAATATAACTCATTTTAATAGTCTAAATCTTGACACTTTTAATAGAACATATTTTATCAAAAATTCAAATAGCGAAGTGGTCAGAGCATGGCAAGCCCATGAATTTGAAGCAAAATGTTTTATACCGGTTCAAGGAACATTTATTATTGCTGTTGTTAAAATTGATAATTTTATAACTCCATCACATCAATTATCCCCTAAAGTATATCGACTTTGTGCTTCTAATCCCCAAGCTTTGATTGTCCCAGCTGGTTATGCAAATGGACTAAAATCAATGAGCAGTGAGTCAGTAATTCAGGTTTTTGCTAATCAAAATTTAACTTTTTCTGAAAACAACAAGGTTAGATTTCACAAAGATATGTGGTTAAACTGGAGTAAATTATGAATAATCAATTAAAAATTGGAATAACCGGATCAAGTGGATTTATAGGTTCTTCGTTAATAAGATATTTTCAAATAATTGATGAAATTGTGGTTATTCCTTTTAATAAAATTTTTTTTAGTAGTGATAAGCTTGTAGATTTTATAGAAAGTTGTGATATTGTTATTCATTTAGCAGGTGTCAATCGATCAGAAGATCCTAGCTTACTTTATAAAAAAAATATTGAACTTGCAAAAATCTTAGCTGAGTCAAACTCAAAAGCCAAATCAAAAGCTCACATTATATATTCTTCAAGTACTCAGGAAGAATTAGATAATCTATACGGAAAATCAAAAAAAATAGCAGGGAATATATTAGAAAATTCATGTAAATTAAATAATGTATCCTTTGTAAAATTAATTATTCCCAATGTATTTGGCCCATTTTCAAAGCCGTTTTATAATACTGTGGTGGCAACATTTTGTTTTCAGCATGTTAATAATATTCCCACAATTATAAAGAATGATTCTCTTATTGGTTTAATTTATATAGATGAGTTGATTTCATATTTTTTGAATTCCATAGAAAAAATTTCAAAAAATAAATTAAATTTTAAACAAAGTATAAAAGTTAAACATACTAAGTCAATCAAAGTATCTAATCTAGAAAAAATGATCGAATCAATTTTCAATGATTACATTTCATCAGCAATAGTTCCTGATGTAAAAAATAGCTTTAAAAGAAATTTATTCATTACAATGATAAGCTTTTTTAATTTTGATGAATTTTATCCTTTTAAATTAAAAAAACACATCGATTCAAGAGGTGCTTTTTCTGAAGTTATAAGATCTAAATCAATGGGTCAATTTTCGTTTTCAACAACCAAACCTGAGATAGAAAGAGGTCATCATTTTCATACCAGAAAGATTGAAAGATTTTGTGTAATTAGCGGAAGAGCTGAGATTAAGTTTAGAAGAATTGATTCTGATAAGATTTATACCTTTGTAGTCGATGGTGATACACCATCAATTGTGGATATGCCAGTCTGGTATACACATATGATTAAAAATATTTCTAAAAATGATGATTTATTAACACTATTTTGGATTAGTGAACATTATAACGAAAAAGACCCAGACACCTATTTAAATAAAGTATAAATGAAAAAAATAAAATTAATCACTGTAGTTGGAACAAGACCAGAGATAATTAGACTATCTCAAATTATAAAAAGGTTAAATGAATCTAAAAGTATAGAACATATTTTAGTACATACTGGTCAAAATTATGATTACGAGTTGAACGAGGTTTTTTTTAAAGACTTTGGAATAAAAAAACCTGATTATTTTATGGATATTAAAGAAAATAGTTCATCAGAAACAATCGGAAAGATAATAATCGAAACTCATAAAATTCTAAAAAAAATTAAACCTGATGCATTTTTTGTGTTAGGTGATACTAATTCATGTTTAGCAGCAATTTCTGCTAAAAAATTAAAAATTCCTGTTTTTCATTATGAAGCTGGTAACAGATCTTTTGATTTAAGGGTACCTGAAGAAATCAATAGAAAAATTGTTGATAATGTCTCAGACATTAATTTAACTTACAGCAAAATATCACGAGAATATTTACTAAGAGAGGGTTTTGATGCTGATAAAGTGATTAGAGTCGGAAGCCCAATGAAAGAGGTGATATATTCTATGATTGATAAAATTGATTCATCTAAAATTCTAGCTAAACTAAATCTAAGAAAAAATAATTATTTTTTGGTATCAGCTCACAGAGAAGAAAATGTCTCTGATCCCAAAAATTTTAAATTTTTATTTGACTCATTAAACGCTATTTCAAAAAAATATAATCTTCCTGTAATTGTAAGTACTCATCCACGAACCCAAAAAGTAATAAAAAGTAGTAAAATAAAAATCGACAAAAACATAATCCTTTTAAAACCCTTTTCATTTTCAGATTATATAAATCTTCAACTTAATAGTAAAGTTGTTCTAAGTGATAGTGGGACAATTTCTGAGGAAGCTTCAATATTAGGTTTTAATGCGTTAAATATAAGAAATGCACATGAGAGACCAGAAGCAATGGAAGAAGGCGTAGTAATGATGGTAGGATTGGAGAATGAAAGAATCTTTCAAGGAATTGAAATATTAACGAAAAGATCTAAGATTGATAAAATAAAAATTGTTAATGATTATGATGTAGATAATGTCTCAATAAAAATTGAAAGAATAATTATAAGTTATATTAACTATATTAACAAAAAGTCTTGGTTTAAAGATTAGTTTATGTCTTATAAAGGGGAAATTTTCATTTCTGTGATTATGTCTGTATATAATTCAGAAAAACACTTAAGAAAATCAATTGAAAGTATATTAAGCCAATCATATGAAAACTTTGAATTTATTATTGTTGATGATTTTTCTAATGATAGTTCATGGAAAATAATTCAGGATTATTCGGCAAAAGATAAAAGGATAAACGCTTACAGAAGAGAAAAAAATCTTGGGCTTACAAAAAATTTAAATTTTATGATTAATAAATCAAAAGGAGAATTTATTGCTAGAATGGATTCTGATGATATTTCATTAAAAAATAGACTTTATGAACAAATTGAGTATATGAAAAATAATCCCAAAATTGATATACTAGGAACAGCATCAATAGAGATTGACAATGAAGAAAAATGCGTAAATATTAAAAAGTATCCTGAAGAAGATTTTATGAACTATATATGTAAAGCAAGCCCAGTTCTTCACCCAACAGTTATGTTGAAGTCATCGGTTTTTTCAAAATTATCGTACAATGAAAAATTTAGAACTAGCCAAGATTTAGATCTTTGGTTTAGGTGCCTTAAAAATGGATATAAATTTGCCAATATAAACACCCCATTGCTTAAATTTAGAATGGATAAAGATTTTTTTAAAAGGAGAAGCGTAAATAAATCAATAAATGAATTTTATATCTACATTACTGGAATTTACTCACTTCACGGGATTAGTATTAAATTAATTTATCCTTTCTTTAGATTATTTTTTAGGATTTTACCACAGAGCTTTGTTAGTATTTTTTACAAAAGCTACGTTAGAAAAATTTTTCTAAAAGGATAATTTCTTTTTAGCTAAATCATATAACCATTTCCTGTAGTTTTTTCTTAAAAAGATTTTTTTGACCTGTTTAAATTTAATTTTTATAAAGATTAAAATCTTTACCAGAAACTGATGAATTCTAGAAATTAAAATATTCCTTTTTTTTATTGAGACATAGATTGTCTTTAAAGACTTTTTCATGAATTTATAATTTATTTCAAAAGGTTTATAAATAATTAGAAGATTTAAAAAATTTTTTATTTCGTGAAACCTGTGCTTGCTTAAATTTAAATCTATGTCTGTTTTTTTAAGAATTTTAAAAAAATCATAAGAAGTTCTAATCGAAAAATTCATATACAAATTACCATAATCATTAATTTGATGATTATAGATACAATGATAAAGTTGATTATTTAATGAGGGTACAAAAATATTGTTACATATAATTTTATTTTTCAGCAATTTATTTTCGTTTATTTCGCTGAAATATTTATTTGTAAATAATTTTCTGTGAATTTCTATTGCAAAAACTTTGTCTTTATTAACTAATCTTCTTAAATGACGATCTTCTTCATCAAAATAGTTGTCGCTTTCTAGAAATTCATAATCATCTTCCATTAATAAATCTACTCCTTTTTGTATATCCTTTCTGTCAATTAATAAATCTATATCTCCAATCATTCTTTCAAAGTTATTGTTATAAATTTCAGAAAATATCTGGGCACTTCCCTTTAGAAAGACATGGTTAACCTTGTTTTGCTTTAATATTTTTGAAATATTTTTCACTTCTTGAATAAGAGATTTATTTCTTTCATTATTCAATTCAGAAATTTTTTGTAAGTAATCAACAAATTCTTTTTCAAAATATCTATTTAAATTTCTTTCGCATATTTTTGAAAATATAAGAGGTAAACAGAGTTCTGAGCTACCCCTACTGATTATTTTTTCCAAATTAATTTTTTCATAATTTTCATTACTAAACTTTTTTTCGAAAATTAATTCTAATAAAAATTCATCAGTCATTGTGATTTCATGTTTTTATTTCTAATTATCCAAAATTATGATTTTAATTTATGTATTTTTAAATTATAAAAATGAATGTAGTATTAATTACCCAAAACGAGCCATTTTTTCTTGCAAAAAATATTCAGTATCTGATAAATAATTTTCCAGAACACTCAAAGGTCGTTTCTTGTGTTGTTAGCGATGTTTCACCATTTGGTAAAAAAGAATCTTTTTTAAAAAAGGCTCTAAAAACATATAAGATTTTTGGAATTCGTTTTTTTCTTTATTATTCATTTAAGTTTATTCATGGTTTTTTTAATCCAGGTAATAATGTTTTCAACATTTTAAAAAATAATAATATTGATAGTATTGTTTTAAGTAAATCAATTAACAATGAAGAAAGTTTAGAAATAATAAGATCATATAACCCCGATTTATTAGTATCTATACTTGGGAATCAAATTTTTAAATCTAAGCTGATAAATCTTGCTCCTAATGGTTGCCTAAACTTACACACTGCTTTATTACCTAAATATCGTGGATTAATGCCCACTTTTTGGGTTTTAAAAAATAGAGAAAAATTCACCGGTGTTTCAGTTTTTTTTGTTGATGAAAAAATTGATAATGGACCCATCATTGTACAAAAGAAGATTAAGATCACTACAAACAAGCAAGCTGAATTGATAAGGTTAACCAAAAAGTTAGGTATGGATTCAATCATTGAAGCAATTAACAAAATTAAAAATAATGATTACAAGTTGATTGAAAACGATGAAAAACTAAGTTCTTACTATACTTTTCCTAAAAAAGAGGATGTCAGGATTTTTATAAAATATAATACTTTTTTTTGATGAAAATATTAACTTTTGACATTGAAGATTGGTTTCATATTCTTGATAATCCTTCAACTTCTAATCAATTCAATTGGAAAAATTTTGAATCTCGAATAGAAGTTGGAGTTGATAAAATTCTAAATTTACTAAAATCCAATAACTTAAATGCCACTTTTTTTATATTAGGATGGATGGCTGAAAAACATCCAAATATTATTAAAAAAATTTCTAATCTTGGATTTGAAATAGGAAGTCATTCGCATATGCATCAGTTAGTCTATAATCAATCAAAAAACTCATTCAAAAATGATTTAATAAAGTCAATTAAAACTATTGAGGATTGTACTGGTGTAAAGGTTAAGTCTTTTAGAGCACCTGGGTTTTCTATTACTGCTAACTGTAAATGGAGTTTTGAGCTTCTTGCAGAATGTGGAATAGAATATGATTGTTCTGTTTTCCCGACAGGCAGATCTCATGGTGGTCTTCCAGAGTATAAGTTTGCATATCCATCTATTTTGAGTTACAATGGTATAAATCTGAAAGAATTTCCTCTAAATACCTTTAATTTATTTGGATATCCCCTAGTTTTTTCAGGAGGTGGTTATTTTAGATTATTTCATCATAAAATTATTGACTATATGATGCATAAATCTGATTATGTAATGACATATTTTCATCCGAGGGATTTTGACCCTAACCAACCTATGGTACCTGGGTTATCGTGTAAAAGGAAGTTTAAATCTTATGTAGGATTGCGTAATACGGAAAAAAAATTAGATATTATGCTTAAAAAATATCATTTTACTGACCTTCAAACAGCCTCTTCTCAGATAAATTGGGATGATATCCCTATCGTTTTTTTATAATTAGGATGTTATCTTTAATTTTTTTAATTTCGGCAAAAATTAAATATGAGGTTAGTTAATCTGTTAAAGTTAATAGTTCTGTTATTTTTTCTTAACTGTTCAAGCTCAAAACAAATAATCTATATTCAAGATGAAAAGTCAGATATATCATTTGATTATAATGATTACTTGATTAAAATTGATGACTTACTTAAGATAGAAGTTAATGCTAATATTTCTGAGACTGCACTAATTTATAACCCAAAGGCTCTTTCAATAGCGAATAGCTCAACTAAAGAAAACTTTTTATTTAATGGTTATCAGGTTAATTCAGCTGGTTATATTGATTTCCCTTCAATTGGCAAATTATATGTGCTTGGTATTTCTGTGAGTCAAATTAGGGATCTTATTTACAATAGGATAATTGAGGATAATACATTAACAGATCCAATTGTTGATGTTAAACTTATCAATGCAAGCTTTACTATTTTAGGTGAAGTTAAAGCACCTGGGCGATATGATTTTTTAGAAAATAATCTTAATATCCTTGAAGCAATAGGTATGGCTGGTGATTTAACAATAAATGGCAAAAGAAAAGATGTCAAGTTAATTAGAGAGATTAAAGGCAAAAAAATTATATATTCGATTAATTTAACCTCATCAAATTTTTTTGAAGAAGAATACTTTCAAATTTTTTCAGGCGACGTAATTATCGTTAACCCAAATATGACAAGAATAAAAAATGCAGGAATAATTGGTAACTCAGGAACTTTAATAAGTCTTCTTACCTTTATTTTAAGTTCAATTATTGTAATTCGATCTGCTAGTTAGTAAAGTATGGAGTCAAACAATCAAATATTTAATGAGGACAGAGATAATAATGATTATTTAAAAAAAGAGGTTTACAGATACTTATCTTTCTGGCCGTGGTTTCTTTCATTTACAATAATACTATTTATCTCTCTTTTTCTAATTCTTAGGTATACAACTCCGAGATATTATTCAGAAGCAAAATTAGAAATAATTGATAAAGCTCAAGATTCTGAGATGTCACTGCCAAGTGCTATGACAATTTTCAACAGATCAATGGTTAATCTGGATAATGAAATTGGTGTTTTGAATTCCTTTAGGATGCACAAAAAGGTTGTTAATGAGTTAAATAGTAATATTAAATTTTTTAACGTTGGGTTGGTAAGAAATTCTGAACTCCATAGATCAAATTTTGAACAAAAATTTAGATTTAGGTTAAAAATTAACGCGGATACCATAACCACGTTTAACACCTATGACTTAAAGCTAGATAATGGACAATTAGATATTTTTATTTTTGATAAGGATGATGAAATGTTAACTAGTCATAAGTTTGACAATTACTCCACATATTCAAAACAAAACAACTTGCCATTTGATATTGATTTCAGTAACCCAGAGAATTTTAATACAAATGACAATTTTAAAATTAAAATTACCCCGTCTCTTAACACGGTATCATATTTTAGAAAAGCTGTAAAGGTAAATGAGGTAAGTAAAGATGCAGATCAGCTAATTATCTCTATTGAGCACCCAAACACAATGATTTCAAATGAATATTTAAATGAATTAATGAGACAATTTGATCTTGACGGTATTAAAGATAGACAGCTAGAGTATGAGAGAACAATAGATTTTGTTGATACAAGATCCTTGCTGCTTGAAAAAGAGTTGGAAAAAATTGAATTAAAAAAACAGGAATTCAAAAAAAATAATAGTATTACCGATATTAAATCTGATGCTAGTATAAATATTCAACTTAAGACAGATTACAGTAAAGAACTATTTAAGGTCGAAACTCAAAAAGAACTTGTTTCAATGCTTAAAGAGGATTTAAATACTAATGAATATGAATTAATGCCTGTGAATTTTGGTATTGAAGATAACTCGGTAAATAATCAAATTATTGAGTATAATATGTCCGTAAGTGAGAGAGATAGAATTTTATTAAGTGCTGGTCCTAACAACATATTTGTAAAAAATATTGAAAAGAAAATCAATGACTTTGAAAAAAATATTCTTTTGTCCTTAAGAAATTATGAAAAATCTTTGAATCAAAATGAAAGAAATCTTAAGTTGAAAGAGACTGAGTTTTCTGAATTATATGGTTCTATCCCAGAAAATGAGAAGATTTTACGATCGATTGAAAGAGAGCAAGAGGTCAAAGAAGCACTTTTTCTTTTGCTATTAACAAAGAGAGAAGAAGCATCAATAAATTTAGCCGTCGTAAAACCCTCAATAAAAATTATTGATAATTCAATAAGTTCACAAAACCCTGTTTATCCCAATGTTAGAGTTTTGTTTGTCTTTACTTTAATTCTAAGTTTTTTCGTTCCGTTTATAATTCTTTATATGTGGTTTAAATTTGACGATAAAATACACACACGTGATGATTTATTGGATGCAACTAATTCAAAGATTCCTATCATTACTGAAATCCCCTTTTTAAAAAATAACGATGATAAATTTGAAGTTGTAGATGATGCCTCAAGAAGTCCATTGGCAGAAAGTATTAGAATGCTAACATCTAACTTAAAATTTGTACACTATAACGATAAAATTAGTTCTAGGGTTATTCTCGTTACTTCCACAGTTAAAGGAGAGGGCAAAACACTAGTTTCTATTAATGTCTCGTCTATTTTAGCATCTGCTGGGGATAAAAAGATTATATTACTTGGAGGAGATTTACGAAATCCTCAATTACATAAGTATTTTGATAAGACTAAGGAGCAAAAGGGTCTAAGTGATTATATTTACAATAAAAATATAAACTGGAGGGATTTGTTGTTTAATCACAATAATTTAGACATTATATTTTCTGGAACTATTCCACCAAATCCTACTGTACTTTTATCATCTGAAAAATTTTCTGCATTAATAGATGAGCTAAAAAAAATATATGACTACATAATTATTGATTCTGCACCATGTTTATTGGTTTCGGATACTTTTGAAATATCTAAATATATTGACACTACCTTATATGTTGTTAGGTCTAATTTTACAAGAATTCCACTCACTAAGTTTATTTACGAATTAGACAAATCCAAAAAGTTAAATAACATGAGCCTTGTTTTAAACTCAGTAGGAAATAGCTCAGCATATGGATATCAGTACGGATATCAGTATGGATATCAGTATGGATATAATTACGGATATGGATATGGATATTCTGAGGAAAAATAGTTTATAAAAAGTATTTATTATCATCTAATATTTGTTCAATCATTTTGAAATTTTTTATAACCAGTTTGCCTGCGAATCTATTAATATGATTAATGTTGTGAATATCACTACCGGCAAAATCTATCATTCCGTTTTTTAACAATTTTTCAAGTATTACTACAACTTCTTTTCCGTAATAACCAACGGCGGAAAGTAAATTAAATTGAAATTTACATCCGAATTTTTTTAATCTTTTGTATTCATTAAAGTTATTGTTTAAAAATAAATATCTTTCAGGGTGAGCAAGAACTGGAATAAAATCATTAACTTTTAACTCAAAGATTATATCATAAAGTTTTGTCGGTTTAGAGATATAGCTCATTTCTACTAAGACCATTTTATCTTTTAAACATAACAAATTCTTTAGCTTGGCACTTGAAAACAGATCTTTTTCTAACATATATTCAGCAGCATATGAAATTTTAACATTGGTATTTAAATCTTCATTTAATTGATGAAATACTTTTTGAATCGATTTATTTGTATTATTGTATAAACCTGGATAAACGTGCGGAGTCGCTATTATTTTTGAAAACCCTAATTTCTCAATCTCCAGTATTAATTTTTTTGATTCCTGAAAATTTCTTGGACCATCATCAATTCCTGGCAGTATATGAGAATGAATATCTACAAATCCATTAGGAATAAGCTCCTCTAAAGTAGGTTTTGCCTTAAAAAGGTTAAAAATCATAAATTTAAATTATGTTTATTTTATTAATTAATAAAAGAAATTTAAAGACATAATAAGATACACTATTTTAATTATTAAATTTGAGTATGAGTTCAGAGTTCTTTATTTACATATATTATTTTGGTCTACTTATTGCAACAATAGTTCTTTCCAGATTCATTTTTAGAAAGTATATTCAATTTGCAAAGAGTTTTAATCTCACTAAGGGTGTAAACTCAAGGGCAGCTCATAAGGGGGCAGTATTCACCGGTGGTGGTGTAGTTTATGCTGCTGTTATTATGGTTGCTGCCGTAATTTTAGATAATTTGGATTTTGTTGAATTTTCTAATTTTAGCCCAATTGTTGCAACAGCTATTTTGGTATCAATCCTTGGCTTTTATGATGATTTTTTAGAGATCTCTGCGTTTAATAAGTACATAGTCTTAACTTTTCTGATTTTAATGCTGTTATATGCAAATGCAACTCTACCAATTATTCAAAATTTAAATGGGTTTTTAGGAATATATGCAATTGGATTCATCCCTGGATTGATTTTTACCTCATTTGTCTATCTATCAATTATGAATGCAATTAACTTAACAGACGGTATTGATGGTTATTTGGCAATTTTTTCAATTTTCTTTTTTATATCATTACTATATAATTTTGATATTAATGAATTTTACACACTAAATTCTGTTTCAGTCATCATAATTGGTTCCAATATGATGTTTTTAAAGTATAATTTTTCAAAGGGAAGAAAACTTTTTGTAGGAGACGCAGGTTCATTATTTATTGGTTTTTGGATTGCAACATTTCTGATAACTTATATAACCAGTGCACCTAATTCAAAATTAGTTGAAGTATATTCAATTAACATTCAGAATATTCCTGTAATAGCAATTTCAATGATTTCAATCCCTGTCTTAGATACAATAAGAGTAATGCTGGTTAGATTAATAAATAGAAAATCTCCGTTTGCTGCCGATAGAAATCATTTACACCATATATTATTGGATAATGGGATGACTCACCTTAGAACATCCTTATTTCTAACTTTTATTAATTGGTTTAATTGTGTTGTAATTTTCCTAGTTGAGCAAAATTTTAATTCTAAACAGCTTACACTACTTTATATTTTTATAAGTTTATTATGGTTTATTTTCTTCGAATATCTAAATAGAAGAAACACTAATTTTTCAAAAGGGTAAGTATTTGAATTCTCTTGTCTTGAGAGCTTTTAGAAATATTTATAAAAGATTTAGGGGAGTTAGTTATAAATGAAAACTTCTCATTTAAGGATTCGATAATTTTATTTTTTACCTTGGATGCATAATCATAAGATAATCCATTATCAACAAGCCTAGCGACAATATCATTACTGGTAATTTGATCATTTTCATATAGCAATTTTACTATTTCAAGGGCATTATTATCGATATTGATTTTGTTATTCATAAAGAAAAGCTCGTCATTCTTGAAACTGTATAATTTACTTTTAGCCAATACATTGTCATTTTTTAATCCACGATAGAGTAGATTTACAATAATTATTATTAAAATAATTAGTATTGGAAGGAAAAACTGGTTTCTAGACTGTTCTACAGAGAATAGAGGTACTTCCTCAGAACTGCTGATATCTATTATATTATCAAGTCTATATTTATTCATGATCGATGTATTAACCCTTCCGTTATGGGGTTGAAATCTGTGTACAAATTTATTATCAAATTCATTTACACTTACAATCCCAAACTCTTCTCCTTTGTTACTAATACTTAAAAACACTTTGTTATTTCTATTGTATGGTGGGGTAGTACCCAAAAGTTGAATATTAAATTCTTTCTTATAATTAAATTTTTTTATTTTTTCTTTTAAAATTTGAACTTGATAAAAGAAATCTTTATCAAAAACATAAAAACAAGTTTCAGATGATAAGATTAAAGGATTTGAAGATAGATCGAGATTAATGTTTCCTAACTTTTCCCATGTGTAATTTTCAAAGTCAAAACTTAACAAAGATTTATTGAAAACTCTATTGTTGTTAGAAGAGCTATTACCGCCTATTAGAAATAATTTCGATCCGATTAATAAATTATTGAATGAGGCTAATCCGTTTTGTAATTCCTTTGGCTGATTATTTTTGACTGTTATTTCATCCCATTGATTTGAATTTCCTTCGTCAAACACTAACATTGTATTATTTGTTCTAAATAGACCATATCCTCCAAAATGATAAATCTTTTCATTATAATTTATAATACCTCCAAAAAACTTATTCATAAAAGGGAAACTATTATCAATTCTTTTGAGTTTGCCGTCATCTAAAGATAAAATTAGTCCTCCACCGTCATGAAACAAATAGTATTTATCATTAAATTTTCTCAACAAAAGATTATTTAAAAGCCCATTCATAACTTCTGGACTAAGATCAATCTCACCAGAGTACAATCCACTCCAGGTTCTGTTATTTAATTCAGATTTATTGGGATAGGATATTGGCTTTGAAGATTTTAGTAATCCAGTTTCAAGATTGTAGGTGTTTAACTTAAAATCATTTTTAAATAAATACAATTCGTTTCTTGATGTATCATAATCGAAAGCGAAATTGCCGTTAATTTCATTGTCATTATTGCCAGACAAAATAGAATAGCTAAAAATAAGAGACATTAAAAATGTTAGTCTTAACAACTTTTACTTATTTAGAATTAATCCAAATATATGAAAAAACTATTGAATGTCGGGTATTATCGATTAAATGTCGGCTATTTTAATCTGTTAAAAATTTAAAATGTCAATAATATTTATTTTAACAAATCCTTAAATTAATATTAGACATGCTTTAATTTAGATATAATTTCTTTTGGGTTTTCAGCCTTAAATACATGACTACCAGACACTAAGATGTCCGCTCCATTTTCTAATAGTTTTTTTGCATTGTGTATGGTTACACCTCCGTCAACTTCAATTAAGGTGCTTGATTTATGTTTTAATATCAATTCTTTGACCGCTTTACATCTTTCGTAAGTAGCCTCAATAAAGGTTTGGCCGCTAAAACCAGGAAAAACACCCATTAAACATACTAAATCAATGTCATTTATGTGATTTTCTAATATATTTATATCCGTATCTGGATTTATTGCTATACCCAACTTCACACCGTTTTTCTTAATGCTATCTATTACTTCATTCATGTTATTCATACACACTTCGTAGTGCACCGTAAGAACATCACTGCCTAATTCAGCAAACTTTTCTATGTATTTTTCAGGATTTACTATCATTAAATGAACATCTAAGGGCTTTGTGGCGTATTGATTAATCGATTTTAACACCGGCATCCCAAAGGATATGTTAGGAACAAAAACACCATCCATAATGTCAATATGAAACCAATCAGCTTCACTTTCATTAACCATTTGGATATCTGACTTCAAGTCAGAAAAATCAGCCGATAAGATAGAGGGGGCTATTAATTGATTACCCATTAAAAGAATTTTTATTAAAAATAATCAATAATGGATTCATATTATGTTTAACCTAAATAAGTTTTTAAAATCTTGCTTCTTGAAGTGTGTTTTAGCCTTCTTATGGCTTTTTCTTTTATTTGTCTTACTCTTTCTCTTGTTAAATCAAAAGTTTCCCCTATTTCTTCAAGAGTCATGGGGTGATGATTTCCAAGGCCAAAATACAGTTTGATTACATCTGCTTCTCTTGGGGTTAATGTTTCAAGGGCTCTCTCAATTTCTGTTCTTAAAGATTCATGAATTAACTCTTTATCAGGATTTGGAGATTCACCACTTCTAAGTACATCATAAAGATTTGAATCTTCACCTTCAACAAGAGGCGCATCCATAGATACGTGACGTCCAGAATTTTTCATCGACTCCTTAACATCGTTAATAGTCATATCTAATTCATTGGCAATTTCCTCTGCACTTGGTGGTCTTTCATGAGATTGCTCTAAAAAAGCATAAGTTTTATTAATCTTATTAATCGAACCAATCTTATTTAGCGGAAGTCTAACAATTCTTGATTGTTCTGCTAATGCTTGTAGGATTGATTGTCTAATCCACCAAACGGCATATGAAATGAATTTAAATCCTCTAGTTTCGTCAAATCTTTGAGCAGCTTTTATCAAACCAAGGTTTCCTTCATTAATTAAATCTGGAAGTGTTAACCCTTGATTTTGATATTGCTTTGCTACTGAGACAACAAAACGTAAATTAGCTTTGGTAAGTTTTTCAAGAGCCAGCTGGTCTCCTTGTTTTACTCTTTGAGCTAATTCAACTTCTTCTTCAGCAGTAATCAGATCAACTTTACCTATTTCTTGTAAGTACTTATCAAGGGAAGCTGTTTCTCTGTTAGTTACCTGTTTGGTTATCTTTAATTGTCTCATAATGAATTATATAGAAAAGATTTTAAGAATAAAAACTTTACAAAAGTATTATTTATTTTTTATTAAAACCTTTTCTGTTATTGTTTCTGTTAAAAGTTTTCCTAGGCTTATCAACATAGCCTTCTGGCTTTGGTAATAAAGCTTTTCTTGACACTTTGTCTTTTCTAGTCCTAGGATCAACACCAAAGTACTTAACATCTAAAGTATCACCCATATTAACAACATCAGTTACTTTATCTGTTTTTTCCCAAGCAAGTTCACTAATATGAAGCAGAACTTCATTTCCTGGTGCTTCCATATACTCAACAACAGCTCCAAAGTCTAATAACTTAATCACTTTTACTTCGTAAACACTTCCCACTTCAGGTTTAAATAACATGGATTCAATTTTTGCTAATACCATATCGATTCCATCTTGATCAGTTCCAAGAATTTCTACAATTCCTTCTTCTGTATCTGGATCTTCGTTAATTACCAAGTTACAACCACTAGTTTTCTGTAATTCCTGAATATTTTTACCACCCGGACCAATTAATGTGCCGATATAATCTCCTGGAATTCTTCTAGTAATCATTTTTGGAGCATGAGCTTTTACATCTCCATTAGGTACCTTGATAGTATCAACAAGTTTTTCTAAAATATGTAATCTTCCGACTTTTGCCTGGTTTAAAGCCTCAATTAGAATCTCGTAAGATAACCCTTTAATTTTAATATCCATTTGGCATGCGGTAATTCCATCTGCTGTTCCTGTTACTTTAAAATCCATATCACCTAAATGATCTTCATCACCTAAAATATCACTAAGTACTGCATGTTTTTTACCATCAGAGATTAATCCCATTGCAATACCAGAAACAGGTTTTTTAAGTTGTACTCCTGCATCCATTAGTGCCATTGTTCCAGAACAAACTGTTGCCATAGAGGATGATCCATTGCTTTCAAGGACTTCACTAACAACCCTAACAGTATAAGGACAATCTTCAGGAACCATTCTTTTTAATGCTCTTTGAGCTAAATTTCCATGTCCAATCTCACGTCTTGATGTACCTCTTAAAGGTCTTGCTTCCCCTGTAGAGAAAGGAGGGAAGTTATAATGTAGATAAAACCTTTCTTCACCCTCATATGTTGGAGAGTCAATCTGATTGGCCTCTCTAGATGTACCAAGTGTAACAGTAGCAAGTGCTTGTGTTTCGCCTCTGGTGAATAAAGAAGAACCGTGGGTGGATGGTAAGTAGTCAACTTCACACCATATTGGTCTAATATCTGTTGTTTTTCTTCCATCAAGCCTGACCCCTTTTTCCAAAGTCAGATCTCTAATCGCTTCTTTTTCAGATTTATAAAAATACTTTTTTATTAAATCTTCTTGTTCTTCCAACTCTTCATCTGTAAAAGTTTCTATCAATTCATCTTTGATTGCTCCAAAAGCTTCACCTCGTTCAACTTTTGATAGACCTTTTTTTGCAACATCGTAACATTTTTTATAAGTGAAATCATTGACTTTTTTCATAAGCTCTTCATCTTCCTCAGCTAAATCATATTCGCGTATTTCTTTTTTACCAAATGCTTTAGCTAGTTTTTCTTGAGCATCACATTGTTTTTTAATGAATTCATGTGCAAACTTGATTGCTTCAACCATTTCTTCTTCAGAACATTCTTCCATTTCACCTTCAACCATCATTACAGAGTCTTTTGAAGCGCCTACCATTATATCTATATCAGCTTCTTCTAATTGAGCTCTACTAGGATTGATAATAAATTTTCCATTTATTCTTGCAGCTCTTGCCTCAGAAATAGCGCATTCGAAAGGGAAGTCACTAAGTTGAATTGCTGCAGATGCAGCCAATCCAGCTAATGCATCTGGCATAACATCTTCATCATGAGACATCAATTGAATCATCACTTGTGTTTCGTTGTGATAATCTTTTGGAAATAAAGGCCTTAAAACCCTATCTACAAGTCTCATGGTTAAAATTTCATCGCTACTTGGTCTTGCTTCTCTTTTAAAGAAACCGCCAGGGTACTTTCCTGCGGCAGCAAATTTTTCTCTGTAATCAACTGTCAATGGCAGAAAATCAACATTAGCGCTTTTATAATTTGAGACAACAGTACATAATAACATACATTTTCCCATTTGAACTACAACAGATCCATGAGCTTGTTTAGCTAATTTTCCTGTTTCAATTGAAATGGATCTTCCGTCTCCTAAATCAATTATTTCTTTATACGTTTTAGGTATCATAATTATTTTTTTGTTTATTAATTTGTGTGTTGAGTTGGTTTTTACCAATGAATAACTATAAACAAAATGCAGAAATGAGTTATTTTCTTAATCCTAACTCTTTTACAATCGCACGATATCTTAGGACATCTTTTTTAGTTAAATAATCTAAAAGTGATCTTCTTTTTCCAACAAGCTTTACAAGTGCTCTTTCCGTATTATAATCTTTCTTATTTCTTTTAAGATGCTCTGTTAAATGATTTATTCTCTCGGTAAATAGAGCAATCTGCCCTTCAGCACTACCGGTATCTTTTGCATCTTTTCCGTGCTTTTTGAATAAATCTTCTTTGTGTTTTTTTGTTAAATACATTCCAATATTATTTAAATGATTATTATGTATGCTGATATCAGCCGCGCAAATATAGTAAAAATCAGTCGATTGAATTAAAAATTGGTCTTTTATTCTCTTATCTGATTGTTAAGAATCAAATCGATATAAAGATTAATTTTTTTCTTTAAATTTTTTCTGTGAGTTATGAAGTCTAAAAAACCATGATCAAGAACAAACTCCGCAGTTTGAAAGCCTTTGGGTAAATCTTTTCCGGTTGTGTCTTTGACCACCCTAGGTCCGGCAAAACCGATCAGTGCACCTGGCTCACTTATATTTACATCTCCAAGCATTGCAAAAGATGCAGTTGTTCCACCTGTCGTTGGATCAGTACATAAAGAAATGTAGGGTACTTTGGCTTCTGCTAATTGAGCTAATTTTGACGATGTTTTAGCAAGCTGCATCAATGATATAGCAGCTTCCATCATTCTAGCACCACCTGATTTTGAAATAATAACTAAGGGAATTTTCTTTTTTAGAGAGTAATCAATTGCTCTGGCAATTTTTTCACCAACAACACTACCCATAGATCCTCCAATAAAACTGAAATCCATACAAGCAATTACAATATCCTTCCCCATGGATTTACCTACCGCGGTTCTAATAGCGTCATTTAAGTTAGTTTTTTTCTTGGCGTCTTTTAATCTGTCTGTATATTTTTTATTGTCTTCAAATTTAAGAGGATCTTTTGAGAAAAGGTTTGCGTCAAGTTCCTTGAATTTGTTGTCAAAAATTATTGAAAAGTACTCCCTACTTCCGATTCTTACATGATAATCATCTTCAGGACTAACATAAAAATTATCCTGAAGTTCTTCAGTATCAACAATTTTACCTGTTGGTGACTTATACCACAATCCTTTTGGGATATCTTTTTTCTCTTTAGTAGGAGTTTGAATTCCTTTGCTCTGCCTTTTAAACCAAGCCATAAGATCTTAATTAGTATTAAACAAATCTAAAAATTTATAATGTATTGACATTATTTAAGTCCTCAAAAGCTTTAATAAGTCTATTTACAAATGTTTTTTCTCCTTCACGAATCCATTTTCTGGGGTCATAATATTTTTTATTTGGAATATCATCTCCATCTGGATTTCCAATTTGAGCTTTCAGATAATCAATATTATCATCAAAATAATCTCTAATTCCAGTCATAAAAGCATATTGCATATCTGTATCAATATTCATCTTAATAACTCCATATCCAATTGCTTCTCTGATTTCCTCGAGCGACGACCCAGATCCACCGTGAAATACAAAATCAATTGTGTTATGTGGTAGATTTAACTTATTAGAAATATATTCCTGAGAATTTTTTAAAATTTTGGGAGTCAGTTTTACATTTCCAGGCTTGTAAACACCATGTACATTACCAAATGCTGCAGCTACTGTAAACTTGTCACTTACTTCAATTAACTGTTCATAGGCATATGCAACTTCTTCAGGTTGCGTGTAAAGTTTTGATTCATCAACCCCACTGTTATCAACTCCGTCCTCTTCGCCTCCGGTAATACCTAGTTCAATTTCTAATGTCATTCCAATTTTTGACATTCTCTCTAAATATTGTTTACAAATCTCAATATTTTCTTCGATAGGTTCTTCAGATAAATCAATCATATGGGAGCTAAATAGTGAATGTCCGTTTTCTTTGAAACATGTTTCATTTGCATCCATTAACCCATCAATCCATGGAAGAAGTTTTTTTGCACAGTGATCAGTATGTAGAATTACAGGAACACCATAAGCTTTTGCCATTGTATGAACGTGATGAGCACCTGCTATTGAACCATTAATTGCTGAGTGTTGGTTCTCATTACTTAGCCCTTTTCCAGCATTAAACCCTGCGCCTCCATTGGAAAATTGAATAATCACTGGAGCATTTAATTTTTTTGCCGTTTCTAAAACTCCATTAATGCTACTTGACCCAATTACATTAACAGCTGGTAGTGCAAATTTTTTTTCTTTGGCAAGTCTAAAAATTTCTTGAACTTGATCACCAGTAGCTACACCTGGTTTAATATTATGATTCATAAGGAATAGTTATGTATTGCGGTTAGTTTACATTAATTTTAACGACAATAAAGTTATGAATAACAAATAAAATGCTTACTAAAAATCAAATAAAATTAATCAGATCTCTGAGAATAAAAAAAAATAGGAATAAGCATGGTTTATTTGTTGCAGAGGGCGAAAAAATAGTTGATGAATTACTTGATTCAAATCTCAAGCTTTATCATTTATTTACAACTGAGAATAATTATGAACTTTCAGAAAAGTATTCAATTGTAAAAAATCATGAATTGGAAAAGATTAGTAATGTAAAAACTCCAAATAAAGTTTTGGCTGTTTTTGAAATTCCAGAATTAATGGAAATTGATTTTAATAAAAATATTATTGCACTAGAAGAAATTAATGATCCTGGAAATTTAGGAACCATAATAAGACTTTGTGATTGGTATGGGATCAAAGACATTATTTGTAGTAAAAACAGTGTAGACTGTTTTAATCCAAAGACAATTCAATCATCAATGGGTTCAATCTCAAGAGTTAATATTTCCTACATAGATTTTGACTTATTTTCCAAAGAAAAATACAATATGGTTGCATCTGACTTGAATGGGGAAAAACTAAAAGATTTTGTCTTTACTACAAACCATATAATATTTTTTGGTAGTGAATCTAATGGTTTTAGTGAAAAACTATCCTCAAAAATTGATAATAAGATCACAATTGAAAGATTCAACAATAATGTTGAAAGTTTAAATCTTGCAACTTCAGTTGGGATTGTACTATCAGAGTTGAAAAGTCAGATTACTGGAAAGTAAAATTTATCAATATTCCACTTGTCTTCATAAACTCAATGTTACTTGTCCATGGGCTCGTAGGATCATTGTCTTTGACATGTTCATCACTTAATGCAAAAACACCCCTGATACTGGGGCTAAATTTAAACCACTCTAGATACAAGTCAATTCCAAAGCCAAGCTCATAAAAAAATACGCTCTTTTTTGTTCTGAATTGTCCCAAACTATTATCATCTACACTATTTTCCTTACTTGAAAGGTTTAGTGCAGTCGATATTCCTCCCAATAAATATGGTTTAAAATTATTAACTCTCTTTGTTGAAATCTTAAGTAATAGGGGTATGTGTATGTATGTTGACTTTATTTCTCTTGTGTGAATATTTTCATTAAAATCTACTTCACTAAATTGAACGGGATCAAAAATTAAATTTCTGTTGGACATTACAAGTCCAGGTTCAAGACGAATATCAAAAAAATCTGAAATCCTGAAATTTCCGATTAAACCAACATTAAATCCGAATGATTTTTCTGTTTGAATATCAGCTATATCAGATTGATAATCAAAATTATAGTCATAATTATTTAACCCGAGATAGTATCCCCAGGATAATGATGGTTTATCAAAATTTTCATTATTTATAACCCTTTTTTTTGTGAATATTTGACCATAAACATTTCCAAAGGTTGCAAGAAGAAATAAAACAAAAATTATTGATCTCATTATTTACAAATATCGACATTCAATTTCTATATTGAAATAACCCGATTTGTTTTGGTTTATTGTATGTCCTTAATATATGGTTAAAAGTAGCCAATTAGGTAAAATAATTTATATTTGTTATTAGATAATTATTCTAATAATGAAAATTATAATTGCGGGATCCGGCGAAGTTGGTTCCCATTTAGCAAAATTATTATCATATGAATCTCAAGAAATTACCCTGATAGATTCAAATGATGAGAAACTAGCCTTTCCAAATAGTCAACTTGACATTAGAGTAGTTGAAGGTGATTGTACATCAATTTCTATTTTAAATAAAGCTAATGTTTCAGAAGCTGATTTGTTTGTTGGTGTAACAGCAGGTGAGGCAATAAATTTAACAGCCTGTTATTTAGCTAAACAACTTGGAGCAAAAAAAACAATTGCTAGAATTTCAAATCCTGAGCTTTTACAGAATGAAAATATAGATTTTTCAAACTTAGGCATTAGTGAGTTGGTATCCCCTGAAATACTAACTTCTAAGGAGATAAGTATGGTTATAAATAGAGCAGAATTTACAGATCCTTTTGAATTTGAAGAAGGCGCTCTTATTACCTTAGGATTAAGCGCCACACATACTTCAACATTTGTCGGAAAAACAGTGGTGGAAGCTGCAGAAATTTTCCCAGAAACACATTTTTTTCCAATTTCTATCAAAAGAGATGAAAAAACAATAATTCCTAGGGGTGATACAGTTTTTCACTCTGGAGATCATATAGTTTTCATGACTGAGCCAGGTGGTGAGGAAGAGTTATTAAAACTTTCAGGACAAAACAACGGAATAATTAAAAATGTTATGATTCTTGGTGGGGGCAGAGTTGGTATGAAGGTAGCCGAAGATTTATCAGTTGAAAATATTAATGTTAAATTGGTTGAAATTAATAAGGAAAGAGCTGAAGAATTGGCTGAGGAATTAGATGAATGCTTGATAATATACGGTGATGGTACCAATTCAGAACTATTAGATGAAGAAAATCTTGATCAAATGGACGCATTTATTGCAGTCACAGGTGACTCAGAGACTAATATTATGTCAAGTTTGATTGCAAAAGCAAAAGGTATTAATAAAACAATTGCACTGGTCGATAACTTAGATTACTATAAACTAACCCAGATAAGTGGAATTGATACTCTAATAAATAAAAAACTATTAGCAGCAGATGCCATATCAAAGCATGTCCACAAGGCTGAGGTTGTAGCTATTTCTCAGCTTGATAATATGGACGCTGAATTATTAGAATTTGTGGTAAATCAGGATTCAAAAGTTTGTAATAAGGTAATTAAAGACTTAAATTTTCCAAGATGTGCAATAATCGCTGGAATTATTAGAGATGGTAAGGGTTATATTGTTCTTGGTGATTTTAAAATTTTAAATAATGATAGAATAGTAGTTTGTTGCATGAATGATTCAATTCAAAAAATCGAAAAACTTTTCTAGATGAAAATTAATTCTAAAATTATAGCCTATTTTTTGGGCTTTTTGTTTTTAATCAACGGAGGCTTCATGTTTCTAAGTGCATTGTTTAGTTTCATTTATGATGATGGAATTTTTGGTAGCTTAATTTTGTCTGGAGGTATTGTTTCGATTGTTGGTCTTCTAATGTTATTTTTAAACAAGAATCATGATAAGCAAATAAATAAAAGGGAAGGTTATTTGGTTGTTGTTTTGGGTTGGATGGTGATGATTTTATCGGGAACAATACCCTACATATTGACCGAAACAATTGATGGTTTTTCAAATATACTTTTTGAAACCACGTCAGGTTTCACAGCAACTGGAGCTACCATTATTGATAATGTAGAAATTTTACCTGAAGGAATATTATTTTGGAGAAGCTTTACCCACTGGCTAGGGGGGATGGGTATGATTGTATTTGCTATTGCTATTCTACCATTACTTGGGATCGGAGGAATGCAACTATTCAATGCTGAGTCTCCTGGACCAAGTACTGATAAATTACACCCAAGAATTACCGATACAGCAAAAAGACTTTGGTTGATTTATGTTTCTTACACAGTTATTGAGACTATTTGCCTTCAACTTGCAGGGATGTCTTTTTTTGATGCAATTAATCATTCTATGAGTAATATAGCATCTGGAGGTTTCTCAACAAAGAATGCTAGCTTAGGTTATTGGAATTCAAGTCCGCTAATACAATACATCGTAATATTCTTTATGTTTCTTGCTGGCACCAATTTTGTTTTAAGCTATTTTGGATTTAAGTTTGATTTTAAGAAGATTTATAGAGATGAAGAGTTTAAAATATATAGCTTCTTCATACTAGGTTTTACCTTTTCAGTAGCTTTGTTAGTATATTTTAACACTGATTATTTATTGTCATATGAAAATCAGATAGCTAGAATTGAGGGTGTTTTTAGACATTCACTCTTTCAGGTAGTTTCAATTATTACAACAACAGGTTTTGTCACCGCAGATTATACCGCATGGGGATCATTGCTTCTACTTATGTTTTTTGGAATGATGTTTTTGGGAGGTTCCGCGGGAAGTACCTCCGGAGGGTTCAAGATTATGCGACACCTCTTAATCATAAGGAATGGGATTTTACAATTCAAAAAAATTCTCCATCCTCACGCCATCA